>Ga0126307_10004050_pt1 | contig 10114 bp, 8 predicted proteins | sample Plot28_FD_89955 | JGI IMG/M metagenome (GOLD analysis project Ga0126307, IMG submission 89955) | Serpentine soil microbial communities from UC McLaughlin Reserve, CA, USA - Plot28 | ecosystem: Environmental > Terrestrial > Soil > Grasslands | place: USA: UC McLaughlin Reserve, Lake County...
CGGCAATATCGTCACCTGCGGGATCGAGTAGATCAGCAGGTCCGTGCCGGAGCGCTGCATCTCCTGGCCGTTAAGCCGCGTCATGAGTGTGAGCTTGGTGGGATCGGGAATCTCATCGGTCGTTATCATCCACGGGCCGAGCGGCCCAGTGCCGGGAAAGTTCTTGCCGGACGTGACCGAGAATTTCTGGTAATCGCGCACGCTGCCGTCGACAAAACAGGTGTAACCGGCGACGTGATCGAGCGCGCGATCAATGGGGATGTGACGCCCGCCGCGACCGATCACGACCGCGAGTTCGCCCTCGAAATCGAAATTTTGCGAGACGGTCGGGCGGATCATCTCGCCCTCGTGGCCGACCAGCGTGTTGGCAAGCCGCAGAAACATGCTCGGCTGCTTGGGAATCTCACGGCCAGTTTCGCTCGCGTGCGAGCGATAATTGATGCCGGCACAGGCGATCTTGTCAGGATTGGGGATCACCGGCAGGAATTTGATGGCGGAGAGTTTGTGGTCGACGCTGGCGTTCCGCGCCGCCTCCTGAATTTGCGCCAGCATATCGGCGGCAAGCGCGTCGCGCAGGCTCGGGGCCCGGGCGCCGAACAGATGGTTCACGGTGATGACGCCATCATCGCGCACGACCCCGAATTGCTCTTCGCCATCCACCACATAACTTGCGAGTTTCATGCTCGTTGCCCCTATAGTTGCATGTCGCGTTCGACCGGACGCCAGCTCAGCGCCCATCGCTCGATGAGATTGACCAACCCGTTGATCGCCAGCACGAGCGCGATCGCGACCACGATGCCGGCGAACACGCCGGTGGTGTCGGCGACCTGCCGCGCATGCTCGATGTAACGGCCGACGCCTTCCGTCGAAACCAGGAATTCGCCGACGATAGTCGCGCTCACCGCGCGCGGGAACGCGATCTTGAGCCCCGTGAAGAAAAACGGCAGCAGCGAGGTCCAGATGATCTCGCGCGAGATTACCTGCTCGCTGGCGCCGATGATGCGCGCCATTTTGATCAGGCGCTGGTCAACGCCGCGGATACCAGCGAAGGTGGTGATGAATAGGATGTAGAACACCACAAGCGTGACGACGACGAGCTTCGGCAGGTCGCCGATGCCGAACCAGAGGATCAGCCAGGGCGCGAGCGCATACTTCGGAATTCCCATCGAAGCTATGATGTAGGGCTCGACGGCTTCCGTCGCGCGTGCTGACCTCCGCAGCAAAAACGGAAGCAGCACGCCGGCGACTGCCGCGATGGCGAACCCCGTCGCCGAGACCCGCAGGGTGGCGGCGATGTCGGTGAACATCTGCCCGCTGTGCACGAGCGTGAGCAGGCGCTGCAGCACCTCGAGCGGCGGCGCGAAGAATAATCGCCCGAACGTGCGCGCTCCGTATTCCCAGGCGAGGATCAGCGCAAGCGCGAGCGCGACGCGGCCGCCGTAGACCAGCCATTTGCGCGAGGCGGCGCTTGTTGCGTCCGGTTCGTGGGCGATAGCAATTTCAGCCATCGCGGTGGTCCGCAGAATTCGCCGCGAATGCTGGCTGCTCCCTCCCCCCTTGCGGGGGAGGGGTGGGGAGGGGGCTGGCTACACGCTCAGAGTCTGCGGCTACCCCTATCCCTGTCTCTCCCCGGCAAGGGGGGAGGCAACCTTGTGGTACCGCCGTCCAAAATGTGAGCGCCGTCATTGCACATCCGCCCGGATTTTTTCGTAGGTGGCGGCGAAACCTTCGAGCGCGAAGATATCTTTGATATTGCGCGGCCGAGGGATCGGGACGATGTGCTCGGCGGCGATGCGCGACGGCTGGCGACTGAGCACCAGCGCGCGATCGCCGAGCGCGATCGCCTCGGTGATGTCGTGCGTCACGAAAATGATGGTCTTCTTCCCCAAGTCCCACAGCTTGAGCAAATCCGCCTGCAGCTGCGTCCGTGTCTGCGCGTCGACCGACGCGAACGGCTCGTCCATGAGAATTACCGGCGGGTCGTAAACGAGCGTGCGGATCAGCGCCGTACGCTTGCGCATGCCGCCAGAAAGCTCGTGTGGATAGTACCGTTCGTAGCCGGCGAGCCCGACTGCGCGGATCAGCATTTCCGCCCGCCCGCGCGTCTCGTCGTTGAGCCGGCCCTGCACTTCGACCGAAAACAGCACGTTATCGAGTGTGCTGCGCCACGGCAGCAAATTGTCATCCTGGGTGACGTAGCCAATGCGGCGATCACAGCCCAGACGCAGCGCGCGCGGATCGCGAGTAGCGACCGTGGTACCGTCGAACACGATCTCGCCGGCGCTGGTGGTGTCGATCTGGGCGATAATGTTGAGCAAAGTGGACTTGACGGCTCCCGATGGGCCGACGATGTTGAGGAACTCGCCCTCGCGCACCGAGAATGAAAGGTCCTGAATCACCCAAGGCGACGCCTCGCGGCCGTGCCGCTGCGCGAAGCGCTTGCCGAGCTTGCGAACTTCGAGGAGCGCCGCGCCCGCCATGGTCACGTTTCCATGACCTGATCAATCTGCGGCCGCCAACGCAGCAGCAGCATCTCGAGCGAATTCATGAGCCAGTTGGCGCCGAGCACCAGGAGCGTCGCCATTACGATGGCCGCGAACACGCTGGTGGTGTCGAAATTCATCGCTCCGGTCTGCACCAGATAGCCAAGCCCGCGGTTGGACGAGATCAGCTCGGCGATTACGGCGGCGCCGACTGAGTAGGGGACCGCGATGCGAAAACCAGCGAAGATCGAAGGCACGGCGCCCGGGAGAACGATGTGACGCGAGACCTGGTGCTCGCTGGCGCCGATGATCTGCGCCATCTGCACGAGCTTTGCATCGAGCGCGCGCACGCCGTTGAGCGTGGCGAAATAGACGATGAAGAAAACGAGACTTGCGACAAGCGCAATCTTGGATTCGATGCCGATGCCGAACCACAGAATGAACAAGGGCGCGAACGCAAGTTTTGGCGCGCCATAGCCGCCGATCATGAACGGATCGAGAATGGCGACGATAATCGGGTGCCGGCGCAGCAGGAATGGCAGCAACACGGCGGGGACACCGCCGATCACCGTGCCGGCGACAGCCTCGCCCAACGTGTAGCTGGCGTGGAATATCAGCTCGCCGTTCATCAGTTGCGCGGCAAAGCGCGACAGCGTCGCCCACGGCGAACTGAGCCAGTAGTTGCCGACGATTACGCTGCCGAGCTGCCAGGCGCCGAGGATAATGATGCCGACCAGCAACCGGTCGAGTACCGTGCGCCAACGAATGGAGCGGAGCCAGGACGTGGACCCGGAAGGAACGGCGACGGTCATGCTGGGTCCTAGTTCGCGACGAGCCATTATTCGTTATCTCGACACGGCCGTGCAACAGCGGCCATGCGCCCGCAACGGGCTTCGGCATCAATGATCCTCGACGGCCGGCGAACGAGACTTTATATCCTCGGCCAATGATGACAGCGGCACGCTCTTGAGAGCTCAGGATGACCGAACGCACACCGGTTTTGATTGTCGGCGCCGGGCCTGTCGGGCTTGCGCTCGCGGGCGATCTCGGCTGGCGCGGGGTGCCGTGCACCCTGATCGAGAAGACCGCCGGCGTGGTCGAGCATCCGAAGATGGATCTCATCGGCGTGCGCACGATGGAATTCTGCCGGCGCTGGGGCATCGCGGACTGGGTGCGGGACGCGCCTTATCCCGGCGACTATCCGCAGGACTACATCTGGCTGACGTCGCTCACCGGCTTCGAGCTCGGGCGCGAGCCCTTCCCGGGCCGCGCCTTCGAGGCTTGTCCGCCGCAGAGTCCGCAGAAGCGCGAGCGCGTCCCGCAGGACATGTTCGACCCGATCATCAAGCGGTTCGCCACTTCGTTCGATCACGTCGATCTGCAGAACAACACCGAGCTGGTGTCGTTTGAGGAAAAGTCCGAGCGCGTGCGCGCCACGGTGCGCGACGTGTTAACAGGCGAGACCCGTACCATCGAGGCCGATTACCTCGTCGGCACCGACGGCGGCGCCAGCACGGTGCGCGAGCAGCTCGGCATCGGCATGAGCGGCACGCCGGCGCTCACCTATACGACTAACGTGATCTTCCGCTGTCCTAACTTCCCGTCGCTACACGATAAAGGTCTCGGCTACCGCTTCATCTTCATCGGCCCCGAAGGTACCTGGCTCACGATCGTGGCGATCAATGGCGGCGATCGCTTCCGCATGTCGATCGTCGGCACGCCCGACAAGGTCACGCACTCGGAAGACGACATCCGCGCTGCGCTGCGCCGCGCCATGGGCAAGGATTTCGACTACGAGATTCTCTCGGTCCTGCGTTGGGTACGGCGCGAACTGGTCGCCGACCGCTACGGCACCGACCGGGTTTTCCTCGCCGGCGATTCCGTGCACCTGACATCGCCGACCGGCGCACTCGGCATGAATACCGGCATGCAGGACGCAGTCGATCTCGGCTGGAAACTTGAAGCGGTGATCCGCGGCTGGGGCGGGGCGAACCTGCTCAAGACTTATGAGATCGAGCGCAAGCCGGTGGCGATCCGCAATGTCTCGGCCTCGACCAAGAACCTCAAGCGGATGCTCGAGCCGCGCAACCGCAAGCCCCCGCCGGAAATTTTCGAGCCAGGCCCGCAAGGCGACGCCGCCCGCAAGGCCTACGGCGAGTGGTACACCGAGCTGATGCGGCATGAATGGTTCATGAACGGCTATCACCTAGGCTATCGCTACGATGGCTCGCCGATCGTCTGGCCCGACGGCACGCCGGCGCCGCCGCTCGAAGGCACCACTTACACCCAGATAGCCAGGCCGGGTGCCCGCGCCCCGCATGTCTGGCTGCCGGACGGGCGTTCGACGCTTGATCTCTATGGTCGCGCCTTTGTGCTGCTGCGCCTGAGTTCCAACGCGCCGGCGGCGGGGGGCTTGCAGCGCGCCGCGGCGGAAGCGGGCGTGCCGCTCGCAGTCGTCACGCTCGATCTGCCAGAAGTTTTGAAGGCCTACGAGCGCCGGATGGTGCTGGTGCGGCCCGACGGCCACGTCGCGTGGCGCGATGACGCCGAACCGCAGGACGCCCGCGCCGTTATCGATTGTGTGCGCGGCGCGCGGCCGCTTGCGGGAGCAGGGCGCGCGGACCTTGAGGTTGCATCCTGAGTGCGCCAGAGTTGGCGCCGGTGAGGACAGTATGAAACACGATCCCCAGCAATCGCCGTATTACTCCGAGCTCGGCCGCTTGAGCTTCTCGCCCGGCTGGGCGCGGCCGGAGCCGTCGATGTGGTCGGAGCCGAAGCCGAAGTTCAAGCCCGCGGTGTGGCGCTTCGCGGATGCCAAGCGGGCGCTCGATGCCTCGCACAACATGGTGCCGGCCGAGCAAACCGAACGGCGCAACCTCATTCTGGTCAATCCGCTCGAGGGCAATACCTACGCCAGCACCCGCCATCTAGTGGCGGCCTATCAATGCGTGATGGCCGGTGAGATGGCGCGCTCGCACCGACGTTCGGCGGCGGCGCTGCGGCTCGTGCTGCAGGCCAAGCCCGGCACCTACACGGTGGTGAACGGCGCGCGCGTGGAAATGGCTGCGGGCGATGTCGTGCTCACGCCAGCGTGGAAATGGCACGGCCACGTCAACGACAGCGACGCCACCAGCTACTGGATCGATTTCCTCGATATCCCGTTCGTGCAGCTCACCGAAGCGATGTTCTTCGAGCCGTACCCCGACGGCGGGCTCGAGCCGATCACGAGCGAGGGTTCGATCCCGCTACGCATTCCGACTGATGAGGCGCTTGGACCGGGACGCGACGCCAAGGAGGTCGAGATCGGCAAGGACGTGATGCCGACCATCGGCTTGCATCTGCTCCGCCAGCCCGCGGGCGGCCGCGTCGATGTGGCGAAGAGCACGGCCAACAACATCTACGCGGCGATCAGCGGCCATCCTCGGTTCACGGTCCAGGGCGGGTTCTCGGCTAGCCTGTCGCCCGGCGACGTGATCGCGGTCCCGTGCTGGCACCAGCACAGCATCGAGATGCCAGACGACGCAACGATCTTCCGCGTTTCCGACGAGCCGATTTTGGAGAAGCTCGGGTTGATGAAGACGGCCTCGAATTGAAGAAACAACGAGATGCAGTTGTCATTCCGGGCGCCGCGAAGCGGCGAGCCCGAATCCATATCAAACGGCTTCGATAGGCAGGGCTTTTCGATAGCTCAAGTTTCGTGGTTATGGATTCCGGGCACGCGGGCCTTTGGCCCGCGTCCCGAATGACGCGTTGAATTAATGCTGCAACTAGGGAGACGTTGAGTGCGCTACATTGATGCCTTCAATCATTTCTTTCCCAAAAGATATTACGAGGCGCTGCTGGAGACCCCGGCAGCCGCGAAGGATCTCGGCAAGCGCGTGCGCGGCATTCCGGCCCTGTCCGATCTCGATCTTCGGCTGCGCCTCGTCGATCAGTTCCAAGATTATTCGCAGGTGCTCTCCCACGGTCTGCCGCCGATGGAGCGGCTGTGGGGCCCGGACAAATCTCCGGAGATGGCCAAGATCGGCAACGACGGCCTCGCGGAAATCGCGGCCAAGCATCCCAAGCAATTCGTCGGCTGGTCCGCGCTTCTGCCCATGAACGCACCCGAAGCTGCGGCCAAAGAAGCCGAGCGCGTGCTCAAGAACGGCGCCAACGCCATTCAGATGGCGACCAACGCCAACGGCGTGCCGCTCGACGACGAAAAATTCTGGCCGATCTACGAGATCATCGCGAAGTCCGGCAGGCCGATCCTGCTGCATCCCTCCCGCACGCGCGAAATGCCGGACTATCCGACCGAAAAAGTCTCCAAGTATGAGATCTGCAGCGTGCTGGGGTGGCCCTACGAAACCGGCGTAACGCTTGCCCGCTTTGTGTTCTCCAAGATCATCGACCGCAATCCGAACCTGAACATCATCGCCCACCATCTCGGCGGCGTGATCCCCTATCTCGAAGGGCGCGTCGCGCATTCCTTCGACCAGATGGGAGCGCGCACCTCCGACGAGGATTACGAGTCGCTCCGCAAGAGCTTGAAGAAGCGCCCCTACGATTACTTCAAGGACTTCTACGGCGACACCGCAGTCGAAGGCGCGCGCGCCGCAACTGTGTGCGGCATCGATTTCTTCACGCCGGATCACGTCCTGTTCGCGTCCGACTGTCCGTTCGACAAGGAGAAGGGCCCCGGATACATCCGTGACACGCTGAAGGTGCTGAACTCGCTTGGTCTCGCCCCCGCCGACCAGGAGAAGATTTTCTATCGGAACGCCGAGAAGCTGTTTGGTATTGCGGCGGCCGCTTACCCGACCTCGTAGGATGGGCAAAGGCGCCGCTCGGTCGTCTTTGTAATGCACGATCTGGCGCGCCTCTGCCCACCGCGCCACAGCAGATGCGCGAGGTGGGCAAAGTCGCGCGATGCTTTGCTGTACGCGCGTTCACTGTGACGCGACTTTGCCACCCTACTCAAAATATGAGAAAGATTCATGCCATCGCCGCGCCGGATCGACGTTCACTTCCACCTGATCCCGCAGTTCTACAAGGATGCCGTCTACGAGACCGGCGGCGGCCCGGCGATCGGCCCCTATCCGGAATGGTCGCCGGAGCGCGCGCTGACGCTGATGGACGAAAACGGCATCCAGCTTGCGCTCACCTCGCTGGCGCAGCCCGGCGTGCAGTTCGGCGCTCGGCAAAAGTCGGGCGCGCTCGCGCGCCGCTGCAACGATTACGCCGCTGCGCTCAATGCGCGTTGGCCACGGCGCTTTGGCGGCTTCGGTACGATTCCAATGTGGGACATGCGCGAGGCGATTGCCGAAATCGATCATTCATACGATCAGCTCAAGCTCAATGGCGTCTGTCTGTTCGCGAGCTATGGCGGGAAATTTCTCGGCGATCCTCTGTTCGATCCGGTGCTGGCGGCGCTCAACGACCGTGCCGCGGTCGTGTTCATCCACCCGGCACTGCATCCGTCGAGCCGCGATCTCGATCTGCCGTGGCCGGGCTTCATGATGGAGTATCTGTTCGACACCACGCGCGCAGTGGTCAATCTGGTGTTCGGCGGCGCCATCGAGCGCTTCCCACGCATTCGCTTCGTGCTGCCGCATGCCGGTGGGCTGGTCCCTTATTTCGCCTGGCGGCTCTCGGTTTCGCCGATAATCGACTCGCGCCAGCCGCAATTGTCACGCGCGGAGGTTTACGCGCGGCTCAAGCGGTTCTGGTATGACAACGCGCTCGCGCCCACGGCCGAAACCATGGCGTGCCTGAAAGAGGTGTCATTGCCCGAGCAAATCGTCTTCGGCAGCGATTGGCCGTTCGCCAATGCCAAGGTGATCGCGGAGGCGGTGAAGACGTACGAGGCGGTAACGTCCATCTCGCCGGCCCAGCGTGCCGCTATTGATCGCGAGAATGTCCTGGCGCTTTTCCCGCAATTTGCGTGACAGGCCATAATGTCAAATCATTGCCCAGCCGCAACGTCTGCCTTCGGTGCAGCAGCCATCTTGCCCGGCCATCGCTCGTGCGTCAGCGGAACGATGAGCTTGGCGTCGAAGCCCTTGTCTCCGAAGGTCTGCTGGACCTCTCCATTGAGTTGGCGCTCAATCACCATATTGATGAGCTGTGAGCCGAATCCTGCAGGTCGGGTCTTCTTCGGCAGCGGGCCAAGCCGTTCTTCCCAATCGAGCACCAGTGTCAAGCCTCGCGCCGTGCGATCGACGCTCCAGGTGACGGTGACGACGCCGGGCCGGCGCGAGAGGCTACCGTGGCTGCTGGCGTTGCTCCCAGTTCATGCACCGCCATGCTGATTCCAAAGGTCGCGTCCGGCTCAAGGAACACATTGGGCCCGCTGAACGAAACGCGGTCGAGATAGGGGGCCAAGAGTGTGTTGAGCAGCTCCGTCAGCGAAGCCGCTTTCCAGCCGCCCTCGCTCACCAGCCGATGGGCGTTCGCGATCGCCAGCACGCGCGCTTCGTATTTGGCCACCAGATCCGGCACATCCTTCGAATTCCTCGCCGTCTGCGAGAACAGCGCAAGCAGCTGGGAAAATAGATTGCCGGAGCGGTGACGCAGCTCGCGGATCATCAGCTCATGGCGGCGATCGAGTTGCAGGCGCTGGATGGCGCCGGCGATCACGTTGGCCATAGCGGCCACGAATGAAATGTCGTATTCGCTGAATTTTCTGCGGCTCGTCGAGTGCGTGGTCAACACGCCATAGGCGCGGCCATCGCGCCCGGCGATCGGCGTGGAAATGCCGCTGATGGCGCCGTGCTCGCGCAAAAACGGCGCGCCAGTAAACCTCGTTTCCGTCGGCAGGTTTTCGACCACGACGGGCTGGCCCGAGGCGAGCGTGAAACCGGCCTGCGTATCGCGGCCGGTCGGCACATAGGTAGTCCCGACCAGACTCGGCTCGAACCCCTTGGCCGCCCGCAACACGAGCTCGGCGTCGCCCGGTACGAGCTCAAGGATTTTCACGAGCTCGACCTTCAGAATCTCGGCGATGGCTGCCACAGCCTCATCGAAAAATTTCTGCAAGTCGGTCTCGGTCAGGGCACGCTCGCCCAGCCGCGCCACCACCTCCTGCTGGGTGGCGCGCACACGCAGCTCTTGGTGCAGCTTCACGCGTTCCGTTACGTCACGACAGGTGCCGACAATCCGCACCGGCACCCCACCCTCCAGCACGACGGCACCGACAGTTTCGATCCAGCGGTCGTCGCGATCGGGTTGCGGAGGCAGCCGATAGAGCGCCCGGTGCGGCTTATGGGTCCTCAGCGTCTCCTGGATCGCGGTAAGAACGTCGGCGCGGTCGTCCGGGTGCATTTCATTCTCGAAAAACGAGAATGTATCGTTGACAGTGCCGGACGGAAGCCGATGGATATCTTCCAGATTGCTCGACCAGGTGACGCGATTGCTTGGAAGCTCGCACGACCAGATTCCAACCTTCGCGGCTTCCAGCGCCTTCGAGATCAATTCGGGGCTTGAGAAAATTACTTGCTGCACGCCTGCTTCTGAAGCCGCTGGCGTCCTCTTGTCCTGACCTCGTTCGTCCCTGCCTGGTTCGTTGCTGTCCATGGAACGATGATTCTCTTCGAGTCGCATCCCGGCAATTCCATCGAATTGTGCCTTCCCAGTATTCAACGTCAACC
>Ga0126307_10004051_pt1 | contig 10112 bp, 9 predicted proteins | sample Plot28_FD_89955 | JGI IMG/M metagenome (GOLD analysis project Ga0126307, IMG submission 89955) | Serpentine soil microbial communities from UC McLaughlin Reserve, CA, USA - Plot28 | ecosystem: Environmental > Terrestrial > Soil > Grasslands | place: USA: UC McLaughlin Reserve, Lake County...
ACACCTACGTCGAGCAGGCCGTCGCCTTCAACGCTGCGGTCCGCGGTAGTGGGGAGTGGCCAGGAGCCGACTGGTCTGACGGGGCACGGACGACGGCATTGGTCAGTACGGCGACGGAGCGCTTCGCCGGCCTCGCGTAACTGGTTTTGATTTCAGAAAAATTGGGACTTGTACGTGGCACGTAAGGTGGCTACATTGCGGCCAAGTGGCCTGACCACTTAGCCAACGCTGATAGCGAGCAGCTTTTGCGATACCTACGCATCGGAGGCCCAGATGGGGGCCTGGGAGCCGCCGTTGACGGTCGTGTCATGCCGGTCGTCGTCGACGGTCGTCGCCTGCAGACCGTCGAGGACCTCATCGCCAGTGGACCTGCGGCCTGGGACCGGTCGTTAAACGGCGCTAGGAGCGAGGAACTCGTCACCGTGGCGGAGGCAGATCTTCGAGCGCCCCTGGCCCGCCCGTCCAAGATCGTCTGCATCGGGCTCAACTACTACGACCACGCCCGCGAGGCGAATCTCGAGCTACCCAGATCGCCGCTGATCTTCGCGAAGTTTCCTTCGTCTCTGTGCGGGCCGGGAGACGAGATCACCTGGCCGGAGGGCCTGACCGAACAGGTCGACTGGGAGGCAGAGCTGGCGGTCGTGGTCGGCCTCCCCTTGCGCCACGCCGATCCGGAGACGGCGATGGGGGGCGTGTTCGGCTACACGGCGGCTAACGATCTCAGTGCTCGCGACGTTCAGTTCTCCGATGGTCAGTGGACGCGAGGCAAGAGCCTTGACGGCTTCTGTCCCGTTGGCCCGGTCGTCGTGACCGCCGACGAGTACGGGGATCCAGGCCGGCGCTCGGTTCGCGCCCGCGTGAACGGGACGCTCATGCAGGACTCTTCAACGGCCGAGATGATCTGGGGGGTCGGCGAGATCTTGAGCTTCATCTCCGCCTCGACAAGCCTTATGCCTGGCGACTTGGTTCTGACCGGGACGCCGGCGGGCGTAGGGGCCTTCCGCGCGCCGCCGGCCTTCCTGCAGCCCGGCGACGAGGTAGAAGTGGAGGTCGAAGGGATCGGCGTCCTCAAGAACCCCGTCGCCGGCCCGGTCGCCCCGCAAGTTGAAGCCATCGAGCCGGCTGCCCGAGAGGTCCCGCCGGCCTCCTGAGGACGCGCTCGGACGAGAGGAACACACCATGGCGGATTCAGCGATCTCCTCACCAGCCCAAGGCTCCCGCACGGGTTCCCTCAAGGGTCTCCCAGGGACACTCCGGCGCGCGATTCGCCAGCAGGGCTGGGGGATCGTCGGCCTGCCGCTCGTGATCTTGGCGATGGTCGTCTACTTCGCGAGCCGGAGCGACGTGTTCCTCACGGTGACCAACTCGCAGAACCTCGCCCGGACCCTGTCGGCCGTGGCGCTGCTGGCGGTGGGCCAGGCATTCGTGATCCTCCTAGGGGAGATCGACATCTCGCAGGGTGCGGTGGTCGGCCTGGTCACGGTGACGACGGCCTTGGCCGTGGAGCAGTTCGGGGCGGTTGGGCTGCTCGCGGCCCCGTTGACTGGAGCCGCCGTCGGACTGGTCAACGGGACGATCGTGGCCACGTTCTTCGTGCACTCGGTCATCGTGACGATCGGCACGCTGACGGTTGTCCGAGGGTTGGCGTTCGTGATCACCGGCGGACAGCCGGTGACGGGCAACTTCCCCCGTGCCTTCACGTGGCTGGGCGACGGTTCCATCGGGCCCTTCCCGGCGCCGTTCGTCCTCGCCGTGATCGTGATCGTCGGCGCAGCCCTCGTCCTCCGGTACACAACTCTCGGGCCGAAGCTCTACGCGACGGGCGGCAACGAGGAGGCCGCCCGTCTCGCCGGCCTGAACATCAAGCAGATCAAGATCGTCGCCTTCCTGATCTCGGGGACGCTGGCGGGACTGGCCGGGATGATCCTGGCCGCCCGTATCAACTCCGGGCAGCCCAACCTCGGCACGGGCCTGGAGCTTCAGGCGATTGCCGCCGCGGTGGTGGGTGGCATGGCGCTCAGCGGAGGCCGGGGGACCATCGCCGGGGTGGCGCTGGGCATCCTCGTCCTGACCATCCTGCAAAACGGGTTGGACATCACCAACGTGTCCTCCTACTGGCAGCAGGTCATCAGTGGCGTGGTCATCTTGATCGCCGTCGTCATCGACCGCCTCCGTGACCGCCCGCGCCGCGGAAGGGCCCCGGCCGAGCCGGCGGGACCGGCGTCAGGCGCGACCGGAGCAGCGCCCTCATGAGCGCGACCGACAACGCCGTCAGGGCCGGCGGCCAGGCGTTGGCCGGCGTCTACGGAGTGGAGAAGCGCTTTGCGGGGGTCCACGCCGTCAAGGACGTGACCATCGAGCTCCGTCCAGGTGAGGTCCATTGCCTCATCGGCGAGAACGGAGCGGGGAAGTCAACCGTCGTGAAGATGCTTGCCGGCGTCCATCGCCCCGACGCGGGGCACGTCCGCGTCGGCGGAACGGAGGTCAAGCTCCGCAATCCGCACGACGCGCTCAGCCGCGGCGTTTCGACCGTATTCCAGGAGCTCACGCTGGTTCCGGAGATGACGGTGGCGGAGAACGTGGCGCTCGGGCAAGAGCCGCTTCGTGGGCCGGGCATCCTCAATCGCGCGCGCCGCCGTCAGTGGACGCGCGAGCTCCTGGCCGAGTTGGGCGTTGAGGAAATCCGGGCAGGGGACAAGGTCAAGGACCTCGGCATCGCACAACAGCAGCTCGTCGAGATCGCCAAGGCCGTCTCACGCGAGGGTGAACGTGTAGTGATCATGGACGAGCCCACGGCTACGCTCACCACGACCGAGACCGAGACGCTGTTCGCGCTGATCCGGCGGCTCCGCGCGCGAGGGTTGGCCACCCTCTACATCACGCACCGTCTCGAGGAGCTCGAAGCCATCGGGGACGTCGTGACCGTGATGCGCGACGGCGCGGTGGTGTTCGACGGCAGGGTCGCCGACAGCGACCGTCATCGGCTCATCGAGGCGATGGTGGGGCGACGTATCGACGATCTCTTCCTGCGACGAGACAACCCGGTCGGGGAGACGGTGATGGAGATCTCCGGGCGGCGTGAGGACGAACCTGCGATCGTCGTGCGCCGCGGTGAGGTGGTCGGCCTCTTCGGGTTGATCGGAGCCGGGCGCTCGGAGATGGTGCGCAGCGTCTACGGCGCCGATCCTCCGGATGGCCGCACGCTGCATCTGGACGGCCGGCCTCGGCGCTTCCGATCCCCGCGTGCGGCGATCCGCGAGGGCGTGGCGGTGGTTCCGGAGGACCGCAAGGGGCAGGGGATCGTCCCGCTGCTGCCGGTGGCGACCAACATCGGGTTAAGTGCCCTCCCGGCCGTGTCGAAGGCGGGCGTGCTCTCGAGCCGTGCGCTGCCAAGGCTGGCGTCCGAGTACGTGGAGTCCCTGAGCATCAAGACCCCCTCGGTGCGTCAGCACATCGCCAACCTGTCAGGCGGCAACCAACAGAAGTGCCTGATCGCCCGAGCCTTGGCTGCCGATCCGCACGCGGTGGTGCTCGACGAGCCGACTCGCGGTGTCGATGTGGGGGCCAGGGTCGAGGTGTACCGGCTCATCAACCGGCTCTGCGCAGAGGGACGCGGAGTGCTGATGATCACCTCCGATCTGCCGGAGGCCATCGGCATGAGCGATCGGATCTATGTGATGCGGTCAGGGAGCGTGGTGGGCGAGCTCGGGGCCAGGGAGGCGTCGCAGGACGCGGTCATGCGCTTGGCCCTCGGGGCCGAGCCGCCGACGGCCGCAGCCGCCGAGCCACCGGACCGAGCGCGGGCTAGGCCAGACGTTGGCGTTCCGCAGCCCGGGGGAGAGGCTGACCGTGCGTAGTGGCGCAGTGCACACCTATGGACGTCCACGGACCGGGAGGTCACCAGTGAAGGTACTAGGAGTTCTCATCAGCGTGCTGGCCATGGCGCTGGTCGCCGTAGGCTGCGGAAGCGATGACAGTGGGGGCGGCGATTCCGGCGGTCTCTCCAAGGACCAGCTCAAGAACTACCAGCCCGACAACAAGCGCGTCACGGCGGTTGACTCCACCACCTTCAAGGTGGCCAAGCCCAAGGGGGACTACACGATCGGTGTCAGCTTCCCGCACTTCAAGGATCCGTACTGGGTGGCCGAGGCGTACGGCGTCAAGGAGGAGGCCAAGAAGCTCGGGCTCGAGGCCAAGGTCAACGCCGCCGGCGGCTACGGGGACACCTCGGGCCAGTTGCAGCAGCTCGACACCTACCTGACCCAGGGCGTCGACGGCCTGATCATCGGCGCCGTGGACAGCAAGGGCGTCGCGCCCGCGGCGGACCGGGCCTGGAACGAGGGCGTCCCGGTGGTCTACGCCAACGCTCTGGCCGAGTCCAAGCGCAGTGTCGGCGTCTACACCGACGACAAGCTGGCCGGCGTCAAGCAGGCCGACTACATCGCCAAGCAAGATCCCAATGCGCAGGTCATCGCCTTCTGTGGTCCTCCCGGCGTCGTGTGGCCGAAGATCCGGTGTGAGTCCTTCGTCAAGGAGCTGAAGAGCAAGGCGCCCAACGCGAAGGTCCTGGCCATGAAATTCCACGAGATGGATCGGGCCAAGATCGCCGACGTGGCGTCCAACACGCTTCAGGCGTTTCCCAACGCCAAGTGGATCTACAACAGCACCGACCTGCAGGCCAAGGGCGTCATCGACGCGCTTCGGGCCGAGGGCAAGCAGCCCGGCGACGTCAAGATCACCAACCTCACCATCGGCGAAGAGCTGTATGGATACATGCAGAAGGGGTGGATCACGTATGCCCTCGCTGAGCGCGCCGTGCTCCAGGGTCGCCTGGCCGTCGACCAGCTCGTGATGATCCTCAACGGCCAGAAGCCACCGGCGAACTGGGCGGTCGACCTACCCGGCTACCCCGGCGACCAGCCCGGGTTGACCAAATTCAATCAGGACAAGGAAGCGGCGAACAACTGGTCGCCGAAGGACTTCCGGCCCTAGACGAGTTCACCAGCGCCGCGTGGCGTCGCGCACTGCGCGCGACGCCGGCGCGGCCCCTTCGAAAGGAACCCATGTCACAGCAGCAGCAGTCCGGCCACTTCCAAATCGGAGTGGAAGAAATGGCTCCGGCCGACGTCAAGCGCGAAGAAGGTTGGCGCAACATGGACATCCGCTTCCTCGTCAGCGACTCAAGCGGTGGGTCCAAGAGCGTTTGCTGGTGGAGGACCGTCTTCAAGCCCGGCGCCGCGCACGAGCGCCACTATCACCCCAACGCCGAGGAAGTGCTCTACGTGCTCCGAGGCCGTGGCGCCGCCGGTACCGGCGAGGAGGAGCACGAGATCCTGCCCGGGACCGCGCAGTACATCCCCGCCGGCGAGGTGCACTGGCTGCGCAACCCGTCCGAAGACGAGGATCTGGAGATCGTGGGGTGCTACGCGCCGACGGCCAGCATCGAGGAAGCCGGCTATGTCTTCGTCAGCGATATCACGGAGCAGTACCAGCAGGTCCGGTGAACGGACGTTGGAGGAGAGATCATGAGCGTCTTTGATCGCAGCGACTTCGAAGCGCGACACGCCAAGGTGCGGGAGCGGATGGAGAAGGAGGGCTTCGATGCCCTGATCGGCTATTCCAACGCCAAGGTTCGGGGCGTCGTCCGGTACCTCGGTGACTACTTCGCCCGTTTCGTCGGCGCACAGTCACAGCGTGATGGCAGCTATCAGATGTTCGGCTCTTGTGCGGTGCTGTTCCCCTTGGATGGTGAGCCGGTCCTCGTCACCGACCAGCCGTGGGACGAGGAGCGAGCCAAGGAGGTGTCGATTTTCGAGAACACCCACTACGCCGAGAACTTCGGCATTGAGTTCGGGCGCTTGATCGCTGAGCGCGGCTACAAGTCGATCGGCATCGACAACTGGTTCATCTATCCGGCCATGCACTATCTGCCCTTGGTCGACCAGGCACCCGAGGCCGAGCTGCGACCGACCGCGCTCGTCGAGGACACGTACAAGATCAAGACGCCCAAGGAGATCGATCTGATCCGCAAGGCCGAGATGGCCGCCATGAAGGCCGTGGAGGCTGGGTTCGAGGCGGTGAAGGTCGGAGCGACGGAGTTCGAGTTCGCGCTGGCGGCCGAGTATGCCCTCCGGGCCAACGGCGAACTCGAACTTGCCGGCGGGTCGATCGTGTCCGGTGGCCCCAACACGGGGACGGGCAGCAGTCTTCCGTATCACGACGACTCTTACACGATGAAGAGCGGCGACTGGGCGCTCTTCGACATCTGCCCGAGCTACGCCGGATATGCCGGGGACATATCGCGCATGATCGTCGCCGGCGACCTGGATGACCTCGACCCGCGCCTGCGGGACATGTATGAAACGACGAGGCGCATGAACGAGGCGGTCATTGACGCGATCAGGCCGGGCGTCACCCCCAAGAGCCTCAACGACATGGCGGAGGAGATCGCCGACGAAGCCGGCTTCGGCGAGAACAAGATCGGGCTGCTCGGACACAGCCTCGGCATCGATATTCACGATCCGCCCGACTACTACTACGACGACCACCCGCTCGACGAGAACATGTGCATCACGGTCGAGCCGTGCCTCCTCATGCCCGGAGTGGCCGGCACCCGCGTGGAGGACGTGGTGTGCGTGACCACGGACGGCTGCGAAGTGCTGACCGCCGACTCCCCCAAGGAACTGCGGGGGACCGGACGATGAGCGGGCGCCGGGGGTCCGTCTCCCTTCGCGTCCACAGACCAATGCAAACGAGCAGACCGGCCACCAGCCGGAGGTAACCATGGCAACGGAAGAAACCGCTTGGAGCAGCCAGCCCGGAGTGCTCCCCGCCTCCACCGACGGCCAGCTGACGCCGACCGGTAAGGACCTCGACCTGTCCTTCATCGGCAAGCCCCACGAGCACGATCCCCGGCGAGTATTCAGCACCACGGGGACCGACTGGCAGATGCGCGTCGACTTCGACCGCATGCGCCGCGACCGACTGGCCCGGGCGCGGCTGATGATGGAGAAGCACGACATCGGCGCGCTCGTGTGCTTCGTCGGCGAGAACGTCCGCTACATCACGAGCGTCTTCCAGGGCAACTGGAAGAACAACATCTTCATCCGCTACTGCGTGCTCCCGCGGGAGGGCGATCCGGTGCTCTTCGAGACTGCCGGCTCGGACCTCGAGTGCGCGAAGATCGACGCACCCTGGCTTCAGGGCAACATCCGGCCGGCCATCACCTGGAAGTGGTCGATGACCGCGGAGGAGATGATGGCCGACCGCATGGCTGAGTCCGTCGTGCAGGTGCTGCGGGAGAACGGTGTCGAGCAGGAGCGCATCGGTATCGACATCTACGACCCCTCCGCGGCCGCGGCCTTCCAGAAGCTCGGGCTCAACACGGTCAGCGCATGGCCGGCCATGTCCGACGCGCGCATCGTCAAGACCCCCGACGAGCTGGAGTGCCTGAAGATCTCCAGCGCGATCGGCGACACGTCGTTCTGGAAGATCGAGCACGAGTGGCTCAAGCCGGGGGTCAAGGAGAGCTACATCACGGCGAAGGTCAACGAGTACCTCTACGAGCACGGGTTCGACTTCGTCTACGACATCATCGTCGCGTCGGGCGGCAACACCAGCCCCTATCGCCGCTGGCACACCGACAAGGTCATCCGTGAAGGTGACCTGGTCATCGTCGACCAGAACGCGGTCGGCCCGGGAGGCTACTTCGTCGACTTCGTCCGCTGTTTCAAGGTCGGCGGACGGTGGACCCCCAAGGAGAAGGACCTCTACAAGGAGTGCTATGAGTCGATGTACGCGGCCATCGGTGAGATGAAGGCGGGCAACACGACCGCCGATGTCGCGGCCAAGCTGCCGAAGTACGCCGACGACGAGTTCGGCACCGTGACGCTGCAGCAGTTCGCGCACTCCATCGGCCTCTCGCTCTACGAGGGGATGTGGATCTCCCGCGCATACTCGCTGGAGTATCCGGTGGAGCTCCAGGAGAACATGTACTTCGCGGCGGAGACCTTCGCGGGGCACCCAGGTCTCGAGCAGACCGTGCGGCTCGAGGAGAACCTGCTGGTGACCAAGGACGGCCCGGTCATGTTCACCAAGCATCCGTTCGACGAGGAAGCGCTGTCCTGACGTGGCTACGCGCGTCGTCGTCACCGACCAGGTCTTCGGCTCACTGGAGATCGAGCGAGGGCTCCTGGCCCCGCTCGATGCGGAGCTCGTCGAGGCACCCGCCAAGGACGAGGCCACGCTCGTCGGCGCGGTGGCGGGCGCCGACGCACTGCTGGTGTGCTACGCCTCGGTGACCCCTGCGGTCATCGAGGCGGCCGCCGCCGGCGGATGCCGCGTGATCGCCCGCTATGGCATCGGCGTCGACAACATCGACCTCGAGGCGGCGACGGCCGCCGGGATAGTGGTGACCAACGTGCCGGACTACTGCCTCGACGAGGTGGCCGACCACGGCATGGCGCTCCTCCTGGGGGTCGCCCGCGGGCTCGTGGAAGGCGCCCTGGCGGTGCGGGAGGGTCGCTGGGAGCTGCCGGGGGCGGGCATCCATCGCATCCGGGGTCGAACCCTGGCGCTTGTCGGCGTAGGCCGGATCGGTCGGAGACTGGCGGATCGCGCGCTGGCCTTCGGCCTGGACGTCGTCGCCTTCGATCCCTTTGCGAGTGATCTTGGGACGCCCGGCATCCGGCGCGCTGCGACCCTCGAGGAGGCAGTGGCCGAGGCCGATTTCGTCTCGCTTCACGCCCCGATGACCGAGGAGAACCACCACATGGTCGGCGATCGGCTGATCGGCGCCATGCGGCGCGGGCCCGTGATCGTCAACACCGCGCGGGGGGGCCTGGTGGACCTCGACGCCGTGCTCGCCGCCTTGGACGACGGCCGGCTGTCGGCGGTGGCGCTCGACGTCACCGAGGTCGAGCCGCTCCCCGAGGCCCATCCCCTGCGTCGCCATCCCCGTGCCGTCATTACCCCGCACATGGCCTTCCACTCCGAGGAGGCCCAACAAGAGCTCCAGCGACGGGCGGCCGAGGAAGTAGTGCGCGCGCTGGCCGGAGAGCCGCCGCGGTGCCCGGTCAATGCCGTCGACCGACAGCGTGCGTGAGGTCCAGTGGCGTCCACCCAGACCGGCCGATCGATCCCCACCTACCCGGACCTCGTCGGCAAGGTCGCGGTCGTGACGGGTGGAACCAAGGGCATCGGCGCCGCGACCTGTCGTGTGCTCGCGGCCAACGGCGTCCGCCTGGCGGTGTGTGCCCGCGGCCGTGAGGCGCTGGCGCGCGTGGTCGAGGAAATGCGGGCCCACGGGGCGCAGGCGGTCGGAGTGTGCGCCGACATGGGGGCGAGCGCGGACATCGAACGCCTGCGCGAGGAGGTGGAGGGCCAGCTCGGATGTCCGGACATCCTCCTGCCGTTCGCCGGCGGCTTTTCCTCGTATACGCCCTTGCCGGAGATAACCGAGCAGGAGTGGCGAGAGGTGGTGGACCTCAACCTCACCGCGACCTTCCTGACGGTGAAGGCCTTCCTGCCGGGGATGATCGAGCGCGGTAGCGGCGCCATCGTGACGATGTCGTCCAACTCAGGGCGGGTCTTGGACATCCTTCTCACGGCTCCCTACGCCGCGGCGAAGGCGGGGGTCATCCAGTTCACGCGTCATGCGGCCAAGGAGCTCGGGCCGCACGGGATCCGCGTGAACTGCATTGCGCCGGCGACGACCCTGTCCGAGCGCGTGGACTCCATCATGAGCGAGGAGATTCGCCAGCGGGTCGTCGACCTGTCGCCTCTCGGCCGGTTGGGAAAGCCCGAGGACTCAGCGCTCGCGGCCTTGTTCCTCGTCTCCGACTCGGCCGGCTGGCTGACCGGCGTGACCATCGATGTGGCCGGCGGGAGGGTGATGCAGTGAAGGCCGCGGTCTTGCGCAATTATTCCCGACCGCTGGAAGTCGGCGCGGTGCGAGAGCCCGAGCCGCGGGAAGGGGAGGTCCTGGTCAAGGTCCGGGCCACGGGGCTGTGCGGCACCGACCTCAAGCTTAACGCCGGCGCTTTCTCCCACGTCCGCCTTCCGGTCATTCCGGGGCATGAGGTGGCCGGACAGCTGGTTGACCCCGTCGACGG
>Ga0126307_10004052_pt1 | contig 10111 bp, 7 predicted proteins | sample Plot28_FD_89955 | JGI IMG/M metagenome (GOLD analysis project Ga0126307, IMG submission 89955) | Serpentine soil microbial communities from UC McLaughlin Reserve, CA, USA - Plot28 | ecosystem: Environmental > Terrestrial > Soil > Grasslands | place: USA: UC McLaughlin Reserve, Lake County...
CGGCGAGTGCGACGCCGCGCGACTGCGATAGCAGGAGCAGGCCGGTCAGCAGCGTCGCCCCGCCCGCTCCGGCGGCCGCGACGGCCGCATGCCTGCGCTCTGCGGCGGCGACGCACGCCCACAGCCCGAGCAGGAAGAAGCTGCCGAGGCCGTTGATGTATCCCAGCGGCGCATTCAACCGCCCGCCCAGGAACAGGTCGCCGGGGTCGCTGCCGAGCATACGCGCGAGGATCGTCAGCCCAACGCCCAGGCACGCCAAGCCGATCGCTGCCAGCAGCGCGAGCGCGACGCGTTCGCTCCGCACGAGGACTAGGAGCACGAGGGCGAGTGCCGCGTACGCCAGCCAGCGGTTGCCCTCCAGGACCGCTTGCTCGATCGAGTCGGCCCAGCTCGCCGACACGAGCGCCCACAAGCCTGTGCCGACGATGCCGACGAGCAGGAGCACTGCGGGCAACCCGAACGGCGGCGGCCGCGCGATGAGTCCTGCCGTGGCGACACCGAGCAGCCCCATCCCCACCGGTGCCCAGATGGCCGCGTCGTAGTAGGCGAAGAAGAACGGACTCACGCCGATTCCGACGCCGAGCAGGACGAGCAGCAGCATCGCGGGCAGTTCCGTCGGGGGACGGCCGGCGATCGCTTGGCCGGAGGCGCTTGGAGCGGGCGCCGGCGCGAAGCGCGTATCCAGCAGCGTGATCGCCAGGCCAAGACCGACGAGGTAGGCAATCAACGCGATGAGCATTGCGGCCGACCCGCCCCGCAACGCGATTACGGCGACCGCCGAGATCACGGCCTGAGCGGCGCCGAGCCCCACAGCTACGGCGCGGGCAGTCTGGAAGCGCTGCATAGTGCGATGCGTCAGGTGGTCCCGGCCGGCCGTCAGCACGGAGAGCCCGCGCCGGCGCCGAGAGACCATGACCAGCGTCGTGTCCAGCGCCGGAATGCCGACGAACAGCATGCCCATGGCCAGCGATTGCCACGCGGGCGCGGCGTCGCTCACGCCGATCATCGTCACCGCGGCGACCGCGAAGCCGACCGGCATGCTGCCGCCGTCGCCGAGAAAGATACGGGCCGGCGAGGCGAGCAGGTTGTGCGGCAAGAAGCCGACGGCGGCGCCGCAGAGCGCAGCCGCTGTCACGGCCAGCCACGAGTCGCCCTGGACGACGCCGAGCAACGCCAAGCCACCCGCAACCACTGCGGCCATCGAGCTGGCCGCGCCGTCCATGTTGTCGAAGAGATTGAACGCGTTGACCACCGCAACGATCCAGAGAACGCTCGCAGCGACGTCGACGACTGGGCCGGCGCCCAGCTCCCAGCCAATGCCGAGCGCCCACAATCCGGCCCCAAGCGCCGTCTCGACGACGATCCGCGCGGTGGGCGAGACGGTCTTGCGGTCGTCGATGGTGCCGACGACCCACAGGACGACGACTCCCGCCAGCAGCGGCAGGCTTCGATCCCAGTCGCCGCCCAATAGCACCACAGCGACCAGGAATCCGGCGACGACCGCCGCCCCGCCCAGGTACGGCGTGGGCGCCGCGTGACCCTTGTAGCCGATCGGCTTGTCGTAGAACTCGAATCGCTCGGCGACCCGGATCGCCAAGGGTGTCGAGACATGCACGACGGCGAGTGCGATCGCGAGGCCGATCAGCAGCCGCGCCTCAAGGGGCAATCGCGCGATCCCCGTCATGCGTCGAACGGGACCGCTCGTGCACGATCACGTCGTTGATCGCGTCGTCGATCGTCCGGGTCGGCTCCCAGCCGGTGAGCTGGCGGATCGCCCGCGTTTCGGGCTTTCGGCGGCCGAGTTCCTCGAAGCCCTCGCCGTACGCGTCCTCATACGGGATCAGCTCGATCTTGGAGTCCGAGCCGGTCGCTTCGATGACGCGGCGTGCGAGCTCGATCACCGGAATCTCGGTCTCAGAGCCGACGTTGTAAAGCTGGCCGATGGCATCGTCGTGGTCAAGCAGCAGAAGCAGCGCCTGCACAGTGTCGGCGACGTGCGTGAAACAGCGGGTCTGCGTGCCGTTGCCGTAGACGGTCAGCTCTTCGCCGGCGAGCGCCTGGCGCACGAAGCGGGGGAGGACCATGCCGTACGTGGCGGTCTGACGCGGTCCGACGGTGTTGAAGAGCCGCGCCACGATCACTTCGGCGCGGCAGTCGCGATAGTAGCCATGGGCGAGCGCCTCGCCGAAGCCCTTGGCCATCGCATAGGCCCAGCGCGACTTGAACGCCGAGCCGAGGATTCGGTCGGCGTCTTCGTTGAGAGGGCCAGCAGAGTTCTTGCCGTAAACCTCGGAGGTTGACGTGAACAACAGGCGCTTGCCGTGTCGCACGGCGGACGCGAAGACGTTGTCCGTGCCGCGAACGTTGCCGAGCAGCGAGCTGAGGGGTGAGGAGACGATCAGCTGGACGCCAACGGCTGAGGCGAGATGCAGCGTCGCGTCTGTGGACGCAACGAGGTCGTCAACGAGCTTGCGGTCGAGTGTCGAACCCTCGATCACCTCGAGCCTCGGTGCGTTCCGGAGATGCTTGATGTTGTCTCGCCGGCCGGTCGAAAAATCGTCGAGTAGGACCAGCCTTTGGCCGCGCGCCAGCAACGCATCGGCCAGATGCGAGCCGATGAATCCTGCCCCCCCAGTGATCAGGATGCGTCGTGATGACGCGAAGCGATCCGTCGCCATGACGTCGCGGGAATGTAGCGTCCCGGCTACGCTTACGGGCTACGCTTCCGCAATGCGCGTGCTGGTGACCGGAGGCGGGGGCTTCATCGGCTCGCACCTGGTGGAGCGGTTGCTCCAGGAAGATCATGAGGTTCGCGTGATCGACTCCTTCGTCACCGGGCAGCGCGAGAACCTCACGCACCTGCGAGACGCCGAGCTGATCGAGGGCGACATACAGAGTTTCGAGCGGGTGCACAACGCCTCGCGCGGCTGCGAGGTCATCCTCCATCAGGCGGCATTGCCATCTGTCCCACGCTCGATCGCCGATCCCTTGATGACGAACGTCGTGAATGTGACAGGCACGCTCAACGTGCTCCTCGCGGCCAGGGACAATGGCGTTCGGCGGGTGGTCCACGCGTCCTCATCGTCGGTCTACGGTGCAAACCTCGCGTTACCGAAGGTGGAGTCGCTCCAGCCGCAGCCGATTTCTCCTTATTCCGTGAGCAAGTTGGCGGCAGAGGGCTACTGCCGCGCGTTCTCGAACGTGTACGGCCTCGAATCGGTCGTGCTCCGGTACTTCAACATCTTCGGACCCCGCCAGAACCCGCGGTCGCAGTATTCCGCCGTCGTCCCGCGCTTCATCGTGGCTGCACTGGAAGGACGGCAGCCAACCATCTTCGGGGACGGAGAGCAGTCTCGGGACTTCACGTACGTGGAGAACGTCGTGGACGCAAACGTCTTGGCGATGTCGACACCCGGCGTTGCAGGCGAGCTGTTCAACGTCGCCTGCGGCGGTCGGATCACGCTGAACGAGATGGTCTGCGCGCTTGGCGAAATCGTCGGCGCTGAAATCAGGCCCCGGTATGCCGAGACTCGAACCGGCGATGTCGAGCACTCCTTGGCTGACATTGGGCATGCTCGAGCGCTGCTGGGCTATGAACCCCGCGTCTCATTCGAAGAGGGACTCCGCCGGACCGTCGCTCACGCAGCCGAGCGGCTTACCAGCGGTGCGGTTTCCGCGTAGCGCGAGCGCAGCATTGCGGTGCCGCTTGTCCACCAATCGCTGCAGCAGTTCCAAGTTCAGCCACCGCGCGTCTCGCGCCCGAGGCCGCGGTCGTCAATCAAGGTTCTCGATCCCCGAGAGTCCGCTTGCCACGGGCGTCTACCCTTCACCGGCGATGCGTATCGGGTTGAACGAGACGGTACGCACGCTTGGCGACATCGTGGCCCATGACATCGAGCCCTACTACGCCGACGCCCTGATTTCGTTCGAGGAGGGCCTGCGCCGGACCGTTGAGGACGTCGTCGCCCGGATATCCACGGGCCCGCTGGCGCCTTGACGGCGGAATTCCAGCCAGAGCGCGTGCGCGTGCTGCGCATCATCGCACGCATGAATATCGGCGGTCCCGCCTACCACGTGAGCCTCCTAAGCGGCCGGTTACCGCAGGAGCGGTACCACACGCTGCTGATTGCTGGCCACGTCGGCCCTGCCGAGGCCTCTTTCGCGGATCTGGCCGAGCACTATGGAGCGAACCTCCGCACGTTGCCGTCGCTCGGACCCGAGCTGGACCTTCCGCGCGATTCCCGCGCCGTCTGCTCCTTGATCCGAATCATGCGGGAGTTTCGCCCTCACATCGTTCACACGCACACCGCCAAGGCCGGCGTCGTCGGGCGACTGGCGGCGCGCATCGCGCTAGGCCCGCGAGCCGTCGTCATCCACACGTATCACGGGCATGTCCTCGCCGGATACTTCAACCCAATTCAGAACACGCTCTACCGGACTATCGAGCGGACTCTCGGGCTCGCGAGCGACTGCCTCGTTGGTGTCAGCCAAGCCACGGTCGACGAACTCGTCCGGTTGCGGATCGCCCCGCGGCGCAAGTTTCGGGTTGTCCCGCTTGGTCTCGAACTCGACCGGTTCTTGACCGTCGAGAGAGAGGCCGGTGACACGCTGAGGGCCGAGATCGGCGCCCAGCCCGACGACTGCGTCGCGCTGTCGGTCGGGCGTCTCGTGCCGATCAAGCGAGTCGATCTGACGTTGCGAGCCGTAGCTGCTGCCAGGGAACACGGCGCGCGGATCAAGCTGGTCGTCGTGGGTGATGGCGAGCTTCGGCGCGCTCTCGAGCGGCTTGCGGCGGAACTTGCCGTCGACGATTCAGTGCGCTTCCTCGGATTCCGGCGGGACCTCGACCGCCTCACGGCGGCGAGCGACGTCGCGGTGCTCAGCTCGGACAACGAGGGAACACCGGTCGCGTTGATTGAGGCAGCCGCGGCGGCCCGTCCTGCGGTTGCGACGTCAGTGGGCGGCGTTCCGGACATCGTGACGCGCGAGACGGGACGCGTCGTTAGGAAGGAGGACGTCACGGGCCTGGCGGCGGCGCTCGTGGAGCTGGCGAACGATCCCGCCCTGCGGGCAACGCTTGGAGCGGCGGCTCGCGAGCGCGTGCGGGCCAGATTCGCTGCGGACCGCCTGTTGGCCGACATCAATCGACTCTACGTCGACGCGCTGCGAGCTAAGGCGGCGGCCTGAGATGTGCGGCATCTCCGGATGGGCCGGCGGACCCGCCGAGCCTGCTGGATCCGTGGTGGCGACTTCCATGGCCGCGGCGATCGCGCATCGCGGGCCTGATGGATCCGGCGCGTCGGCCCTCCGCGGACCTGGCGGCGTACGCGGGCATCTGGCCCACCGCCGCCTACGGATCCTCGACCTCACCGACGCCGCACGGCAACCGATGGCCTCCGAGGACGGGGCTGTTCAGCTCGTCTTCAACGGCGAGATCTACAACTTCGCTCACGTTCGGGCGACGCTCGCGTCGCGTGGGCGCCGGTTCCGCTCGACGGGCGACACCGAGGTGGTGCTCCGTGCCTACGAGGAGTGGGGAGCCGCCTTTGTCGACCACTTGGATGGGATGTTCGCCATCGCCATATGGGACGGCCGACATCAGGTCCTTGTCTTGGCGAGGGACCGCATTGGCAAGAAGCCGCTCTTCTACGTCCACGAGCGGGGAAGGCTGACCTTCGCGTCGGAGGTCAAGGCGCTGGCGCGCGCACCATGGCTCGACATACGGCCGCGCCTCGACCGACTGCCTCACCTGCTGACCTTCGGTTACGTCCCTGGACCCGACACCGTGTACGCCGGTGTCTTCCAGGTCCCGCCCGCGACGGTCTTGCGCTTCGACGTCGCACACGATCGGGTCGCGACTCATACGTACTGGAATCCCCTCGTCCCGGAGCTTGCGTCCGTGGATCACTCGGCTATTCGTGAAGCGCTCGATGATGCGACGCGTCGTCGCATGGTCGCCGATGTCCCCGTGGGAAGCTTGCTGTCGGGCGGCGTCGACTCGTCGGTCGTCACCGCGCTCATGGCCCGGCACGCCACCGAGCCCGTCCGGACCTTCTCGATCGGCTTCGCCGACGCGCCGAGCTTCGACGAGCGCAGCTGGGCGCGGCTGGTCGCGGACCGACTCGGCACCCGCCACACTGAGTTCCTGGTCCAGGCTGACACCATCGCCTTGCTGGACCGCCTGGTGTGGTTGCACGATGGCCCTTTCGCGGACTCGTCGGCGATCCCCACCCACCTGGTCTGCGGCATGGCGAGAGAGCACGTGACGGTGGCGCTCACGGGTGACGGCGGAGACGAGGTCTTCGGCGGTTACGAACGCTTCACCGCCGCCCGCCTCGCCGAGCTGACGCCGCCAGGCGCCGCTGCGGCCCTGGGGGCGGTCGTGCGGGTCCTCCCGCGTGACGACACGGCCTACAACACTGTGCGCCGGCGGCTCGCGCGCTTCTCCGGGCAGACGAGCGCGTCGCTGCTCGATCGGTATGTCGGCTGGATTCGCGTCACCGACCCAGCGCTCCTCAGGGCGCTGATCGCAACGGACGCGCTTCCCGGCGACCTGCTCAGCAGCGTCATCCGTCCAAACGCCGAGGCAGCCGCACGGTCGCCGCTCGACCGGCTGCTCCACGTGAATCTGGTCACATATCTGCCGGACGACCTCGCGGTGAAGATGGACCGCTGCTCGATGTCACACGGCCTCGAAGTGCGGTCGCCCTTCCTGGACACCCGCGTCGTCGAGCTCCTGGCTGCAGCCCCTGCGCGAAGGAAGGTGGGCCTGCTTGGCGTGAAGCCGCTCCTGCGACAAGTCTGCGGGAACCTCATCCCACCGAGCCTCTGGCGGCGGCGCAAGCACGGCTTCGGCGTTCCGGTCGATGCCTGGTTCCGCGGGCCGCTCAGCGAAGTCGCGGAGGACGAGTTAGTGGCTCCCGACGCGCGCGTGCGGGCTGTGCTCGACGGGACGGTCATCGAAGCCGTTTGGCGCCAGCATGTAACCGGCGCGGCTCGTCATGGCGCGCTGCTCTGGACGCTGCTGACGCTCGAGCGCTGGCTGCGCGCTGTCGAGCGAGGCCCTCTCGAGGAGCCGACAATGACATCGATCCAGGCGGTGGAGGTGGGCACCTGAAGCACCTGCTGATGTTCAACCTCCGGATGGACCTCGACGATCCGGTGCTCGGGTTCGCCAGCCGCTGGGTCGAGGCGATCGCCGAGCGCGTCGATCGCGTCACGGTCATCACGATGGACGCCGGCCGGATCGACCCGCCGGCGAACGTGACGTTGCATTCCGCGGGCAAGGAGCGTGGCTGGTCGGAGCCGCGCCGGGCGGCCAGCTTCTACGACCACTGCCTTCGGGTGACCCGCACCTCTAGGCCGGATGCCTGCTTCTCCCACATGATCCCCGTGTTCTCGGTGCTCTTCGCCCCGCTGGCGCGCCTCTACCACATTCCGACGCTCCTGTGGTATGCGCACGGTGCCGTTCCGCGGGAACTTCGACTCGCGGAGCGGCTGGTCGACCGGTGCGTTACCTCGACGCCCGAGGGCTTCCGCATGCAGAGCGCCAAGCTGTACGTATTGCAGCAGGGCATCGACGTCGCCCGGCTCGGGCCGGCCCATGTCAAGGCGCCCGGGTGGGGTCACAACATCGTCTCTGTGGGCAGGATCGGGCCGGTCAAGCGGTTGATGGAGTGCGTCGAAGCGGTTGCGATGGTTCGGAGGGAAGGCATCCCGGCGACGTTGGAGGTCTTCGGTGCGCCCGCTACTCCCCAGGACGTGAACTACGAACGACAGGTGCGCGCACATGTGCGAGCGCTGGGAATCGAGGCCAGCGTGACGTGGCGGGGACGAGTGGCCTTTGACGCCATCGCCGACGCCTACCGGCGCGGCGGGATCTTTCTCAATCTCAGTCGCTCTGGCAGCCTCGACAAGGCGATTCTGGAATCGATGGCGTGCGGCTGCATTCCGGTATCGAACAACGACGCCTTCGCGCACGTCGCCCGCCGGCGCGGGTGGGGCGCGCTCGTGCCTGGCGAATCCGCCGACGACGCTGCTGCGGTGCTACGTCGAACCATCGAGATGCCGGACGACCGACAGCGGGCACTTCGCGTCGAGCTGCGTGACTTCGTGAACAGCGAGCACAGTCTTGACCGGCTGGCGGACCGCATACTCACCCAACTCGCGGATCTCGTCTGCCGGTGTACCGGCGTTGAGGCCCCTGCGTGAAGGGAGCGGGACTCTCTGGCCGGGCTGCTCGAGCGAGCCGGTCGAATCTGATCGCCTTTCCAGCGATCGGCGCATCCGCCTTCTTCGCGGGGGTCGTGGTGGCGCGGACGTTGCCGGTCAGCGATTTCGCCGTCTACGCGCTCGCACTGGCGCTCCGCGGAACGGTTCAGTTCCTCGCCGACTTCGGCACGGGCGCCGCGTCCGCTCGTGCGTTCGCGCAGCTTGAGGCTGCCGACCGGCGCGGCTCCGCGTTGCAGCTCTACGGACGCCTCGCGGCCGTCCGCGCCGGGGCCGCGGTGCTCCTGGCCGGCGCGAGCTTCGCGGCGGCCGACGCGGCGCTGCACTATCTCGGACTCGCTCCCACCGACCGGGCGGCGCTTTTCTGCCTCGTCGTCATGGGTGCTGCCGAGATCGCTGGCGGGCTTGGCACCTACGTGCTGACGGGCATGTTGCGTCAACGCCAGCTCAACGCGGTGCTGTTCGCCTATAACGTCGCTCAACCCACCTTGGTCGTTGCCGCCGCGCTGGCCGGGCTGGGGCTCACTGGAATCCTTGCGGCGCTCGCCCTGGCTTCTGCGGGCAAGACCGCGGCGCTGCATGTAGGCGCCGTGCGGGCCCTTCAAAGCATCGGTGCGCACGGTGAGAACGGAGAAGGCGTCGCACGCTCCTTGACCAAGACGGCCGGGGCCGCGAGCCTTGGCAAGCTAGCTACGTGGGCACACTCTCGGCCCGCGCTCTCATTCTTCATGCTGCCGGCCGCTGGGCGTGCGGACTTCGCGGTCTTCGCGCTCGGCTACGACTTGGCGCACCAGATCATGGCGTCGGCAGCCGCGCCGGTGGGAAACGTGATGCCGGCGGTCGCGGCAAAGACCGCGCACGATCCGGCGCGACTGCGCCGGATCGCATCGCCCGTCGTGGTTGCCCTCCTGACCGGCTCGGGGGGCCTGGCGCTGGTCGCCTGCATGGGCATTCCACATCTCGATGGTCTGCTTTACGGCATCCAGTACGACGAGATGGGTCAGTACCTTGCGATCCTGATGCCGGCGATCGTTCTTGACGTGGCGATCGCCACACCGGCGACCGCGATCCTGCTGGCGGACGACCGACTCCTCGGCAGTTTCTCGACCGTTCGGGTACTTGAGCTGGGCGCGGCGGCCCTGTACATCGTGGTCGGTCTCGATCACCTGATGGCCGCCACCGCGATGATGGCCACAGTCCGTGCAGCGACTGCGATCGCGCTCCTGCTGCTGGTCCAGCAGCAGCTTGGGTCACTGCTGCCGCCCCGCTGGGTGGCCAGATTCTGCTTCACCGTCGTCGTGGCGGCCGCGGTCGGGTCGGCGGCCGGGACGACACCTGCGCCGGACGCGCTTAGGGCGGTCGCGGCTATGGTCTTGGGAGCTGTCACGTTCGTCCTGATGGTCCGGCGTTTCCGGCTCCTGGGCGATGCGGAGCTGCGGCTCGTCATGCAGGTGCTGCCGGCTGCGAGCCGAGTGGTCGAGTGGTTGCGCCGCGGCGCATCCGAGGATCCTCGCGGAGCCGTCAGTGCAGGCTGAGCGGGAGCCGTCGCTCGCTGTGCTCCACGTCATGCGGATGAAAGGCGTGGCGGGAAGCGAACGGCATCTGCTCGAGCTTTCACGAGCACTTCGTTCACTGGGATGGAGGTCCGACGCTGCCCTCGCCAGCCCGGAGCCAGAGGCCTTGCGGAGCTATGCCGAGAAGCTCGCCGGCGCGGGAGGTGGCCGCGTGACCGTGGTTCGAACGCCGTACGACGTCAGCCCCGCGCTTGTCCGGCACCTGCAGGCCAGGCTCCGCCACGAGCGTCCCGCCGTGCTCCACTCCCATCTCGTGCACGCCGACTGGCACGCTGCTCTAGCCGCTGCCCTTCGGTCGGACACGGCAG
>Ga0126307_10004053_pt1 | contig 10111 bp, 6 predicted proteins | sample Plot28_FD_89955 | JGI IMG/M metagenome (GOLD analysis project Ga0126307, IMG submission 89955) | Serpentine soil microbial communities from UC McLaughlin Reserve, CA, USA - Plot28 | ecosystem: Environmental > Terrestrial > Soil > Grasslands | place: USA: UC McLaughlin Reserve, Lake County...
GCCTCGCTGTTCGTGGCCGGCCGGCTCGACGCCCCCGTGGGCTACCGCAACGCGACCGCCTGCCTGTTCGCGCTGCTGTTCTGGCCGCTGATCGCCATCGCCGCGCCGCGCACGCACGGCCGGCTGCTGCGCTCGGCCGCCTTCGGGGTGGCGACCCTCTCCCTGGCGCTCGCGTTCGTCACGCAGTCGCGGAGCATCGTGCTCGGCCTCGCGGTCGGCGGCGCCTTTGCGCTGCTCCTGCCGCCCGACCGCGTGCGGCGGGCGTGGTTGGCCGTTCTCGCCGTGGTGGGCGTGGCCATCGGCGCGGCCACCGGCCTGCTGACCGCCTACGACGCCTTCGACGGCGGGCGCGGCGTCGTCTCGGCCGCCGACCTCTCGTCCACCGTGGACACCCTCGTCGTGCTCTTCGTGGGCGCGCTGGTCTTCGGGTTCGCGCTCGCCCTGCTCGACAGCGGCCTGCGCGCCCCGTCGAGCGTCTCGGGCGTGCGCATGCTCGCCCGCCTCGGCCTGGCGGGCGTCGTGGTCGCGGTCGTCGTGGGCGGGCTGGCGGTCACGGGCGATCCCGTCTCCTACGCGCAGGACAAGTGGAACGAGTTCCGCGACGTCAACGCGTCGACGACGCGCGGGACCACGCGCCTCACGGCGACCAGCGGACAGCGCTACGACCTCTGGCGGGTGGCCATGGTCGAGTTCGGCGACGAGCCACTGACCGGCGTGGGCATGGACAACTACGACGTCGGCTACTACGCCGAGCGCCACACCAATCGCAACGTCGACAACGCCCACAGCCTCGCCTTCTCCGTCCTGTCGGAGACCGGGCTGATCGGTGCCGGCCTGTTCGCGGTCTTCCTGGCGGGGGTGATCGCGGCCCTGGTCGCGGGGTGGCGCCGCACGTCCGACGCCGGACGGCGCGCGGCCGCCGGCCTCGCCGCGGCCGCGTTCGCGGTCATCGGGCAGTCGATGATCGACTGGGAGTACCTGATCCCCGGCGTCATGGGCGTGGGCTTCTTCGCGCTGGGCCTGGCGCTGGCCTACGTCGAGCGCGACGACCGCGGCGCCCCGGCGCAGCCGCCCGAGCCCCGCCGCCCGGGGATGCTGGGGCGCACCCTGCGGATCGTCAGCGCGCTGGCCCTCGTCCTGGTCTCCCTGGGCCTGGGGGCGATGTACCTCAGCGACGCGCGGGTGCGCGACGCCCGCGCCGCGGTGTCCGACCAGGAGCGCCTGAACAACGCGCGCGAGGCCGCCGACCTCAACCCGGTCGCCCTTCCCCCGCGCTATCTGGAGGCGTCGGCCCTGGAGTCGATAGGCCGGCGTCCCGCCGCGCAACGCGTCCTGCTCGACGCGCTCGACCAGGAGCCGCGCAGCTTCGCCACGCTCGGGCTCCTGGGCGACCTGGCCGTGCGCGCCGGCCGGCGGCGGGAGGCCAGGGTGTTCTACCGCCGGGCCTCCCAGCTGAACCCGCTGGACGTCGGGCTCCAGCGCCTGGCCACCACCGCCGGACGCTGAGGCACGTCAGCGCGCGCGGGCGACGGCGGCCTCCAGCGCGGCCTCCCACCGCTCGACGGCCGCCGCGACCCCGTAGTCGCGGAGCACGGCGGCCCGGCCGCGGGCGCCGAGCGCCCGAGCCAGGGCCCGGTCGGCCGCGAGCCGCCGAAGCGCGTCGGCGAGCGACCGCGGATCCTCCGGCGCGGCCACGAGTCCCGCCCCAAGGCCGCCGAGCAGCTCGGCCGCCTCGCCCCGCGCGGCCAGGACCACGGGACGGGCCGCGGCCATGGCCTCGAAGAGCTTGGTCGGCAGAGCGCCGGCGAACAGCGGCCGGTCGCGCAGGAGGACCACCGCCGCGTCGCACGAGGCGTAGAGGCCCGGCACCGCGCCGGCGGCCACCGGGCCGACCAGGCGGACGTTGGCGACCCGGTCGCGCCGGACGCGGTCGGCCACCGCGCCCCGCTCCGCGCCGTCGCCGGCGACCGTGACCTCGACGGCCTGCGGCCCGGCCAGCCGGGCGGCCTCGACCAGCGTCTCCAGGCCCTGCGCCATTCCCACCGTGCCGGCGTAGAGGACGCGCAGCGGGCCGTCCCGGGCCGGCTCGCCGAGGGCCGCGAAGCGCTCCAGGTCAACGGCCGGAGGGACCCGGACCGCCTTGCCCCGGGCGTCGGGATGGTCCTCGAGGGCGGCGACGATGCCCTGCGTGGGCGCGGTGACCAGGTCCGCCGCGGCGTAGCAGGCCGCCTCCAGCCAGGTCGCCGCACGCAGGACCGGGCCTTCCTCGACCACGCCGAGCTCGACGGCGCTGGCCGGCCACAGGTCGGCCACGTTGATCGCCAGCGCGGCGCGCTTGGCGCGGGCGTAGGCGACGCCCGCCGCGGCGGTGAAGAGCGGCGGCGACTCGGCCAGGACCACGTCGGCCGGGCCGGCCAGCGGGCTCGTGGCCACGGCGGCGGCCGCGAACGTCGCGTGGTCGAGCAGCCGCCGCACCGTGCCGCGGTTGGGCGCGAGGTACGAGCGCGTGCGCAGGACCCGGATCGCCCCAAGGCGCTCGCGGACGACCCAGCGGCGGTTGGCGTCCAGCGGAGGCAGCGGGTGGCCGCCGGGATAGTGCGGGATGCCGGTGTGGACGGTGACGCGGTGCCCGCGGGCGGCGAGCCCCTGCGCCACCGCGGCGATCCGGGTCTGCGGGGCGCCGACCTCGGGCGGGAAGTAGTGCGTGAGCAGCAGGACCCGCATCGGGCGGGTGAGGTGCGCGTTTCCGGCGGGCCGGCGGCTACGACGCGCCGCGGCGGCGGACGCTGCGGCTGCCCATGAAGCCGAGGTAGCCCGCGATGATCACGATGATCCCGAGCAGCAGAAAGCTCGCGGGCGCTCCGGCGCTGGCGGTGTTGGTCTCGGTCTGGACCTTCCCCGAGGGGCCTCCGGGCTCCTCCGCGCCCGCCGCGCCGGCCGCGGTGGCCGCGGTGGCGCCGGAGGCCGCGCCGGCGTCATCGCCGCCGCCGGAGCCGGGGACGCCTGGCACGGCGGCCGAGGAGCCGAACCCGTTCTCGGTGCGGAAGGTCGAGCTGACGGGCGCCGCCCCGTCCGCGGCCGAGCCGCCGGACGCGCCCGAGCCGCCGGAGCCGCCGGACGCCCCTGAGCCGCCGGTCGAGCCGGAGCCGCCCGACCCTCCAGACCCCCCGGACCCGCTCGACGTCGCGGCGGTCTTGCGCCGGCTCGACGACCGCTCGGAGGCCGACGTCTGCCGGGGCGCGCCGTCGCGCCTCGCTCCCTGCAGAGGGATCTCGTAGGCCGTGCCCGTCGGGCTGGTGCTCGAGGGGTCGCTGGAGCTCTGGGCCGAGGCGCCGGGGGCGAAGGCCGCAAGGACGGCGCCGGCGAGGAGCAGGGGGAGTGCACGCATGGGGCCGAGGGTAACGCGATCGCGGCCCGTGCGAAGGGTCGGACCCAGATCCGGCCGGTCGGGCGCCGGGGAGCTCTAGCATCGGGGCGGACGCCGCGGGGTCATCCCCCCACCAAGCTCGGACCGCCCAGCCATGTCGTCCTCCTCCGCCGGATACTCGCACCTCCGCCAGTTCGCGACCACGCTGCTGCGCCACTCCTCGGTCTACACGGGCGGCCGCCTCGCCGCCTTGGTCCTGTCGTTCGCCCAGACGCTGATCCTCGTGCAGTTCCTCGACCCGGCGGAGTTCGGGCAGATCGCCATCGTCGTCACGCTCGGCTCCCTTCTCACGCTGATCGTGATGGTCACCTGCCGCCGCGGGACGGTGTCACGGACGTTCGGCCGCCACTCCGATGAGGACGACGACGACGGCGACGAGGAGCAGGAGGAGGACAAGACGCCCCGCAATCCCCGGGACGCCTTCGGGACGGGCTTTCTCATGATGTCCGGCATCGGGCTGGTCGGTGTCGGCTTCTTCGCGCTGGGCGGGACCGCCCTGCTCGGAACCTCCTCGGCCCTGGGTGGAGGCGGGATGGCCGTCGGGGGCGCCATCGGCGCGGTCACGGCGCTGGTCGAGCTCTTCCTGATCGTGCCCTTCCAGGGCGGGCGGCCGCACGTCTTCGTCGCCCTGCTGCTCCTGCGCTCCGCGCTCGTGCTCGCCTTCTCGGTGTCCATCGTCGCCCAAGGCGGAGGGGCGCTGGGCGTGCTCGTGGGCCAGCTCGCCGCGCTGATCCTGACGCTGGCCGTCTCGATGGTCCTCTTCAAGTCGATCTACCGGCTGCGGTTCCGGCACAGCGAGGTCAAGCCCATCCTCGTGCTGTCGGCGAGACGCGTCCCCAGGACCGTCAGCATGTGGGTGCTGCGCAACGTCGACGTCCTCGTCCTGGCCACGGTGGCACCGGCGGCGAGCGTGGGCATCTACCGCCTCGCCAGCCGGCTGACGATGCCGCTGTCCTTCCCGGCCCAGTCGTTCTTCCGTGCCTGGCTGCCCCTGGAGCGCTCGCCGCTCGTGCGCGCCGCCGACCAGGCGCGCGGGCGCCCGATCGTCCGGGCGATGGTCGTCACCTACCTGGTCTTCGGGATCGTCGGGGTGCTGCTGGCCCTGTCGGTCTCCATCGACGCGCTCGACGAGCTCGTCCCACCGGACTACGCCGAGACGCTGGCCGTCCTGCCGTGGCTGCTGGCCATGATCCTCGCCCTGATCAACCTCGACGCCGCGCACCGGTTCGCCCGCATGCGGGCCCGGCGACGCGTCTACAACTGGACGCTCGTCGGCGCGGCGGCGCTCAGCTTCCCGGCCGTCTACCTCGGGGCCAAGGCGTTCGGTCCCCGTGGCGCGGCGGCGGGGCTCATGGTCGTCTTCCTGGGCGCCTCGGCCAACCTGTGGATCCGCTCCCAGCGCGGACCGGCCCGCCTGCCGCTGCAGTACCGGCGCATGGGGGCCACCGTGCTGGTGGCGGTCGGCTGCTTCGCCCTGCAGCACTTCGGCTCGATGCTGTGGCCGGCCGGCAGGGTGGTCATGAGCGTGAGCGCGGTGATCCTCTACCCGATCGCCCTGATCGGGCTGGGAATCGTCCCGAAGGCGCAGCGGCGGGGCCTGACCCGGGTCCGGACCACGTTCGTGGGCCGCCGCCCCGACTCGGAGATCCTCCAGGGCGTCACCGGCCTCGCGCCCGACCAGCAGGCGGCGCTGCGGGCCGCGCTGGCCACCGGCCAGACGCGCCGGCGCCCCGAGCCGGTCGCGGTCGATCAGGACGAGCAGGTATGGGTGGCGGCGCTCGGTGCCCTACGTTCGTGCAGCGGGACGCGGCGCCGGCCGGAGACGCTGGAGCTGGCCATCGCGCGCTACCTGTTCTCACCGCAGGACGTCCTCGATCGCAATCATGCGGCCATGGAGCTGTACTCGGCCAAGATCAAGCCGACCGAGATCGCCACGCTCGAGCGCTGGCGGGACGGCGCTCGCAAGGCGATCGACTGAGACCCGCCGTGGCCCGCGGATACGACTACGACATCGCCATCCTCTCCGACCTCCGCTATCCCGGGGGCAACTCGTCGAGCATCGTCGAGGAGGTCAAGGCCCAGGCCGCCGCCGGCTACTCCACGGCGCTCGTGCACGTCCCCGCGGGGCACATGAAGCGCCGCCGGCGCTTCAACCACAAGGTCATCGACGCGGTCAGCGCGGGCATGGCGCGGATCGAGCCGGCCGACCGGCCGCTGCGGGTCCGTGCGCTCGTCATCCGCCAGCCCCGGGTCTTCGCCGAGCCGCTGGAGGTCGTCCCGCGGGTCCGCGGCGACCAGCGCGTGCTGGTCATCAACCATCCGCCGTTCGACGGCCGCTATCCGCTCGAGGACCCCTACTACCGGGCCGAGCAGGTCCGCGACCGCGTGGACGACCTGTTCGGGCCCACGCCGTGGGCGCCGATCGGGCCGCAGGTCCGCCGGGCCGTCGAGGAGACGGGCGTCCCGGTGACCATGCGCGAGGGCGACTGGCACAACATCATCAACGTCGACGAGTGGCGGGCCGAGCGCACCGGCTTCGCCCACGCGGTGCCGGTGATCGGGCGCCACAGCCGCGGGCACGAGGCGAAGTGGCTGATCGATCCCGACGAGATCCTGGCCGCCTACCCCGAGGACGACCGGTTCGTCGTACGGATCCTCGGGGGCGCCGAGCCGGCCATCGCCGCGCTCGGGCGCACGCCGCGGACGTGGACCGTGCTGCCCTTCGGGGCGATGTCGCCCGCGCTGTTCCTGCTCGGGATCGACTTCTTCGTCTACTTCCACCACCCGGGCTGGACGGAGGCCTTCGGGCGCAACGTCATCGAGGCGATGGCCAGCGGCGTCCCGGTGATCGTGCCGCCCGCCTTCGAGCCGCTGCTGGGCGACACCGCGCTGTACGGCACGCCGTACGACGTCCAGGACATGATCTCAGAGCTCTCCGCCGACCGCCACGGCTACCGGCAGCGCGTGGACGCCGGCCGGACGTTCGTCGACGAGCGGTTCGGCGCCCAGGTCCACGCCCGGCGCATGGCCGAGATGCTCGGGGAGACGGCGCCCACCGGCTCGCGGATCCCGGCGGCGCCGCCGCGGCGCAAGCGGATCATGCTGCTCTCGCCGCAGTCGCGCGGGGCCGGGTCGGTCGTGCGCATGCTGCGCCTGGCGCGGCGCCTGGCGTCCGACCTCGAGCCGACGATGGTCCTCGGCGTGCCCCTCGTCCGGGCCGCCGCGCGGGCCGGCATCCTTGCCGAGTACGTCCAGTTCGACCGACCCGGGCGCCACGACCGGCGCGAGTGGGTGATCCGGCGGGTCTCCGACGCGATCGAGCGCGAGCGGCCCGACCTCGTGGTCGTCGACGGCTCCTGGTTGCCGGGGGCGATCGAGGACCTCGTCGCCCGGGGCGCCGCCCCGTTCCTGTCGCTGGCCACGCCCGGGGTGAAGATCGACGCGCGGATGCAGGAGGCCTTCACGGCGACCCTGCGGCTCGAGGACCTGTCCGACCGGGTGGCGGTCCCCGATCCGGCCGATGAGAAAGACCAGGCGTCCGAGGTGGCCACCGTGGGTCCGTTCCTGCCCGACGCGCCCGACCGCCGGCCGGTCCCGGCCGCGAGCCCGCGCGCCGTCATCGCCCTCGCCTCCGACGCCCGGACGCTCGAGCACGCCGGCCCGCTGATCACGCGCCTGGCCGCCGGCCTGCGGCGGGCCGGGCTGGAGCCCTACGCCGCCCGCCCGCTCATCGGCGCCCCCGCTCCGGACGTCGACCCGTGGATCGAGTGGGTGCAGCTGGATCCCCTCGGCCGGACGCTGGGGGGCTTCGACGCTGCGGTCCTCTCGGCCTCACACACGCTCGTGCACGACGCGATCGGCCTGCGCGTGCCCTTCGTCACCGTCCCGGCCGGGCCGAGGAGCGGCCTCGGCGAGCGGGGTGCACTGGCCGACCGGATCGGTCTCGCGCCCGCGCTGGAATCGCTCGAGCCCGACCGGCTGCAGGAGGCCTTCGCGCCGCTTGCCGACCCCCAGCAACGCGACGATGCCGCCCGCGCGCTCGGGGGCCTCGGGCTCACCGACGGCGCGGGCACCGTCGCTACGCTCATCGGTGAGATGGTACGCAGCTCCGTCGACTTGGCCTCCCCGCCGCAGCTCGCGCGGCCCGCGGCCTCCCGGGCGGCGCTCGCGCAGTGAGCGACCCGGCCGCGGAGAGCCTAGATCGGGTCGGCGTCGACCTTGCGGTCGAGGACCCCGGCGAGGACGGCGACGACGAGCGCTGGCTGCGGGCGGCCCTCGCCAACGAGCAGGCTCGGGCGCGCAACCTCGAGGATCAACTCGCGGCCCTGAAGGCCAGCGAGTCCTTCCGGATCGGGCAGGCGATCTCGATCGCCACCGGCCGTCGCCTCGGTCGCGCCTTCGGCTTCCTGCTGGGGCGGTCCAAGCGCGAGCGCCTGCTCGCCGCGTCGCGTCGCCTGGAGCTGCCCGCCGCCGCGCGCTCCCGTTCGTCGCCGCGGACCGACGAGCCGGTCGTCTTCCTGTGCCTGAACGAGGGCGAGGAGGGGACGCGCCGCGCGCTGGAGGAGATCTCCGCGCTGGTGTCCATGCTCGTCGCCGTCGAGCCCGTCGTGGTCACCGACGCCCCGGACGCCGAGGGGCTGGCCGACCGGCGCTTCGTCGTCGAGCACGTCGTCGGGTTCGACGAGTGGGTGCGGCTGCGCCCCGCCTCGGAGTGGGGCCCCTACGTCGCCCGGCGGGTGGCCGGAATCCTGGCCGAATACGGGGCGCGCAAGGTCCTGAGCATGCCCGCCGACGAGAAGTCGCGCGCCACCGCCGTGGCGTTCATGTCGCCGGCGATCGTCCCTGCGATGGGCCGGTCGGAGACCAACCTGGTCTAGTCTGCAGGCCGGGCGACGCAGGGGTTGTCCGAGGACAAGGAGCAGGAGATATGGGTCGACCACGGGCCGCGGTGTGTGCGATCGCCAAGGACGAGGGTCTCTACCTCCACGAGTGGATCGCCTATCACCGGCTGATTGGCTTCGACGAGATCCTCGTCTACGACAACGACAGCACCGACGGCCAGACCGAGCTCCTCGACGAGCTCGCCGGCCATGGCCTCGTCACGCGGGTCCCGTGGACCGTCCCCCCAGATGATGTGCCGCAGTTCACCGCCTACGTCGACGGGCTGCGGCGGCTCGGACCGGACTTTGGATGGGCCGCGTTCATCGACCTCGACGAGTTCGTCGTCCTGCCGCGCCACGACTCGATCCAGGACTTCCTGGAGGAGTTCGCCTGGCTCGACGCGATCGGGGTCAACTGGAAGAACTTCGGCTCCTCCGGCCTCACGCGCTACGAGGACGCGCCGGTCATCGACCGCTTCCGCCGCTGCTCCTTGCCGGAGTACGGGCGCAACCACAAGGTCAAGCCGCTGGCCAGGACGTCGGTGATCGCCCGGCCGGGCAAGCCCCACACGCCCAAGGTGTTCCCGCCCGCGCGGTACCTCGACGTCAGCGGCACCCAGATCCGCGACGGCAAGAGCGAGGCCGTCCACCACGAGACGATCCGCCTCAACCACTACTACACGAAGTCCCAGGAGGAGTGGGCCTGGAAGGCGGCCCGGGGGCGGGGCGGCAAGCCGGCGAGCCTCCCCGAGCTCAAGCACTGGTACCCCGACTTCGAGTCGCGCGACCGCAACGAGGACGAGGAGCGCGACATCGTGCGCCGGCTGCCCGAGCTGCTGGAGCAGATGCGCCGGATCAAGCCCGTCACCGAGGTCGCAAGGCCCCGCCCGCTCGCCCTCAGCGAGCCCGGCGACGAGACGGTGTGAAGGAACCACGGCGCGGGGGCACGGGCTGATGGAGCTGTTCGGCGACGCCGTGTGAACGCGCGGTACGCTCGGGAGCATCCGGATCCTCCGGAGGGATCCTGCGTGCAAACGGAGACGGAACGACGATGAAGAGGAATCACGCCCCGTGAGGCTGCGGCCGCTCTCGGCGCGGCGCTATGCCCGCGCGGTGGTGGCCAAGACCACGGGCCGGGCCCCGGGGCGCCGCCGCGCTCTCGCCGTCGCGCCCGAGCCTTCCGACACGCTGCGGCACATCGACGCCGAGGTGCGACGCCTGCTGCCGGCGCTGGCCGTCCACCGGGCCCTCGTCGCGGGCGAACGGCGCCCGCTCGCCGCCGCCGGCTTCTTGCGCGGCGCCTTCCCCGAGGCCGAGATCTGGGGGCTGGAGCGTCGCGCGGCCTCGCGGCGCGACCGCAACGCCGGACGCGACGTTCGCGGGACCCATTGGCACCGTGTCGTTCTCGGCGCGCCGCCGCTGCCCGGCGTCGACGCCGGCGTCCGCCGGGCGCCGTCGGAGCGGACTCCCCCAGAGCTGACCGGTGATGCCTTCTGCGCCGCGCACGGCCTGGACTCGATCGACTACCTGCAGGTCGCGGTCGACCGCGACGAGCTCGACATGCTCCGCGGGTTCCAGGGCATGCTCGGCGAGCTGCGCATCGCGCTCGTGGACGTGACCGCCGGGATGACGTGGGACCGCAAGGGCGCCGTCCCGTTCGAGCGCCTGAAGGCCTACCTCGAGCCGCTGGGCTATCCCGTCCTGCGGATCTTCGAGCAGGCCTCCGAGCTCGACGGGCGCCCGCATCTGCAGCGCTGCCGGGTCGTCTTCGTCTCCCAGAAGGCGATCGACGCCAACACCGGAC
>Ga0126307_10004054_pt1 | contig 10110 bp, 10 predicted proteins | sample Plot28_FD_89955 | JGI IMG/M metagenome (GOLD analysis project Ga0126307, IMG submission 89955) | Serpentine soil microbial communities from UC McLaughlin Reserve, CA, USA - Plot28 | ecosystem: Environmental > Terrestrial > Soil > Grasslands | place: USA: UC McLaughlin Reserve, Lake County...
ACCCGTGCGGGAGACCCGCCGCGACAAGGCAAGCCGCCATCCCACGCCCGGATGGGTCGAGCAGGACGGCGACGAAGTCCTGCAGGCAGTCGTCGAGGCCGTCGCCGAGCTGCTCGACGACGCACCCGGGGAGGTGGTCGCGTGCGGGCTGGATCACCAGGGCGAGTCGGTGCTGGCCTGGGACGCCGAGACCGGCGCCCCGCTGACGCCGATCGTCGTCTGGCAGGACAAGCGCTCGCAGGAGGTCCTGGATCGGCTCGTGCCCCACGAGGAGGAGATCCGCCGGCGCAGCGGCCTGCCGCTCGACCCGTACTTCTCCGCCGGGAAGCTCGCCTGGCTGCTCGAGCACGACGATGCCGTCGCGACCGCCGTCGGCCGCGGCACGCTGCGCATGGGAACCGTCGACGCGTTCCTCTGCGACCGACTCGGCGCCGGCTTCGCGACCGACGCGTCGACCGCCTCGCGGACGCAGCTCCACGCGCTCGGCGCCGCCGGCTTCGACCGCTCGCTGTGCGAGCGCTTCGGCGTGCCGCCGGACGTCCTCCCGCAGGTGCGCGCGACGGTTGGCGAGCTCGGGACCCTGCGCCACGAGTCGTGGCCGGTCGAGCTTGCGCTCTGCGGCCAGGCCGTCGACCAGCAGGCCGCGCTGGCCGGCGCGGGCTGCGTCGTCCCCGGACGCGTCAAGGCCACCTACGGCACCGGAGTCTTCATCTTGGCCCACGCCGGCGAGGGCATCCCGCAGCCAGCGGGTGGCCTGCTGCCGACGGTCGCGTGGCGAATCGGCGACCGGACGGAGTACGCCATCGACGGCGGCGTGTTCGCTGCGGGGGCGATGCTCGAGTGGCTCTGCCGCGTGCTCGGCCTCGCGCGCGAGCCGGCGGCGCTCGGGGCACTGGCGCGCGCGGCGGACGGTTCGGCCGGCGCGCGCGTGCTGCCTGCGCTCGCGGGCATCGGCGCCCCGTGGTGGCGGCCCGAGGCCCGCGCCGTGATCAGCGGCCTGCACGGCGGCACGACGGCCGCGCACGTCGCGCGCGCAGCGCTGGAGGGCATCGCGTGGCGGGTGACCGACGTAGTGGCGGCGATCCGCGAAACCGTCGAGGTCCGCACGCTGCGGGTCGACGGCGGCGTCACGAACGAGCCGCTCATGCTCGAGCTCCAGGCCGATGCGATCGGCGCCCCGGTCGAGGCCGGCGGCGCCGACGCGACGGTCGCCGGCGCCGCCGCGCTTGCCGCGGTGGGCAGCGGCGTGCTCGGCTCGCTCCTCGAGGCGGCCGAGCTGCTGCCGGTCGACCGCCGCGTCGAGCCGCGCCGCGACGAGGAGTGGCGCGTGCGCGAGCACGCGCGCTGGCGCGCGTTCGTGGCCGCGGCCGCCGAGTTGCGCTAGGTCGCCGGCCGCGGCTACACCCGCCGGTAGCGCGCGTCCGCGATCGAGTAGGCGGCGAAGCCGATCAGCCCGGCCGCGACGATGCCGAGGAGAACCGGTCCGTAGGACGCCTGGCCCAGCGTGGCCAGGGCCCCGTCGAGGCCGACCGCCTTGTCAGGGTCGTAGTCGAGCGCGGCGCGGATGAGGAAGTAGCCGACGAGCGCGAACACGACCATGCGCGCGAGGTGGCCGAAGACGCCGAGCGCGGTGAACCCTCGCTGCACGCTCTCGCTCATCTGCTCGGTCTTGGACTTCTCGAGGAACTTCTTCTTGATCCCCTTGTAGCCCTGCTCGAGTCCCACGCCGACCATCACCAGGCCGGCGATCGCCACGAGGACCTGCCCGCCCGGCCAGTCGAGGACGCCGCCGGTCGCCTTGTCGGGGCTGCCGCCCGAGCCGCCGCCGGAGCCGATCAGGATCGACACCGCGGTGACGCACAGCCCCGCGTATGCGATGCCGCTCGCCAGGCCGGCGACGCGCTCCTTCGTATCGTCGGTGGCCTCCGGACCGTGGCCGATCGCGGCCCGCACGAGGCGCCAGATCGCGTAGCCGGCCAGGCCGACGGCCATGAGGATCAGCAGCGCCTTTCCGAACGGCTGCTGCGCGATCGTGTTGAGCGCACCCTTCTGGTTGGTCGTCTTGCCGCCGTCGCCCAGCGCCAGCTTGACGGCCAGGACGCCGATGATCGCGTAGATCACGCCGCGCGCGACCAGCCCGGCGCGTGCCAGCCACTCGAACTGCGGCTTTCGCGCGACGTCGTCGCCCTTCGCCTGCGCGTGGCGGACAGGCGCTCCCGAGGCACTCAGGTTCTGGGACATCTAGCTCTTCTCCTGATCTCGTCGCGGGACGCAGACGCTCAGTGCGCCGGCCTCCACCTCGACCTCGAACGACTTGACCTTGCTGCGGTCGCCGCCGTCCAGCTCGTAGCGCACCTTGCGGTCGAGCTCGACGTTGACGATCTTCGCCTTGGTGGTCCGGACGAACGGCGACCGGTTCGGGTCGCCGAGCGCGGTGCGGGACAGCGTCCGGGTCCACTGGACCAGGCCCTCGGCCGTGACGAGGCCGAGCTCCAGGACGCCGTCGTCCGGGCGAGCGTCGGGGAACAGCCGGACGCCGCCGAACACGTCGCCCAGGTTGCCGAGCAGGATGCACGTCGCCCTGCCCTCGTACCAGTCGCTGCCGTCGACCTCGATCGCGGCGCCGAAGCCCTCCGCGCGCAGGTTCCGCGAGCCGCTCCACAGGTACGCGGCGCGGCCCAGACGCTCCTTGAGGTCATCGGCGTTGCGGATCATCGCCGCATCGAAGCCCGCCCCGGCCATGACCGCGAAGCGCTCCTTCCCGAAGCGGCCGACGTCGAGGGTCCGGCGATCGCCCCCGAGCCCGATCGCCACCGCGCGCTCGATGTCGCGCGGGATCCCGAGGTTGGTCGCGAAGAGATTCGCCGTGCCGGCCGGCACGACCGCGAGGGTCACGTCCGAGCCGGCGAGCACGTCGATGCAGCGCCGAACCGTCCCGTCGCCGCCCCATGCGAACACGAGCTCGGCGCCCTCGTCGAGCGCCCGCCGCACCTGCTCGGGCGCCTTCTTGGCCTTGGGCACCTCGTACCAGAGCGGCTCCTCCACGCCCGCCGCCTCGAGCACGCGGCGCAGCTCGGGCAACCCGCCGTCGAGGGTCTTCTCCGCGTGCGCGACGACCGCGACCCTCATGCGACCGGCTGGGGGCGGCGGGAGGTCGCTGAGGTCGTCCTGTCCCGGCTTCGGGCCTCGCGCCCCACCCCGGCGGCGCGGCAGGCGAACAGCAGGACGAGCAGCGCTCCGATCCCGATTACGAGCCCGCCGGCGACGTCGAGCGGGTGGTGCATGCCGCGGTACATCCGGGCGAGCGCCACGAACACGGGGATCACGATGGCGACGGCCCAGGCTGCGAAGCGCAGCGCCGGGGTCCGGAACCGGGACGTGATGAGCAGGACGAGACCGGCGTAGACCGCGATCGCCGCCGCCGTGTGACCCGACGGGTAGCTGGCGTCCGCGGGCAGGTCCTCGAGCCGGTTGACGTGAGGGCGGTCGCGCGGAACGACGAGCGACGTGACGCGATAGGTAGCCGACTCGACGACCAGCACGAAGACCGCGAACGCCGCGATGCGCCACTTGCGCAGCCCGGCGCAGACCAGCGCGATCAGTCCGACGAGGATCGGCAGCAGCGGCGCGCCGCCCACCGTCGAGCCGACCTCCGAGGCGTCCGTGAGGAACGGCGTCCGCTCGTCGACGAGCGACTTGACGACGCTCTCGTCGGCCCGTGCCACGCCGCCCGCGTCGAGCAGCAGCTCGGTCACGAGCAGCCCGAGCGCGATCGAGATCAGGGCGAGGAGCACGAAGCCGGCGAGCAGAGCGGCGAAGAACACCGCCGCCGGATGCCGTCCACGCAGGCGCCCGGCGAAGCGCTCGGCCGGTCCACCCGGGCGTGCGTCGAGCACCGGTACAGCCCCGCGGTCGTCGTTTCGGATGCGACCGTTCGACGTCGATCGCGCGCGCGCTTCCATACGGCTTTCCTCCCCGATCTCCTGGGTAGAACGACCCGACTTGACCGACTTCCCCTCGGGGACTTACCCATGACGCTGCTTCTCTTAGTCATCGTCGCGACCACGATCGCCGCGGTGGTGGCCGCGCTGACGTGGCGCTGGGCCGGTGCCACGCGCCGGCCGGAACCGCCCGGCGCCGACACGGCGCGCAGGGCCGGCGCGGCGGTCAGGCGCCATCCCGGACGCGGCCGCGCGCTCGCCGCGAGGCTGGATCCGGAGGCCGCGACCGGCCTCGCGCTGACGCTCGCGCTCCTGGTCATCGTCGGGGCCGGGGTGCTGCTCGGCGTGCTGGCCTACCTGATCCGCGGCACCACCGATCTCGTCCGGCTGGACGACAGCGTGGCGAATTGGGGCGATCGGCACGCGGCGCCGTTCTCGACCGATGCCCTCAACGCGATCACCCACCTGGGCGAGCCCACGGTGGTGGTGGGGCTCGCCGTCGTCCTCGCCGTGGTGGAGACGATGCGGACCCGCAGCCGCTGGGTGGTGCCGTTCCTCCTCATCGTCGTGGCGGGAAACGGCATCCTGACCACGACGGTCAAGAACCTCGCGGATCGCGTCCGGCCGACGCTCAACCCGGTCGCCGAGACGCTGGGCCCCTCCTTCCCGAGCGGTCACTCGTCGTGGTCTGCCGCGTTCCTCGCCGCGGCTGCCCTCTTGCTCAGCCGGGGCCGCGGTCGCCCCGCGCGCGCGGCGATCGCCGGCCTCGCCGCCGGGCTCGCCGTCATGGTCGCCGGCAGCCGCGTGCTGCTCGACGTTCACTGGCTGAGCGACGTGATCGCGGGCCTGGCGCTCGGCTCGGCGTGGTTCGCGATCTGCGCGATCGCGTTCGGCGGGCGCCTGCTGCGGTTCGGCGCCCCGGCCGAGGAGGCTCTGCGGGCGGCGAAGGGGCGAGGCGCCGGCGCGGCGCCGGCGCCGCCTTAGCCGGCACGGGGCCGGAAGGCGCGCTCCGTTTCGAGCTGCGCCTCCGTGAGGCGCCGGGCACGCCTGCAGATCTGGCGGTAGAAACGCAGCTGCGGAATTCTGCCGAACAGGCGGAACCCGGTTCGCAGGAGGAATGGGCCGGTCTGCGCGGCTCGCGAGTAGGCGAACAGGCGAAACTCGACGTCGCCGCTGTCGAGCCATTTCCAGATCTCGTAGTTCATCTGGCCCTCTTCGAAGTGGCCCTCGAGCGTCCGGTAGTACCACCCGAAGACGTGCGCCGGACGCCCGCCGACGTCACGCGTCTCCTCGTAGGGCTCGCCGATGCGGACGCCCACGCTGAAGCGCAGCAGGGCGAAGCGGATCCGCAGGAGCATGTCGCGCCCGGCGAACGGCGCGTTCCGGTCGTAGACGGCCCGAACCGTTGCGGCGTCGGCGAGCTGGTAGTCCAGCATCAGCCGGCGAGCGACCTGCCAGCTGCCGCCCTGCCGGGGCGGCCCGGAGGCTTCACCGGGGAGGCGCGCGATCATGTCGTCCAGATGCCAGCCGTTCTCGGGCGTGAACTCGTCGACCTTGGACGGGTCGAAGTTGGCCGCTCGGGTGGCGAGCGCGGAGAGCTTGCGCGAGTAGGATGCCTTGCCGGCGGGCCGCGCCGGATCGATCCGGCGGGTCGTCACACTGACGCCGCCCTCGGGTCGCCCGCGCGCGACCTTGGCGACCTTCCCGAGCACCGAGGCCCACATGTGGAGCTGGACCTCTTTCGCCAGCCGGAGGTGTGAGTACAGCGCGTCCGAGAACCGGTCGCCGCTTCGCGCCCACGACTCGATCTCGAACCCAAGCGACCGGTAGTCCGAGTCGGCGCGGAACTCGATCTGCCCCGCCTCCAGATGTCCGGTGAGGGTGGCCAGGCGGAACGAGGTCGGGCTCGCCGCCACGACCCGCACCGGACCGTCCCACGGGCCGGGCATCCGCACGACGTACTCGTCGCCTACGGCGAGCGGACCGTCGCCGTCCAGCTTCTGGAACGTGGCGAACTCGGACGGTGCGACGCGGTCCAGGTCCTGCGTGATCCGCTCCATCAACGCCTCGGGCGTCGTCGCCGACCCGACGATCCGCGTGCGGTAGATCCGGTGTACCAAGGGACCGCAACCGTCGTCGGGGACCTGCACGTCCTCGAGGTCCACGTCGCCCGGCAGCTCCGGCGGAGCATCGGCCGGGAGCGAACCGGTCATCTCCCATCGATGCACGGCGGTGGTGCGCCAGAAGTAGCGCCACGACGTCAGGCTGACGCCGAGCGGCCAGCGCGCGGCCGTCGCCCACCGCCTTCGCACAGTCTGCCGACGGCGCATCGGGCGGTTCTACCTCGGACCGCGGCTCGCCAATCGGGCGCCGCGTGCTTCAGACTCGCGCGTGTGACCCGTTCGCCGAGCGACTACTCCGGGCCGCTGAGCCGCGCCGCCTATGGCGCCTCGCTGGGAACCGTCGCGCTCTGCATCGCGTTGTGGATCCGCGCGAAGACGATCGGCGAGGACGAGCGCGGCAACGCGGAGCGACGCGCCCTGTTCGTCGGCCTGTGGCCTCCGATGTTCTGGCTCATCGCGGACACCCTCCGGCGCGCGAGCCTGCGGCGCTCGCGCAGACGCCTGCGGCGCGGCCGGTCGTACTAGGCTGACGGCACTCATGAATCCCGAAGGCAAGCAGCGCGTCGCCATGAACGAGGCGACCTTCCGCAAGGTCAACGAAGGCATGGAGGTGGGCCAGGACCCCGGGGGCCTGCTGACCTTCGTGTGCGAGTGCGGCCGGCTGCGCTGCACCGCGCTGCTCGAGCTCACCCGCGCGGAGTACGAGGGCGTCCGCGCGAACCCACGCCGGTTCGCGATCCTGGACGGTCACGAGATCCCCGACGCGGAGGAGATCGTCGAGCGCCACGACCGGTACGTGGTCGTCGAGAAGGCGGGCGCTCCGGAGGCCGAGATCGTCGAGTACACGGACCCGCGTCGCCCGCTCGACTAGCGGTCGCCCCAGCAGCTCGGCCAGCTCTCCTGCCCGAGGCCAAGTCAACGCTCCGCTTGGCCTCTACATCACTACGGTGTGGGAGGTTGAGCCGCGCGCTCCACCCGCCGAACGGCGGCGCCGCTACTCTGGCCTGATCGTGATCGGCGGAGATCCGAGCCCGTCTTCCGAAGCCGGCTCGCCCGAGGGGGCGACCTTCGAGCTCGACCGGTTCGAGTGGACGGCACCCGATCGTCTGGAGATCGTGGGCCAGTTCTTGGGCCTGGCAGAATCCTCCGAGGAGGCGCCCGAGCTCCTGCTCCGCAGCGACGAGGGCGTCCACCGCTTGCCCGCAGTTCCCGGCAGCGTGTCCGGCCCGCCCGAGGACGGGAAGCCTTGGCACGCGACGTTCTCGTGGCAGGAGCCGCCGGTGCCGTTCGCGCACGCCGATCTCGCGCTCGGCCGCGACCTGGTCGTGGAGCTACCCGAGCCGCGCGAAGGGAACTTCGAGGATCGAGTTCTCGACGTCGGCGGCGGTCCTACCGAATCTGGCGACCCCGCGCTCGAAAACGCCGCCACAGGGCCCGCCCCGGATTTCGTGAGCATGCAAGCCGAGCTGCTTGCGCGCGAGGACATCCGCGAGCTTCAAGCCGCCGTCGAGGGACACGAGCGGGAGCTCACGAGAGCGCGCGACGACCTCGCGGCAGAACGGGAGCGCCACGCCGCCGACGCCGAGCGATACCGCAATGGCCTCGCGGAGCTCCGGACCGCCGGCGAGGAAGCGCTCAAGGACGCCATCGCCGCCAAGGAGCTTGCCCTCGAGGAGCTGCGAAAGGAGCGCGAGGCCGCCCTCGCGGTGCGCGAGGAGGTCGAGTCCAAGGCTGTCGCCGATGCGGAGACGCTGCGCGCGGAACTGGTCGACGCACAGATCGCCGCCGACGAGGCGCGCGACGAGGCGGCGCGGCTTCGCGGTCGCCTGGAGCACATTCGCGAGGCGCTGGGCGACGGGGCCTGACGGTCGGTCGAGCGGGGCGGGCCGACGGTGCTGTCAGAGCCGTGCTGCTCCATGCGTATGTGTGCGTAGCGAAAGGATCGCTACCGCGCCGGCACGAATCTCCGGCAAGGCTCGGAAGCCCAGGGCACGACAAGGATGAGCATCGCCACGGACGATTTGATGTCGGCGCGGTACTGAATTCGCGTTGAGGGACACCGTCACGGAACGGCGGCGACGGTGGCCCTTCCGCTTCCTGCGCGGAAGGGCCGCTCAGTCGCCAAGCCGACGCCCTTTACTTGGCCGCATCGAGTGGGGCCGGAAACGTGAACGCGACGATCAGGGCGGCGTCGAAGGCGCGCCGGCTCAATTCGTGCAACCCAGCGTTCGGCTCGCCGTAGACTCGGAGAGTGGGTCAAGCTCACGCTACAGCCGTCGTTTGGAGTACCGTCAGATGCCAATCTTGCTGATCATCGCAACGGGGTAGATCGGCGTCGTGGCGAGCACAGACCAGGTCACGTTCCTGCTGGACCGATTCGAATGGACTCCGCCCGGGCAGCTTCGCCTGGCGGGCGCCTGGAACGGCGTGCCCAGGCGCGAGCTCGAGGACCCGATCTTGATCGTGCGCAGCGGAAGAGCGGTTCACCGCCTCCAAGTGATCGACGGAGTGCTCAACCGCACGCGCCACTGGCTCGCGACCTTCCCGTGGGAGGGAGATCCCGCGTCGATAGAGGCCGCCATGCTCGAGGTATCCGGCAGCTTCGTGGTCGAGCTCCCGGTCCCGCAGCGCGGCACAGGACACCGGCGGTTCGGACGCACCAGGCTCGCAGCGCGCGAGATCCCTGCGGAGGACGGCGCCCTGGGCGGCAGCGACGCGATCGACGCCTACGCCGCCGCCATCGAAGCGCGCGAAGAGGCGGCCGAAGCCAAGGAGGAGCTCAAGCTCGCCCAGGCTGCCGTCATCCGGGCGCGCGAGGACGCCGAGCGTGAGCGTTCCCGACGGACCAGCGAGGGGGCTCGCCTCCATGAAGCCCTGGAGACGCTCAGACGACTGGCGGAAGAGTCGCTCGAGCGCGAGCGGGTCGAAGCGCAGCGGCTCGCGCGCGAGCTCGACGACGCGGAGTCGGCGATCGCCGGCGAACGAGCCGAGACGGCGCAGCTGCGGCAGGATCTCGCCGCCGCCGTCGAGGCGCGCGACGACGCCACCGCGACCGCAAGCGCCCGGTCCGCCGAGGTCGAGCGACTGCAAGCGTTGCTCGACGAGGCGCAGGAGGGCGCCCGGCACGCGGTCGAGGAGGCCGACCGTATGCGCGCGCAACTGGCGGAGGTCCGCGCGGCGCTCGAAGACGACGATTGAGCCTCGGGCTGCGCCGCCGGCGCTCCGCGCCCGCGCGATGGCGCAGCCACCGCTACGCGCGTCGGTGCCGTGCGCCGATCAAGCATCGCAGGCGCGGACCTGCGGCGCGCTTCGGCCAACCCGATAACGGGACCGGTCACCGCACGGGATGACCGGCGCCGTCGACCGCGCCGAGACCAAACCCGAACCCGTAGAGCCACTCGGATGGCTCTGGAACCTGTCTCCACTGAGGCGGACGGGTCGAAGGTGCGGCTCACATACCGCTCACGTTGACGCGGCCCATGTCCTCGACTAGCTCCTCCCTGGTGAGCTTTCGCGCGCCCGGGACTATCGCCGTCACGGGCAGCCCGAGCCGCTCGACCCGACGGATCAGGTCCCGGCGCAGCCACCGCGACGTCTTCTTGGGCAGCGTCGAGACGATGATCTCGTCGAAGCCGCCGTCACGGACCGCCGCCTCGACCGCGGCGACCGGATCGGGGCCGCCGACCCGGCTGTCGACGCGCCGCCCCGCCGCCCGGGAAAGGAGCGGCAGCGCCACCTCCAGCGTCCAATCGGCGGCCTTTCGATCGCCGGCGTCGGGGATCAGAAGGGTGAACTCACACGGTCCCTGCTGGGCCCTGCGGCGTACCTCATCCAGCAGTCGCCGGGCCGCCGCCGTCCGGTTCGCCACTACGAGAACCCGCACCCGCGACGTAGTGTCCTCATACCTCCTTCGCGTGCCGTCGAGCCGACGCTACGAGCATCGCGGGAGCGAGTCAATCGAGCATCAGCCCGAACCCGTCGAGCTGCGCGGATGGCTCGAAGCCCTGCCTGGGCTGCGGCCGAATCACCACGGGCTCCCGCTGCCC
>Ga0126307_10004055_pt1 | contig 10109 bp, 8 predicted proteins | sample Plot28_FD_89955 | JGI IMG/M metagenome (GOLD analysis project Ga0126307, IMG submission 89955) | Serpentine soil microbial communities from UC McLaughlin Reserve, CA, USA - Plot28 | ecosystem: Environmental > Terrestrial > Soil > Grasslands | place: USA: UC McLaughlin Reserve, Lake County...
TGCCCCGCCGGTCGGCCCCGGCAACGTCCTCGAGGGGAGAGCCCGTCTCGCCTGTCGCGCGCTCAGGCAGCGGCGCGATCGGCGCGTCGGCACCGGGACCGTCTTCGGACTCAGCCGCTTCCGAACGCGCTACCTCACCCGCGCCACGGCCGTCGGCGCCGGAGGACCGGCCGTCTCGCTCCCGCTCGTTGCCACCGCCAGCCGGCGGCGCAGCCGCTCCACCGCCCCCGTCACTGCCTTCGTCTGCGGCACTACTACCCGCCACCGCCCGCGCCACCGGCCGCAGCGGCAGCGGCGCTCGGTGCAGCGCCATCAGCGCCTGCGCCGTGACCCAGACGGGAGTCTGCGTGCTCACACTCGAGTAGGCGACACTGCCATCGCGGCGCACCAAGCGCGCCAGGTAGCGGAGCGCGCGGCGGACGGCCGCGGAGCGCGCCCGGACGGCCACGAGCCCCTGGACCGCATACGCGGTCGACTGCGCGTTCGAGGCGCGGCCCGGCGTCAGGCTGAAGCCGCCGTCGGCGTTCTGCGCTCGCGCGAGCCAGGCGGCCGCCCGCCGCGCCGCGTGGCCGCGCCGTCGTCCGGTCGCGGCGAGCGCCTGCAGCACGGCGCCGGTCATGTCGCTGTCGCTGCCCGAGGAGGGCGCAACACCGAAGCCGCCGTCGGCGTTCTGGCTTCCGCGCAGCCACCCGAGCGCGCCCCCGCCAACCGGCTCGCCCGCCGCCCGCAGGGCCAGAACCCCGAAGGCGGTGTAGCTAACGAACCCGGAGATCGAGCCGTCAGGGCGGCGGCGGCGTTCGATCTCGGCGATGAGGTCGCGGCCGCCGAAGCGACGCGGGTCGACCCCGGCGGCGCGCAGCAGCAGCACGGTGCGCTCGACCTCGCCGATGTCGTCGAGCCCGCGCCCCCCGCGCAGCGACGCGATCACCGAGCGCCCCCCGCGCCTTGCCACGTCACGCGGATTGCGGCCCGCGGCCGCGAGACCCAGGCCGGCCCAGCCCGTGTAGAGCGGCGCCGAGCGCTGCCGGGTGGCGGCGCCGAAGCCGCCATCGAGGTTCTGGGCGCGCAGCAGGTAGCGCTCAGCTCGCTCGGCGGCGGACGCCGCGCCGGCCGGCGACGGCATCAGAAGCGCGAGCGCGAGAAGCGTGCCGGCCGCGACTCCGGCCGGCGCCGGCCAGCGCACCTCGAGTCGCCTGCGATAGCGCGCGAGCGCGCGCACGAACGCCGGCCCGATCAGGAGGCAGAACGCGACGTTGCCGATCGCGTGCGCGACGTTGTACGGAAGCGACGTGCCCGCGACTACGACGTATGAGTCGACGTCCTGCCGGGCGGCGAGCGTCCACTGGTACACGTCCATCCACGCCCCGAACGCGAGCCCCGCGAGCCCGCACACCGCGGCAAGCACGACCCGGCCGGGCTCGCGGCCGCGCAGCACCCGTGCGAGCAGAGCGCCGGCCGCGCCCACAGCGCCCCAGCCGGCCATCTGCCAGACGGTCCACGGCCCCTGCGACAGGAAGACGTTCGACACGATCGCGGTGACAGCCCCGACGGCGAAGCCGGGCGCCGCCCCGAGCGCGTAGCCGGCGAACAGCACGATGTCGGTCGTGGGCTTCACGTTCGGGATGGCGGCGAAGGCGAGTCGCCCGATTACGGCGAGCGCCGCGAGCGCCGCCACGAGCGCGAGCACCCGCGATGGCGGCTTGTCGCACTCATACCAGAGGAAGCCCGCGGCGAGCGCCAGCGCGAGCAGCGCGAACGAGGACGCCTGCCAGCTCACGCGCCCACCTCGAGGGCCGCAGCGGTCACGAGCACTGCGCCCTCCTCCGGCGTGAGCGCCGCGCCCGCCGTCACGCGCGCCGTCTCGGTCGAGAAGTGACGCCCGCCGCCGAGCACGTCGGCCGGGGCGCCGTCCGCGATCACGACGCCCTGGCCGAGCAGCACCACCCGCTCGGCGAACGCGGCGGCGAACTCGGTGTCGTGAGTGGCCACGACCGAGGCGGCGCCGGCGGCGGAGAGCTCGCAGATCCGCGACGTCAGCTCGTCCTGGTGAGGGCGGTCCATGCCGCGCGTGGGCTCGTCGAGCAGCACCGCCGCGCACGGCCCGCCCGCCAGCACGACCTCGAGCGCGAGCCGCTGGCGCTCGCCGCCTGAGAGGTCCCGCGGGTTGGCGAGCTCGCGACCGGCGAGCCCAGCGGCTGCGACACCGGCCGCACCGGCGTCCTCCACCGCGTGCTCGTGGATCAGGTAGTCGCCCGGGTTCTGGAGCAGCAGCGCAACGTCGCCGGCGCGCTCGACGCGTCCGCGGGTCGGCGCGACGAGCCCCTTCGCCACTCGCAGCAGCGTGCTCTTCCCCGCACCGTTCCTGCCGAGAAGCGCCACGCGTTCGCCGGGCTCGAACCGAAGCGACACGCCGCGCAGCGCCACCGGCCCGTCCTCTATCTCGAGCCAGACCTCGCGCAGCCGCAGGGCGGCCTCGGGGCGACGCCTCGGCGGCCGGTCGGCGGGCTCCGCGGGCACGGGCTCGAGGCGATGCGCGCTCAGCGCGGCGCGCGCCTGCTTCACCGACGCCGGCAGCGGCCTCAGCCCGGCGAGAGAGAACATCCGCGCCGCCGGCGGCAGCAGCTCGGCCGCATGCCCCGCCGCCCAAGAGAGGAAGCGATCCGGCGGGCCGTCGCAGACGATCCGCCCGCGCGCGAGCGCGATCACGCGGTCCGCCGCGGGCAGCCAGCGCTCGAGCCGGTGCTCCGCCACCACGACGGCGGTTCCCCAGTCCTCGTTCAACCGGCGCAGCAGCGCGACGAGCTCGTCGCCCGCAACGGGGTCGAGCTGAGAGGCAGGCTCGTCGAGGACGAGCAGCCGCGGCGCGTGCACCATCGCGGCGGCGAGCGCGACCCGCTGTAGCTCGCCGCCCGAGAGCGTGTCGGTGCGCCGGTCGAGTAGATCGCCGATGCCGAGGGCGAGCGCGGTCTCCTCCACCGCGCGCGCCACCGCGCCCGCGGACAGCCGCCGGTGCTCGAGCGGAAGTTCGAGTTCCGCACGCACGCCGCCCATCACGACCTGGGTCTCGGGCTCCTGGAAGACCGTTCCGCAGTGCGCGGCGAGCTGGCCCGGCCCGTGATCGCGGACGGACAGTCCGGCCACCTGTAGGCTGCCACGGGCCTCGCCGCCGTGGAAGTGCGGCACGAGGCCGCAGAGCGCGCGAAGGAGCGTCGACTTGCCGCATCCCGAGACGCCCGCCAGCAACGTGAAGCTTCCGGGCGCGAGCTCGAGGCTGACGTTCGCGAGCGCAGGCTCCGCGCCGTCGGCGTACCGATAGGTGAAGCGATCGGCGCTGACGAGCGGGTCAGCCACTTCCGATCCCCAGCCGCGCCCGGCGGCCCGCAAACGGCAGCACCGCGAGCATCAGGATCGCCGCCGCCGCGACGAGCTCGGCCGTCCCCCAGCCGATCTCGATCAGCGGATAGGTCTCGACCGCGCCGACCCGCGCCGCGGTGGTCCAGATCGCCACCGCGGCGACCCCGACCGCGCAGACGCCGACCCGCAGGTCGTGGCGCGACCAAGGCAGCCGCCGCCGCGCGGGGCGCCCGCCGAGCGCGTAGCCGCGCACCTCGAGCGCCGCCGCCACGTCCACCGCGCGATCGAGCGCGCCCGCGATCGCCGCCCGCGCGACCGCGAGCCGCGCGGGCGGCTGCGGCCGGCAGCGCGCGGCTTCGCCCATGCGCGTGGCGTCGCGAGCGAGTACGGGCACGAGCCTCGTCGCGAGCGACGCCGTGAGCGCCGAGCGGTACGAAATCCTCCTGAAGAGCCGCAACAGCTCGTCGGGATCGACCACCGCGGACATCAGGCCGAGCGCCACCACCACCACGACCACGCGCAGGCCCCCGAGCGCGCCCGCGACGGTGGCCTCCAGGGTGATGTCGATGCGCCGGCCGAGCACCTCGCCGCCACGCACGAGCAGCGTGTTGCCCCCCGCGTACACGATCGGGTTGACGAGCGTCACGAGCAGAGCGAGCGGCAGCGCGAGGAGCAGCGATCGCCGGACCTCCCGGCCGACGCCCGCGCAGACGCCCGCGACGATCACGCCTGCGAGCGCAGCGCCCAGAAGGAGCGGATGGCGCTGAAGTGCGCCCACGAGCGCGAAGGCGCAGCAGAACGCGGCCGACACGGCAGCGCGCGCGGCATGCAGGGCGCTCGGACGGCTGCGATAGACGGGGACGAGGATCATGGCAGCGGCAGCTTCTCCACCGTACGGCCTCGAACCGCGATCGCGAACGCGTCGCGGAGGTCCCGCTCCCGCAGCGCGCGCACCGCCGCCATCAGGCCGCGCTCGTCGAGAGCCGTGACGAGCCAGACGAGCTCCTCGGCGCGCGGCGCCATCGCGAGCACCAGCCCAACGCCGTCGCCCGGCCGGACGCTCCGCGCCACCTCGCCGGCGCCGTCGAGCAGGTCGAGCCGATCGCCGCTCGCCGAGAAGCGCACGAACACGCCGGTCTCGTCCGGCCCCTGCTCGAGCGCAGCCGCGCCACGCACGATCCGCACGGCCGGCCAGCGCGCCACAGCGAGCCGCGTGACCTCCTGGGTCCCCGGCGCCCCGAGCGACGCGCCGGATGTCGACACGCCCTCGTCGACAAGGCGATCGCGTGCCGCGCGGCAGGCCTCGGACTCGGCGTCCTCGCACTCCACGCGCACGGGCCGGCGCTTGCCATCGAAGCCGTGGAGGAACGGCTCGGGGAACGCGCCCACGATGGCGGGTACGCGCATCGTCGTGGCCCAGTCGCGGTAGTCCCACTGCACGCGGTCGCCGGGTGAGAGCTCGTACTCCGCTGCGCCGACGCCGGCCTCCACGCCGTTCACGAAGTAGAACCAGTCGACCTCGCCTCCGGAGCCGCCGCCCTCGAGCCCGTCGATCGCCTGCACGAAGCGCCCGCCGAAGCGGGTCTCCACGTCGAATTCCGCGCGCAGCGCGCGCATCACCGTCTCGCCTTCGCGCACGCGCGCGAGTCGGGCCGAGCCGACGAGCTCGTGCCCGAAGTCGCGCGTGACCCGCAGAACCGCCCCGGCGCCCGCCTGCTCATCGCCGGGGCCGAGCCCGCAGCCGGAGACCGCGGCGGCGACCAGCGCGGCGACGACGGCGAGCGCTCGCCTCACGGCACCACCACCCGCTCCGCGAACGAGCGGACCATCCCCTCTCTACGCGCGACGAGCCGGTACGAGCCGGCCGGCAGCTCGAGCCGCACCGTCCCGTCGGCGGCGGTGAGGCCAGTCAACGCGCCGGCGCTCACCTCCGCGCCGTCGACGGGCACGCCGCGGCCCTCGTCGTCGTACCCGCGCACGCTCGCGACAACGGCGCCGGCGTCAACGGTCGCGCGCACCTCGAGCGTGCGCTGACAGCCGCCCTCGCGAAGCCGGCAGTAGAACCAGGTGATCCGCTGGCCGCTTCGAAGACGCCCGCGCCCGAACGGGCCCGCCGGGTCGGCCGCGCCGGCCGTGGCGGCTTTGCGACCCACCTTGTAGACCCAGCCGTTCTGCCCGCGGTTGCGGTCCGACCGGACCGCCTGGACGAATAGCCCGGCCCCGTCGCGCGGCCGGCGCGAGCAGGCGCCGAAGTCGCGCAGCCGGAGACGCCCGGGCCGGCTGCGCACGAGCGCGGCGAGCGCTGTGCCGTCGCCGGCAGCGCAGCGCCGGCGGCCGACCTGGACGCGAACGCCCGCGCTCGAAACGCTCCGGCTGAGCGCCTCGCCACTTCGGAATACGACCATCTGCTCGACGCGCGGAGCCGCTCCCGCCGACGACGCGCCCGCCGCGCCCGGTGCCACCGCGAGCGCGAGCGCCGCGACCGTGAGCGCCGCGCCTCTCATGGCGACGGCGCCACCGCGTCGATCTCGACCGGCCCGCCGCCAAGTGACCGAACGCGCAGCGAATGCGGCCCAGCCGCCAGGCGCTCGCTCACCCAGAGCACGCTTCGTTCGGCCGAGCGCCCGCGGGCACGGACGATCTCGCTCTCGCCGTCGATCGTCACGCGTAGACGCCCGCCGCCGTGCAACCTGCGGCCGATCAGCGCGAGCTGGCTGCCCTCGAAGCGCATGCGCGCCGACGCACCGGCGCGCCGCGCCCGCATCACCGTCTTCCCCCACGCCGCCTGCCGGCGCACGCGCTTCCAGCGGCGCGAGAAACGCACGAGCGCGCGGTCGCGGTCGTCGACCGGGATCAGCAGCGGGTCCGTCTCGATCGTCGTGCTGTTGAGCGCGCGATCGGTCGCGCTGATCCGGAACCGATAGGCCGCACCCGAATCGCCACGGAAGTGCACGCCGTTCACCGGAGCCTTGTCCACCAGCGAGCGCCAGCCGGACTGCGGCTCGTCGGCGCTCACCTCGCTCACCTCGGCCGAGTAGTACGCGACGCCGCTGCCGCCGTCGTCGCGGCCCTCCCATGAGACCAGAATCGTTCGCGAGCGTCCGCCGCGCGAGGCGAGCGTGCGTCCCGGCAGCTCCGACGCGCTGGCGCCGAACAGCGGGGCGAGCGTAGGCGCGGTGCGGTCGGTCGAGCTGCACGGATCGGCTCCGGGCGGGTCGACGCACAGCACGATCGTGTTCGATCGGATCGTGCCCGGCTTCTCCGCCTTGAGGCGGTAGATGCCCTTGTCGGCGAAGCTGAGCGTGGTGCGACCGTCGACGCCGGTGCTGGCGCCACCCACGCTCGCGCCCGCCTGCGGAATCCCCTTCTGACCATCCGTCACCCGTACGGTCACCGGCTGTCCCGTGAGCGCGGTCGTCGGGCTCTCGAGCTTCAGCGGCACCTCGACCGAGAACGGGATGCCCGCCCAGAGCACGTCTTCGCCGGCGTGCACGCGCTTCTGACAGCCGCCCTTGTCCGAGAAGGCGAAGTCGACCCAGAGTGACCAGTAGCCCGTGTTCGGGTCGATCACCTGCTCCGCCACTCGCTCGATGAAGTAGTCGTCGATGCCGAAGTTGCCGTAGTTGCCGTCGATCGTGAACCCGGCGAGCCTCGCGGCGTCATCGAGCGCGCCGGTCGCGGTCGGCCCGGGCTCGGGCTCGGCGCCACCGTTCGTGCCGTCGCACTTGTGCGTGCCGGCCGTTGCGGTCGTGACGTCGTGCGCGTCGGTGGTCACCGGGCCGTCGAACACCGTCCTGTTCGGGCCCTCCACTCGGAGGTTGACCGTCACGGGAACAGCCTCCGCGGCAGCGGGCGCGGCGCACGCGCCGAGGACGAGCGCCCCCGCGAGCGCAAGTCGAAAGCGATTGAACATGGAGCCACCCTTTCCTCGAGGGTCGTATCGGCTTTGACCGGGGCCAGATCTCCTGGCTTGGGGCTCCACGTCGCGCCTTCCCGGAAGCAGCGAGCTCCCAGTGGCATGTGCGCCGCCTCAGCGCCCTCTCACAGTGGCGGGACCGCGCCGGCTTCTCACCGGACTTCCCTGACCACCGGCCGTATGACCGCGCCAGCATACTCCCAGCCGGTGGGCGGGGCCCCGGATCGGCCGCTAGACTCGCCCGCCGACGGGCCGCCATCGTCTAGGGGACTAGGACGCCGCCCTCTCACGGCGGAAACCGGGGTTCGAATCCCCGTGGCGGTACTTCCTCAACCCCGCATCAGCAGCGGGGTTTCGTCTTTCGAGAGAGGGGTGCGCCCCAGTATGCGCCCCAGTCGCCGCGCTCGGGCGCGCTCAGCCGGTCGGCGCGTGCGTAGAGAGCGCCTCGCTGATCGGCCCGGCTCGCGTTGATAGGCGCGCGGACCGTGCAGAAGGTCGGGGGGATCGAGGATGCCGCTTCGCATGGAAAGCAAAAGCGGAGCCAGCGCCGACAGCGCTTCGCTCATCGCGCAAGGCGCAACTCCCACGACCGGGCCGAATGGGTGCTCCTGGCAAGCGAAGGGAGCAGCGCGGTAGCGATTGCATCGCACCACGACGCCGGTGTCGAGTCGCATCGAAGCGTGCATTTGAAATCACGGCACTTGGAACCGAGGATAGGCTGACGCGGATCGGGCAAAAAGAATGAGGGAGGGCAGGATGGGCGTACGAGGGGTTGACCACATCGACCTTGCAGTCTCGGACGTCGAGGCTTCCCTCGCCTTCTATCTCGGCCTGCTCGGGCCCGTCGGCCTCAAGGTCGAAGCCCAGTTCAAGACCTATCGGGGGACGGAGGACGTCTTCTACCTGGGCTTCGGGCAGAACCACGTCCGGGGGGCCCAGGCCGAGACCCGCCTCGGGCTTCGACAGGCAGATGGTGGCGAGCACCGCTACCACGACGTCGGAATCGAGCACCTCGCGTTCGCCGTTGAGGACCGCGGCGAGGTAGACGACGCCTACCAGCGCTGCGTGAGCATCGGTGCTCGGATTCACTACCCGCCCGAAGCAGAGCACGACATGGAGGGCTATTACGCCTTCTTTGCCTTCGATCCCGACGGGATTCGCGTCGAGGTTTGCTCTTGGACCGACCAGGCCCGCGAGCAGTGGGATGCCGCCGAATGGACACCGCAAGAGTCGTAATTGCGTGGCGGGCCTCCCGACGACCCAAGCAAGAGGAGCGGGCTCGGGGCGTAGGCCTTAGACGAGGAGCACGAGTTCTGGTCCTCGCGCATTGCGATAGCGCCGCGGTACCCGCTCGGTCGACTCGCGTGACTCCTCCTTCTCGTCCAAAGCAGCAGCGAGCGGACGCTCGCACCGGCGCGCCAACACAGCTCCCTTGCAGGAAGGGAGCAGCGCAAGCAGCGCAAGGGTGCCGAGGCCGATCCGGTGCACCTGCCCGAACGCGGGTAGCGGCCGCTAGTCGGCCGGCTCGGGCGCCTGCTTGGGCAGAAGCGCGTGCCCGTCGACGACCGCGGTGGCGATGTCGACAAGCTTCCGGTTCGCCGCGCGCGATCGGTCGCGGAGCATGTCGAAGGCCGCGTCGTCGCCGACGGTGTGGCGCTCCATCAGGATGCCCTTGGCCCGCTCGATCGTGGCCCGGCGTCCGAACGCTCCCCGCAGGTCGTGGTACTCGGCGAAGCGCCGCAGCACGATGTCGATCGAGCTCTGCCAGTCCGACGCTTCGTCCACGCTCTCGCCATCGGTGATGTAGGAGAAGATGCCGCGCCGCGACGCCTCGCGGACAAAGCCGGGATTCGCCTCATGGATCAGCAGGATCACCGGGCAGAAGGCCTGCTGGACGATCCTCTCAATCAGGTGGAGTGCATGCTGGGAGCTCTCGCCGAGCCCCACGAGCGCCACGTCCGGTCGCTCCCGTGCGGTGACCGGCCCGACCTCGTCGACGTCGATCTCGCGGGCGATCACCTCGTGCCCGAGGGCAGCCACGATCGCGGCGACGAGGGCGAGTCGATCGCGCCTCTCGTTGGCGATGAGCACGCGCAGATGTTGTGTATCGCCAAAGCTCATGATCTCAGGTCCTTACTGAGGGTTTCCCAGATCCGGCGGTATGAACGCACCGCGCTCCGCCCGCTCCCCCGGTGTGGGCGTGCGAGCCGCTCCCGGTTTCGTCGAAGCAGCAGACGGCCCGTTGCCGGGCTCGGCGGTGCTGTCCCGCCGAAGCCCGAGTGCTAGTCTGTGCCGGGCGCCCGCTCCAGACCAACCGGCGGGCCCCTCTCCGGCTCCAACACTTGGCCGGCGCAAGCGTCGAATTGACCCGGCGCGGTACGTCATTCAAGGAGCGGAGCATGTCCACTAGTTCGTCGCAGCAGCAAGACGTCAGCAGGCCGGCTCGCTCCGGCCCCGAGCGCCGCGGCATCTATCTCGCTGCGTCTACGAGGTCCGGGTCGGGCGTGTCGAGCCGGCGGCGGCGTGCTGTGCCCGAGTTGCCGCCCGCGTCGATTGACGGACAGGCCTGGGACATGCATGTGGCGGGCGAGGTACGCCACCAGCAGCTGATCGAGGCGAGCTTCGAGCGCGCCGAGGCGCATGCGCGCCTGGGCGATTTCGAGCAGGCGCTCGAATGGCTCGACCGGGCCGCCGCGCTCAGCGGTGGCCTGCCGGCGGGCTACGCCGCGCAGCGCGCACATTGGGCTCGCGCCCCCGCGTCGCGACTGCAGCCGGCGGCAGGCGATTGGAAGCAGCGCCCGGCTCGGTCGGGACAAAGCAGATCGGGCTGATGACGGCA
>Ga0126307_10004056_pt1 | contig 10108 bp, 11 predicted proteins | sample Plot28_FD_89955 | JGI IMG/M metagenome (GOLD analysis project Ga0126307, IMG submission 89955) | Serpentine soil microbial communities from UC McLaughlin Reserve, CA, USA - Plot28 | ecosystem: Environmental > Terrestrial > Soil > Grasslands | place: USA: UC McLaughlin Reserve, Lake County...
GTGGCCGACCTGGTCTTCGAGGCCCTGGCCGCTTTCGCTCCGGTCGGTGCCAACGGCCAGGGGACGATGAACAACCTGACGCTGGCGGCCGAGGGCTGGACCTACTACGAGACCATCGGCGGCGGGCAGGGCGCCTGCCCGGACGCCGACGGGCCCAGCGCCGAACACGTCGCGATGTCGAACACCCTCAACACTCCGATCGAGGCGCTCGAGACCGAATATCCGGTGCTGGTCCGGGAGCTCTCGGTGCGCGGTGGCAGCGGGGGGGCTGGGCGCCACCGCGGCGGGGACGGCTTGGCCCGCGAGCTGGAGGCGCTCGAGCCGATGCACTACACGCTGATCGGCGAGCGGCGCCGGCATCCGCCCGAAGGAAGGGACGGGGGTGCGCCTGGGGCGGTGGGGCGCGATCTACTGAACGGCGAGGCGGTCCCGGCGAAGGGCGAGGGCGCCCTGCGGCCCGGCGATCGCCTGCGGATCGAGACGCCGGGCGGCGGCGGGTTCGGCTCCGAACCGAATCGGTAGGGACGGCCGGCCGACTGAGCGTTCCGATCGATTGGCCGGTCAACCAGCGCCGATGCCGCATTCCAATGGGATATAAACGTATTACAACTAAGTCTCAGCGCTTGTGACAATCACGCACAAGGCTTGTCAAAGCGAGGGTCGTCCTCTAGACTGCGCGCCTCCGAGGGGCCCGCACAGCCCGAGGGGTGCGCGTCAGCGCAATCCGATCAGACGGGCTCGATCTCGCCCCGCCTCCCGAATCCGAATCCGATCACTTCCTGAACCAATGCCGATTGCTTTCAAAGAGTGGGCCGTGACGGTCCGCGCCCTCGCAGAGGGCGAGCAGCTCGTAGCCCTTCGCAAGGGCGGAATCCGCGAGGACAACAAGCACTTCGAGGTCGAGCACGACCAGTTCTTCCTCTACCCCACCTTCGACCATCAGCGCAACGACCTCGTCCGCGAGTCCCACCACCCGGAGCTTCGTCGCGCCCTCGAGGAAGGCGTCTGGCCCGATGAGGAGCCGCCCCCGCGGGCGCTGCTCCAGGACGGCGGCATCCCACAGCCCGACAGGGTCCGGATCCGCGCCTGGGCCGAGATCACCGACCACTTCACGACCGACGACCACCGCGTGGTCGAGGCGCTGACGCCGTTCCACGTCTGGACCTCGGACTACGCGCAGAAGCGGCTCGCCTGGAAGCGGCGCCATCCGCTGCACGTTCTGCTGCTGCGGGTGCACCGCATCCCGCGCCCGGTGACAGTGCGCGTCAGGGACGAGCACCATGGCTGCCGCTCGTGGGTCGAGATCGACCGCGATCTCTCCTTCGAGGGGACGCCGGTCATGGCGGACGAGGAGTTCGAGCGGGCCGCGGAGGCGATCCGCGAGATCTGCCAGGGCGAGCTGGTTCCCGCCTAGGGTCTCGGCGCTCCAGGCACTCAGAGACGCTGACCGCGCCCTGCTGATCGGAATGGGCGGGGGCGGCGACGTGGTCGGCGCGCTCGGGGTCACGAAGCTGCTCGACCAGCTCGGCACGGAATGGACGCTCGGCGGGGTCGCCTGGGAGCGCTCGCCGATCGATCCCCGCCCGGGGCCACGGTCGCTGGAGGAGATCCGCGGAGGCCGGCCCTGCGGGTCGGCGGCGGTGCTCAGCGAGGGCGGCACGACCAGCGCCGACGGCGTCGAGTTCTCGGAGTCGAAGATGGCCTCGCATCTCGGCAAGCCGGTCCTACTGCTCGACATCACCCGTGGCCCGGCGGCGCTCGCGGCCGGTCTCAGAGACGCGGCTGACGAGCTCGGCTGCGACGTCATCGTTCTGCTCGACGTGGGTGGAGACGTCCTGGCCCACGGAGACGAAGCGGGGCTGGCGAGCCCGCTCTGCGACGCGATCATGCTGGCCGCCGGACTGATCCTGGCGCGGTCGACGGCGCGGGCCGGCGGTGACGTGAGCTGGAGCGGGGATCTGATCGCCGCCGTCTATGGACCCGGCTGCGACGGCGAGCTATCCCCTGACGAGGTGCTGGAGCGGATCACCGAGCTGCAGTCCGGCGGCGCGTTGCTCGGCGCATGGGGGCTCACCCCGGAGGCCGGTGACCTGATAGAGGCCGCCGCCGGGGCGGTACCGACCGAGGCCAGCCTGATGGCGGTGCGCTGCGCGCGCGGCGAGCGCGGCAGCGTCCCGATTCGCGGCGGGCGCCGGATGGTCGAGCTCACGCCGTTGGGCGCCCTGACCTTCTTCTTCGACCCGCTGGCCGCGGCCGGATCGGCGATCCCGCTCGCCACGGCGGTCTCCCCCGCGGCCAGCCTCGAGGAGGCGCACGACGCGCTGATGGGAATGGGCGTGCGCACCGAGCTCGACCTGGAGCGAGCCCGGGCGCGAGGCGAGCTTGACGCCGGAGCCCGCGAGTAGCCTGGCTCGATGACCTGGATCGAGACCGACTCGCTGAGCTTCACGGCGCGCCACGACGACGCCGATCTGGCCTGCGCGCACCGTGTCCTCGACGTGCTCGAGGACCTGCGGTTGCGGCTCGAGGAGCGCTTCGAGCTCGCTCCCGGCAACGTCACCGTCGTCCTGCACGACAACCCGGCTTGGCTCTCCGCGGCTCACCCCCTGCTCCCGGCGGTGCGCTGGTCGGCCGCGCCGGCGGCCCGGCGCTACCTGGCGGGCTGGCCGATGGACGGCGAGATCCATGCCCTCAACGACTCCTGGATGGAGCGGCGTTCGGCCGGGGAGGACTCCCTGCGCGCCCTGCGCGGAACCGCCGAGCGGATGTACTGCCAGATCGTGCTGGCGGCCAACAACACGGCACTGCCGCCGATGTGGACCCCCAGGCGCTTCCTCACCTACCTGCGCTGGGCCTGGTTGATCGAGGGAGCGGCGCAGTACTTCACCGGCCAGATCGGGCTCTTCCGTGCTGCCGTCATCACACGCCTTCGCGAGGGCGAGCGCCCGGCGTTCCCGCCGAGCCGCCGAGACGCCCTGATCTTGGGCGGCACCGTGTTCGACATGCTCGAGCGGCACGCGGGCCCGGACGCCTGCGTGCGGATGGCCTCGCGCTTACATCGCGAGGGGCCGCTCGGGAACCTCGAGCTCGCGTTCGAGGCGCGCATGCGCGACATCGAGCGCGCCTGGCGGATGCACCTCGACGAGATCCTCCACCGGCAGCCTGATTCGCTCGACTCCGATTCGCCGAGCGACGTCCTGCAGCGGCCGGACCTAGATCTCAACCTCGATCTGGACACGGACTTCAGCTTCGATCCGACCACGCCGCGGCGCTCAGCCGAACGCGAGATAGAAGAGGTAGACGATCAGGGCGGCAACTCCCACCGCCGCGACCAGGCCCAGCGCGAGCCGCGCTGGCGACCCGACGCCGGGTAGCCCCTCCGGCGGGGGCTCGGCCGTGAGCAGGGCGCTGCCGGCGAGCAGCTCGCGCGCCGCCTCATAGCCCGACTCCGGCACCAGCACGTCCCGCGGTCCCCCGGCGAGGAAGTCGGGCACGTCGAACCCGCGCGTACGGCGAAGCATCGACGGAATGCCCTGGTCGAGCAGGATCGCCTGGATCATCTCGCCGTCGGCGAGGTTGCGAGCGCCCGTGACGCGGATCAGGTCGCCGTGGGCGAACTGCGGCCGCACCTTGCGCGCCCGCTCGTGCGCCTCGCTGATCGGCTCCTCCTCGCGGGTGCCCGCGTGGACGAGCGGCATGCCGCAGTTGCGGCAGAAGCGCTCGCTGATTGGATGAGGGAGTGCGCAGCGTGGGCAGGTGAGCGGGGTGCCACCCGGAGGCTCGTTCATCGCCCCACTGTCACTTGACTTCGAGCTCGACCTCGCTCACCTCGCCGTCCTCGATGCGGAAGCCGCGGAGGGGGTCCTCCTCCTCCGCCAGCGAGAGGATCACGTAGATCGAGTCGGGATAGGTGGCGAGATTGATGTCGGTCTGCGAGGGATAGGCCGGGCTCGCGGTGTGGGAGTGGTAGATCGCGACCATCTCCTCGTCGTTCTCGGGTATCTCCCGGAAGGTGATCCTGAAGAGGTCGTTGGGATCGAGCGTGTAGCGGAGCGGGCTGCGCTCGGCGTTGGTGGCGCGGTAGAGGGTCGTCGCCTCTCCGTCCCTTCCGCCCAGGATCCCGCAGCACTCGTTCGGCGCCTCCTCCCGGGCGTGCTGGAGCATCCCCTCGTAGATCTCTCTCGTGATCTTCATCAGTAGAAGACCACGCCCTCGCGCCGAGGTGGCTCGGTCAGATCGCCGGCTTCGTTTCCGACCAGGTCCGGGTCCTGGCGGCCCTTCTCCCAGAGCAGGTCGTCGAGGACCATCGGGGAGATGTCGGCCTCATCGGCTACCGCCTTGAACGCCTTCAGCGTCGCCTCGCGCACCTCCTCGACGTCGCCCTGCTCGACCAGCCCGGAGCGCAGCGCGAGTCGCATCAGAACGTTGTCGGCCGACACCTCCCAGTTCTCCGGATCGGAGACGGCGAGCCAGCCGCGGCGCTCCCAGATCTTGCAGAGCAGGAAAGCCTTCTTGCGCAGCGGATCGGCGAAGGCGTCGAACTCGCTCAGGCGAAAAAGGACGCCGGTGGACCCGCCCAGCTTCCCGCCGGAGGCTTCGATCAGCGCCTCGGCCCGGCCGCCGTAGTCCTTGAGCATCCCCTTCGCCAGGTCGTCCCAGAGCTTGGCCCGCCGTTCGGGATCGTGGAGAGTGTCCTGGCCGGCGCGGAACACTGCGGCGATCGCCTGCGGGTCGACGCCGAGCAGCGACCGCGCGGTGAGCGCGCCCGGAGCGCGGCGCTCGGCGCGCAGGCCGAGCGCCCAGAGCAGGGCGCTGCCCTCGTAGGGCCCCTCGCCGTCGACCTCGTGCGGCTCGGTGTAGCCGGTCTGGTGGTCGATCGCGGCGAGGAAGAGCGCCGCGTCGGGATTGGGCACCTCCTCGAAGGTGGGCGGCTCGTAGTCGGCCGCGAGCTCATTGACGCGCGCGACCACACGCTTCAGTGCTTCCGGATCCGTCATCGAGAGGAAGGCTACGAGGCCGGCGCTACCACCAGACGGTGGAATCGATGTCCTCGAGCTCGTCGATCGGCTTGGTGTAGACGCCTGAGGAGAGGTACTTCCAGCCGTCGTCGGGGACCAGGAAGACGATGTTCCCTTCATCCAGCTCGGAGGCGATCCGGTGGGCCACGTAGGCGATCGCGCCCGAGGAGATCCCCGCGAACATTCCCTCCTCGTGCAGCAGCTTGCGCGTCCAGACGATCGCGTCGCGGTTGCCGACCATGATCTTGCGGTCGAGCAGGTCCAGGTCGATGATCGGCGGGATGAAGCCGTCATTCAGCGACCGGAGGCCCTGGACCAGCTCACCCTGCATCGGCTCGACCGCCACGATCTTCGTATCGGGGTTCTCCTCCTTGAGGCGCCGCCCGTTCCCCATCAGGGTGCCACCCGTTCCGAGACCGCCGACGAAGGCCGCGACCTCGTCGAGCTCGTCGAGGATCTCCTTCGCGGTGCCCTCGTAGTGGGCCCGCGGGTTGGCCTCATTGCCGTACTGGTACGGCATGTAGTACGAGGCGTCGGCCTCCGCCATCTCGAGCGCCAGCTCGACCGCGCCGTTGGACCCCTTGGCGCCCTCGGAGTAGACGATCTCGGCGCCGTACATACGGAGCAGCTGGTTGCGCTCCTCCGTGACGTTGTCGGGCATCACCACCGTGAGCGGGTAGCCCTTGCGCTGGCAGATCATCCCCAGTGAAATGCCGGTGTTGCCCGACGTCGGCTCGAGGATCGTGTGCCCGGGCTGGATGGCGCCGCGGGCCTCGGCGTCCTCGATCATGTACTTGGCGACGCGGTCCTTGACGGAGCCCGTCGGGTTGCGGCCCTCGAGCTTCGCCCAGAGGCGGACCTCCGGCTTCGGCGTCAGGCGCGGCAGCTCGACCAGCGGCGTGTTGCCGATCGCCTCGAGTACGTTCTCGAAGTGGCCGCCGCACGGGCGATTGAGGAGCGGCTCGGTGTCCATCCTGTTCCCAAGAATACTTCAGAAAGTGAAGTAAACGGCACGGGCAATCTCGCCTCAACGAAGCTCGGATAAGGTCCGCCACCCAACCCCCAAGAAAGCTGACAAGGGAGAGGATGCGAGAGATGAGATTGCGACTTACGGCAGTGGCCGCGGTCATGGCGATCGCCGCTATCGGCGTCGGCGCCGGGTGCGGCGGCGACGATGACGACGACGGCGATGGCGGTGGTGGCGGCGGAGCCGATCTGGGCCTGATCCAGGAGGGCCAGCTCCTGGTCGGGACCGACACCCCGTTCCCGCCCTTCGAGATCGGCCAGCCGCCGAACATCACCGGCTATGACATCGACGTGGTCAACGGCATCGCCGAGAAGCTCGGCCTCGACGTCACCTACCAGGACACCTCGTTCGACACGATCTTCCGCGACACCGCCCAGGGCAAGTTCGACATGGCGGTGGCTGCGTCGACGATCACGCCAGAGCGATCGCAGACGGTCGATTTCTCGGACCCCTACTACCAGGCGAACCAGTCTCTGGTGGTGACGCGTGACTCGGATATCGCGAGCACCGATGATCTCTCGGGCACGACGGTCGGTGCCCAGGACGGGACCACCGGTGAGGACTACGCGAACGACGAGACCGACGCCTCGCAGGTTCGCGGGTTCCCGGAGGGGCCGGACGCGATCAACGCGCTGCGCAACGGTCAGGTCGACGCGGTGATCATCGACCAGCCGGTGGCGGTGGACGCGACCGAGTCACAGGCCGGCGGCGACATCAAGATCGCCCAGGAGATCGTCACCAGCGAGCTCTACGGGCTCCCGTTTGCCCCCGACAACGACGCCCTGCGCGAGGCCGTCAACGGCGCTCTCCAGGAGCTCAAGGAGGACGGGACGATCGAGGAGCTGTACCAGAAGTACTTCCCCGGCACCGAGGTGCCGGCGGACGTCCTGGAGGGCACGACCACCGTAGCTGGCTGACCCTCGAATCAGTTGAATCTCGAAAGGGGCGCCCGAGTGGCGCCCCTTTCACGTTCAGCCAGCCGAAACCGCAGGGGGCGACGACCGTTAACTAGCCTCCCGCTCGTTCTCGAATCGGCGAGCGCTCCGGGGAAGGAGACCCAATGGACGTGATCATCGAGCAGTACTTCGACCTCGACATCATCCGCGACAACTTCAGCGTCGTCCTCGACGGCTTCGAGCAGACGCTGCTGCTCTCGGGCATCGCCGGGGCCCTCTCCCTCACCTGGGGGCTGATCCTGGCGCTGCTCAGACAGCTGCCAGGGAAGGCGATGGCGCCCGTCCGCGCGGTGACGATCGCCTACATCGACGCCTTCCGCGGTATTCCCTTGCTGCTGATCATGCTGCTGGTCTCAGGTGGCTTCGGGGCACTCGCGGCCGACGGGACGCTCCCAGAGTCAATCGGGATTCCGCGCTGGTTCGGCAAGCCCGACCCGTTCTGGTACGGCGTGATCGCGATCACGATCACATACGGCGCCTACATGGCCGAGGTCTACCGCGCGGGGATCGAGGCCGTCCCTGGCGGGCAGATGGAGGCGGCTCGCTCGCTCGGCATGAGTCACCGCGAGTCGATGCGCTACGTCATCGTCCCCCAGGCGGTCCGCAAGGTGATACCGCCGCTGCTGAACGACTTCATAGCGCTGATGAAGGACACCTCGCTGGTCAGCGTCCTCGGTTTCGTCGAGGTGGTGCAGGCGGGGCGCGACATCCAGTCGGAGACCTTCAACAGCTCGGCGCTCACTCTTGGGGCGATCTTCTTCCTGATCTTCACGATTCCGCTTGCCAGGATGGTCGACTACATGATCGCTCGGCAGCAGCGGCGCGTCGGCCGGGGCGGCGGGCCGGTCGCCGAGCCGGCGCCAGCGGGCGCGGCCGGGACAGGTCAAACCGGAGGCCCGGTCTGATGGCCGATGCGGTGCTCCAGCTGGAGGGGGTCGAGAAGCGCTTCGGCGCGCTCGAGGTGCTGCGGGGGATCGATCTCGACATCGCCAAGGGCGAGGTTGTCTGCGTGCTCGGTCCCTCCGGCTCTGGCAAGAGCACCCTGCTGCGCTGCATCAATCTCCTCGAGCCGCCCAACGGCGGTCGGATCCTGCTCGAGGGAAACGAGATCACCGCCGGCCGGGGGAAAAACCCCCTCGGGGTCGACTACGTCCGGCGCCGCGTCGGGATGGTGTTCCAGCAGTTCAACCTGTTCCCCCACAAGTCGGCGATGGAGAACGTTGCGCTCGCCCAGCAGACGGTCCTCGGCCGAGGCCAGAAGGAGGCCCGCGAGAAGGCGGCGGGCCTGCTCGAGCGCGTCGGCCTCGGAGACAAGCTCAACGAGTACCCCGACCGTCTCTCGGGCGGCCAGCAGCAGCGCGTCGCGATCGCCCGGGCGCTGGCGATGGACCCGCATGTGATGCTCTTCGACGAGGTCACGAGCGCGCTCGATCCGGAGCTGATCAAGGAGGTGCTCGACGTGATGCGGGAGCTGGCCGACGAGGGCATGACGATGATCGTCGTCACCCACGAGATGGGGTTCGCCCGCGACGTCGGTGACCGGGTGGTCTTCATGGACCAGGGCGTGGTCGTCGAGCAGGGCCCGGCCAGGCAGGTGATCGAGAACCCCAAGGAGGAGCGCACCAAGCGCTTCCTCGGCCTCGTCCTGGAGCACTGAGCCGCCGGACCACGATCGCCTGCTGCTCGCGGTCGGCGGGATCGTGAAACGGCAGGTAAGCAGAGAAGCGGGGCGGCCGAAGCCGCCCCGCTTGGTCATGCTTTGCCTTCGGTTGACGCTTACTGCGTGTGGATTGTGTACGTCGTCGTCCCGACCGGGTCGCCGCCCGCGAGCGCGCAGTCCTGCGGGGGACCGCCAGCCCCGCAGGGGCTGCCGTCCAGGCCGAGCACGTTGTTCGCCACCGTTGCGGCCAACGGGTTGACCGTCTGCGTCGCCGTCACGGTGATTGTCTTGGTCGTCGGGTCAGCAGCGCAGGTACCCGGTGTGACGATGAGGTTCGTCGCGCTGGCGCGCCCAAGCGAGCCCACGGTAGAGGCCGAGGCCTCGAACGTGACGACCTTACCGGCGAAATCGTCATTCGGGTTTGCCTGGGTGATCGACGCCATGCCCCTCGCCAGCGTGACAGCGCCCTGGCTGCCGGTCAGGGTGCCGCCGGCGCAATCCAGGGCCATGCTGCCGCCGGTCTGCGGCGTGAACGTGACGACCGGCGGAAAGCCGACGATGCTGGCCCCGTTGCTCGGGGTCGAGCTGATTCCGTCCTCCGTCAGCTTGCCGGCGTACGTGTTGCAGGTACCGGAAGGGACGCAGCCAGACAAGATGTCGGAGACGTCCAGGGTCGTCGAGGACGTCGCCGACGTGACGGCGACCGTCGACGGGACCGTCGTGGTCGAGGCTGAGCTCAGCTTCTTGCCATTCTTGAAGCCGCCCTTGCTCAAGCCCAGCGCCTTGTTGAGCGCAGAGGCGCCCTTCTTGGTCAGCTTCGCGAGGGCGCCGGTGACCGTGCCGCCAAAGCCCGCGCGGCCGGCAGTCCCCCCGGTGACCTTGGTGAGCTTCGTCTTCTTTCCCTTGACCTTGGCGCTGATGCTCCCGCCCGGGCCAAAGGTGACGATGATGTTGGTCAGCTTGACCTTCTTCTTGGCCTTGAGCACGATGCTGCCGCCGTCTTGGACGGGGCCCGAGCCATTGGTCGGGTCGAGTGACCCGCCGGTGATCGGCAGCGTGACCGACTTGCCGCTCTTGGTTGCGCCGCCCTTGACACCCAGCTTGACCTTGCCCGGCAGCTTGAGGGCCAGGTCCGTCGTGCCGCCCTTGAGCGGGTCGGCGGCCCCGAACGCTTGGCTAGCCGTCACCAGCAGCGCCGTTGCGGAAAGCACCGCCACTGCCACGACTCGCGGACCGGACGGTGCCGGAGAAGTCCTTCGCTCACGTGAATTCACGGTTGTTCTCTCACCTTTCCCTTTAAGCAATCGCGCCCATTGGGACGCTCATGCAGATGTCGACAGCGACAGGCTCTTGCCCCACGGGCTCCTCTTGCCTGTGCGCAGGTCCCTCTCTTGTTGTGTATCTAACACCGTTGCGGCGTCAGAAGATCTCTCACGGTATGCAGCCA
>Ga0126307_10004057_pt1 | contig 10107 bp, 13 predicted proteins | sample Plot28_FD_89955 | JGI IMG/M metagenome (GOLD analysis project Ga0126307, IMG submission 89955) | Serpentine soil microbial communities from UC McLaughlin Reserve, CA, USA - Plot28 | ecosystem: Environmental > Terrestrial > Soil > Grasslands | place: USA: UC McLaughlin Reserve, Lake County...
AGAAGGCCTCCGGATCGTTGCCGAAGGCCTTCTCTATTTCGAGGATTCTGCTTATCTAAGCCGAATTGAGAGAGCCGACGAGCGGACTTAAGAACCGCTTAACCCTGGTCCAGCTACGAGTGATGCATCAGGCGTTGCAGGGGTTTGTATGAGATAAGGCCATCAACCGATGTCCTGGCCGGCCGCGGCACCCTCGCGGATCGCCGCGTCGGCCGAACCTGCCGGGATGGGCCCGCCGGCCACGACCGTCGGCACGTGCACGGTGCCGAGGGACGCCTCGCCGATAACGTACGTCTTCCAGTCGCCCTGTCCGAGCGACGGTCGGACCGGCACGGTGCCTTGCGAGACGAGGACCGGCCCGGACACCTCGTGCCACTCCCGCGCGCCCACGCGCCCGACTAGGAGCCGGTCCGGCTCGACGGCCTCGAGCGTGGCGCCGAGCTCGATCCGCACCCGCGGGTTGGCTCGCAGCCGTGGCACTACGAGGATCTTCTCGCGGCGTCCGGCCTCAGGCGCGAGCTCGGGCTGGGCTCCGAGCAGCAGGACCCGCGCGCCCCGGGCTGCCAGGACGTCAGCCGCAGCCACCCCGACGCGGTCGGCGCCCCAGACCGTGACGGTCTCCTCGTCCGGGACCGCCGGGCTCCGGTCCAGCCACTGGGCCAGCCACTCGCGGAGGTCCGCCACACGCGGCAGGTCGATGCCGGGGATGTCCGGTGTCGCCCCCACCGAGCCCGTGGCGATCACGACCGCGTCCGGCCCGATCCGTTCCACCAGGGCGACATCGGCACGGGTGGATAGCGACACGTCGACCTTCAGGCGCTCCAGCTCGGCGCCGTACCAGTCGAGCAGGCGCCCGAACTCGGCCCGAGTCGGCAGCCGCGCGGAGAGCCGGTACTGACCGCCGATCTGGGCCTGCTCCTCGACGAGCAGCACCTCGTGCCCGCGCTTGGCGGCCGTTCGCGCGGCCTCCAGGCCGGCCGGCCCGGCTCCGATGACCAGCACGCGCCGGCGAGCGGCGGGCGGTGGCGGCGCCGGGACCCACTCGCGGCCGGTATCCGGGTTGGCCAGGCACCAGATCGGCTGGTGGGTGGGATGGTAGTCGATGCATCCCTGGTTGCAGGCGATGCAGGGCCGAGGGGGCTCGCCGGCTAGTACCTTCCGCGACCAGGCCGGATCCGCGTGCAGGGCCCGTCCCACGCACACGAGATCCGCGTCGCCGGCCTGGAGGATCGCCTCGGCGGCCTCGCCGGTTGCGATGCGCCCGGCGACGGACACGATTTTGCCCAGGTCGCGGTAGCGGGCGGCGTAGGGGGCCAGCACGCCGCGAGGCATCTCGCCCGGCTGCACGATCCACTCGCCGGCCTCGTAGCTTCCGGCCGAGATGTCGATGACGTCTACCAGGTCCAGGCGCATGCGGTCGGCCAGGGCCCGGGTGGCGTCGGCGTCGAGCCCGTCCTCGACGCCCTCGAACGCGGAGAGGCGCAGGAATAGGGGGGTCTCGGGCGCAGCGTTGCGGACCGCGACGAGTACCTCGTTGAGGAAGCGCACCGGATCGGCGTACTCGTCGGTGCGGAGGTTGGTCCGCGGGGACAAAAACTGGTGGATCAGGTATCCGTGGGCGCCGTGGATCGAGATCACATCCACCCCCGCCTCGACGCAGCGGCGGGCGGCGTCGGCGAACGACCGCACGATCTCGCCGATCTCCTGCGTAGCGAGCTCCCGCGGCATCTCGCCGCCGGAGATCTCGCAGGGCACCGGCGATGGCGCGACAGGCTGGAAGCCCGAGACGAACGTCTGCGCGACGCGCCCGGCGTGGACCAGTTCCACGCCGAGCAGGGCGCCCTCGGCGTGCACCGCGCCGGCGAGGACCCGGAGGCCTGGGATCACGTGGTCGTCGTGGGCACCCATCTCGCGCAGGCGTCCGCGCCCGTCTGCACGGACATAGGTGGCCTCGGTGAACAGCAGCGCCGCGCCCCCCGCCGCGCGGGCTCGCAGATAGGCGATGTAGCGCTCGGTGACCGAACCATCCAGGGCGCAGTAGTTCCGCTCGATCGGCGGGCTGACGATCCGGTTCCGCAGCACGACCCCACCCACCTCAAGGGGAGAGCCGAGCAGGCGCGGCACGCCGGTGGACGTGCCGGCCGGGGGACCGCCTGGATAGGTAGTTTCAGACACGACGTGTCCCTCTCTCGGAACCGGTGGCCGCGCGGATCTCGATCACTACACCGCCGTGTATGTGTTCCGCCATGTTGCGTTCTCTCCCTTTCGCAAGGTCCTAGTGGGTGATCGCTTGGGCAGCCTTCTCATCCTAGAACCTCGGATACGACTGCCCAGACAATTCCCTGCGATTACAGGTCGCGGAGAGGCAGCTTCGCCGTTTCTCTCAGGAATATGGAAGCGACCAGAGAGATCAATGCGCCGCCCATTACCATGAAGCCCGGCGCCAAGTCACTTCCTGTCGCGTTTACAAGGTACGTCGCCACGAAAGGCGCGGCTCCTCCTGGATCTCGGTCAGTAGCGTGCCCGCTCCTCTGGGTTCTTCTGGGGTTATGCTTTCCACAATCCACTACTTTCCCTCAACGTCGACGAATCAGGTTTCACAGCTGCGGCGACTAGTCCGGATGCCACCCCCCATCCACGTCGATGGTCTCTCCGGTGATGTAGGCGGAGCGGTCGCTGAGGAGGTAGCCGACTACGTCCGCGATCTCCTCCGGGCTGGCTGGGCGGCCCAAGGGAACCTGGGAACGCATCCGCTGAGCCAACTCAGCGTCGGTCGTCCCTACCATGCCTGCACCTACGTAACCGGGCGCGACGCCGTTGCATCGGATGCCCTCCGGTGCGAGCTCCCTGGACATGGAGACGGTTAGGTTGTGCAACGCGGCCTTCGACGCCGCGTAGTGGGCTCCGGAAGGAGAGTACGGCGGGAAGGCCCCTTCTGGGCCGCTCGCCCCCAGCTTAGCCATTATCGAGAGGATAGTGACAATGCTCGCCCGGCCGTCACGGGCGAGATGCGGGTAGGCCTCCCGGCAGAGCAGGAAGGTGCCTGTCAGGTTGACCGCCATGACTTGCGACCACTCTTTGAGCGAGATCTCGTAGAAGGGCCGCTTGCGGCCGTCCTTCTTGGGAGAGATACCCGTGGCAATGACTAGGGCATGCAGCACGCCACCATCTCGGGCCGCATCTACGGCTTCGCGGGCGCTCTCCTCGATGGTCAGATCGCCAACCCAGGTGCGTGCGGCCCCAGTATCGGCGCGCACCTGCTCGGCCCCCTCTCGGTCGAGGTCTGCGATGGTCACCTCGTAGCCCGCCTCGACCATCTGGGCAACTATGTGCCGGCCGATACCTCCGGCTCCTCCTGCGACGAGCCCGCGGACAGGTCCATCTCCTTCCCGTCCTTCAGCCACGATTTCCTCCAGTTTGCTCCTATACTCGCCGGCACTCTCACGGGGTTGTTTCCGTCCTTGCCGTACCTTGGGGTTTGCTCGCCAACGCGGCGAGCGCGGAGGCCGCCGCCCTCCTGTCGGTCATGAACGCGGCCGCCAGACCCGCCATGCCACCGCCCACGACGAGTACGTCGATCCGGTCGGGTAGCCTGGACTGATCAGTTGTCATCGCAACTCCTCCCTTGCACCACCATCTTTCTTCTGTAGCTCCATAGCATTCCTCATCTTTGTTGGTCAGCGTAACGACGCGCTGCAGCGATAACATCCGACATCGCCTGGCGAGCTCGCCGGGCGAATTCGACCGGGGTCAAAGTCTCTCGCAGGGGTAAAGCGGGAGCCTCAACACTAAGAGGTATTTCTTCCGGCAGTGCAACGAGGAACTCTGCCAGCGGCAACTCACCATCTCCGGGCAACAGTCGCATGGCCCGGCTCTCTAGTTGCAAATCGCTGCCGTCCGTAGATTGCCCGCGAGGTAGCCTGCTGGGGCGTGGTAGATTCGTAGGTGGTTGCAGGGGCGCGTCGTTCAGTTGCGCGTAGGCCAACAAACCAGGATTCACAGATCGCAAGTGTTCGAAACTACCGTCGTAGCGCTGGAAATGAAGCGAGTCCAGCAGTATCCCGCCGCCGTCGGAGCGTTCGGCGATGTAGACTGCTTCATCCAGGTTGGATACCTGAGTGTAAATAATCGGCTCGATCAGGGGCCGCAGGCCATAAGGCTTTGCGTCGGCGGTTAGGGTTGCGAAGGTATCGCACGCCCGTTCGATATCCGGGTCGTCGCCGTTGACCATTACGTAACTCGCTCCCAACCGGGCTCCCGCCTGCAGCGCGAACTCGTAATCTTCTCGTCTGGTCTCTGGTCCGAGGCGGACAACTTCGACGGCCAGCACTCGGACACCGGTATCGTCTGACCGGCGGATGGTTTCCTCCAGCATGGAAGAGCCAACGGCCATGGGCCAAGGCTCTTCACCGGGGGTCGCGGCAGCGACGCGGAGTCCTACCGAGTCGAACCCCACCTCACCGGCAATGGTCACCAGCTCGGGAGGCGAGATGTCCAGCAACGTGAGATGGTCAATGCCTACTTGCGGCGATGCATTCATTTCATTGCTCCTGACTTCCGTCTCTTTACTGGCTTCTCTACGCTTCGATCAACGACCGGGTCCGAAACTCAGGGAACGAGAATCGCCTTCACCGCCTCGCCTTGGCCCACCACCTCGAAAGCCCGCGGAGCGTCTTCGAGCGCGTACTTCGATAGTAGGGGAGTGGGATCTATAGCACCTTGCCCCAGCAGATCCAGAGCCACTCGATAGTCTGCCTGGTTGCAGGAGTAGCTGAACAGCAGGCTCAACTCCCTCCGCACCGCGAGGGTGGGGGAAAAGCGCATCTCCTCGGCGTACAGACCGACCACGATAATCGCCCCTCCCGGCCGGACGGACTCCAAGGCGGAGCCGAGCGCCTGCACCGATCCCGAACTCTCGACCCAGACGATAGGCCCCTGGTCTCCGAAGCTGTCCTGCAGGTGCTCTTCCAGGGACTTGTCACTCAGATTCGCGGTCCTGAGCCCTACGCGCTCGGCTGCAGGGAGGCGGGACTCGTAGTCTTTCCCCACTCCGGTGAGGAGCACCTCCGCTCCGCGCAGTTGGGCCAGCATAGCGCAGAGGATGCCTATGGGTCCGGGTCCCGACACTACAACCTGCTGACCGGGCTCTATGTCCGCTCGAACGTTCACGGCGTGCACGGCCACAGCTAGCGGCTCGCCTAGGGACGCCACAGCAAGGTCCAGCCCCTCGGGAACAGGAATGAGATGTTCTTCGGATATTACGGCGTATTCGGCCATACCTCCGTCGCGGGAGAGGCCGATGGCTTCGCGCCAGGAACACAACTGCGGAGAACCGGCGTGACAAACTTCACAGCGGCCACAGCCCTGCACCGCGACCGCCACTACCCGGTCTCCCGGGCTTACTCCACTCACGCCCTGGCCGACCTCTTCGACGATGCCGGAGAACTCGTGACCCAGCGTCACCGGCGGCTGGACCCACTCGAACCCGGCGTCCGATCTAAAAGCATGAATGTCACTGCCGCAAATGCCACAGTAGGCTACTCGAAGCAACACATCGCCTGAGCCGGGCTTTCTGACTGGTACGTCGTTGACGCTAGCCTCTCCAGGTTGAAGGCCTGTCTTTACGAAAGCTTTCACCTGTACACCTCCAAGGTCTCCTGGGCATCCTTCTACTGCCTCACGGAGACTCCGTCGTTTATATCATGTAGCCCAAACCAGTCTAAATCTGGACTTTACAGCACAGGTATGTGCAACTTACCTCACCTCCTCGTCCGTCGTTAACGCTGTGTTCTGTGTAGGCGGCAAATCCACCGATCTTGCGGCTTCTGCGGCCTCGTGGATTGCTAGCGTGGCGCGCAGTGTTTGAACCCCCTCCCACCCGGTGACCAGAGGTTCCGTCTCGCCGCGAATAACGGAGCAGAAGTGCTCTAGCTGCCGCGCGCGGGTTCGCCCAATCTACGCCGATGGTGTCCTCGTGGAATGGCTCCGACCAGGAGCGCTCCCCGGCATAGACCTTGAGCCGCATGATGGGAATCGCGAGCGAGCCGCGTGTGCCAGGGATCAGGTAGCAGTCTTCGTCCGTGTAGTGTGCATAGCCGGAGTTCTCCGGAGAAGTCTGCTCCCAGCTACGCGCCGACGCTGCGGTATCCGAGAGCAAGAAGGTGCCGAGCGCACCGCCTGCAAAACGCAGGTTGATCGCGGCGGTATCCTCTACGGGGAAGCCACGGGTCTCGTTGGAGGAGAAAGCCTGCACGGCGACGATTTCACCGCACAGCCACCGCAGGACATCCACCTCGTGGATCATGTTGATCAAGATTGGTCCTCCGCCGACTTCGCGGCGCCACGGTCCTTCGTCGAAGTAGTGGTCGAACTTATAGAATAGGGAGCTTCCGACCACGGCGACTACCTGCCCGAGCGAGCCACCCTGCACTATCTCGCGCGCCTTTGCCAGGATGAGGCTGTGGCGCCGGTGGTGGCCGACTAGCAGTGGAACGTTGGCGGCGGAAGCCGCTTCGGCCAAGCGTATCGCCTCTTCAACCGAGTTAGCGATCGGCTGCTCAACCAGCACCGGAACGCTATGTTCCACACAGTCGAGGCCGTTCTCGACGTGCAGCGAGTTGGGGGTAGCGACCATGACGCCGTCTAGGTGCTGCGAGGCGAACAGGTCAGTGAGGGTAGTATGGATGGGCACGCCAGCCTCTTGTGCGAAGTCAGCCGCAGCAGGAGCCGGATCTACGAGGGCTGACAGCCGACACGATCTGCTCTCCCGAATCAACTGTACGTGACGGCGTCCGATCCCACCTGCGCCAACTACTGCAATATTAGCTCGCTCACGCATTCCTTTCGCTATACTGTTTGTGCAAAGCTTCGATGGCGAACAGGTAGACGCGCCATCCCAACCCTGCCAGGTAGATGTTTGCCACCTCGGCGAAGACGTCGTGGCGCCGCCATTGCTCGCGGGCATGGACGTTCGAGAGATGTGTGATCGCCAGGTCTTTCTCCGCCTCGGCCAGAGCGTCTCTTAGTGAGAGTCCGTAGTTGGTGAGACCGGCCGGGTTGCAGATAATGGCGTCGGTCTCGTCCTGATGCTCCTGCAACCAGTCTATGAGCGATCCCTCGGAGTTAGACTGGAAGTGGAGGAGCGTGCACCCTAACTCGCCTGCCTTCCGGTCCATCTCGTCCTGGATCTCCGCGAGCGTGCGCCTGCCGTAGATCTCGGGCTTACGGAGACCGAGACGGTTCAAGTTAGGCCCTTGAAGAGCAATGATTCGCAAATCAACCTGCCTTTCTCGAGTTCGCCGCGGTGACTATACGGGCACACGGAGGTGAGATATTTTCCTCCGTCACGACGAAGTACCCCTGGCCATTCACAGCGAAGCGACAAACGAGAGCACAGCCAGCAGTAGTAGTAGTAGTAGTAGTGTTAGCGTGAGCGGTTCGAGAGCCCATTCGAAGCTGCCTCCAGTCTGAATCATAGCGCGGCGGTAGTTCTGCTCGGCGATGGGACCTACAATCACGCCGATCAAGAGTGGAGCGATCGGGAAGTTGCGCTTCATCATGCCTCCGGCACAACCCACAACACCGAGAAACGCCGCCCCGGCGAGTACCGCCCCGCTCATCCTCAGGAAGTCCCGCCGGCTGATCCCCTAAGCCGGGCGCGACAACGCAGCCCTAACCGACCTCGACTTTTCCGTATCGACGGGAAACCTCACCTTTCTTTGTTTTATCATTCCCTTACCCATCGTGCTAACTTTGCGTAATGTAGATCTTCCTCTCCTTTTCTCCCTCCTCCTATTTATAATCTTGGCACGCGCCGAGCTCGACTACAAATACTAATTAGGTGGTTTGGATATATGCTTTAGCTATAACACTGAAATGGAACTACGGCGTTTCCGCTATTTCGTGACGGTGGCAGAAGAGATGAGCCTCAACCGCGCTGCCCAAAAGCTTCACATGCCGCAGTCACCCTTGAGCAGCCAGATAATGCATGACAGCCGCAGCTAAAAAAAGCCACCCTGAAGCCCTCTTCGGGCGTGTTCAGCTTCTTGCCAGGATCCAGTTCCAGAACATCGGCCAGGAAAGCCTCGGCTTCCTCCAGGTTGTCAACCAGCACGCCTATGTGATCGATCTCTTTCATGCAGCCTTCCCCCGTACCAGTTATTAAGCCTTGGAACATCCGCCTGCGATCTGCTGCCATCACGGGAGTATGGCAGCCAGGTCCGGCTTCGGCTATGAGATCGTCGTGGCCTGGAGGCTTCGCTTGATCTCCAAGCTCCGACCGCTAGTCTAGGTTGGCGACGAAGTTGTCCGGCGTCCGGGCGGTGACCCACTCAATTGGCTCCTCATCGCTCCGATTACCCTCTATGTGCGGAAAGTAAGGCGGGACGAAGACGAAGTCGCCCTCTTCGAAGTCCATGTATTCCTTGAAGTTCTCACCGTAGTAGATACGCGCCTTTCCGCTCAGGACGAAGCCCGCAGTCTCCGCCTCCCCGTCATGATGCGAGAACTCGAAATCGTCGACTCGCGCGGCTACGCTAAAATAAAGATTGTGGTGGCGAATAATGAGCTTAATGGAAACGGTAGTGTCTAAGGTGCGTCGGCCGAGACGGACGAACTCTCGCTCGACGACTTCGAAACCGCGCTCAATCTCGTCGAGAAGAGAGCGGCTATCAAGGGGTGTGCTGAGGTCAGATGGCGCTGTCTAGCAGTTTGGCGTCAATCCGGATTGTGTGTCACTTATAGCGGAGGAGTTGCAACCGTGGCTTTAGCTGGGGACGGTTTCTTGGCGATGTGGCATGACATTGCTTCCGAGGCAGAAGAAGAATATAACCTCTGGCACACGCAGGAGCATATGCCCGAACGTGTTGGTATTCCCGGTTTCAAGGTGGCGCGTCGATACGTCGACTGGAACCTCGAGTTGCATCGCTACTTCACACTCTACGAGGGCCAGGCCATCGAGACCTTCGACAGCCCAGACTACATCGCCCGACTCAACGCTCCTACATCGTGGACGCAGAAGATGATGCCGGCGTTCCGGAACATGGTTCGCGGCGCCTGCCGAACTGTTGCCACGGTAGGCACTGGGATCGGGGGCGCCTTGGCAACTTTACGCTTTAGTTCTACGGATGGTACTGCCACGAGCATGCCGGAGGTGGCCCAGGGCTTGGTCGGTCATGTGCTCACCCTCAGAGGGGTAATTGCTGTGCATATCGGCGTTGTCGACCACAAAGTGACCGGCGTGCCTACCAACGAGCGTGAGATGCGGCAGGCGACGAACGAAGACGCCTTCGATGTCGTGCTCCTGGTTGAAGGCCTCGGTCGACACGAGCTCGAAGCCGTCCTTTCAGATATCGAGGCGCGGCTCGGAACCTACACAACTCACGACACACCAATCAACACCGGAGTCTATGACATTGCATTCTTGTTGGCCGAAGATGCTCCATGATCCCCTAGGTCGGCGTCGGGGTCCCTGATCATGTTCGACAGACGCCGGGCGATGGTCTTGAGTGCGTGGCGGGTGTACTCGGCATTAGCGTTCAGCGGCAGAAGGCGAGAGTCCTCAGCGTAGGCTATGAACATCCGCGAAAGAGGATGGTGAGAGCCGTCCGGTAGTGACGCTCCAGGTCTTCTTCGCCCTTCCCGCCGACCCGGTCCGCGACCGCAAGCGCCAGCTGCGGGACGACCTGTTTGTAGACGCGTTCGCGCAGCCTCTCGGAGAGGTCGCTGGCGTAGATGGTGGAGGCCTGCAGTATCTCCGAGAACTGGGTTTGGGTTTGGGTTTGACCCGCTTGCACGGACCGATCAGAGTTAAGCGATCAGGTTCCGTGAAGGGAGTCAAAGATGGGCAAGAGAGGCAAGCTCTACTCACCTGAATTCAAGGAGGAAGCTGTCCGGCTGGTTCACTCCTCCAACGAAAGGTATCCGGTGGCGAAGATAGCCCGCGATCTGGATGTCTCTACCGAGACGCTTCGCAAGTGGGTCAACCAGGGGGAGATAGACGCCGGAGAGCGTGATGGGCTCACCACCGAGGAACGCCAAGAGCTGAGGAGGCTGCGCAAAGAGGTGAAGGTCCTCAAAGAGGAGCGTGAGATCTTAAAAAAAGCGGCC
>Ga0126307_10004058_pt1 | contig 10105 bp, 7 predicted proteins | sample Plot28_FD_89955 | JGI IMG/M metagenome (GOLD analysis project Ga0126307, IMG submission 89955) | Serpentine soil microbial communities from UC McLaughlin Reserve, CA, USA - Plot28 | ecosystem: Environmental > Terrestrial > Soil > Grasslands | place: USA: UC McLaughlin Reserve, Lake County...
ACGTAGTACGTCTGCTCGTCTACGTCGGAGAAGTACTCCTCCTTGTAGCGCTCAGGGTCCTGCCACAGGGTCCTGAGCATGGAAGGCCAGGGCTTGTTTATAGTTAATGCCCCGCTGGCGGGGTAGTCCTCGATAAACTCCTTGTTCTCCTCGTCCCACAGACCAGGGAAGATGCCCGGGAATGGGTAGCAGGCGCTGCCGGGTACGGCCGTGGTGATGCCTGGCAAAGGCGTAATCATGATAGTCCCCGTCTCCGTCTGCCACCAAGTGTCAACGACTGGGCATCTGCCGCCTCCCACGTTCTCGTAGAACCACACCCACGCCTTGGGGTTTATAGGCTCGCCCGCCGTCCCGAGCAGTCGCAAGCTGGAGAGATCGTGCCCCTCCAGAGGCCCTGTCCCGACCTTCATGAAGGCCCGGATCGCAGTGGGCGCTGTGTAGAGGACGGTGACCTTCTGGTCCTCTATGATCTGGAACCAGCGGTCGTTCTCCGGGTAGCTCGGCGTCCCCTCAAAAATGAGGGTCGTGCCGCCGCACACCAACGGCGCGTAGACTGCGTGGGAGTGCCCGGTGACCCAGCCTATATCAGCTGTGCACCAGAAGACGTCGTCTTCCTTGTGGTCCAGGGTCCAGGTGTGGGTCGCCTTCAGCTGGGTGAGGTAGCCACCGATGGTGTGCAAGATGCCCTTGGGTTTGCCTGTGGAGCCCGAAGAGTAGAGCACGTACAGCGGGTCTTCGGCGTCCATCTCCTCGGCGGGGCACTCATCGCTCGCCCCGTTGATCAGATCGTCCCAGTAGTGATCGCGCCCGTCTTGCATGGGCACCTCGTCGCCCGTACGCCTCACCACGATCACGTTCTCGACGCTCGGGGTGTCTTTCAGGGCCTGGTCGGAGTTCTCCTTGAGCGGGGTTTTCTGGCCGCCGCGTGGCGCCTGGTCGGCGGTGATGAGGACCTTGGACTCGAGGTCGTTTATGCGCTCAGTTAGCTGGGCGGGGGCGAAGGCGCTGAAGACTACCGAGTGTATAGCCCCTATCCTCGCGCAGGCGAGCATGGCTATGGGAAGCTCGGGGATCATCGGCAGGTAGATCGAGACCGTGTCGCCTTTTTGTACCCCAAGATCCTTCAAGACGTTGGCGAACTTGCTGACCTCGGCGAGGAGCTCGTTATAGGTGTAGGTCTGCTTCTGGTCGGGCTCGTCGCCCACCCAAATGAGGGCCTGCTTGTCGACCCTGCCGTTCTCCACGTGGACGTCAAGACAATTGTATGCCGCGTTGAGCTTGCCGCCGACGAACCACTGGGCGAAGGGTGACTCCCATTTGAGGACCTGGTCCCACTCCTTGAACCAGTGCAGCTCCTGGGCCCAGCTCTCCCAAAAGCTTTCGTAATCCTCCGCGGCCCTCTTCCAGATCTCGGGGTCTTGGACGTTAGCGTTCTTGGCAAACTCCTCCGGTGGCGGATAGATACGGCTACCGAGATCCTCGCCGCCGTTCTGGTGCTCTTCGTTCATCTTTTTCCTTTCTGTCCAGGTTACTCAGCGCTAGTTGGTAAGAGGCGTAGTGTTCTTCCCAGCCGACGTGTTGCACGAGACCTCAAAGGCGTCGGCTAAGGCCCTCCGCACCGTTGTGTTCTTTCCCCATGAAGCGTTTCTGTACACATGGGAGGTACCCCTGACGCCCATAGGAGGGAGCCTGGGTTTCCTCACGCCACTCCCGAAGCCGAGTGCGCTGAAGCCTCGTGTGTGATTTGCGTGCTACTTCGGGTGACGGTACTTATTGGTAAGGATAGGAAGAGCTCCCTCTGAAAATCATCGGTAGTTTCCGAGAAGACCCCCTTCTCGGCAGCTGGGTGGACAGGGTATAAGAAGAGGGCCGGAGCCCCGATTAGGCCCCACCCTCTTCTTGTACCCTAGCACCCCTGCGTTTGCGAGCTTGGCCGGCAGCTACGCTTCAGCTTACTACTGTGTTGCTTGCTCTCCGGCTTGCTGTGCTTGATCTGACATCTTCTCTCCTTTGTGTAAGTAGAAAACTCTACCGTTTGCCTATCCTAGGCAGGTGTTTTGTCACAGCAGGGTGAGCAGAAGGTATTGACTCCCACGTGTCGTTGTCCACTATCTATTGTTCCCAGGACCTAGGAGTACCTTGATTAGAACGTTTTAAAGTATGATTATTGGCGACGGACCTGCGCTGAGGTCCAATATGGACCTCCTTAATGAGACGCTTTCACGTCGATCTAGCACTCAACCCAAGGGGCAGTGGTGGCCAGTAGTCTTGCTGTTAGTTAGCGTTCTGAGTTTCCGAGAAGACCTTATTTCGGCAACTCAGTTTCCTCGAACACATCCCGTCCCCGGTCACCAAGGAGCTGAACCGCAACTCCCTGTTTTCGTACTTTTGAACTAACGAGAAGATGGTTGGTGCCTGTACTAGCGGAGATCGCCTGTTCGGCACCACTCTCGCTCAACGATATGCTGAGCTGCAACCCTTCGTTTTTGTGTTTTCAAATTAAGGCGAGGATAAGCCTAGCCAGTCAGCTGGCGGTCGACCTTGGCTGGTGCGCCCTCATTGAGCAAGGCGCTAAAATGTAACTGAAGATGGCTAGCAACCTTAGAGCAGCATGAAGGTACTCGTCGGGGTAACGGGCGGCATCGCAGCATACAAGGCGCCGGGCATGATCCGCCGCTTACGCGAAGCCGGCTACGAGGTCAAGGTCATAGCCACCGAAGCGGCCTTTCACTTCATCCCTGAGGAAACCCTAGCGATAGCTGCCGGCGATCGCGTCCATACTACAGAGACTTGGTGGGAGCGATCAGGCCGGGTCGAGCACGTCTCTTTAGCCCGCTGGGCCGACCTCGTTCTTGTCGCTCCCGCCACCGCCGACGCGATGGCGAGGGCTGCTATAGGTCTCGGAGACGACCTTCTCTCGGCTACCATCCTCGCCGGCGTCAAGCGGGTACTCTGGGCTCCGGCTATGAACCCGGAGATGTGGGATAACCCTGCCACCCGTCGCAACGTCGAGACCCTCAAAAGTTGGGGCCACTCCTTTGTCGGTCCTGCAGAAGGGCCTATGGCGTCTGCGGAAGAGGAACCGGGGGTAGGACGGCTCGTCGACGAGCCCGATATCGCAACAGCCGTGGAGAAGGCGCTTTCGGACGGCGACTTTTAGAACTTTCGCAAGTAATCTTTTAAAGCATGCTCTGTACTCGGGAAGGCCATCTCGGACCAAGGCAGACTAGCACGAGGAAACCGCTGAACTGCCATCGTCTCGTCTAGAGGCGTCGGTTCGCCACCAACGATTCGCGCTGCGAAGACGGCGATGGCGGGGAGCTGCCCTTCGTAGGTATATAGGCCAACTACCTCCGTGACCTCGATCTCGACTCCCGCCTCCTCGAGCGCCTCTCGCTCCGCGGCCTTCTCAGCCACTTCGCCTCTCTCCACAAAGCCGCCCGGAAAGGTCCACTTGCCATAGCCCGGCTCGATGGCACGCTGGGTGAGCACTATGCCGCTGTCGAGCTCAAAGATCGCCGCCGCGACCAGTTTCGGCCCCTGGTAGAAGATAAAGAAGCAACCCTGACACACGAGCCGCTCCGGCTCGCCAGCTTTGATCTTACGAAGCTCAAGACGGCCACCACATCGGGGGCAGAATCTGTACTCGTTAGAATTCAAGAAGGTTTTGACATGTCAAGGTTCCAGCGTCCGTGTTCCTGTAAAGAGCGCTACCAACATTAACAACCCTGCCAGGAGAGCTCCCACGCGCAACCATCCTGCGAGCCTCGTCCGGCAAGCCTCGTCCGATTACTAGGCAGTAGCTCAGCCATTCCCTGCAGCACGCCCCACAGATTAAAACCAGCCTAAGGTAGGCTGTAGGACAATCCTCCATATCTGAACAGTCGGAGACCCACCAGCATAAAGATACCTCCAAAGGGCGCTCTAACCTCGTTAGCCTTGTAACTTTGCTCACTTGTCTAGCTACGCGCGAAAAGAGCTACATCCAGCGTGGTAGAATAACAGTCTCCACGCGGACGTAGCTCAGTTGGTAGAGCGCCAGCTTCCCAAGCTGGAGGTCGCGGGTTCGAAGCCCGTCGTCCGCTCTCTCTTTACTCGCTGTCTCTCCTAACGGCTCCGGTCTTCGGGCTCCTCCGGCCCCGAATCTTACGCATCAGCCATCTGGCCGGGTCGTAGTACTCGTCAGCGACGCGCTCCTTCAAGGGAATGATGGAGTTGTCGGTGATCTTGATGTCTACCGGACAGACCTCGGTACAACACTTGGTTATGTTGCAGTACCCGACCCCGCCCCGGCCGTCCTTGAGGAACCCCAGACGGCTCTCGGTGTCCTTCGGGTGCATCTCGAGATACTGTGTCCGGACGAAGAAACGAGGACCGGCGAACTCGGGGTGCTTTTGGTGGGTGCGAAGCACGTGGCAGACGTCCTGGCACATAAAGCACTCGATACATCTCCTCGGCTCGTAAAGCCTGTCAATGTCCTGCTCGTACATCTCAAACGGCGCTTGCTCGTCGGTGGTGAACGGTTTGATCTGGCGCGACACCTCGTAGTTCCACGAAACGTCCGGGACCAGATCCTTTATCACCGGAAACGCCCGCATAGGGTGTACCCGGATCTCCCCTCCCTCGTACTCGTCCACACGCGTCTTGCAAAGAAGCTTCGGCTTGCCGTTGACCTCCCCACCGCACGAGCCGCAGTGGGCCGCCTTGCAGTTCCAGCGCACCGCCAGGTCGGGTGCCTGCGTGGCCTGGATGTTCAGGATCGCGTCGAGGATTACCATCCCCTCGACGTACGGCGTCTCGTACTCGACCTCCTCACCACCCTCGGCGTCCCCCCGAAAAATCTTGAGCTTTGTAGTGCCGCTCGCGACATCCATCTCGTCCACATGCATGTCGGCGTAGGCCTTATAGGCCTCCTCGCCTTGCCCGTTGTTCTCCGTCATCCTTTACTCCTCCTCGAACAGATTCGCCAGGTGCTCCGGCATCGGCGTTTTTTCCTGCTCCTCGATGCTGATCTCTCCTTGCTGGTCCTGCTTGATGATGAAGTTGATGTTCCCGAGCTCTTCATCCAGCCCTTCATGGTCCAGCCTCCACTGCGCCCCGCGCTGCTCCTTGCGCTCGAGGGCGGAGCGCAAGATAATCTCGGAAACCTTCACCAAGTGCCGGATGTCCTCCGCGGTATGCCAGCCTGGGTTGAAGAGCGTTGAGCCGGGGACCTTGACGTTCGGCACCCGTTCCTTGATCGCCAGGACCTTCTCGAGCCCTTCCTTCAAAGAATCCTCGTTGCGCATCAGGTTCGCGTGGTCCATCATCGCCGCTTTTAGCTCATCCTGAATCGTGTACGGGCTCTCGTCCTCGTCACTCTCCGGCTTCTCAAGCGGCTCCAGCATCCGCTTCTTCTCTTCCTCCACCTCGTTAGCCTCGATCTCCGGCGAGTGGCCGTTGGACTTTACGTACTCTGCTGCACCCTCGCCGGCCCTGCGACCGAAGACAAGTAGGTCGGAGAGCGAGTTGCCCCCCAAGCGGTTAGCCCCATGAAGCCCTGCAGCACACTCGCCGGCCGCGTACAGACCTGGCACGTTGGTCGCGCAGGTCTCGGCGTCCACCTTGATCCCACCCATCGTATAGTGAATGGTTGGGAAGACCTCCATCGGCTCCTTGGAGATGTCGATGTCGGCAAGGTTCTTGAACTGCTCGTACATGGTAGGGAGCTTCTTCATGATGCCGCTGTAGCCGAGAGGGGTGATGTCCAGCAATACCCCACCATGTTCGCTTCCCCGGCCCTCCTGAACCTCGGTGTAGTTGGCGCGGGCCACAATGTCACGCGACGAGAGCTCCATCCTTTCAGCGTCATAGTTCTCCATGTACCGCTCGCCCTCGGCGTTTCTCAAGACGCCACCCTCGCCTCGCACGCCTTCGGTCACGAGGATGCCGCGCACGCCCGGAGGCCAAACCATCCCCGTGGGGTGGAACTGAACCATCTCCATGTCCATGAGCTCTGCTCCGGCCTCGTAGGCCAGGCCGGCGCCGTCCCCTGTGCCCTCCCAAGAGTTGGAGGTGACCTTGTAGACGCGGCCCCAGCCGCCGGTCGCTAGCACGACCGCTTTGGCCTTGAAGTGGATAAACCTGCCCGACTCGCGGGTGTAAGCCAGGGCCCCAACGATCCGGCCGTCTTTCTTGAAGAGCTTGGTGACGGTGGTCTCCATGTAGACAGTCGCGTCGATGGTGAGGACCTTCTCCTGCAGGGTCCGGATCATCTCAAGCCCCGTGTGGTCCCCGACGTGGCAGAGCCTGTCGTAGGTGTGAGCGCCGAAGGGGCGCTGGGAGATCTTGCCCTCCGGCGTCCGGCTGAAGAGGGCACCCCACTGCTCAAGCTCGATGACCCTATCTGGGGCCTCTTTGGCGAAGATCTCCACCATCCGCCAGTTGTTGAGGTGCTTGCCGGCCTTCATGGTGTCCACGAAGTGCTGCCGCCAGCTATCGTTCGCGTCCACGTTCCCCAAGGAAGCCGCTACGCCGCCCTCGGCCATAACAGTGTGGGCCTTGCCCAAGAGCGACTTGCTGACGACGCCGACCGAGAGCCCTCTCTCGGTCGCGGCGATCGCCGCCCGAAGGCCCGCGCCGCCGGCGCCGATGATCAGTATGTCGTGCTCCCTAACCTCATGCTGGTCGCGGGCGCCATTTGTGTGTCCGTCTCTCTGCACTCTACACCCACCTAATCTCCGGGGATTTACTTACTCCCTTACAACAACCTGAGGTCCGGTATTACTCCCCCAAGCAAGAGCCTTATGTAGACGTCCGTAATCAAGAGTGAGAACAAGCTGAGCCAGGCCCACAGTGCGTGCTGCTGGTTGAGCACGCTGAGCCAGTTGTACGCCTTGAGCCGGGAGCTGCCGCCCGTCACGCAGGAGTAGCAGTCGACCCTACCACCCACTATGTGCCTCAAGGAGTGGCACGAGAGGCTGTATATCCAGAGCAAAGTGACGTTGATCAAGAAAATCAGGGAGCCCAAGGTGATCCCGAACTCGTCGCCAGGAAAGAACGCCCGCACCGTGTCTACCGTAAGGAAGAAGAGTAGGATAAAGGAACCGTACATGAAGTACCGGTGGATGTTGTTCCATACAAAGAAATTTCTCTCCCCCCTGTAGCCCTCCACGCTCCGCGGCTCGCGCTGCTGGGCCTTGCTTGCACAGCCCGGCGGGTCCCAGAAAAAGGCCCGGTAGTACGCCTTGCGGTAGTAGTAGCAGGTGGCCCTAAATCCTAAGGGCAGCCACAGCACCAGGATCGCCGGCGAGAGAAAGGCGGGGAGCCAGCTAGGATCACCCACCGGCGGGGAATAGAAGGGCGAGAGGTAATTGTCGTACTCGCCCTTCGCAAAGAAGAGGACAGTAATACCCACATAAATTCCGAATGCTGTCAAGACAGCCGTAACAGTGACGGGTCCTGCCCACCAGGGGAGACGATTTCTGATACTGGCAATAGCACCTCGTACGGTGGCTACCGGTTGTCCTTGTAACTCAGTATTCTCCTCGGCCAATGGCTGTTCCCCTTTCATAACGCCCGCGAGCGGTGATTCATTAGCGCCGAAAAAGTATAGAGTATCGCGCACCGCGCTTCTGTGAATCTGTTCGGGGTAGCGTTCGCATCAAATCGAAGAAGGGTTCGGGCCGTCCCGTAAGCCGGATTCTGCTCTAAGGAGGCCGCCCCCCTTTCTCGTGTCGGATAGTGTCCTATAAAGCCCGTAAATATAGCTAATTCGATCACCTCCATTAAATCATCTTGTCGGGTCATGTGTCAGGGTGTTGGGGTCGGTTGGGATACGCCGTGGGGTCAAAAGAGGTCGTCCATTGCCCTGGCCGCCTCCTGGCGCATGTCTTCGAGCACGTGGGCGTACCTCCTCAAGGTCATGGCTGGGTCAGAGTGCCCCAACATCTTGGAGACTGTCGGTATAGGGATTCGCTGCTTTATCGCCAACGTCGCGGCGGTGTGCCTCAGGTCGTGAAAACGCACCTCGGCCGGTAGCTGGGCTTCCGCGAGAAGCCTACGCAGAGAGCGCATCACAGAGTCGCGCCTGCGGACCTTGCCTTTCGTGTTGGGGAAGACGAGGCCGGGGTCAGTCCAGGAGGTAGTAGCGGCCATCCGCTCCTCGAGTTGACGCTTTTTGTGCGCCTTGAGGACCGCGACTGTGCGTGCCCCGATGCCGATCCGGCGCTCTTCCCCGGTCTTTGTCGTGGAGATGCGCGTCTGGGTGCGCGTGTCCGCCGAACGGCACACGGTGACGCAGCCTTTACCCGACAAATCCAGGTCTTCCCAGCGAAGCGCCGCCAGTTCCCCTTGCCTCATACCGGTGTGGAGGGCGAGCGTTATGAGAGCTTCGTCCCGGGTGCCTTCAGCGGCTCGGATCAACCGGGAAGCTTCCTCATGAGAGAGCGCACGCATCGGCGTCTCCCCCCGTTTGGCGGCTTTCTTAACCCGAGCGGCCGGGTTGGCAGGGAGCAAGCCGTCGTCCACCGCCTGATTGAGCGCCGCGTTAAGAACGCCTTGCATGATGCCCACCGTGTTGGGGTTCAACCCCTCTTCGATCTTCCGGGCCTTGAAAGCCCGCACGTGCGCCGGTGTCAGATCCCGAAGCCGCAGGCGTTCGAAGAACGGCAGTAGGTGATTGCGGCAGGTCCTCTCGTGGCGGAGGAACGTGCCCTCGCTCACCTGATAGCGGGCCGCGTCGAAGAGCCAGCTATTGAGATACTCGGAAATGGTGATGCCCTTCGGATCCGAGAACAGAACGCCCCGGTTCTGGTTGGCTATTGACTCGATCTTCTTCGCATTCGCCTCGGCGGCCGTCGCGCCGTAGAAGCTCACCCGCTTGCGCCCGTACGGCGTATCCAGAACGGCGCGGGCTTCGTAGCGTGCGTCCCCACGCCGACGAGCTTTCGAGCCTTCCCCATTGGCATTTTTCCCTCTCGCCATGCTCGACATAGTAGCGTTTATTCTTGCCTGGCGCTGCCATTTGTAGTCTGTGGTGAAAGGAGTAGCCCTGCGAAACGTCGCGGTCCTACAAGAGGTACCATGCCCTCGGGTTACGCGCGGTTTTTAGTCCTGGCTTTCCTGATCTTTTGTAGGGATCGGGTTGCGGTGGGTGCGGATACCGCGATCGTTAGTTTGCGGGTTAGTATCAAAAAACTCGCAAAAAGGCCCCGGCCGGTCCATAGACCGAGCTTACCGTATCTACTTAGGGCAACAAGAGGGCAACAGACTGTGTTTGCAGGGAGCAACTCGTCATGCTGCTAGAAGACGCGCTTGATGTCGTAGAGGGCATCCCTGTTTTCGACAAGGTGAAAGATATTGTGCCTAGCGGGGTTAACGGTATGGTAAACACGGCATTCTTCAGATTTGGGCACAAAGTGCCCGCTCTACAGAAGGCTTACGCTGCTGCAAGGGCGGCCCATTTCGAGGGACGGAGGTACCAACGCTCGGCTCAAGCCCGAGAACATTAAAGTATTCACCCCCACTCAACATTATTCAGTACCGCTATGTATTGTGGTTGGGGGGAGTGCGGATATAGAGTGTAGCGCCCCGAAATACCCGTGTGGGGCGCTACTTTATGCACGCTCGTGAATATGGGTTTCCGAGAACTCCCCTTCTCGGCATCTCGGTGAATAAGCACGCAAGGACGGGCCGAAGTGGGTCACGAGCAATACATCTGTCTACACTGCGCCGATGCGGCTAAGGTGGTGCGATACCGAAGCGGGCTCTAGCCTCAGGGATGCGCTCATCATGCCACCTCAGCCCGTAACCCTCGCTAAGTTCGTCTCGGGCCCTTCGATACTCGGTCTCATTCATCTCTCTCGAAGCAAGCCTCGCCGCGATCTCCTCGTATTCCGCGAAGAAGCGCTCAAACCCGCCTGGCGTGAGGACTTCGATAACCCAGACGGGCTCCGTGCCCGTGTTGCACAAGGCGTGGGGCACGCCGCGGGGCTTTGCGACGTACGAGCCACCCGGGGCGATCACGATCTCGCCCCCCACATCGGATGTTAATTCCCCCTTCAATACGAAGGTGCACTCGTGCTCCCGGCCGTGGGTATGCGGAGGTATCATCTGGCCAGGACGA
>Ga0126307_10004060_pt1 | contig 10104 bp, 10 predicted proteins | sample Plot28_FD_89955 | JGI IMG/M metagenome (GOLD analysis project Ga0126307, IMG submission 89955) | Serpentine soil microbial communities from UC McLaughlin Reserve, CA, USA - Plot28 | ecosystem: Environmental > Terrestrial > Soil > Grasslands | place: USA: UC McLaughlin Reserve, Lake County...
CTGAGCGTCCTGCGAGCGGGCGTCCAGCAGGCCCGCGTCGCCTAGGAGGGCTTGGCGGAACACAGGCTGTGCCGCAGGGCCACGCTGCTCCGCCCCGACGCGGCGTCCTCGCGCCGGTATCTCGTCGATACGGGCACTCCCTGCGTCCTTGCCTCGAACGACCGTCGCACCCCTGCGACGACCCGGCGTTCCGCCGGCCCTCCTAGACGAGGCCGCGCCTGACTGCGTAGACCGCCGCCTGGATCCGGTTCTCGATCTGCAGCTTCATCAGGATGTTCGAGATGTGGTTCTTGACCGTCTTCGGGCTGATGTGGAGCTCCTGCGCGATCTCGGCGTTGTCCTTGCCGATGGCGATCAGCCGCAGGACCTCCGTCTCGCGCTCCGACAGCTCCGGCCCCGGCACGGCGTCATCGCTCGCGACGCCGTGAGCCCGGAGCCGCTGGAGCACCTTCGTCGCGATGTGCGGCGAGATCAGCGCCTCGCCGATCGAGGCGGCGCGGATTCCCTGCATCAGGTCCTGGATCGAAGAGTCCTTCAGGAGGTAGCCGCAGGCGCCGGCGAGGATCGCGTCGATCACGTCGTCATCCTGGTCGGAGATCGTGAGCACGACGACCCGCGTCAGCGGGGCGAGCCGCGCAATCTCGCGCGTCGCCTCGATCCCGTTCATCCCGGGCATGTTCAGGTCCATCACCACGACGTCCGGCGCGAGCTCCCGCACGAGCCCTACGGCCGCCGCGCCGTCAGAGGCCTCGGCGATGATGTGGAGGCCCTGTTCCTCGAGCAGGTTGCGCAGACCTGTCCGGAACAGGTCGTGGTCGTCGACGAGCATGACCCTGAGCAGGTCGGTCGGCGCGGTCTCGGATGGACCTGCCGCTTCCGTCGCCATCGGGCGTATTGTCAGGGACCTCCCCGCCCGTGTCTAATTCGAGTACACCGTGATCGTCACGACCCGGCTGCCCCACGCGTGCGCCTGCGCCACAGCGGGGAACCAGAGGTCGATCCTGGCGCCGCGAATTGCCGCGCCGGTGTCCGCGGCGACGCCGAGCCCATAGCCGGGAATGCTGAGCCGCGAGCCCATCGGGATCACCGACGGATCGACGGCGACGGCGCCCCAGCCGACGGCGCGGCCGCTGGCGGTATGCCCCGGCAGTGCGTAGCCCGTAGCGACCACGGTCATCGATCTGACGCCGTTGGGCGAGGCGGGGACGAGCGGTGCGCCGGGCACCTGCCCGGTGACGGGGCTCGGCGAAGGGAGCGAGGCGAGCGTCCGCGCGCGGGCGTCGAGGGCGGTGATCTGGGCGGAGTTGGCCTCGCTGGTGGAGCGGAGCGCGGCGATCGCCTGGAGCCGCTGGGCGTGTGCGTCCGCGAGCGAGGCCGCGGCGGCCACACGCGCGGCGACGAGCTGCTGGAGCTCGCGCTCGCGATCCGCCAGCCGGCGGCTGAGCGCGGCGAGCCGCTTCGAAGCAGAGCGTGCCTTGTCGGTCAGCTCCTCGTCCTGCGTCGCGGCGAGATCGAGCGTCTCGATGGCGTTGAGCGCGTCCTCGAGCGAGCCGGCGCCGAGGATCAGCGCGAGGGCGTCCGCATCATCCTGCTCGTACAAAGCCTGTAGCCGCCTCGCGAGCGCACGCTGCGTCACGCGGACCGCCGCACGCGCGATGCGGAGCGCCCGCACGACCTCGCGCCGGCGGGCTTGTACCTGCGCCGCTCGCGCCTCGAACGACGCCAGTTCGGCCCGTGCCTGAGACAAGCGGCGCTCGATCGGGACGAGGCCGGATGCGGCCGACTGGGCGCCGGCCTGAAGCTGGGCGTTTTCGGCACGCAACGCGTCCGCCCGACGCTCGAGTTCGTCGGCGTTCTCCGCGGCGCCGCCTCCGGGCAGGGTCGCGCAGACCGCCGCCCCCGCGAGGATGGCAACGCAAAGTATCCGCAACCCCCTCCCAGGCCCGCGCACGAGGGCAGGAAGGTACCACAGCGCGATTTGCAGCTGTCCGCCCCGGTTGTTAGGGTGCCGCACTTGTCACGTTCCGGGAGGGGACGCCTCCGGCGCGCCAGGTGTTGCCCAATGGCCGGGGGCAGGCGACGTTTGAAGCACGAGCGCGTATTGATCACGATGTTCGCCCTTTGTGCCGTTGCACTCGCCGCGGCCGGCTCCGCTGCGGGCGAACCCTCAAGCGTGGCGTCCAAGCAGGCGCAGGCGCAGGGCGTTCTGGCACAGATCCAGAGTCTCGACGCGTCGCTCGAGCACGCGATCGAGGCGTACAACCTCGCGAACGAGCGGCTGAAGTCGATCCAGGCGGATCTGCAGCAGAACCGCGCCGAGCTGACCATCGCCGCCGCCAACCTGGAGCGGGCGCAGAGCGCACTCGCGGCGCGAGTGGTCGCCATCTACACGTCCGGCGAGACGGACTCGACGCTCGACGTCCTCGTGGGCTCCCGCAGCCTCGTCGACCTCGTCGATGGTCTCGAGGCCGTCTCCCGCGTCTCCGAACAGGACGCGCAGGTGCTGAACGACGTCAAGCGGTTCCGGGCACAGGTCCGTGAGCGCCGCGCCTTCCTCAAGAACGCGCACGCGCGCCAGGAGCAGCTCCTGGCCGACCAGGCCGCGAGCAAGGCGTCGATCGAGGGCCGGCTCGCGGACCGTCGCACGATGCTTGCGTCGATCCACACGGAGATCCAGCAGATCCGCGCCGCCGAGCAGCGCCGGCAGGCGGAGCTGGAGCGTCAGGCGCAAGCTCGGCTGGCGGCGCCGCAGCCGCTGATCCCGCAGCTCGCGGCGACAGAGCCGTCGGCGCCGGAGCCGACGCCGACCGCGCTTCCGCCGGCCCCACCCTCACGCTACGGCGGCGTCGTCGGGATCGCCATGCAGTACCTCGGCACGCCGTACGTGTACGGCGGCGCGACGCCGGGGGGCTTCGACTGCTCCGGGTTCATCATGTACGTCTTCGCGCAGATCGGCGTCTCGCTGCCGCACAACGCGGCGGCGCAGTACGGCTACGGGACTCCCGTCGATCGCAGCCAGCTCCAGCCGGGCGACCTCGTGTTCTTCAACGGGCTCGGCCACGACGGGATCTACGTCGGCGGCGGCTCGTTCATCCATTCGCCGCACACGGGCGACGTGGTGAAGATCTCGAGCATGACCGGCTGGTACGCGTCCACGTACGTGGGCGCCCGTCGCCTGTAGCGGCTCCTGTGAACCGTTCGCGGCCCCTTCGGCTCGGTCAGTGGTGGCCGTGGTGCGCGTGCACGACCGCGTGACCTCGCCCGCGGGCGATCAGGTACCGGTTCACGGGAAATGCGGCCACCCACGCGATCGCGAGCGCAACGGCGAGGCTCGCCCAGAAGAGGGGCTCGTCCACTCCGGCGTCCATCGCGCCGGGGATGACGAGGATGATCGCGTTGTCGACGATCTCCATCACGGTGATGGAAGCCGTGTCCGAGGCGAAGGCGATCGGAGCGACGGCGGCAAGCGCCAGGCCCGACCGCAGCAGCGGCCACGACGTGAACGAGTAGCCGAAGACGAAGGCAAGCGCGATCGCGAGCACGATCGTCGCGAGGTTGCTCCAGCCGAGCGCCGTCCCGATCACCACCCCGAGCACCTCGCCGATCGCGCACCCCGTCAGACAATGGGTCGTCGCGCTCGCCGCGAGGCGGTTCAGGCTCTGCTCATCTGGGTGGTGAGGCACCCGCGTACAGCGCTTCGATCTCGTCGGCGAAGTGCTCGGCGACGATCTTCCGGCGGAGCTTCATCGTGGGGGTGACCTCGTCCTCCTCGGGCGAGAAGTCACGGGGGAGGATCGTGAATCGCTTGACCTGCTCGAACGATGCCTTGTCGCGGTTCCAGTCGTTCACGACCTGCTGCACCAACGCCCGCACCTCCGCGGCGTCGCCGAGCTTGGCCGTCTCGACCTCGTCCAACGTGATCAGGGCGGTGACGTACGGCCGCCGGTCGCCGATCACGAGCGCCTGCGAGACGTACTTGGACGACTTGAGCGCGTTCTCGATGTTCTGCGGCGCCACGTTCTTCCCCTGCGCGGTGACGATGATGTCCTTCTTGCGGTCGGTGATCGTCAGGAACCCATTGTCGAGGTGGCCGATGTCGCCGGTGTGGAGCCAGCCGTCGTCGTCGAGCACCTCGCGCGTCGCCTCCTCGTCCTTGTAGTAGCCGGCAAAGACGTTCGGCCCGCGGACGAGGATCTCGCCGTCCTCCGCGACCCGGACCTCGACGCCGGGCACGGCGGGGCCGACGGTGCCGAAGCGGAAGTCTGTCGGCATGTTCACGTTCGAGGCAGTCGTGCACTCCGTCTGCCCGTAGCCCTCGATGATCAGGAGGTCGATCACGTGGAAGAACTCGGCGATCTCCTTGGCGAGCGGCGCACCACCCGAGATCGGGAGCCGCAGCCGACCTCCGAGCTTCGCCTTGACCTTCGAGTAGACGAGCTTGTCGGCGAGGCGATGCTGGAACGCCAGGCCTACGGGAACGGGCTTCCCCTGCTGTTTGAGCTCGCTGACCCGCTTGCCGACCTCGAGCGCCCAGTCGATCAGCCGCCGCTTGGCGCCAGTCGCCTCGTCGAAGCTCGCCTGGACGGCCGTATGGACCTTCTCGTACACGCGGGGCACGCTCGGCAGCACCGTCGGCTTCACAGCCGGCGCGACCTCAGCGACGCGCAGCGGATCGGGGCAGAAGGCGATCGTGCAGCCGACGTAGGCGGCGAGCAAGTGGAGACAGCGCCCGAAGTTGTGGGCCAGTGGGAGGTAGAGGAGGATGACGTCGTCCGCGCCGATGAACTCGGGGACGTTGTCCACCGCGGCCACCATCTCGTAGTAGTTGCGGTGCGTGATCATGCACGCCTTCGGCGGCCCCGTCGTGCCCGACGTGTAGATGTAGGTAAAGAGATCGTCCTCCGCGATCGCGTTGCGCGCCTGCTCGAGAGCGACGGGCTGAGACAGCGCGTGCTCCCTGCCGCGCGCCCGGAGTTCCTCGAGGTCGCCGAACGTCAGTACGTGACCCAGCTTCGGCAGCTTCGCTTGCTCGGCCTCGATCTTCGCGAGCTGCTCGTCGTCCTCGACGAGCACGCCGACGGCGTCGGCGTGGTCGAGGATGTACGCGCAGTCCTTCGCCGGCAATGACGGGTAGATCCCGGCGCCGATCGCTCCGATCGAGCCGAGGGCGAAGTCGAACAGCACCCACTCGAGCTTCGTGCGTCCGAGGATCCCGAACGCGTCGCCCTTGCCCACGCCGAGGGCGAGAAGCCCATTCGCGATCTCCTCGACGGCCGTGCGGGCTTCTCCCCAGGACAGGTCGCGCCAGGTTCCGTCCGCCTCCTCGACCTGGTACGCCGTCCCCGTGCGTCCCTCGGCGCGCCGCCATAGGTTCGCGATCGTCTTCGTGCCAGCCGCGCGCTCGACCTCGACCGCCATTGCTCCGATCTTATGCAGAACCGCAGGAATGGGCGCCGGAGGGGCGAAACACCATGGTCCCTCTAGACTTCGGAGACCTGATGCGGACGATCTGGAACGGCTCGATCAACTTCGGCCTGGTCAACATCCCGGTGGGATTGGCCCTGGCCACGAAGCCCGCTGCGCGCCAGTCGGACGTGAGCTTCCGCACCCTCCATCGCGAGTGTGGGACGCCGATCAAGCAGAAGCGCTGGTGCCCTGTGCACGATCGAGAGGTCCCGGCCGACGAGCTCGTGAAGGGCTGGGAGGTCGCGAAGGGCGAGTTCGTCTTCGTCGAGGACGCCGACCTCGAGGCGATCACGGTGCAAGACGATTCGCGTGCGATCGAGATCACGCGGTTCGTCCCGCTCGACGAGGTCGACCCTGTCTACTACGACCGCACCTACTACCTGGCCCCGTCGTCGAACGCGGCGCAGCGGCGTCCCTACGTCCTACTGCTGCGCGCGATGCAGGAGACCGGGATGGGCGCGCAGGGCCGCTTCATCCTCCGCGGCCAGGAGAACTTCTGCCTGATTCGCCCGCGCGGCGAGGCGCTCGCGCTCGAGACGCTCTTCGTCGCCGAGGACGTCCGCTCGCAGGCGGAGGTCGAGGAGGCCGTCGGCGATACCGACGTCAAGGACGCCGAGCTCGAACTCGCGCGCCAAGTCATCGACAGCCTGGCCGGCGAGTTCGACCCCGACCAGCTCGAGAGCGAGTACCGGCGCGACCTGCGCTCGATGCTCGAGGCGAAGCTCGCCGGTGAGGAGATCAAGGTGCCGGAGCCGGCGGCCGAGGAGGCCCCGGTGATCGACCTGATGGAGGCGCTGCGCCAGAGCGTCTCGGAGGCGCAGAAGAAGACGACGAAGTCCGACGACGGCAAGCCGAAGGCGCGGTCGTCGTCAGGCGGTACGCGCAAGCGCGCCGCCGCCGGGCGCAAGAACTAGCTGCTTAGTGGTGCTGAGGAACTGCGGGGACGCCCGTGGCCTCGAGCTGGGCCGCGAAGAGCGTCTTGTCGATCTTGCCCTGGTAGATCGGGACACCCTCCTGGAGGCACAGCCGGATCACCTGGTCGCGATCCAGGTTCATCTCCTTCGACAGCTCCTCGGGCGTCAGATGGTTGGGCATGCCGTTACTCCTCTCCGTGGGCGATGGCAAGAAAAAAGCCCGGCGCCGAAGGGCGTCACGGGCTCGAAGGCTCGCTTGTCGGCTGCGCGATCCATCACTCGCTCAGCTCCTTCACAAGCACGCTCCGATCTTACACCGGGTTCGGGAGGTCGACGAACTCCCACTCCAGGTCGAACCGCTCCGCCAGCTTCGCGGCGAGGGCCTTGATCCCGAAGGTCTCGGTCGCGTAGTGGCCGCCGGCGAGGAAGTGGGTTGCGACTTCACGGGCGGCGTGCAGCGTCGGCTCCGCCGGCTCCCCGGTGACGAAGGCGTCGTAGCCCATTGCGGCGATCTGCGGGAAAAGCCGTGCCGCACCGCCGGTGATCACCGCGACCCGCGCGATCTCCGGGGGACCGCCGTCGAAGACCTGCGGTCTCTGCCCCGTCGCCTGCTCGAGCCGCCGGGCGAGCTCGTCCAGCGTCGCGGGTGACGCCAGCGGCCCGCCGAAGCCCCATTCGAGGACGCGTTCCCGCTCGTCGACGCCGATCAGCCCAGCGAGAAGTGCATTGTTGCCCAGCTCGGGATGGGCATCGAGCGCGAGGTGGTAGGAGGCGAGGTTGACGTTCCCGGCGAACAGCGCCTCCAGGCGCGCCTTCATCTGCCGGTCGACGACGCGCGGGTCGTTGTCCCAGAAGAGCCCGTGATGGACGATCAGAAGCTGCGCGCCGGCCCGCGCAGCGCGCTCGAACAGCTCCCGCGAGCTCGAGACGCCGGCCGCGATCTTCGTCACGTCCTCGGCGCCGACGACCTGCAGCCCCATCGGCCCGTAGTCGTGGTAGGCGTCGAGGTCGAGCAGCTCGCGCGCGTACTCGAGTATCTCGTCTCGCTTCGCCATCCCCGCTACGCTGTCCGCCTTCGGGGTGTGGCGCAGCCTGGTAGCGCGCTCCGTTCGGGTCGGAGAGGTCCCCAGTTCAAATCTGGGCACCCCGATCGCCTTCTGGCGGCGGTGGCTCCCGCCGGGCGGAGCCCGGCTCCGCCGCCGCCTGACCGCTATCGCGTCCCGATGTCTTCCGGGGCCGTGCTGCAGCACTGTCTCCTTCCGCCTCGGGGGCGCGAGCAGGAGCCCGAGAAGCCGATCGAATCGTTGCGCCGCGGACGAGCTCACCGTGGACGATCGCGGTGCAGCGATCCTCGACGTAGTCCAATCCGCCAGCCGTGGCGATCTGCCGCGCCTCGGGCGATCGGAGCCCGAGCTGGAGCCAGAACGCCTTCGCGCCAGTGGCAACCGCCTCATGCGCATGCTCGGCCGCGGCGTCCTCGCGGCGAAAGACGTCAACGAGGTCGATCGGCTCGTCGATCTCCGCCAGTGACGATACGCACCGCACGCCCAGCACCTCGTCGCAGGTCAGCGGGCGCACCGGGATCACGTGATAGCCCTGTGCGAGCAGGTAGCGCATGACGCCGTGGCTCGGCCGCGCCGGGTTCGGCGACGCGCCGACGAGCGCGATCGTCCTCGACTCGCGGAGGATCTCTTCGGGAGTTCGCACAGCTGCCCGAAGCTATCCTGCCAGGCCATGTCCGGCACGCTGCGGGTAGCCTGCGTCCAGCTCACGAGCGGCGCCGACAAGGCGGCGAATCTCGAGAAGGCCGAACCGTTGGTCGCCAAGGCCGCGGCCACCGGCGCAGACGTTGTCGTTCTCCCCGAGAAGTGGAATGCGATCGGGAACCTCGAGGCGCTTCACGCCGCCGCCGAGACGCTGGACGGCGGCGAGTCGGTCGAGGCGATGGCGCGCTGGGCGCGGAGCTATGGCATCACCGTCGTCGGCGGCTCGATCACCGAGCGCCGCCAAGGCCGTGCGAAGCTCTCCAACACGAGCATCGTGTACGACCCGCAGGGCTCGATCGCCGGCGTCTATCGCAAGATCCACATGTTCGACGTCGAGGTGGGCGGACACGTCTACCGCGAGTCCGATGCCGAGGAGCCCGGCGACGAGCCCGTGGTCGTCGAGGCCGAAGGGTGGCGCACGGGGCTCACGGTCTGTTACGACGTGCGCTTTCCCGAGCTCTACCGGATCCTCGCGCTCGAGGGTGCCGAGCTCGTCACCGTCCCGGCGCACTTCACGCTCTACACGGGCAAGGACCACTGGGAGCTCCTGCTTCGCGCGCGTGCTGTGGAGAACCAGTACTACGTCGCCGCGGCGGCGCAGATCGGTGAGACGCTGCCGGGCCGGCTCAGCTACGGGCGGTCGCTCGTTGCCGATCCGTGGGGCACGGTGATCGCGATGGCGCCGGACGAGGAGACCGTGATCGTCGCGGAGCTCGAGCGCCGGCGGCTCGAAGAGGTTCGGGCGAAGCTGCCGTCGCTCGCCTCCAGGCAGGCTCAGGCCTACCGATGGCCAACTCCGGCTCAGTAACCCGATGGACATCCAGGCAGTCCTTTTCGACCTCGACTTCACGCTGGCCAAACCCGGCCCCGACCTCGGGCCGGAGGGCTACCACCGGCTAGGCCGCCGCTTCGGCCTCGAGCTCGACCCCGCTCGGTACAAGGACGCGCGCGCCAAGGCGGTGGAGGGCCTGCGCAAGCATCCGGACTTCCGGCACGACGAGGAGATCTGGGTCGCGTTCACCGAGCGAATCATCCGCGGCATGGGCGGAGACTCCGACCGCGCGTACGAGTGCGCCGTCGAGATGACGCGCGCCTGGGAGCACGCACAGAACTTCGACATCTTCGACGACGTCCCGCCGGTCTTGGCGGAGCTCCGCCGGCACGGGCTGAAGATCGGCCTGGTCTCGAACACGGGCCGCGACGTCCACGAGTTCCTCGCGCACCACAAGCTGGGCGTCGACGCCGCGCTATCGTCGCGCGTCCACGGGAAGGTCAAGCCGCACCCGACGATCTTCCAAGCCGTCCTCGACAGCCTCGGAGTCGAGGCCGACCGCGCGGCGATGGTGGGCGACTCGCCGGAGGACGACCTGGACGGCGCTCGCGCTCTCGGCATGCACGCGTTCCTCGTCGACCGCGAGGGCGTTCACCCCGACGCCGAGGATCGGCTGCCTGACCTGTTCGCGCTGCCGGCGGCTCTCGGCCTCGCTAGCAGCGATCCGAATCCGGACAACTCCTGAGGACGCGAAGGACGGCGGCTGTGAGCGCCCGCGCGGCCACGCGCGGCTGATGCGCAGCGCCGCGGCGCGAACGCGGTTGGCGAGGAGCGTCAGCGCGGCGATCTCATGGAGTCGTGCCGAACTCCGCCGCAGCCTCCTCTAACGTCGCGACGGGCCCGACGCAGACATCCTCGCGCTCGAAGAGCTCGAGCCAGGCAGCAAGCGGCTTGGCGGCGAAGCGCTCGCGCAGAGCCTCGGCGATCTCGGCCTGCGCGCCAGGCTCGTACTGCCGCTGCGCCAGCTCCTCGAGCCCCAGGAGCTCGCAGAGCCGCAAGAAGAACTTGCTCTCGAGCGCGGCCACCGTGAGGAAACGGCCGTCGGCTGTCGGGTAGACCGCATAGCACGCGAGACCTCCGGTCAGCAGCCTCGGGATCGGCTCCCCGTGGAGCCGATGCGCTGCGA
>Ga0126307_10004061_pt1 | contig 10102 bp, 9 predicted proteins | sample Plot28_FD_89955 | JGI IMG/M metagenome (GOLD analysis project Ga0126307, IMG submission 89955) | Serpentine soil microbial communities from UC McLaughlin Reserve, CA, USA - Plot28 | ecosystem: Environmental > Terrestrial > Soil > Grasslands | place: USA: UC McLaughlin Reserve, Lake County...
GCCGACACCGAGGTGGTGCTCGACGGCCGGATCCTGGGCAAGGCTGGCGATGAGGGGGAGGCCCGGGAGCGACTCCAGTCGCTGTCGGGGCGCACCCACGCCGTGCTCAGCGGACTCGTCGTCCTGATGGCGGCCGAGAGGGGCGAGCCGATCGAGCGCGCGGGGCTGGCGCGCTCGGAGGTCACCTTCCGCGAGCTGCCTTCGAGGCTCCTCGACGCATACCTGGCATCCGGCGAGTGGCGGGACCGTGCCGGGGCGTATGCCGTGCAGGGACTCGGGTCGACTCTGGTCGAGCGCGTCGACGGTGATCTGTCGAACGTCATCGGGCTTCCGGTGTGCCTCCTCGTCGAGCTGGTTCCGGAGTTGCTCGACCCAGCAGCGGATTCCCGCTCCCAATAACGGTTCGTAGCTAACCCTAAGGTCTACGTTTAGATGCGAAATCGGGCCTCATTCTTGCGTTGAGAGTGCTCGTGGGTTCGCTACACTCGGCGCGCGGTGCGGTCGCTGTTGCTGCCCGACTCATCACCCCCTGGGACGGAGGAGCGCGGCGCCGCGTGTAATGCGAAGGCCGCCCCGCGCCGTGAGCAGGTCCCGTCCGTTCCCCAGACGCTTCTTTCGATAACCCACCAATGGGCTTCTTTCGCAACCTGACAGGCTTCGGCGGCCGCGACATGGCGGTGGACCTCGGCACGGCGAACACGCTCGTGTACGTCCGCGGCCGCGGAATCGTGCTCTCCGAGCCCTCGGTGGTGGCCGTCGACGCCCGGAGCGGCGAGGTTCACGCGGTGGGTGTGGATGCGAAGCGGATGCTGGGCCGCACGCCGGGAACGATCCGTGCCATCCGGCCGCTCAAGGATGGTGTGATCGCCGACTTCGACGTCACGGAGGAGATGCTGCGGCACTTCATACAGCAGGTTCACCAGAACCGCTTCGCCCATCCTCGCGTGGTCGTCTGCGTTCCGTCCGGCGTCACCGGGGTCGAGAAGCGCGCGGTCGAGGAAGCCTGCCTGTCCGCCGGGGCCCGTCAGGCCTACCTGATCGAGGAGCCCATGGCCGCCGCGATCGGCGCCGGCCTTCCGGTCGCGGAGCCGACCGGCAGCATGGTGCTCGACATCGGCGGCGGTACGAGCGAGGTCGCCGTGATCTCGCTCGGCGGGATCGTCGTCTCGGAGTCGATCCGGGTTGGGGGCGACGAACAGGACGAGGCGATCGCCAACTACTGCAAGCACGAGCACAAGCTCTTGATCGGCCAGCAGACCGCCGAGGAGGTCAAGCTCGAGATCGGCTCGGCCACGCATCTGCCCGAGGAGGTCACGACCGAGATCCGGGGTCGCGACATGGTCACGGGCCTGCCGAAGACGATCGTGCTGACCTCCGCCGAGGTCCGCGGCGCGCTCGAGGAGCCGATCAGCCAGATCGTGGCCGCCGTGAAGGACACCTTGGACCGCACGCCCCCGGAGCTCGCGGGCGACATCATGGACCGCGGGATCATCCTCGCGGGCGGTGGGGCACTCCTTCAGGGGATGGACCAACGACTTCGCGACGAGTGCCAGATGCCGGCTCAGGTCACCGAGTCGCCGCTCACCTGCGTCGCGGTGGGCTCGGGCCGCTCCCTCGAGGAGTTCGAGGTGATCCACCGGATGAGCCGCAACTCCCACCGTCGCCTGGTCGCCACCGGGTAGGCGCTGGAGGTACTGCGGTGTACCGCAAGCAAGTCCGAAGGCGCCGCGCGGTGCTGGTGATCCTGGTCGTCCTCGCCCTGGTCCTGATCTCGACGACGTTCTCCGAGTCGAAGAGTGGCCCGCTGCACACCGTCCAGCAGGGGGTCGCCTCGGTGTTCGCTCCGCTCGAGGAGGGCGCGACTCGGGCCCTCAAGCCCGCGCGCGACCTCGTGAACTGGGTCTCGGAGACCTTCAACGCCCGCGGCGAGAACAGCGAGCTGAAGACGGATGTGCAAAAGCTGCGCAGCAGACTGGCCAGGGCGCAGTCGGCGGTGGGGGAGAACCAGCAGCTCAAGAAGCTTCTGAACCTGGACCGAGGGGGAGCGCTCGCGGACTACAAGCCCATGACCGCCAGGGTCATCGGGCGCCCGCCAACCGTCTGGTACTCGACCGTGACCATCGACGCGGGCTCGGGTGACGGAGTGGCGGTGAATGACCCGGTCATCAACGGGGACGGGCTCATCGGCCGGGTCACCGACCTCACGCACTGGACGTCGAATGTCACGCTCATCACCGATCCCGAGAGCGCGGTCTCAGGGCGCGTGCTCCCGAACGGGCCCGATGGCGTCGTCCAGCCGGAGGCCGGCGATCCGGGCACGATGCTGCTCGACTTCATCGACAAGAACGAGCCCATCCACGAGGGACAGATCGTCCAGACCGCCGGTTGGAGCAACGGCACGATCTCCTCCGCGTTCCCCCCCGGCATCCCGATCGGGGAGGTACGCGACACCACCATCGGCCAGCAGGAGACCTACCAGCACATCCGCATCAATCCGTTCGCCGACATGCGCGACCTCGACTACGTCCAGGTGGCGACGAATGGGCCGAAGCGGCCGGGGGTTGGTGGATGATCGTCACGTGGCGCATCGGGCTGCGCATCGCGCTGACGATGGTCGTCGCCGTCGTTCTGCAGGTCTCGTTCTTCTCGTACCTGACGCTCTTCGGCACGACGCCCAACATCATCCCGCTGGTGGCGGTCTCGCTCGGTCTCCTGGGAGGGGCCATGGTTGGGGCGATCTGCGGCTTCGCGCTCGGCTTCGTGCTCGATTCAACGCTGTTCGCGACGCTCGGAGTTTCGTCGCTCATTCTGCTTGCGGTCGGATATCTCGCCGGCCGATATCGCGAGGGAACCGAGATCTCCAACACGCTCATGCCACCGCTCCTGATCGGGGCCCTGACGATGGCGGCCTCGGCCGGCTTCTCGGCGATCCAGCTCATGCTCGGCGTGGAGACCCAGGTGAGCCTGCTGATCCTCCGGGAGATCTTCGTGCAGGGACTCTTGGCCTTCCTGCTCGCAATCCCGTTCTATCCGCTGATCCGCCGCGTCCTGCGTCCGGCGATCGTCGACGACGTCGTCGCTGGCCGCCGAATGCGAACGCCGATCAGCGCCGCCGCCAAGGGTCGCAAGCGCCGCTCACGCCGGCGCGTTCCGCGAATGCGACGCGCGACCGGGATGTCATGAGACGGGCTGCCTGATGTTCAACGAGCGTGAGCGGCCACTGTTGCCAGCGCAGTTCGCGCTGCGCGTCGCTGTCCTGAGCGGGCTCGCCCTGGTGATGTTCTCCATCATCTTCTTCCGGCTTTGGTACCTGCAGGTGCTTTCCGGGGACAAGTACCTGGCGCAAGCGCAGAACAACCAGGTTCGCGACATCACGGTGCGCGCGCCCCGAGGGGAAATCCTCGATCGCGACGGGAAGGTCCTGGTGGACAACCGCACGTCACTGGCCCTCCAGCTGTTGCCCACCGAGCTGCCGAACAAGCGGAAGAAGCTGCAACAGGAGATCGAGCGGCTCGGACAGGTGATCGGCATGTCACCGGACAAGATCAACGAGCAGATCCGCAAGCAGACCAAGGAGCTGCCGGCGAATCCGGTGACGCTGAAGCAGGACGTGAATTACGACCTCGTGTACTACCTCCGCGAGAACCAGGAGCAGTATCCCGGCGTCGCTGTGCAGCGTGTGTACGTCCGCAACTATCCAGCCGGCAACCTGGCTGCCCAGATCTATGGGTACGTGCGGGAGGTCACCGGGCCCCAGCTGAAGGAGGCGCGCTATCAGGGGTTGGAGCCCGGCGACCAGGTTGGTCAGTCAGGAGTGGAGAACACGTACGACAACGTCCTGCGCGGGACGAACGGCATGAGCAAGGTCCAGGTGGACGCCGCCGGCAATCCGACCGGCCGCGTTATCAGCGAGACCCAACCGCAGCCCGGCGACAACCTCGTCCTGTCGATCGACCGGCCGGTTCAGCAGGCCGGTGAGGCCGCCATCGGCTCGTTCAGCACTCCCGGCGCGTTCGTCGTCATGAACGCCCACAACGGCGAGGTCCTCGGGCTCGGCTCCTCGCCGACCTTCGACCCCTCGATCTTCGCGAAGCCGGTGATCCCCACCTCCGTCTACACGGCGCTCACCGACGTGGACAACGGAGCGCCGCTGTCGGACCGCGCGATCCAGGGCCTCTATCCCACGGGGTCCACGTTCAAGCCGATCACGGCGATCGCCGCGCTCGAGAGCGGCGTGCTCACGCCCAGCACCACGATCGTCGACGGCGGGTCGTTCAGCCTCGGACCCGGCACGCCGCCGCTTCAGAACGCCGGCGGCGCCGCCTACGGCGCGCTCCAGCTTCCGCAGGCGCTCCAAGTCTCCTCGGACGTCTTCTTCTACAACGTCGGCGCGATGCTGTTCCGGGACGGCGGGGACGCGCAGCAGAAGTGGGCCTACGACCTGGGCATCGGCCACCCGACCGGCATCGACCTGCCGGGCGAGGTCGCCGGGCTTCTGCCGACGCCCGGGTGGCGCAACCAGCTCTTCAAGGACGGCGACACCGACCGGCCGTGGACCATGGGCGACAACGTCAACCTGGCGGTCGGCCAGGGCGACCTGCAGGCCGATCCGCTCCAGATGGCGGTGGCCTACGCGGCCATCGCCAACGGCGGCGACGTCGTGCGCCCGCACGTGGGCATGGAGGTCCAGGACCCGAATGGCAGCGTCGTGCAGGAGATCGACCCGGCGCCGCAGCGCCACCTGGACATCGATCCCTCGTACCGCTCGGCGATCCTGGAGGGTCTGCACGCAGCCGCACAGGAGCCGTCCGGGACCTCATACGACGTGTTCGCCGACTTCCCGGTCCCGATGGCGGGCAAGACCGGAACGGCCGAGCGTCCGCCGATGGGCGACCAGTCGTGGTACGTCTCCCTGGCGCCGTATCCGAACCCCAAGATCGTCGTCGCGACGACGATCGAGCAGGGAGGCTTCGGCGTCGAATCGGCGGCGCCGGCGGCGAAGCAGATCCTCGAGGCCTATTACAACGCGCACCCGGAGCAGGCCAAGGCGGCCGGCGGCAAGGCGCCGAACCTCGACCCGATCGAGACGGGCGTGATCGGCGGGTACGACTGATGGTGTCCGACGCCTATCCGCGCCCGTTCGAGGGACAGCGCCGGGCTAGCGCGGCGGAGCGCGGCGGGCTGCTCGCCATGGACCCGCTGCTCCTCGTGGCGGCGCTCGGCCTGATCGGGTTCAGCCTCGTCACGCTCGGCGCGACCACCGGGGAGGACATCGCCCACAACCCGCACTTCTACGTTATTCGTCAGGCGATCTATGCGGTTTTGGGCATCGCCCTGATGCTTGCCATCGCCCGCGTCGACTACTCTCGTTTCAGGGAGCTGCGCGTCGGGCTCTACACGGCGATGATGAGCACCATCATCCTGGTGCTGCTTTTGGGCGAGGCCACGCGCGGCTCGAGACGATGGATAGAGCTTCCCTTCTTCACGTTCCAGCCGTCCGAGCTCGGCAAGGTGCTGTTGGTTACAGCCCTCGCCGGGTTCGCGATCGATCGCGGACGGCGCATTGGCGAACGCCAGCGGACCGCGCGGTTGCTCCTGCTGGGCTTCGTGCCGGCGCTGATCGTGATCATGCAGCCGGACCTGGGGACGGGGGTCGTGTACATCGTGATCACCCTGGCGACGCTGTTCATCGTCGGGGTGCGCTGGACGCACTTCGCGCTGCTGGGGGGACTGCTGGCAGCCGCCGTCGCGGCGGTGCTGGTGATCGCCCCGGCCATCGGACACCCGGTGCTGAAGGACTACCAGCAGGAGCGGCTCACATCGTTTTTGAATCCCAGCTCGGACCCTCGCGACGCGACGTATCAGATCGATCAGTCGCTGATCGCGATCGGGTCCGGCGGCAAGACAGGGCGCGGACAGGACTCCACGCAAACGGAGCATGGCTTCGTGCCCGACCGCACCACCGACTTCATCTTCTCCGTCATCGGAGAACGCTTCGGCTTCGTCGGTGCTGCTTTCGTACTATCCCTTTTCGCCCTGCTGATATGGAGGGCGCTGCGCATAATGACGCTTTCGAAGAACTTGTATGGGAGCGTGATCGCCGGCTCCATCGCGGCCATGCTCATGTGCCAGGTGTTCGTGAACGTGGGCGTCGCGATCGGGATCATGCCGGTGACCGGCATCCCGTTACCGCTGATGAGCTTCGGAGGGTCCTCGGTCGTCGTGACGTTCATGGCGATCGGGCTCCTGCAGAGCATCTACGTGCAAGCGCGGCTTACCTCCAAGAGCAGGGCGGACCTCTTGCGCTGATTTCGCAAGAGGTGCCTACCTACTCTGAGGTGAGTTAACTGAGAAAGCGAATACTGGTTTCAGTCGACGCGGGCGAGACCCGCGTGGCGGTGCTCGAAGGCAAGGGCTCGGCCCGGTCGGGGGGCGATCCCTCCTTCAAGGTGGCCGAGCTCTACGTCGAGCGCCGCGGCCAACGGTCGATCGTTGGCAATGTCTACAAGGGAGTCGTCGACAACGTGCTTCCGGGAATGGAGGCGGCGTTCGTCGACATCGGCCTCGACCGCAACGGGTTCCTGCACGTCGACGAGATTGTGCTGCCCGGCGGTGAGGCGGCGCCCCGCAGGGGCCGCGGCCGCGGCCGCCGGATCGACGAGCTGATCAAGCCCAAGCAGGAGGTCCTCGTGCAGGTCGTGAAGGACCCGCTCAAGACCAAGGGCGCGCGCCTGTCCATGCAGCTGTCGATCGCCGGCCGCTACCTGGTCTACATGCCGAGCGGTGGCGGGGTGGGCGCCAGCCGGCGCCTGTCCGATGCCGAACGTGACCGGCAGCGCAAGCTCCTCCAGAAGATCCACAAGGGCCCCGGCGGCGTGATCGTGCGAACCGCGGCGCAGGGTGCACGCAAGGCGGACTTCGAGCGCGACATCGAGTACCTGAAGAAGCTGTACGAGGTGGTCCAGCGCCGGGCCGAGGAGGTCAGGGCGCCGGCGATGGTCTTCCAGGAGGCGGACCTGTCGATCCGGGTGCTGCGCGACGTGCTCGCCAAGGAGTTCGACGGCGCGATCATCTACGACGAGAAGCAGCATCACCGGGTCACGAGCTTCTTCCAGCGCACCGCACCCGAGCTGGTCGAGCACGTGGAGCTGTACAAGGACAGGCAGCCACTGTTCGAGAAGATGGGCATCGAGGAGGCCTATCGGTCGGTGCTCTCCCGGCGAGTGGATCTGCCCTCGGGCGGCTACCTGATGATCGACTACGCCGAGGCGCTGACGGTGATCGACATCAACACCGGAAGCTTCACCGGCCGCGGCAAGGGCCGCCTGGAGGACACGATCACCCGGGTCAACGTCGAGGCCGCCGAGGAGGTGGTGCGTCAGCTGCGCCTTCGCGACATCGGCGGGATCATCGTCATCGACTTCATCGACATGGCGCGGGCCCGAAACCGCGATCAGGTCCTGAAGACCCTGCGCAAGGCGCTCGACGCCGACAAGACCAAGAGCTATGTCATGGACGTCTCTCCGCTCGGCCTGGTGGAGATGACCCGCCAGAACGTCACCGACGGCGTGCGCGAGATCCTGACGAAGCGCTGCCCCACCTGTGACGGCGAGGGTGTGGTGAAGTCCGAGGAGACGGTCGCCATCCAGGTTGTACGCCAGCTTCGTGACCTGGTGGAGGAACGTTCCCGGCCCGAGGCCTTCCTGGTTCGCGTGAACCCGAAGGTGGCCGCCGAGCTCCTGCGCGAGGACAGTCCTCTGCACGAGCTCGAGGAGGCGTCGGGAAGGCATTTCCACTTCGAGGGCGGCGACGCGTTGCCGCTGGACACGTTCGACGTCGTGGACAGCGGGACCCGCGCGCAGATCGAGGAGCGGGCGCTGCCGTTCCAGGTGGGAGATGAGGTGCTGGTGCGGATCGAGGAGCCGCACATGTACAACGTGGACGATGCGGTCGCGCGAGTCGACTCCTACATCGTGAGCGTCACGGGCGGAGGGCCTCTCGTCGGAAATCGCCGGCTGGTGCGGATCGAAAGCGTCGGGCGGGCCGCCGCCACAGCCTCGCTGGTCGGAGGCCCGGAGACGCCGAGCAACGGGGAAGCTGCCACCGACGGTGGTGAAGCCGACCACACCGACGGTGGGGAAGGCGACCGCGCTTCGGACGGGGACCCCCTAGAATCCGGTTCCTCGCGACGGCGCCGCGGCCGAAGGGGCGGTAGGCGCCGTTCGCGCGCTCGGGCCCAGAACCCCTCCAACGGCGACTAGTCACCCCGATTCGGATTGAAGATGGCGAACAGCTACGCGATAGTCGAGACAGGCGGCAAGCAGTACCGCGCCGAGAAGGGCGGAAAGCTGCTCGTCGAGAGGCTGCCCGACGAGGAGGGCAGCAAGGTCAATCTGCGAGCGGTCATGTTCAAGGGCGACAAGGAGGCCGTGCTCGACGGCGGCCAGCTCGAGAAGGTGAAGGTGGAGGCCGTGGTGACCGAGCACGTGCGCGGCCCCAAGGTCCGGATCTTCAAGTACAAGGCGAAGAAGGGCTATCGCCGGCGCGGCGGCCACCGCCAGGGGCTGACGCGACTCGAGGTGACCGACGTGCGGATGCTCACCCGCAAGCCGGCGGCGGGCGCCACCAAGAAGCCGGCGCCCAAGAAGCCTGCAGCGAAGAAGCCCGCAGCGAAGAAGCCGGCGGCGAAGAAGCCCGCAGCGAAGAAGCCGGCCGCCAAGAAGCCCGCCGCGCGGCGTTCCTCGTCTGCTAAGAAGGAGAGCTAGTCATGGCGCACAAGAAGGGACTTGGATCAAGCCGTAACGGGCGCGACTCGAACCCGAAGTACCTCGGGGTCAAGATCTTCTCCGGCCAGGAGGTCGGTGGGGGCGAGATCATCGTGCGCCAGCGCGGCACCCGATTCCGGCCAGGCGAGGGCACCGGCCTCGGCCGCGACCACACGATCTTCGCCACCCGCCCCGGCGTCGTCGAGTTCAAGATCGGCCGCCGCGGCCGCACCGTTTCGGTCGTCGACGGGCAGTAGCACCCTGGCGTCTCCCTCCGACCACGTAGCCAAGAACCGCGCGTACTGGGAGCGGGACAGCGACGCCTACCAGGAGCGACACGGCGACCAGCTGGCCGAGAAGGCCGGCCTTGCCTGGGGCGTATGGCAGATCCCCGAGGCCGAGCTCAACGTCCTCGGCGACGTCGCCGGGCTTGACGTGCTGGAGCTGGGTTGCGGGGCAGCGCAGTGGTCGATCTCGCTGGCGGGCCTCGGTGCCCGACCGGTGGGGCTGGACCTCTCGCCGCGCCAGCTGGAGCACGCGCGACGGGCGATGGCGGACGCGGGCGTCGAGTTCCCGCTGGTCGAGGCGAGCGCGGAGGAGGTGCCGCTCCGGGACGGGAGCTTCGACATCGTCTTCTGCGACCACGGCGCCTTCAACTTCGCCGATCCCCGACGGCTCGTTCCCGAGTGCTCCCGCCTGCTGCGCCGCGGCGGCCTGCTGGCCTTCTCCATGCCCTCGCCGATCCTCGACATCTTCTGGAACGAGCAGCGCGAGGAGGTCGACGAGCGCCCGCAGAACGACTATTTCGAGCTGCGGCGGTTCGAGGGCGACGAGGGCGTCAACTTCCAGCTCCCGTACGGGGAATGGATCCGCCTCTTCAATGCGAACGATCTCGCGATCGAGGACCTGATCGAGCTGCGTCCGGCCCCGGATGCGAAGACGAGCTACGACCTGGTCACGCTCGAGTGGGCCCGCCGCTTGCCCGCCGAGCACATCTGGAAGGCGCGCAAGCGGCCTGACTGATCCGGCTACGGACGCGTGCCCGGGGCGTACTCCGCGAATCGGGGGTGGTTCAGCTTGTGGCGGAGCACCGATCTCGCCCGCGGCCAATGGTTGATGTCGAACTCGTTGTTGGGGAAGACGCCGCGGTAGTAGATCAGCGCTCTGACCCGCCGGTGGTGGAGCGCCCAGTCGAGCAGGCGGCGCGTGAAGGCACCCCGGTAGTCGTTGTCCCACGGCGAGTACTCGCCCACGACGAACGGCCAGTGATGCCGGCCGGGGTTGCGCCAGTTGCTGTAGAAGCGGCGGAAGGCCGACCACACGCCGGGCGTCGCGAA
>Ga0126307_10004062_pt1 | contig 10102 bp, 4 predicted proteins | sample Plot28_FD_89955 | JGI IMG/M metagenome (GOLD analysis project Ga0126307, IMG submission 89955) | Serpentine soil microbial communities from UC McLaughlin Reserve, CA, USA - Plot28 | ecosystem: Environmental > Terrestrial > Soil > Grasslands | place: USA: UC McLaughlin Reserve, Lake County...
AACAACGAGAACGAGTTGCAGGCCGAGACTATGGTCTCCGGTGTCGTGCCTGAAGCGTCGTAAGCCTCGACGGTCCGGCCGGCGCGCAGCTTCTCTACGCCGCGCGCCTTCCGTTCCTCATCGTCGCCAAGTAGGAGGTAGACAGCCATACGTGTAGTTTATAGTAGCCGGCCAGCGTTTCAGCGGTTCAGCAGGTCAGCTCTTCAGGAAGTCGTTTTGATGCGTTTGTTCGGGGTTCGAGCGTGCCAGGAGTGCTACTTGTTCGGTGAAAGTTTCTAGCTGGCGGAGCTCGTCCTTTATGGGCCAGAGGAGGATGCGTTGGGCTCCGGCTGATTGGTAGGCTGCCAGCTTTTCGGCGCACTCGCTGGCGGCTCCGATCAGGAGCCTCTGGCGCAGCTCCGTTTCGGGGCGTCTCAGGGTTGGGGCGAGGATGTCTTGGATCATGTGGTTCGCGGTGGCCTTTTTCTCGGTTATGTAGAGGAACATCGTGGCGATGGCGTTGGGGAAGTGGTCGGGGTCTTTGCCTGCAGCGAGTAGATGCTCCTCGAGTCGTCTCTTTGCATCGGTGAAGGCTTGGGGGGTGGTGTTGTAGGCGGATGCCAGCCAGCCGTCGCCGAGGCGGGCCGTGCGGCGCAGGCCGGCCTCCGAGCCCCAGCTGCCGATCCAGATGGGAGGACCGGGTTGCCGGGCCGGGTATGGTTCGAGCACGAGGCCTTCGGTTGAGTAGAACTCACCCTTGAAGGGCGGTTCGTCTCTGGACCAGAGAGACCTCAGCGTCCCCACCGTCTCGTCCAGGCGCTTCCAGCGTTCTTCGAAGGGGATGCCGGCGGCGGAGTAGTCGCGGGCGGAAGAGCCTGGGCCCAGGCCGGCGATGAGGCGTCCGGCGGAGAGGATGTCGATGGCGGCGAGGCTCTTGGCCAGCGGGACCGGCCCCCGCACGACGGGGAGCGCCACCGTGGTCATGAGGTCCATCTGGCCGGTGGCCGCGAGCACGGAGGAGAGGGCTGCCGGCGCGTCGAGCCACGGGCGCGGGAATAGGAGGTGGTCGTTGGCTGCGAGGGCCGCGAAGCCGAGTCTTTCGGCGGCCGCGGTGTAATCCAGGAGGCGCCGCAGGGACCAGGGACGCTCGTCGAAGGCTATCAGGGGGAGGTGCACTCCGTAATCCATGCGGTTCTCTCCTTTTTGAGAAGTCTCGCCCTCGTGGGGAGTATAGGGCTCTGGGGGTTTGATCGAGGGTCGTGATCGAAGAGCGGTAGTCATGGTCTGGCTCCCTTCGCTGTGGTGGGGCCGTCGTTTGCGCTGGCCTTCGGGTCGCTCACGCGCAGGATGAGGAGTGCGCAGAGGACGAGGCCTGTTGCGAGGACCATGCCCAGCGCCGTGTAGCCGCCCCACGCCAGGGCCGCCCCGCCGATCAGGCCGCCGAGGAGGTAGCCCGTCTGGGTTGCCGCCGTCCGGGCCGCCATCATGGAGCCGGGGTGGTCAGGGAGCTGGGCCAGCCCGAGCGACGAGGCGACGGACCCCCTCAGACCGCCCGCCGCTGCGGCCAGGAAGAAGATCAGGAGGCCGATCCACAGGATGTCGTCCGTGGCGAACTGGAGCGGGATCAGGAGCGCCATCACGAGCAAAACGGCGGAGATCAGGTGCCGCCGCGAAAGGTTCGAAAGCAGCGGCGCGCCGCGCACCGCGGTCGCGAAGAAGGCGGCGGCTCCGATCGCCAGCACGAGGCCCGTGGCGGATTCTCCAACGCCGTGTCGCTCGATGAAGTAGGCGCCGATGAACGTCAGGTACGTACCCCAGGCAAAGAGGGAGAGGATCTCGGCAAGGACCCAGCGCCGCGCGGAGGGATCGGCGAGAACGCCGCGCAGCCCGATCCCCGTCGTGCCGGCAGCACCACGGTCCGGCGCGTTATGCGCCGAGACGATGACGCTGAAGGCGAGTAGCATCGGCACGGCGTACGCTGCTCTCCAGGAGAGGACGTCGGTGAACGCCCCCGCCAGGGGATTGACCACGATCCAGGCCAGGGCGTTGGCGCCGACGACGTAGCCCATGGTCCGCATACGGTCCTCCCCACGAAACGCCGCGACCCCGGCGAAACCGGCAGAGAGCAGGCAAGCAAACCCGATGCCGGTGACCACGTGTACGGCGAGGAAAACGGCAAAGGAGGGCGAGAGCGCCGCACCGGCGCTGCCCGCCATGGCGAGGAGCGCGCCCCAGAGGAGCAGCGGCCTGACCCCGAGCCGCTCGAGGAGCGGCGCGATCCCGAACGACGCCGCGATCGCCGCCCCTGCCAGCGCCGAGCGCGCCTGGCCGACAGCCCCGACCGACGTTCCGAACTCACGCCCCACCTCGACGATGGTCGGCGCGAGAACGACAAGCAAAGCCTGAGAGGCCATCGTAGCCAGCACAAGCGGGAGGAGCCGGCTCTCGGGTTTCTTTGATCGTCGCTCCCTGCCCCTGAGGAGCTTGAGAACTCGGCCACCATGCCTGCGCAGCTCCCAACCCGCCGCTGCCCAATGGAAGCTTCTACCCTCCTTGCCAACTCTTTCTGGTGACCCGCTCTTTCGTAGCGACACTGCTGACCACTTTTCACTCGATCCCGGTCGTGACCCGTTCTTCAGCCACACCGTAAAGGGAGGTACTCTCGAAACTGCTCTCGAAACTGCTCAGAGTGCGGAAATTTTCAGAGGAGTTTCAGCAGCTTGCGGCAGGCAGCTCTAGATCTCTCCGCCGCCACGCAGGCGCCTGTAGAGGTGGGTGGTCTCGGGAGCAGGGGCTGCGTCCAAGTGTTCCTCGAGCAGCGTGCACAGCTCTTCGTAGTGCCTGAGTGCCCGGCCACGTTCGCCCATGGCGGCCTGCGCGCGCATCAGGCCCCTGTGCGCCTCCTCGAGGAAGCGGTCGTGGGTTATGGCCTGTCTGTACGTCTCGACGGCCGCAACGTGGCGCCTCTGTGCGAACAGCAGCTGTCCCAGGAGCAGCAGCGTTTCCTGGTACTCGTGCCTGAGTTCTTCCTGCTTCTCCATCGCCCACTCGCCCGCCGCGAAGTCCTCCAGGAAGTCGCCTGCGTAGTGGTTCGTGGCCTCCTGCAGATGTTCGATAGCTCGCTCCGGAGATTGCTTTCGGAGCTTCTTGGCCTCGGAGAGGTTCTTCTGGAAGTCTTCCACGTCGAAGGAGTAGGGGAGCGACCGGCCGAAGGCGTAGCGGCCTTTGGCAAAGGAGATCCACTCTTTGGCGCCCAATGCCCGGCGCAAGCGGAAGACGGTGTCGTGGAAGGAACTACGGAGCTGGGCTGTGGATGCCTCTGGCCAGAGGGCGAGGCCTATCTGCTCCTTGGTGCGCCCTTCGGGGTGGCACAGGAGGTAGTAGAGCAACTCGCGGGACTTCTGGACCCAGTCTCGTGAATTAGCGAGGGCGTGCTGGTCTTTTTCCACCCTTGCCGGACCCAGGGCGAAGATGCGCAGCCTGACAGCAGTGGTCTTGTCCACTGTGGCGTCCGCTCCCTCCTCCACGTTACCGGCTGGTGGGGCTGACGATCCTTCTACAGCTCCCAGGGCGTATGCGATGGCCTCCTCCAGGTTCATAGCCCTTCCCTCTTCCCAGGCCGCCGCGAACGCGGGCTCGTCGAGCCTGTCTCTAGCGGTGGCCAGGTCGCGCTCGAGATAGGACAGGAAACCGGGCGGGCGGGGGGCGCCTATCGCCTCGCGCAGACCGGCCGCTGCCCCGAACAGGGTGGCCGCCCGGGCCGGCCGTGTCTCCGACACGGCGACTTCCGCGATGCCTTCCAGGCACCAGGAGATCCACCATTTGTCCTCCACGTCCCTGAGGAGCAGCAAGGCCTCCTGGTAGAGCGCAAGGGCCGTCTCGGGAGCCCCGTCGTTGAACTCGACGTCGGCGAGGCCTACGGTCATCTTGGCGATGCCCCTGGGGTCTCCCATCTCCGCCATGACATCGCGAGCTTTTTGCAAGAGGGGACGCGCTGCCTTGTAGTCACCCTTGCCGAGGGCCACCATACCGAGGACGGCGGTGGATTCGGCGATGCCCTGCCGGTCGCCGACGCTCCGCCAGGTTCGCAGGCCCTCTTCGAGTCGGGGAAGCGCGGCGTCGAAATCTCCCTGGAAAGCGGCCGCGCGGCCGAGGAGGTCCGTGGACCTGCCGACGCCCCATTCGTCATCCAGCTTGCGGTACAGCTCGAGGGCCTCTCCGTGCATGGCGCGCGCCCTCGCGAACTCGCCTTTGCGCCGGATCACGAACGCGAGCCCGTTGAGGGAGGCGGCGATCTGGGTCTCGTCCTCGAGCTGCGAGGAGAGCGCGAGGGCCTCCTCGCGCAGTTCCTGGGCCCTGTCGAGGTCGCCCTGGCTGTGCGCCAGCTCGCCCCCTCCGCCGAGCACCTTTGCGCGCAGGGACGGCTCTCCTCCCTCTAGCGCCAGAGCCTCCTCGATCCACCGTCTACCCTCGCTGAGGTAGCCCCGCACGTACCAGAACCGCCAGAGAGCACCGCACAGACGCAGGGTCGTTTCCGCGTCCTCGCGCCGTAGCGACCAGCGCAGCGCCGCCCGCAGGTTGTCGTGTTCCCGCTCCAGTAGGTGGAGCCAGGCCATCTGCCCTGCGGTCGTGAGCTCTGGCTCGGCCCTCTGCGCCAGCGCCAGGTAGTAGCCTGCGTGCGCGCTCCTGACGGCCTCGTCTTCGCCGCTCTCCGAGAGCCGTTCCAGGGCGTACTCCCTGATGGTCTCTAGCATGGCGAAGCGGGGTTCCCGGCCCTCTTGCTCCGCCCGGCGCAACAGGTTCTTGTCAACGAGGGAGGCAACATCGTCCAGCACCTCGGTCGCCTCTTCGTCCGTGGTGGCGCACACCGCCTCCGCGGCGTGGAGCGTGCACCCGCCGGCGAAGATGGCGAAACGCCTGAACATCCGCTGCTCCCCTGTGCCGAGCAGGTCGTGGCTCCAGAGGATCGCATCCCCGAGCGTCCTCTGGCGCGAGGGAAGATCGCGGGGCCCGCCCGTCAACAGCGGTAGCCGCTTCTCCAGCCGGGCCAGCAACGCCTCGGGCGGCAGCACCTTGATCCTGGCCGCCGCGAGCTCGATGGCGAGCGGCAACCCGTCCAGCCGGAGGCAGATCTCCGCCACCGCTGCGGCGTTCGTCTCGGAGAGCGCGAAGTCCGGGCTCGCGGCCCGCGCCCGCTCGACGAAAAGGTTCACGGCCTCGTAGCGGGCCAATCGCTCCGGGCCAGGGAGACGAACGGGGTCAGGCAGGTCTAGAGGCGGGACCGGGACTTCGAACTCGCCGGAGAGATGCAGAACGGCCCGGCTCGTGACCAGTACTTTCAGAGAAGGAGAGGCACGCAGGAGTTCGGTTACCACCGGAGCTGCCCGCGTTACGTGCTCGAAGTTATCGAGGAGGAGCAGCAGGTGTCTGGTCCGCAGGTGGTCCTTCAGGCGCTCCTGCAGGGGCCGTTCTCCGGCTTCTTTCAGTCCGAGCGAGCGGGCGATGGCGGAGGGGAGCAGATCCGGGTCAACGAGCGGGGCCAGCGAGACGAAGCAGACGCCGTCGGGAAACTCGCCCGCAAGGTCCTTCGCCACCCTTATCCCCAGGCGCGTCTTGCCGACGCCGCCGGGTCCTGTCAGCGTCAACAGCCGCACGTCGGGACGGCGCACGATCTCCTGCGCAGCATCGACTTCTCTGTCCCGGCCAACAAGGGAGGTCAGTTGCGCGGGCAGGTTGCTGGCGTACTCGACCGCGGGTCCATCAGGCCGTCCCACCACGGAATGGACTTCCCGAGAAGCGTGGTTCCCGTGCGCGTCTTCTTCGGCGTTTACCCGGTGGCTCTCGTTCACTCCTCATCCCCTTCGGAAACAGTGTATCCGTCTCCGGTAGGCATCAGGTTTCGGTATCAGCAAGTTGCAACGAGCTCGCAATTTCGCGCGCTGGTCAGTCGGCGCGTTCGGGCTCGTAGCGCTCTTCGGGGCTCTCCTGCGTTCCGTCTGCCTCGGGAGCTTTTCCATCCGGCGAATCCGGCCCGATGGAACGCTCTTGCGGGGTCTCGGGTTCTGCGGGGGTTTCGTGCTCGGCGAACCATTCATCGCCTTCGATGGAGATCTTCGGGGTCGCGCGGTCCAGCCACTTCGGCAGCCACCAGCCCGCCGAGCCGAGCAGGGCCATGATGGCCGGCACGAGCACGCACCGGACCACGGTGGCGTCAACAGCGACCGCCGAGGCCATACCGAGACCGAATTGTTTGACCGTCGGGTCACCGTTTATGACGAAAGCCAGGAAGACGGAGACCATGATCATGGCCGCCGAGGTGATCACGCGCGCCGTGCTGGCGAGGCCGTGGACGACGGCCTCGTGCGGGTCGCCGGTCTCCTCGAACTGCTCGCGGACGTGGGTCATCAGGAAGACCTCGTAGTCCATAGAGAGGCCGAAGAGGATCGCGAACATCATCAGGGGCACATAGGAGACTATGGGGATGGGGCCTTCGAGGCCGATCAGGCGCGCCGTCCAGGCGTGATCGAAGGCGTAGCTGACGACGCCGAAGGCGGCGAGGATGGAGAACACGTTCATGATCACGGCCTTGAGCGGGACCAGAAGCGAACGGAACGCGAGCAACAAGAGCAAGAACGAGAGGACGAGCACGATCCCGATGACCAGCGGCAACTTGCTGGAGATCTCGGTCGCCAGATCTATGTAGCTGGCGGTCGTCCCGCCGACGTCCCCGCTCATCTGCTTGCCCTTGGTCGCCTTCGGGATGACCTCGTCGCGCAGGGTATGAACGAGTTCCTCGGTCGCGCGCGAGGAGGGAGCGGTCTTCGCGGTCACGGTGTAGACGGCGGCGTTGCCCTTCTTGTTGACCAGGGGATAGGTCACCTGGTCCACGCCCCTGGTCTTCTTCAGGTCCTTGCGCAGGTCCATGAGGCGCGGGTCCGAGGCCTTGGTCTCGAGGAACTGCTTTTTCTGGTCGTCCCCCGAGCTCTTCTCCTTCTTCGCGGCCTGCTGTTTTACCTGCTTCGCTATGGTCTTGTCTTCCTTGGCCTCTTTCTGGTCGGCCTGCTTCTGGATGGACTTGTCTTGCTTGTTTATCTCCTGCTGGGCCTGCTGGTCTATGGACTTGTCTTGCTTGTTTATCTCCTGCTGGGCCTGCTGGTCTATGGATTGGTCCTGCTTGGCTATGGCCTGCTGGGTCTCCTGGTCTACGGCCGCCTGCCCCTTGGGTCCAAGCCCCTGCTTGGCCTCGTCTGCCTCTTGCTGGATCTCCTGGTTCGCCTGCTTCTTTTGCTGGTCGGCTTTCTGCTGGATCTCCTGTTTCGCTTTCTGCTTCTGCTGGTCGGCCTGCTTGTTGATCTCCTGTTTGGCCTGCTGCTTCGCCTGCTCTGTCTGCTGTTGTATTTCCTTGTGCGCCTTGGCCTGTTGTTTGTCGATCTGCTGCTGCGTGGACTTCTGCTCCTGGTTCTGCAGCTTGTCCAGCTTGGCCTGATCGTTGTGGGCCGGCTTGCTCAGGTTTATGGCCACGAGCATGGGGCCGTTGGAGCCCGATCCGAACCCTTGCGTCATCGTGTCGTAGGACTGGCGCGACTGGGTGCTCTTGGGCAGCGCCCCGTTGTCGGTCTGGCCGAGGAAGAGGTACCTGACGGGCAGGGCGAGGAGGATGAGGATGAGCATCCCCACGATCATTGCCGGCCAGGGATGCGCTCCGACGAAGGCGGCCCAGCGGGCCCAGCCGTGCGGTCTTTCGTCGTGCTGGGTGCGCATGCCGGGCACCCTCAGGCGGTTTATGGAGGGTCCGATCAGGCCGAGGATCGCCAGCAGAAGCGTGATCGCCGCCGTCACAGCGACGACGACCACCACCGCCGCCGTGTAGCCCAGGGCCGCCACGATGGGGATGCCGGCGACGGCGAGAGAGAGCAGGGCGATGACCACCGTCCCCCCGGCGAAGACGACCGCCCCGCCCGAGGTGGCCGTCGCGCGGGCCACAGACTCGCGCGGCTCCATGCCACTGGCGAGCTGGCCGAGGTGGCGGGTGACTATAAAGAGCGCGTAGTCGATCCCGACGCCGAGCCCGATCATGGTCGCCAGGGTGGGCGCCGAGGTCGGCACCTCTACGGTGTGGCTGAGGAAGGCTACGATCCCGAGCCCCGTGGCGAGGCCCAGGAGCGCGGTGAGTATGGGTATTCCCATGGCCACTGCGGTGCCGAAAGTGAACAGCAAAATGACGACGGCGGCCGCCAGGCCGACCACCTCTGAGATGTGGGTCGACGGCTTGGAGACCTTCTGGCCGAGGTAGCCGCCGGCGGCAGGGTCCAGGCCGGCCTTCTCCAGCGGATCGGCGATGTCGATGATCTTGTGGGCCTGATCGGCGTTGAGCTGCGAGGTACTGGGCTTCAGGTTGAGGGAGATGTAGCCGATGGTCTTTTTCTTGTTGAGCTGGTCGCCGGCCTGGTCGTCGAACGGGCCGACTGCTTTCGTGATCGCCGGGTCCTTGGCGTAGGCTTTGGTAACCTTCTGGATCGGCTTTTTGTATTTGGAGTCGGAAAGCTTGGACCCGGCGGGAGCGCGGAACGCGATCGGGACCGAGCCGTTGGCCTGGGCCGGGAACTTGTCGCTCAGCAGGTTGGTGGCCGACTGGCTGTCGGTTCCTGGAAGGTCGAGGTCGTCGTTAGTGTCCTGGCCCACGACCCTGGCCACGCCCACCACGGCGATCACGATCGCCAGCCAGACCACGAGGACCAGCGCGCGGTGACGAGCGCAGAAACCCCCAAGCCAGTAAAGTAGTGGCGTCAAGAAGTCCTCCCGGTCACCCGACTTCTACACCTCATACTACGTACCATTGTCTCGAACGAATCGTCCGAGGGCAGCATACACTCCTACAGTGGGCGTCGCATCACCCAATTGAGCTATTTCGGCCCTCGCTTGTTAGCTTGCGGCTTTCTTCGCTTTTGACTGTTCGGGGTCTTCGAAGACTTTGGAGGGGTCAGGGCGGGCGAAGATGTCGATGGCCCAGTCGGCGAGGACGTGGGCGCGGTTGAGGTCGTAGCCCAGCTCGTAGAGGTAGACGCCTTTCCAGATCAGGGCCCCTACTACGCCGCCGAGCTTTACGCCGAGGATGTCGACGACGGCGCTACCCTCGCCGAGGTCTACGAGCTGACCCACGGAGCGGTAGCGGAAGGCAGCGGGGGCCTTGTTCTCGATCTCCGCGGTGAGGTTCTTTGCCGCCCGCTTGCCCTGCTGTTCTGCGGCCTGGGCGAGGGCCGGGATCGGTGGTCCGTCGTATTGGATGCTGGTGCAGTCGCCGATGGCGTAGACCCCTGGTCTGTTCTTCACTCGCAGGTACTGGTCGACGGCGATCCTCGCGCGGTGGTCTTTTTCGAGGTCGAGGTTGCCTACGAAGGGAGGTGGTTCGATGCCGGCGGCCCAGATGGTGGTGTGGGCGGGTATGGTGCGTCCGTCCGAAAGCGTCACGCTGTCGGGTTTGACGGCCTGTACTTTGGTTCCGTTGATGACCTCTATTTTCTGGGAGGCGAGCCTGCTGGTGGCGGCGTTTACGAGCGAGGAATCGAGACCCTGCAGGATGTGTTCGCCGGCGTTTACGAGGAAGACGCGGACGCTGTCGAAGTCCACGTTCGGGTAATCGTCTGCGAGCACGTCGAAGATCAGGTCGTGCGTCTCGGCGGCGGCCTCGACCCCGGTGGGACCCCCGCCGACGACGACGAAGTCGAGCAGGCCTTCTGGTACGTCGTCCCCGAGGCGCTCGGCCTTCTCCATACAGTCGATCACGTGGTTGCGTACCCGCAGTGCGTCTCGCAAGCCCTTGATGTCCATGGCACTCTCCTCGGCGCCGGGGGTGCCGAAGAAGGTGGTGCGGCTGCCAGGGGCCAGGACGAGGTAGTCATACGGGTAGTCGCCGCCCCCCGTCTTTACGAGCCGAGCCTCGAAGTCAACGTCCGCTACTTCGTCCTGGAAGAACTCGACCCCCAGGGGTCTCAGGACGCGCCTGAGCGAATGGGCGACGTGTCGCACCTCGGCGTTGCTCGGGATGATGGAAGGCACCATCGGCCAGAAGGTGGTGTAGTTCATCCGGTCCACCAAAGCGACGCCAACGTCTTCGGTCCCGCGC
>Ga0126307_10004063_pt1 | contig 10102 bp, 12 predicted proteins | sample Plot28_FD_89955 | JGI IMG/M metagenome (GOLD analysis project Ga0126307, IMG submission 89955) | Serpentine soil microbial communities from UC McLaughlin Reserve, CA, USA - Plot28 | ecosystem: Environmental > Terrestrial > Soil > Grasslands | place: USA: UC McLaughlin Reserve, Lake County...
AGCTCACCTTAACGCCCCAATTACTCGTAGGCTGCTACTTAGGTTTTGCTGCACCGCATGAGTTACTAAGTGGTGCAGGATGCTACTACTTATCTCAATGCCCTACAAATAAGTACATACGAGTAGCCGCTAAGAAACTGTCAAAAGTCCGTTAGGTGACGGAAGCCCAGTGTCCGGTAACTTTCGATATCATGTAGGAGGAGGCGGGGCCGCGAGAGCACACGCCCTCCTCGTGAGGCGGCCCCGCCCCGTCCTCGCTCCTTCGCCTTCGGAGGGGTACCTCCGCCCTATTAGGGTAGTCCTACGCTACCTCTCTGCGGTTCTGGCAGCGCGCAGTAGTGATCCTGTACTGCCAGACCTTATCGGTGAGATAGCCGCAGAAGTACCCGCCAACTTCATCGCTCCAAAAGTCCCTACGGTAGAGGAAGCCGCCAGGGGTGAAATAGTAGATCTTGCCACCTGCAGCAAACGTCTCGTAAGGGGCGAGCGTCTCCGTTGGGTTGTTCTCAAGGTCGCTGAGGGGCTCTAGGATAGCGGTAGCTGTGGCGTCCTCTTGCATCATCCTTTTTCACTGCTCTTCGGCACGAAAGAAAGGTACGCGCTTTTTCTAAGTAGGTTTCGCTGAAGGTAGAGTCCCTGGATGCAAAAAAGGGGCCGGAGCCCCCATGATGGAACCCGGCCCGATAGTGTAGGCTAAGCACTCTTTTGACGCATTAACGCTTATAGTGCCGAAAGTTCTTTATACTGGCAGTATATGGGGTACGGTTGGGCAGCGGGTGCGCAAGCTCGGAGCAGCATTACCTAACCGCTTTGTGGTCTTTTTGTTCCTCGCTTCAACGTGGCTAGCCTTAAAAGTGGGCATACAGGCACGATGGGGCGGCGTGGGCACCCTCGTCTTTGCTCTCGTCGTGTCCGTTGGTGGTGCTAGCGTTATCAAGTACGCCTGGCTACGTCTCAGAGTCGGTCGCCACAACCGCCGCCATCCCCCATAGCTCCGCCCGGATGGGGTAGGGGAATGTCGGAAAGTATGATGCTCTCGAAAGGTGCGTCCCCGGTGAGTCCTTCTTCGCACCAGGCGGTACGCCACATGCGTCCAAGAACGTAGGCGACGCACAGGCGCGGATGCTGACCGTGCAATCACCCGGCCGGGTCATCGAGAAGTACCTGGAGGAGGCCTAGGAGACGATCGAGGATCCTTTAAATCCACCGCCGTTGGTCGGTCCGAACTTTGAGAGAGTCAGGGCGGTTGCGCAAAAGTACAGCATTGAGATGTTGCCCCCCGCGTAGGTCGTAGGTCAACCGTAGCCAATGGCTTGACCGAGATCGTCTAGTGGCGAACCCGACACACCTTCTCAGTCGAACCCGCAAAGTACCGCTCGATCTCCGTCTGGTGCCAGCGGTTCTCCGTCACTTTCGCAACAGCGCCCTTACTCGATAGTGAGGTGTAGTAAAGAAGCACCGCGCCGTAGTCCTCTAGGGTGCGTCTGGATGCCGTTGATGATAGAGATGTTGGGATGGTGATGATACCGAAGAAGGGATGCTACGCAAAAGCCTTCTCGAGGATCAGTGCCTGTCCAGCTTGCGAGCTATCTCCTTGTGTTCGATGCGGTAGCAGATCGAGCGGCCATGCGGACACGTAGCCGGGTAGCGACTGGTCAGCCACTCCTTTATCAACGCCTCCATTTCCTCGTAAGAGAGCTTGTCCCCAAGCTTTACCGCTGAGTGGCACGCTATGGTGGCGAGCATCCTCTCCTCTCTACTCATCCCCGGAGCCGTACCTCTCATGGTGGAGACCGCTTCCCTAAAACCTCCTGCCACGTCACCGCGCTCTGCCAGGGTGGAGATCACCCCGTTTATCCTGAAGGAGTCCTTGCCAAACGGCTCAACCTCAAAGCCGTAGACCGAAAGCTCTTCAAGGAAATCGGCCGCCTCCGCAGCATCTTGGGGTGAAAGCTTGACCACCTCCGGGACAAGTAATGACTGCATGGTGGGCATCTGCCCATCTTCAGGCTCGGTGAGCTTGTCGAGGAGGGCACGCTCGTGTGCTACGTGTTGATCGACGATCCACGCGGCCATTGGCTCGTCTACAAGGATGTAGCCAGAAGCTATCTGGCCCACCACGCGCAGGTCTCTAAGGCGTGGCAGGTCTCCCCGCTCCACTCTAGCTTGGGAGGCACCCTGAGAAAGAGGGGTGGAGGCTTGTCTTATATCCTTGCGTTGCTCTGAGAGGTCGGACGCCTTTGGCGGGTCGGAGCTGAGGCTCTTCTCGGGAGCTTCGAAAAGGCGACTGGCGGAAGCCGAATCGCCCTCATTGTAGCTGGCCAGCTCTTTGGCGGGAGGTATGGGAGAGCTCTTCTCACTCGCCGGGTGATCCTCTGTAGGAGGACGCTCATGTACAGTCAAAGGTGTATCGGAGGCGGCCTCACTGGTGGTCGAATGTGACGAGTAGGCCATAACTGTAGATTCTGTGGTTTGCCCCTCTTGGTCAGGTCCAGGGACGCCTGCTCCTTGTATAGCGTGGCTGATCGCCTTGCTTACTGCCAGGCGCGCCTCCCTCTCGTCTGAGAAGCGAACTAGCTGCTTTGTAGGGTGAACGTTGACGTCAACCTGGCGTGGGTCAACCTCAACACACAGTGCCACCGTCGGGTAGCGGCCCGCAGGCACGGTCCCTCGGTAGGCGTCGTCTATGCCCTTCGTTAACCCCTCGGCCCTAACCCACCTACCGTTTATAGAGATCGTCTGCCCTGAGCGGCTGGGCTCGGTGAGGCTCGGCAACGCTGCGTACCCTGAAACCTTGAAGGCGCCCGACTCGTGGTCCACTGGTCGCATCGCTCTTGCCTTGCCCACCCCGTAGAGCTGGGCGAGGCGCTCGATGAGATCCTTGGCCGCAGCGAGGGAGAGCACTTGGCGACCCTGCTCGACAAGCCGGAACATCACACGAGGATGAGCTATGGCGAGGTTGGTCATTACCTCCACGATGGCCGCCCGCTCTGCACGGGCGCTCTTTAGGAATGCTCTCCTAGCCGGCACGTTGTAGAAGAGCCGATCGACCAGCACTGTGGTGCCCTTGGGGTGTGAGGCGGGAGAAGCGGTGACCTCGCCCCCGCCATCGGCTATAACGTTGGTGCCGGCGCCTTGACCGGTCGAAGTAGTGAGGGAGAAGGCACAGACGCTAGCTATGGAGGGCAACGCCTCACCGCGAAAGCCCAGGGTCATGACAGACTCTATATCACTGGCGGTGCGAATCTTACTGGTCGCGTGTCTCAAGACGCTTAGCTTGGCGTCTTCTTCTGTCATGCCCGAGCCGTTGTCCCTGACCAGCAGGCGCTCGCGGCCGCCGTCAGCTATCTCTACCTCCACACGTGTGGCACCGGCGTCTAGGGCATTCTCGGAGAGTTCTTTCACCACCGAAGCGGGACGGTCGACGACCTCTCCTGCGGCGACCTGCTGGGCTACTAGGGGATCGAGTACCGCTACCTGACTCAAGAAGAGACCTCCGCACGCTGGTTACACAGGTGATTCTACTCGCTGGATCGTCGGCGACCATGGCTAAATTATGTATAGCGCCTCCTCGGGTTTTAAGCGCGTGTGGCGATAGAAACACAAGTTCTGTTCCGGTTACCTAGGGAGGGAGTTAGCCGGGATGAATTGGCAAGACTGTCTGCGCTTGAAAACTATCATCACTATTACCATATGTACATAAGAATATAGGCATGGTGATGATACCGAAGCAGGGGGTGCCGAAGGTGGCATAGGCGGTACCATCTCCGACGAACGCGACGACGGAGCGAACCTGAGAAACCTTTATTCACTCCAGACATGTAAGAGAAGCGTTTGGTCGAAAGGAATCGCTGTTGCAAGATCCTTACTCTGGAAAGGATCTGTACGTGGCGAGGCCGAGGCCACAGGAACCTGGAGCAGGTATCATCCCCCTCGAGGAAATCTTGCTCGACGTGTGCTTACTCGGAACCTCAGGGACGATCCCACTGCCGAGGCGCCGACTCTCGGCGAGCCTCGTACGCGTGGGAAGAGGCCTGGTGCTGCTCGACTGTGGCGAGGGTACCCAGGTTGCCCTGCGCGAGCGCGGCTGGGGCTTAAGGCGCCTGAAGACCATCCTCATCACCCACGTTCACGCCGACCACGTCCTGGGGCTTCCGGGTCTCTTACTCTCACTCGGCTTCTCCGGCAAGGGTGCTGACGAGCCGCTCACCATCTATGGGCCGCCTCCTATAGAGGACGTACTTAGGGGTTTGCTCGTCGTGGCGCCTCGTCTCCCCTACCCCTTGCGCGTCGTCACCCTCTCCGATGGCGAAACCTTCCCTCTTGAAGGGTTTGGAGGCGTCCAAGCTAGCTGCACCGAAGCCGAGCACGACGTGCCCTGCCTGGCCTACTCCCTATCCGTCTTACGTGCGCCCCGCTTCGACGCCAAGCGTGCCCAGGCCCTGGGCCTGCCGGTGGAGCACTGGGGTCAGCTGCAAGGTGGTAAGAGCGTCCGCTTCGGTGGCCGCAGCGTCAAGCCAGAGGAGGTGCTCGGCCCGAGCCGCCGCGGCCTGAGGCTGGTGCTGGTCACGGATACGGCCCCAACGCCTAACCTCGTGGAGTTCGTGCGGGCGGGAGGCGAAGGAGCGGACCTCCTCATAGCCGAGGGCATGTACCGCTCCGAGGAGGAGAAGCCGGCACGCTGGGAGTCGCTGCATATGACCTTCTCAGAAGCGGCTACCCTAGCTCGAGACGGCGGAGCGCGCAGGTTGTGGCTCACCCACTTTGGCCCGTCCTTAGAGGACCCTTCCGCACACCTGGGTCGTGCCACTGCCGTTTTCCCGATGACGGTCGTCGGGCACGACGGCTTGACGGAAACGCTCAAGTTCGAGGAGAAGTAGGCCCTAAGCGATGTTAGCTGTCTATACAGAATTATCAGGCAGCTTCAGAGAGACTGTCTGATAAATAGCTACGGGGTACGACGGAAACTCGTGACGAACATCGATCCGCAGGCTCAGACAGAGCTTGTCTGGTCTAAGAGATAGTACATCTACAAGCGGATGGTCAGATGAATGATCTAGAGACGTTACGGAGGCTGAACCACGATCGGTGGCTCGAGGAACTCGACATCTACTGCCCCCGCTGCCACTAGTCGCAGCTCTGGGATTCGCGCACGACGTGGGCTACCGAGGCATGGGTCCTGGACGCGCTTTGGAACTGCAAAAAGCCCAAGCTGGCGCGTCCGCGCTCTGCTAGCTAATGGTGAGCGAGAGGTGTGCTTCGAGCAGCTAGCAGCAGGTTAGGATCGCTCTGAAGTCATAGCCAGCTCCCCCCGTGCCCGGATCAATCTTAGTGTTGTTCTATGGTAGAGAAATCAGCTTCCGTACAAAATGGTCTACGATCCTTGCCAAGCCAAAGCGCAGAAAGTCACTTGAGACTGTAAGGGGTAGGGTTAGTCGGAGAATCCCCATTCTCCGACCAGCTGTGCCAAAAAGGAGGGGCTTGTGATACGTAGGAGATCGAACTGCCAGTTGCGGTGGCAACCATAAGGGTAGGAAACGCGGTTCACACATACTACTAGCCTTGTTTATCTGTTAGGAACCTAAGTCTATTTGGGCCCTACGCTGCTGCACCATCTGCTTGAAGGCTTCTGAATCGTTCAGGTGCGGAAATGGCTTTGCATCTGGTATCTCGACTCCTAGGAACTCACACAAGGGCTTCCAGCCCTCCTTTACCTCGTATACCAGCAACCGCTCAGGGGGTACATGCTTCTTAACCTCGTCGTTGTGTCGCTTGAAGACCTCGATAGCGTAGCGACGATCTTCGAATCTTCCATCGAAAGTCTGTTCCCAAACGAGCGCGTTGGCCATTCGCAGCATCGCAGACGGTTCTGGGGCATCTACCATCGTGTATATGGTGTGCTTAGTGCTTTCGTACCATGTTTCGGGATCTCGGACGCTGAGTAGTACTTTAGCTTGCGGGTAGACCTCCATAAGTTCTTTGTAGAAGGCAGCTGTCGGCCAATCTACAGCTGCTTGGTAGCTCCCAAAGATCTTCTCCCAGTCGATAATAGGTTCTCCTCGTGTAGCTGCCTCCCATAGCGGTAGGTGTTCTGGGTGCTCGAACACCTCGATCATGTGGTAACACGGATTGAAGCCAAGCTCTTGGAGGGCCGCTTTGAGAGACATAGTACCTGTACGACCGAAACCGGCCCCGATCATTTTCATAAAGCGCTCCATTCGATAGTGTTAAGTCGTCATCGGCAAAGAGATTCTCTCACAGCATCTTTGCCTGTAAGAAGCGGATTGTCCTTACTTATACCAAAAACGAACCAGCCTGTTGAAAAAGTCGTTGTCGGACCGGTCGGTGGTTCCAAACAAGCTCAACACCACTAAAACAGGTCCAAAACATCTATAAAGCACGGTTTTCGGGCTCTGGACAGGGGACAGAAAAGGGTACAAGGGGTTTTTGAACAGCCTGGGATGTTTTTGATGCAGAGGGGCGAGGGATTCGGCATATGTATGTGAATACGCCCAGAAGAAGCGGGCTGCCACCGATGGTTCTCGAAGACCGGCGTTTTCGATAGTACCCCAAAGACACCCCGGTCCTTTTGCTAGCGCTCGTCTTTTGTGTACTGTTCGGGTATCAGCTTGAGCTCGCACAACGTACCCACGAGCTTGGTATCCGGTTCTTCGGCGGTGAGGCCTTGGCGTAGATCGTCGCGTAGTTGCCGTGCTCGTACCTTCACCACCGCCTTAAAGGTTATTCCCGCGACAAGAAACCACCTATAATCCTGAATTATGCCAGAAAGAATACCAAAACTACGGTTTACTGAGGAATTATTGCAGAGAGCGAGAGCGGACCAGTTTCCTTTACAAGGGATACCCACTTTAGCTAGAAAAAGCGGTGAAGCTGAAATTAGTTATGGTGGGGAAAATGCAGTACTAGCATATCCCGGTAAGTCGGATAGGGTGGTAGCAATTTCTTATGAGCATTTGACACCAGAAGATGCAAAACGCTGGTACTACTTACAAAGGTTTTATTCGACAGTATTTCCTCATAATTTTCCCCACCTTCACGCCGCATTCAGTGGATATTTCTTGATTGGCAAAAAAAGCATACCAGGAACTATACGAGCATTCATTCCCGCAGCAGCATCGAGAGTGCAAGTGAAATTCCCTTTCAGTAACGTAATTAAAATCTGTAGAGAGTTAGATTTGCCTCTGTCTTACGATCCTCATCCTACTAATTTTTTGCGTGTGCAAGACGAAGGAGAATACTACGTTGATAGAGTGTATTACAAAGGTGAGCCATGGAATCATACTGCTATCAAGCAGTACCTTAACGAAAATGATTTCGGCTTTGATGAAAAAAAGAAAGTCTTTACCAGCCTCGCGAGATTAAGGCTGTTTGGGATCGATAGTAGAGAGGAGAATACTATATCCCTTCAAACAACAGCTAGTGCTGGGCAAAGAATTACTACTTCAGAAGTAATAGAACAGACATGAAAATAAAAGATATAGTAGGCTCTTACGTCGACGTGCTCCTGGTGGCGAGGTAGAACCGCCTCTTCTATGCAATACCAAAAATACAAACCCTCTCGGGCTGAGGTTCCGCGCCTTGCTTACGGACGGTGCGTCAGAGGTGCGGTTCGAGCAGGTACTAGGCTAGAAAACAAGTGCTCCTTTAATGGATAGACGCAGCCCGCGAAGTGATAAAGGACAATCACAGAGCCTCCAATGCAGGTTGGAGGTTCTGGGAGCTTTCGGGAGGCATCCTCCGGTGTTGTGAGTGCGGCTGGAGACCGTGTACGCCCATACCACTCCCCCCTCCCCCAACAAGCGCTACTTCTACTATGTGTGCAAGGCTAAGTACAGAAAAGGGCCGGGGTTTTGCTCCGCAAGCGGAACCCACGGAGCAGATAAGCTCGAAGCGCGTGTGTGGGAAGAGATTCGCGGACACCTGGAAAACCCCGAGCAACTCCGCGCCGACCTCGATAGGGCGATAGAGTTGGAGAGAAGCGTCGTCCATGATGATCCCGGCCGGGAGATGAAGCTGTGGACGGAAAAGCTCTCCGAAGTCGGGCACAAGCGCGCTAAATATCAGGAGATGGCCGCCTCCGCTCTCATACCCTTCGATGAGTTACGCTCGCGCCTCTCGGAGCTAGAGGAGACGCGAAGGACCGCCGAGAGCGAGCTCGCAGCGTTGCGCAACCACCAAGAGCACATGCGGCAGATGGAGCAAGACCGGGACGCCCTGCTGGAGTCTCATATGCGCATCGCACCCGAAGCGCTAGAATCGCTCGTGCCGAAAGAAAGGCACCAGTTGTATAAGATGCTCAGACTCGAGGTGACGGTCTACCCGAACGGAGCCTTAGAGATAAGCTGGGTAGACTCGCCGGAGACGATTTCGGCCCTTGAGAATGACACCGGTTTTTGTACTCCAGAAGTATCACGCTCGTGATGCGGTGGTAGAAGGGCACCACTTCAAGGGCAGTCTTCTTAGTAAGGGATCTCTATGCTACGATTTTGAGGACCGTGCGAGGCGGGAACCACAGTTTTTAGATGCTTCCGCTTTTCGCGCGAGGAGTTCGGAGGATAGAAAAAGAGAGGTTACGAGTTGGGCAGGAGCAGGAGTGAGGAAATCCGTCGGGTACAAGCGGCAGGCGGTGGAGGGGGTTCGAACAGGGTCAGGATCGTGGTCGGCCTGATCATCTTGGCCTGTATTGTAGGTCTGATCGCGCTTTTCATAATAGATAGCCGCCAACAGGCGGAGAGCACCCCTCCTAGCGGAGTCGAGGAGGTAGATGTGGGGGCGGCCGGAAAGCACACCAAAGACAACGTAGACTATGAGCAGGACCCCCCGGCCGGCGGCGAGCACAACCCCGTGTGGCAAAACCAAGGCTTCTATGAGGAGCCGGTGCGTAACGAGACCGCCGTACACACTCTAGAGCATGGGGCGGTTTGGATCACCTACGACCCTGACCTGCCCCAGGATCAGAAAGACGCCTTGCGGGAGATCGTAGAAAGCCAGGACTGCCTGCTCGCGAGCCCCTACCCGGGCCTGGATGCCCCGGTAGTAGCCTCTGCGTGGGGCGCCCAGATGCGATTCGACGGGGTCGACGATCCCAACCTGCAGCGTTTCATCAGCTTCTACCGCAAAGGCTCCCAGACCCCAGAGCCCGGCGCCGCTTGCGCCGGCGGCATCGGGGAGACCACGTAGGTGAAAGAGAGCCTGCAACGCGACGCTGATCTACTGGGGGAGGGAACTCCCTCCAATAGGCGCGGGGGGCTCCCCCAAGTTCCGGTACTCGTCGCGGTCCTCTTCGTGGGCGCACTGGCGGGGGCGGCGCTGGCGTCGCTCTTCGCCGGTAGCGCGCCGGGCGACAATTCGGCGGAGGCGGGCTTCGCCCGAGACATGATGGTCCACCACGCCCAAGCCGTCGAGATGGCCGAGATCGTGCGCGACCGTACCGAGAGCGAGGAGATGCGAACTTTAGCCGCCGATATCGCCCTCACCCAGCAGGGCCAGATCGGCCAGATGCAGGGCTGGCTCGCCGTCTGGGGCCTCTCTCCCACCAGGACCGGTCCCGCGATGGCCTGGATGGGTCACCCCACCGAGGGCAGGATGCCGGGCATGGCCGGACCTGAGGAAGTAGAGGAATTACGCGAAGTATCCCCCGAGGAGATGGACATCCGTTTTCTCCAGCTCATGATCCCACACCACCAGGCAGCCATACCGATGGCCGAGACCGTACTCGAACGCTCCGATCGCCCGGAGGTTGAACGCCTCGCCGGGGCCATCGCCTCCTCGCAGCAGGCCGAGATCGAGGTGATGCAAGACCTCTTACAAAGCCGTGGCGTTACGGTCGAAGAAGAAACGCCCGCGCCCGACGACGGTTCACACGGCGGGCACGAGCATCATGATTAAGGGCTTACGGTACTGTTGAGGCCCGCGGTTAGTACCATGAGCCGCTCTTCAGGGCTGGGCCTCGCCCTAGCGCTCGCCCTCTTTATCTTTCTCGCGGACCGGGTTCTAAAGGAGCTCGTCGAGAGTTCCATGCGACTCGGGGACAGCATCCCCATGGTCCCGGGTATCCTCCACCTCACCTACATAAAGAACG
>Ga0126307_10004064_pt1 | contig 10102 bp, 11 predicted proteins | sample Plot28_FD_89955 | JGI IMG/M metagenome (GOLD analysis project Ga0126307, IMG submission 89955) | Serpentine soil microbial communities from UC McLaughlin Reserve, CA, USA - Plot28 | ecosystem: Environmental > Terrestrial > Soil > Grasslands | place: USA: UC McLaughlin Reserve, Lake County...
ACGAGGTGGGCGTCATGGAGAGCCACCTCGCCCGACTCGGCGCCGACCTCCGGTCCGCACCGGCGACGGCCATGGCGTGGATGGGCCATGCGGTGCCTGCGTCGGACATGGTGGGCATGGCCACCGAGGCCGAGGTCGACGCCCTTGCAGCCGCACGCGGCGCTGCGGCTGACGACCTGTTCCTCGGCCTGATGATCGAGCACCACCGAGGCGGCATGCACATGGCGCGAGCGGCCGCCCGCCGTGCCACGGACGCCGCCGTGACGGACATGGCCGAGACGCTCGAGCGCAACCAGGGGCTGGAGGTCGCCGAGCTGCAGGCAAGCCGTCGTCAGTTGGGACTTCCGCCCACGCCGGAGTGACAAGCGCCGGTTGGCGCACCGAGAACGTGGGACCTGTCCTCTCTGCGTGACTACGCAGATGGACGACCGGTCGCCTGACAAGGGCCTCATCGAAGCTGCAGTCGACACGTCGTCGTCGGTGGTGCTGCTACGCGGAGCCAGGGTCCCCGTCGGTGTCAGCGGCGACCACCACGCCCGCGGCACCCAGCACCAGCCCACCGAGCAGAAGGTTCGTCGCGCCGAAGGACACGCCGAAGACGGCGGCCACCACGCCCATCAACACCAGCACGCCGCTCGCCGTGAGTCGTGCACGCGGTTCGGGCTGGGGCCCCCTGGGTCGGTCAGCCAACGTGGTCGCCGTCCTTCACGAGCGCGCCTGACGTCGTCGACTCGGCCAATCGCACGACCGTCTCGGGGAGGTCCCCCACGGCGATGTCGCGCACGCTCACGTGCTCCAGGATCGCCCGCTCGTTCGCCCGGAGGGCCAGCCACACCGTGGCCAACGCAACGGCGTGGCCCTTGTACGTGACGGCCTCCGGCCGCTCGCCACGGACGTCGGTGAGCGGCCCGTCGACGACACGCACCACATCCGCAACGCTGATCTCGGCTGCCGGCTTGGCGAGGCTGTAACCACCCTCGCTGCCTCGGTACGCCCTCACGATGCCGGCCCGCCGCAACTCCGCCAGCAGCGTCTCGAGGTACTTCGGCGGCAGGTTCTGCAGGCCCGCCAGCTCCTCGAGCTTCAGTTGGTGACCCTCGGACGCGGCCAGCTCGACGACCGCCCGTAGGGCGTAGTCCCCCCTCGCAGTGACTCGCACGGCGCCGTGGTCAGGCCGACGTCGCCACGCTGGTGATGGCCCCCGGGACGGGTCGGACGTGGACCACGGTCCCGGGCTGCAGACGAAGCTCTTCGGCGGTGGCCCGGGTCACCTGCACCCAGGCCTCACTGCCCTGCACGAGGAGCTCCACCCGCACCTCGAAGCCGAGCTTCGTGACGCGAGCCACGGTGGCTTCCACGGAGGACGCGCTGGGAGCCGACGACACCTCGAGGTCGTGGGGCCGGACCAGCGTGTCGCCGAGCCGGGTGACCGGGCCGAGGAAGCTCATGACGAAGTTGTTGGCCGGCCGTTCGTACAGCTCGTCCGGCGTCCCCGCCTGCTCGACGCGGCCGTTGGCCATGACCACGATGTCGTCAGCCACGTCCATGGCCTCCTCCTGGTCGTGGGTGACGAACACGGTCGTGACGTGCACCTCGTCGTGCAGCCGTCGGAGCCATGTCCGCAGCTCCTTGCGCACCTGGGCGTCGAGGGCGCCGAACGGCTCGTCCAGGAGGAGCACCTGCGGCTCGACTGCGAGTGCACGGGCGAGAGCCATGCGCTGGCGCTGTCCACCCGAGAGCTGGGACGGCAACCGGTGGGCGAAGGCCTCCAGGTGCACCAGCTCGAGCAGCTCGGTGACCCGCTTCTTGATCTCGTCCTTCGGGCGCTTGCGGATCTCGAGTCCGAAGGCGACGTTGCGGTACACGCTCAGGTGCTTGAAGGCGGCGTAGTGCTGGAACACGAAGCCCACGTTCCGTCGCTGCGGCGGCAGCGCCGTCGCATCGGACCCGCTGATGCGGATGGTGCCCGAGTCCGGCGTCTCCAACCCGGCGATCACGCGCAGCAGCGTGGACTTGCCGCCGCCGCTCGGTCCCAGGAGCGCCGTCAGCGAGCCGCTGGCGATCGTGATCGACACGTCCTCGAGCGCAGTGAAGTCACCGAACCGCTTGTTGACGTTGTGCACCTCGATGGCCACGGCTACCGCTCCTCTTTGGGACGCAACAGATTGATGCTGAGCAGGACGAGGATGGCGATCAGCGCGAGCACGAACGCCGCTGCGTAGGCGCCTTCCTGGTCGAAGCCCTGGAACCGCTCCTCCACCAGAAGGGTCATGGTCTGCGTCCGCCCCACCAGGCGCCCGGAGACGACGGCGACGGCGCCGAACTCACCCAGGGACCGTGCCAGGGTGAGCACCACCCCGTAGGCGAGCGCCCAGCGGATCGCCGGGAGCGTCACCCGCTTGAAGGCCTGGAACCTCGAGGCCCCGAGCGTCCACGCCGCCTGCTCCTGTTCGACACCCACCTCCTCGAGGACGGGCGCCACCTCGCGCACCACGAGCGGGATGGAGACGAAGATCGTGGCCAGCACCATGCCGGGCGTGGCGAAGATGATGTCGATCCCCCGATCGGAGAACCAACCCCCGACGGTGGTGAGCCGGCCGTACACGAGGATGAGCGCCAGACCGACGACGACGGGCGACACGGCCAGCGGGAGGTCGATCAGCGCGTTCAGGAGGCGCTTCCCTCGGAACTGGTGCCGCACCAGGAGGATGGCGGTCGTCACCCCGAAGATCGTGTTGCCCACCACGGCCCAGAAGGCGACCGTCAGCGTCAGCTGGAACGCGTGGATCGCCTGCTCGCTCGTGAGCGAGTCCCACACCGGCGCGACGCCGTTCTCGAAGGTGCGCCAGAACACCAGGCCCACCGGGACGACCAGGAGGAACGAGAGGTACCCCAGGGCGACCAGGCGCACGGTCCACCTACCCACGACGCACCGCCCAGCGCTGCGCCACGTCCAGGGTCAACAGCACGACGAGCGCCACCACGAGCAGCACCGTCGAGACCGCCGCCGCCCCCGTCGTGTTGTCCGTCTCGATCTGCCCGAAGATGTGCACCGAGGCCACCTGCGTCTTGAACGGCAGGTTGCCGGAGATCAGGACCGTGGCGCCGAACTCGCTCATCGCCCGGGCGAACGAGAGTGCCGTGCCGGCGACGATGCCGGGCACGAGGTTCGGCAGGACGATGCGGCGGAAGATGGTGAAGCCGCTCGCTCCGAGGGACGCCGCCGCCTGCTCCATCTCCTGGTCGAGCTCGAGGAGGACCGGCTGGACGGTGCGGACCACGAAGGGCAGGGTCACGAACAGCAGGGCGACGATGACGCCGGCCCGCTGGTACGCCAGATCGACCCCGACGGGGCTCTCCGGCCCGTAGAGCGAGATGAGCACGAGACCGGCGACGATCGTCGGGAGCGCGAAGGGCAGGTCGATCAGCGTGTCGATGATCCGCTTCCCCGGGAAGTCGTCTCGGACCAGCATCCACGCCACCAGCGTCCCGAAGACGACGTTGAGGAGCGCCACCAGGAGCGATGCGACGATGGTGAGCCGGAGCGCCGACCAGGCCTCCGGTGTCGTGATCTGGTCCCAGAACTCACCCAGTCCCTCGTCGGCCGACCGCCAGACGACGGCGCCGAGGGGGATGAACACGATGATGCTCAGGTAGAGCGTCGCCAGGCCGAGCGGGAGCCCCGTACCGAAGCGGCGAGGGGCAACGACCGGGGGGGCCGCCGGTACGACCGGCGGCCCCCCCAGCGCGTGCGTCGCCGTGGCACTAGCCAAGCGAGACCCCGATGCCCTGCTCGATGTCGGCCATCACGCTCCCGTCCGGATCGAAGAACGTGGAGCTCACGTCGGACCAGCCACCGAACTCGGTGATGTCGAACAGAGCCGAGGGCGTCGGGAAGTCCTCGGCGCCGGGCACGCCGTCACGGGTGGGCCGGTAGCCGTTCTTGACGAACGCCTCCTGCGCCTCCTCGGTGCGGAGGTAGTCGAGGAAGGCCTGGGCCTCCTCCGGGTGCTCGGAGGTCGACGTGATGGCAACGGGGTTCTCGATGAGGATCGTCTCGTCCGGGACGATGTACTCGAGGTCCTCGCCCTGCTGCTGGGCGAAGATCGCCTCGTTCTCGTAGGCGAGCAGCACGTCACCCTTGCCGCCGGTGAAGGTCTGCAGCGACTTGCGGGCGCTGTCGTCCTGGACCACGACGTTGTCGAAGAGATCGGCCAGGTACTGCGTCGCCTCTTCCTCGGTCTTCCCCTGCTCGAGCTGGGCGCCGTAGGCGGCCATGACGTTCCAGCGCGCCCCGCCGGAGGTGAAGGGGTTCGGCGTGATGACCTCCACGCCGTCCTGCGTGAGGTCGTCCCACGAGTCGATGCCGAGGGGGTTGCCCTCACGGACGACCCAGACGACCACGGAGTCGGTGATCATCCCCTTCTCGGGGCCCGTGTTCCAGTCCTCGTCCACCATGTCGGCCTCCACGAGCCGGGTCATGTCGGGCTCGAGGGAGAACTCGACGACGTCGGCGGCCAGGCCGCCTTCGACGGCGCGGCTCTGGTCGCCCGATCCCCCGTAGGACTCGCTGAACTCGACGTCCTTGCCGGCGTCGGTCTTCTGGAAGTCGCCGATGATCTGCTTGTACGCCTCCTGGGGCGTCGAGTAGGCGACGAGGGACAGCTCCGTCTTGTCGCTGCTCCCGCCGCACCCGGCGACAAGCCCCATGCTGACGAGGAGCCCCGCCGCCGCCATCCACCGCTTCTTCATTCGCCGCTCGCCTTCCGTCGCTTCCATGTATTCCCTACTGGATCGGTGGACAAGGTAGAGAGAGTCGGCAACCCAGTCAAGGCACTGTCGGTCACATCCCTGTGACGCTGAGCGGCGGCCCGGACCGCGAGCGGAGGGCCGGCCGCCCCACCGGCTCCGGTGCCGACCGGGGACGTGCTGGTCAAAGAGGGCGGAGGGCCGGATTCGAGAGACGAGCATGAGCTCGTCCTCCGCGAGCGCCCCGGGCATTGTGCGATCCGTTGCCCGGCCAGGCGGGGACGTTGGGGGTGGTGCTCACCGCCGCAGCCGCGCAACCCCCGGGCCGGTCAGCTCGTCCACCACGGACTCGCGTCCGGCGAGAGCCATCACGATCGCTTCGCCCTTCCCGGACACGAGCGGGCCATCTCCCCACACCCATCCGATGTCCGTCGCCTCCACTCGCAGGCCACCTGCGCGGCTCCGGAGGCCAGTGAGCCTCGGCGGATCGACGAGGCACTCGAGCACCCCGACGACGCGCTCAGGGACGATCGACCGGGGACGACCGAGCGGCCTACGGACGTCCTGTTGATGGATGACCGCATCCTGAAGAGCGACCCGCCACCCAATCAGCCGAGTGATCCCCCCGGGGATGACGTTCGCTCGTAGGCGGCCCAGGAGGTCGTCGGTGTTCGTGCTGCTCCAAGCCGCCGCCGTACGAAGGTTGACGCGGTCAACGGAGAACCCCGAGCGCACGAAGTGCCACCCGAGACCGGGCGCGAACTGGTCGTACGCGACCACGTGGGCGACCACATCGCGCACTCGCCATCCGGTGCACAGCGACTCGGCTTCCCACTCCTCCGACGTCAACGTCTCCAGGAACGCCAGGAGCTCCGTTCGTTCGTGACGTACGTGGTCACGGGCCTCACGCTTGTCCATCAGTTCGGCGATCGCGAAGGCCCGAGCGACGTCGGAGCCGACGGATCGGGTCCGGGCCGCTCGCCGCACCGCTTCGCGGGAGATGGGAGCCGTCTGAGGTGAGCGAGCCTGCCACGAGCTCGACGAGCGGGGCCTGCGATTCGGCAAGGAGGCCGCAACGACTCCGGGCCCGACGGTCGACCGGGAGCGACGATCATGTTCCCGTGGATGAGGTCTCGATTGAGATCACCGCCCCTCCGGAGCTCGTCTGGGATCTGCTGACAGACATCACGAAGATGGGACGTTGGAGCCCCGAATGCAAGAAGTGCGAGTGGCTCGATGGCGCCGACACGCCGCGTGTGGGCGCCCGCTTCCGGGGCCACAACAAGAGGGGCCTCCTGCGGTGGTCCAGCGTCGCCACGCTGGTCGAGGTCGACCGACCCCGCCACTTCGCCTACGACGTGTACCCCTCGGAGATGCGCTGGGGTTACCGCTTCGAGCCCACGAGCACCGGGACGAGGCTGACCGAGTACCGCACGGAGGTCCGCCGCAAGCCCTGGTGGAACCGCCTCGTATACGCCGTCGGCCTCATGGGTAGCGACCCCGACGCCACCGTGCGCCTAGGCATGGCAGAGACGCTGGCCCGGCTCAAGGCGGCGATCGAGGGCTCGTGACAACCGCTCGCCGGGCCGCCCCTGGCGCTGACGCGACCCCTACGGGGGGACAGGGACCGTCCCATCGTTCCTCTGAGATCGACTCCACCCCGGGCCGGGCTGTGGAGAGGACCCTCTCAGGGGCCCGTCGTGATCCGCTCCCGCTGCAGCCCGGGGGCGGGGACCGGACTCGACTTCGCATCGTCGGACTGCCGACGACGCCGACGCCACGTCCCGGTCTTCACGACGGCGTAGGCCGGAACGAGGTACGCCGCCCCCTGGGCCACGCACGCTGCGCACATGCGGCCACGGTAGCTGTCCACCTCAGGCCGCCGTCGACGGGAAGAGCGGGCGTGCCAGGTGATCGCCGAGCCGGTCGCTCACGACGTTCGGGTGCACGGCGGCAGCCAGCGCAGCTCCACGTCTTTCCCCGCTGGCGGGGCACGGCCGCCCCCGGCTTGCGTGCCGACCGCATAGGCCCTGCTCAGAACATGCGGAGGGAGCGGGATTCGAACCCGCGGGGCTGACGCCCAGAGGTTTTCAAGGCGCCTTCCTTACGTCCGAGCTGGTCCGTCCTGGGTTGCGACGTACACCATGCGCTGGGGTTTTGCAGTCCCGCTGTCCGCTGGCGTCCACGCCGTCGCGCCAAGTTCCGGCTGGGGCGTTTGCAAAGCCGTTAGCAAGACGGGGCTCACCCGGGAGCCCTACGGAGCTGGGCGCTCCTTCTGGCCGGCCTTCAGCAGCTCCACCATCTCGGCGATGCGGGTTGCTCGCACGTCGGGCCGACGCTTCGTCGCGTCGATCCATCGAAGGTAGGCCCGGCGGTAGAACTGCGCGAGGGCGTCGAAGAACGCCCCGGCTTCGGGCTCTGCCTCGAGCGCGGCGGCGACGTCGGGCGCCAAGTCACCTCTCTGCGGTCCCTCAGGGTGGATCCTCACGGCCACCTCGTCTCCGGGCGCGATGCCGCAGTGCCGGCGCCACGCAGGCCCGAGTACGAACGCCCGCCCCGCCGGAATCGACTCGATCACCGCCCGCACGCCCATGCCGTTCACGGTGCCGGCGATGTGGTGGCGGGGCTTGCGACCCCAGAGCCGGTCCGGGTCGAACGGCACCGGGACGTAGACCCGCCGGCCCTCGGCGATCACCGTCGTGGTGTAGGCCCGGTCGCCGGTCACCGGTCGATCGTGCTCGAAGCAGCTCGAGCCGCGCCGGGCGCCGCGGCGCCACCGTGCACCTCCCGCCGCGAGGGCCGCTCGATCTGGTCGATGCAGCGGAACAGGAGGCACCCAACCTGATCGTTCCTCTCGAGGACCCAGTTCGAGATGGCCAGGACCTCACACCCGGCGTCGCCGCGGACGGCCGCCACGACCATGGTCGTGCCGAAGAACACCAACGCAGCGTCGCTCAGTACCGAGATCGACGGGGCGTACCAGGTGGTGGCGTACATCGCCGTGAACACGCCGCACGTAGCGAGGGCGCCGACCGGACCGGCCAGCCACACCAGCGGCGCCGGGTGTGGACTGGCGATCCACCGCACCACGGCGATGGCCAACGTTGGGAGCACCACGAGCCCGATGACCCATGCCCACACGTCGATCCCGCCGCGAGCGTGTCCCCAGACCACGCTCCCCACCAGTGCTGACCCGACGAGGGCCCTCGCTGCGGTCCCAAGCAGCCCGATCCTTCGGCGGTGATGACCCATGACGAGCACGATGCACCTTCCGCCGCACTGGAAGGTCAAGCGTGTTCGTGGTCACAGGGGGAACCTGCGCCACGAGGGCGGTCAGCCGATGAGGTGGCAGACGCGCTCGGGAGCGCAGGCGGCGCGATCCATGTGCTCGGCGCGGTCGACGAGCCGGCGGAGACTCGCCAGCCGGTCGGCCCTCGCTCCACGGCCCGAACGCCACGTCGCCCGCCGCCGGACCCGCCGGTCCGGCACCATGCGGGAATGGCCAGGCGTTCCGAGCCGGAGCGAACCCGGGCGCAGCGGCTGCTGTTTGGGCTCCTGGCTTTCGGCGCTGCCGGACTCATCGGGCTGCTCGTCTGGTGGTACGCCAGTGACCCCAGCCTCGTGCGGTGGATCTTCACGACGGCGGTCGGCCTGATCGGGAGCGCCGTGAGCTACTGGTGGCTGGCCAGCGTCGGCCACCGGCCTCGACTATGGAGGCAGCGTCGGCGGTGAACGTGCCCGGGCTGAACACCGGCTTAGCGGTGCGTGTACCGGCAGACAGGCGAGCCCGACGCACGGCCTGCTCGTACTGGGAGGTTGCGCCCAGCACCTGGCGCACGAGCCCCCGGGCGAGGCGGTTCGAGTCGGTACAACACGGGGACGGCCGCCGGGCTGCCCCGGCAGAACCAGGGGCCCGGCCCGACGGTGTGTACCACAGCGGACCTCGCATTACTCGGCCTCACCAGCGCTGAGGTCGACAGGTGTTGCGCCGCATGGAGGCTCGGCGTGCCGATCGGCACCTCGTTCCTCGGTGAGTGCGGCCACGTCGGGCGCAGCGGCGGACCGCGCCCGCTTCATCGGTTCACGGCAAGGCTCACGGATGCGCTCACGGCGAAGTCCGGAGATGTCGCTCAGGGCCCTTGCCGGACCCGCACGACGAGCTTGCCGGTGGCGGCGTTGGCGTCCATGTCGGCGTGCGCCTGGCGGACTTCCTCCAAGCCGTCGTAGACCCTGGAGACGGGCACCTCTAACCGGCCCTCGGCGATGGCGTCGAGCAGGCGCTGGAAGACCTCGGGCGGCAGGTCGGAGGCGTTGCCCTCGTAGGCGGTGAGCCGCACGCCGTTCGGGATGTAGCCGATCGGATAGAAGTCCTTCACCGTCCACTCGTTCGAGAGCATCCCGGTGAAGCACACCGTGCCGTGCACCCGCACCGAGCGCAGGGTGTCGGGCAGGGTCGGGGTCCCGACCAGCTCGAGGGCAGCGTCGGCGCCGTCGGGGACGACCTCTCGGACGGCGGCGGCGATCTCGCCGGTATCGACGATGGGGTGGTCGACGCCCCCGCGGACGAGATCAGCGGTCCTCTCGGGCCGGCGGGTCGTGGCCAGCACCGTCGCACCGATGTCCTTGGCGAGCGCAGTTGCAGCGAGGCCGACCGAGGAGGTGCCGCCGCGGATGACCAGCGTCTGTCCGGCTTGCAGGTCGAGGCCGGTCGTCAGTGACCCGTGCGCCGTCTGCACCATCTCGGGGAGTGCCCCGACGACCTCCCACGGCAGATCGCTGGTGAAGGGAACCACCTGGCCGGCGGGGACACACGTGTACTCGGCGTAGCCACCGTCGAAGGTCCGTCCCATGCCGCCCATCAGCGCAGCGACCTGCTGACCGGCGGGGAACTCGCCGCCGGGTGCAGCGATGACGACCCCTGTCGCCTCGATGCCCGGCACCCGGGGGAAGGTCACGCCCTCTGCGAGCCCGAGCCGGGTGTGCAGCTCGGAACGGTTCAGACCGAACGCCTCCACCCGGACGAGGACCCAGCCGGACACCGGCTCCGGAATGGGAAGCTGCCGAACCTGCAACGCCTCGGGTGGGCCTGGCCCGTCGAGCACGACGGCGCGCATCGTCGCTGCCATGGGCGTCCTCTCTCAGGTTCGCGAGCGGTCACGATGGACAACCCGGTCCATGGCGTGCTCGGGTCGGACCGGGCCTCCAGGACGTAGCTCCACGTCTTCCCCCGCTGGCGAACGTGCCCTCCGGCGCTCACGGCGCCAGCCGTACGGAGCGGCGTTTGCAAAACCGTGAGCAAACGGAGGGCGGCCGGACGCGTGGGCGACCGCGCCCATCACGGAAGTGCTGCTCA
>Ga0126307_10004065_pt1 | contig 10100 bp, 10 predicted proteins | sample Plot28_FD_89955 | JGI IMG/M metagenome (GOLD analysis project Ga0126307, IMG submission 89955) | Serpentine soil microbial communities from UC McLaughlin Reserve, CA, USA - Plot28 | ecosystem: Environmental > Terrestrial > Soil > Grasslands | place: USA: UC McLaughlin Reserve, Lake County...
GTTCGCGGTCGGCGGGAGGGTCGTCCACACGCCAAGTGTGCGCCTGTCGGCCGCCCACCATGCGTGCGGTCACGATGAGCTTGCCCTCCACTCTGTGGACGGTTCCAACCACCCGCGGGCCCCTCGCGAGGCCACCGGCGAGAGCCAGCAGCGCGCCGACTGGGATGCTCACTGGCCCAAGGCTCATTTTCGCCTCGACGCTCACCGCACCCTGCAGCGCATCGTCTGCCTCGGCTGCCCTGATCGGCGCAGGTGAGTCCAGCGGCTGCTCGTTCGTCACCGTCGGGTCGCTGTCGGCCTGCTCGACGGCGTCCTTGTCCTCATCGAAATAAGCATACTGCTGGGCCTTGACCGCCTGCGGCCGCGCCCGCTGCTCGTCGACGACCTGGTATAGCTCGTGAAGCCGGGCCAGCTCGACCACCAGCAACGAGCTGAGGCCCGGCGCGCGCTCCCCTTCCGGGTTGCGAACATAGTCAACGAAGTCGTCCACGACGACCCGAGTTCGGGCACGCATCAGCCAACGCACGAAGGCCAGGAATGCGACCACCACTGCGACATTCCGTAGCCGGAGCCAGGAGGTGCCATGCAGAACCCAGGCGTCGAGCAATCCGAAGGCCACACAGACAAGGGCCGTGGGGACCGCCAGCGGCAACAGCGCCCGCGTCAACGGACCGTCGAGCCATTTCCAAACGCGGCCAACCGTGCGGGCGGCGTAGAGGGCCACATAGCGGAGCCCAACCCCCAAGATTGCGCCAATGGCAGGTCCTGCCCCCATGCTTGGAGCCCGCCGAGCGTTCACTGAATCAACCATCTGACAAGACTAGATCCGAACGGTCCGTAAGCCATGTGATGCCGATCACGGTCGCCAGGTGCTTCTTGTCACAGTGCTGCCGGTCAGTCGGCCTGGTCTGTAGGTACCTGAGCGTTACGTCAACATCGGCAAGCAGGTCGAAACCATTGCCAGGGCGGCAACTGGCCGGTCGGACTGGCAGACGACGGCGAGGCTGGGCCGCGTGGTCACAGAGCTGCGGCAGCTCAACGAGCTGACATGGTCTGCAAGTCTCCACGAGACGGCTGGCCATTGTTCGACTCATGGCCCCCTCGGGGGGAGTGGAGCGGCCGCGCCGCATGATGCGCTTCGCGCAATTGATTGCGATAACGCACGACACCGGTAGGTGCCGCCAGCTACCACTCCAACGCGCCGAGCCTTCTCGCCTCCTTGAGGATGGGCGTATGCTGCTTGCCTTGAGCTGACGAGACGGGGTGCGGATGGCTTCGGCCCGGGAGCAGCCTGCGGTCGGCTCGTAACAAGTTGCCGCCACGGGCAGGCATCGGTCGCTACGTCGCGGGTCGCACCGTCAACTCCACGGCGGCGTCCTCACCGAGGAACTGACCGGCGATTGGGAGTGGCACTCTTGCCATCCAAACACCCTGCCGGTCGTCAAGGTCACCCAGCGGATCACCGCTGGGCTGGTAATCCCGGAGAGGCACCTCAATCTCAGAGGCCCAGGTCGCCCAGCAGACCATGCCGGTCTGGCGCTGCTCGACGTCGACAACAAGGATGTCATCGAAGTCGGTACTCTGTTCGATGTGGTCCTTCCAGAAGAAGACGCTGTTGTGTTCTTGCAACGACAGCAGACGTACGTGCACGGTATAACGCATTGGCATGTGCGGACGCGCCTGTTCCGTCCAAAGGTAGCTGGTCACCAGCGGGATAGGCCTGTCCGCCGGGTCCTCTGGCCGACGCTCCTCGATGAGGATCGGGCAGTGGTGTGCCGCGGTCTGCTCGTGAAAGAGAACAGGCAGGCCCCGCACTGCAAGGCGAGTCTCGGCCTGCCAGGTCAGCCTCTGCGCCTGTGGCAGTCTCAAGTCGACTAGGTCCGCGGTGACCCTAACGTCGCCAAAGAGGAAGCGGATCAGATTCTGGTAGCCCTCCTCGGAGTTGACCATGCCGTAGCGGCCGCTGTGGCTACGGTGCACATACGCGTGGTTAGCTTTGGTGACCAGGGCGTTCTCGATCTGCACCAGTCCGTCGCTCTTCACGCCGACAGCGCGGGAGGACATGCCCAGTGCGGCTGCATAGTCCTCGGGATTGGTGCCGATAAGGCAGAAGATCCGGTCGGTGGGGAAGTTGTCGGGGTCCGGGTTGTCCCGGGGGTCCCAGTCGCGGGGGGCACGGTTCTGTCGACGAGCGGATGGGGTGAGGTACTCGTACATGCGCTCTGGACCGAAGATCTCACCGCCGCCGATGCCGAACTCGTCGCGGAGCGCCTCGGCTAATCCGAAGCCGAACTCAAACTCAATCCCGCCGTGAGGCGTGCCGTAGGTGAACAGGCGGTCGACGAAGTCCGCGGCCTGTCTGCGCTCACCTGGCCCTGGGTTGGCGCCGTTGAGCCCATAGCGGTCGGGGATGACGCGCTGGATCATCGATCGGCAGATCAGGCCGCCCATCGAGTGGGCAACCAAGTGCACCCTGGGCGCTCCAGTCTTGAACAGCACCTTCTCGACCAGACGTAGTAGATCCTCAGCGGCTGTCTCCAACTGGAAGGGACGGGGGTTGGTCAGGTCAGGTCGGCCCCGGTTGGCCTCCTCCAATTCCTGATCGGCAACAGAATCCCGGCTCTTCTTCCGCCTCTCCCAGGTGGTGGCGGACCGGTCGTAGAAGCGGTGGATCCAAATGGAGGTTGGGACCACCTCCCCCGGTTCCTTGCTATCCAAGTAGGCTTCCTGGTCACCATCGACAAACAGGGAATAGCTCATCTCGGTAACCAGCCGGACGAGAGGGCTCTCAAACTGATAGAAGATCGGATCCCCCTCGCCATTGACCCTCACATGGGTCGAGCCGGCGTTGAATCCGTAGAATGGATCGTCAACCGCCTTATTGATGCCGCGTGTGCTGCCGGCGAACCCGCGGAGATAGATAATCGGAAACCTGCCGGGCATAAGTCCCCCTCGGTTCCAAGTGCTACCCGTATCTTGATGGCTGTGAACGCCTCAGGTTGCTCGCCAAGCGGATGAGTTGGGGCCAGGTCGACTGTGCATCGTTACGGGGGAGACGGATGACATAGCTGCCTACGGGATCATGATCCCAAGCACGCGGTGTATGGCGTCGGATGGGACCCGGCGCGCACGCTCTGGATCTGCGCGTACGGTACGTCTTACAGCGGCATCGGCGAATACCTCCTTGTCAGAAGGAGCCTTCTGCCCGGCAGCGATACAACACGGCGATGCTGAGCCTTCCAAGGATCACCGCTCGGCCCGGCTATCGGCTGTGACCGCCGGCACAGCCGGCATGTGACATTCAGCACCACCGCACTGTGCCCCTGTCGGGCAGTAGCCCTCTCTGCGCCTTCGACTTACGAGCGGAGGCTGATCCGGCGTTGGCCGCAGCGTGCGCGAACTGGCAGCCGCTAGCGAGCCGATATCAAGTGGAGGTCTGCGAGGGCACCGACCCATGCCGGCTGGCGGCCGGCTGTTGCTCCGTGCGTCGCGGCGGTCATCTCATGGACGCCGACATGCAGGTACACCCGGCCGCGTCGGGCACCGGGCGATTCACGAGCTGTTCGACACCACCCCGCTGTACGACCTGGACGACTATCCGGAGGCCGTCCCCGAGATCGGCGCCGTCGGCGACTGGATCACGGTGACCAGCCAGTTCGACGGCCGGGGCTATGTCCACCTGTTCGACGCGGCGACGCTGGAGGACCTCGACGCCTTCGTGGTTCCCGAGGCGACGGATCCGGCCTACGCGTCGGGCTTCGACGACCTGTCGGTGCACAAGGTGGCGACCGACCCGTCGGTCGCCTACCTGAGCTACTACTCGGGCGGCTGCGCGCGATCCAGATCCAGTGCGGCGGAGCGCCGTAGGATCCGGCCAACCCGCCGGCGGAACGTCGACTTGCGAGCTGGTGGAGGTGGGCGGCTACCTCGATCCCAACGGCAACGACTTCTGGGGCGTTGAGGTCATCCTCAACCGGATGACGACCCGAATGTCGAGGGCGACGAGGTGCTGATCCTCGCCAGCGATCGGGAGAATGGGCTCTTCATCTTCCGCGCCCCATGATCTCTGCGCTCTGAGAGGAAGATGACCACGAGGGGCCAGCCACCACTGGCCCCCTCGTGCGTGCGATGCGCGACCAGAACAAGCCGCCGCCTACGTCAGCCGCCGGCGCCTGTCGCTCGCCGACTACCTGCAGGTGTTCCGCGAGCAGCGCGTCGAGCTGCTTCCCCGTGGCCAGCCGCGGGCGTGAGGGCACTGTGGACGCGGCCTCCACCCTGCCCTGGACCAGCTTCGCCCAACCGAGCCGCCGCGGTACCGCTGCTGCAGCTGTGTGCGCTGCTCGCCCCCGACGAGATCCCAGTTGGCTGGCTGCTCGAGAAGCCGACCTGCTATCGAGCCCACTGCCGACGCCGCCCGTGACCGGCTGCCGCCGGAGGTGCACTGGCTGGTTTGGGCGTCAAGCCGATCATCGCGTCCAGGGACCCAGGCATCAGCTCTGGCCCACTGCAACCTTCCGATCTTGATCAGACGCTCAAGGTGCCGGACCGAGGCAGTTCGCTGGCGCAGGCCAGTGGCAACCGCTTTGGCAACCCAGGCGCTACTACCAGGCGGTACAGGACGGGTCTAGATGGAATCAGTCCTGCTTCTGAGCAGCCAGGATGGTCCTGGACGGGTCCAGCTGAAAGACTTCGGTCCGACTCGTAATCGGAAGGTCGAGGGTTCGAATCCCTCCTCGGGCTCCATTTGCGCAGCTAGAAGGCTGTCAAGCAAGACGAGCATATTCAGGTGGATCAGGCGGTGGCAACCTGAGCACCTGAACTGACGTCCACACACATTGAGAATGGCTCTCTTGAGAGTGGTGCGGCCGGGCCAAGCGGTGCGCTTCGCGCGATTGATTCAACGGCCTTTCCGCGTTCTCGGCGGACCTTCGGTCCGCGTCGCCTACGGCGGTATCACAGACTGACCGGTTGCCACTTCAGGTTGCGCATAGGAAACCCGCCATCCCGCTGCCGGATGGCGCGCGGCGTCCCCCGAAACTTTCGCGTCGGCACTGCCAGCGTTCCTAACGCTCACTCCAGGAGGTGCCCATCACCAAATCCGGCCATCACTCGTGACCTGCTTGCCGCTGCTCGGGAACATCGGCGAGACGGCGCCGATCAAGTTCTGTGACCAGCCCCTGCGATAACCATGCCAGGGCTCCTACCACCATCCCGGAGTCCAAGGAGCTGAGCACTATGCGCCCCCACCCGCGCCATCGCCACCGCCATCCTGCTGGCTAGCATCGCCGTGGCCGGCTGCGCCGCCCACCAGTCCAACCAGCCCACCACCCCTCGGAGCCAGCAACAAGCCGCCACCACAGCGTCCGCGACCAAGCCGAGCAGGAACGCCGGCAGCGAGCCCACGGTGCTCGCCGACGGCCCGGCCGACCGCCAGCCAGCCGTGCTCGCCGATGGCCGCCACCCGGTCTGCCTCACGGCCGTCGACCCGGCCCGCGGGACCATCACCTTCGACCTGATCGGCCGGATGTGGGCGCCGGTGTCGTTCACGCCCGCGGCCAGCTGGCTACGTTCCCACAACCGGGGGGGGCGGGCCGCCATTGGCGTCCCATTCGGTGGTGGCCTGTCGCCTGACGCATCCGCAACGCCGCCGCCGCCGCGGTGATGGCTGCCGCCAGGGGGGCCAGGCCGACAAGAACGCCTCGTGCGTCACCCCAAGGGATAACGGTGCCGTTGTCGGTGTCGGTGGAGAGCAGCCGCCGGGCGATGAACGGATCCAGCTCGCTCAGCACTGGGCCAGAGAGCTCGTCGCGGTCGACCCGCCAGCGGGTGGGACGCCCGACTTCATCGACCGGTACCAGCCGCAGCAAGCCGCCGATCACTTCATCAGCGCTGCGGCCACTGACGCGCAGGCGGGCAGTCAGAGCGGCGTCGGCCTGGCGGACCAAGGCGCCCTGCACCCGCCTAGCTGCTCATAGTGGACCGCCGACAACTGCCCGCCGCGTGTGACGCAGTCGGCCAACTGCCCCAGGGCGAAGGCCAATAGCGGCAACGCCTCCCCCGTATCGGTATCACCGACCAGCCGATCCACCAGTTCCTCACCAATCCCGATGCCGGCCAGCCGCGCCGGCCCTTAATCACCGTCGCCAACGCGTCGCGCCGCAGCGGCCGCAACGGAAACACCCGCGTGGGCAGGCCAGCGAGTTGAGAACTGGCCAATAGCTGGGCCAGGAACTCCGGCCGCAGCGTCCCCACGACCTGCACCGGATGGCCCAGCGCCCACCGCGACAGCTCGGCGAACCGGGCCGAGCCGTCAGAGCGGCCTGGGTGAGCAGCTCCTCGGAAGGGTCCACCATCAGCAGGTGCCGTCGCCGCCCCTGGCCCGGCGCCGCCAGGAGCAGCTCCTCGGCCAGCTCGACCAGCTCATGAGCCTGCAGTCGGTCCCGCACCTGGGCAGCGTCCAGCCCAGGCGCAGCTGCCGTGCCCGGCGGTGAGTTCACGGGCAAGCGGCGCCACCGGGTCAGCGCCCGGCAGCAACGGCGCCAGCATCCACCAGTCCGGCTCCTCGGCCACCGCCGGCAGCAGGCCGGCCCGGACCAGCGACGACTTACCGCACCCCGACGGGCCCACCACCAACAGCACTCGACCGCCGGCGTGTTCCGCCGGTGAGCGCAGCAGGCCTACCAGCGCCTGGACCTCGGCGGCGCGGCCAAGGAACACCCGATGCTGGGCAACCTCAAAGGGTCGCAGCCCCAGAACGGGCTGCGACTATCGGGCCAACCCCACCCCTCGGCCGCATCCACCCGGCGCAACGCCGCAGCCCGGGCAGCCCGAGCCGCCCTCGGGTCGCTGACCAGGTCGGCGTACTGGCTCCATTCCAACAGCGGATACTCCAAGGTCGAGGGCCGAATTTGGCTCTCCGAGGGGTTACATGCGCACAACTTGAGGCGGATGGCTTGGCGACAGAGAGCTTATACCGAACAAGCAGATCAAACCCGCAAGACTAGCGAAGTTCATGGCGCACGGCCTAAGCCTCTGAGCTGGAGCCCTTCTCGGCCCCACGCTGTGGGGTATTGCGCCTGATCGTAACGTGATAGGCTTGCGCTGTTCTGGTGTTTCGACTTGATTCGACCATGCCATCCATTAGCTTGACCTGCTAATTGACACGCAACTCCGGCCCGGGGGCACCTCTAGGTCCAACTGCTCCTACGCAGTGGCATCTGACGAGGTAGGTGACATGGAGATGTCAACGGCGGTGCGAAGCGAGCATTCGACCTACCGAACCCTCTTGGCAGTCGACATCGAGAGTTACGGTCGACCTGAGCGATCGGATCCCGCTCGGGTACAACTCCGCCGGCATCTGACAGAGTGGTGTACCGGGCTACTGAGAGAGGTCGGCGCGGACTCTCGGCAATGGGTCCGCCAGGACACCGGCGACGGGTGCCTTATCTCCATCGACCCGAACGTGCCCCGGAGCTTGTTGCTGGCCACCGTACCCGCTGGACTGCAGGACCACCTATTCGTCTTCAACCAGGAAAGGCCGGTGGCTGAGCGCCTCCGGGTCCGGCTGGCCATGCATGCCGGAGATGTACTGGGCGACCCTGATCCGTTTGTCGGGGCGGCGACCATTCACGTCGTCCGCCTTCTGAACAGCGAGGTACTTCGCGCCTCCCTGCGCGCCACAGCGCAATCGGTAGCCGTCATCGTCTCGAAAGCTATCTACACCGGGATTGTCAAACAGGCACATGGTGGCTTGGATCCGGCCGCCTGGCATCGTGTCATTGCTGACGGTAAAGAGGGTGCGGCGGCTGCCTGGATCCACGTGCCAGGGGACGTCGACGCTCCGACCCGTATCGGCGACGGGGGCATCGCCTGGGCGCCGTATTTGGGCCTGGCGGTCTTCCAACCCGAGGATGCCGAACGGTTCTTCGGTCGAGAGCGCCTGGTTGCCGACCTCGTTGGGCGGCTGGGGACGCGACGGTTTCTCGCGGTCTTTGGGCCCTCCGGAAGCGGCAAGTCGTCCCTGCTGCGGGCGGGCCTCCTTCCGGCGATTCGGTGTGGGGAATTACCTGGCAGTCAGGAGTGGGTCACCCTCCTACTGACTCCGGGAGAGCACCCGCTCGAGGAACTCGCCATCCATCTTGGAGCGCTCCAGGGTGTCGCTCCAGGTGCGCTTCGGTCTGATCTGGAAACGCGGCCTGCCAACCTGGGCCTCGTGATTCGCCAAGCGATGATCGGTAGGTCGCCTACCGCCGAGATGCTGCTGGTCGTAGATCAGTTCGAGGAGGTGTTCACACTCTGCAGGGACGAGAGTGAGCGGACTAGCTTCATCGACGCGCTCCTGGGGGCCATCAATAGCCCGAGGAGCCGTGCAAGGGTCGTCATTGGCATCCGAGCCGACTTCTATGGTCGATGCGGAGAGCATCCGGGCATGGTCGCCTCATTGCAGGATGCGCAGGTGCTGATTGGTCCTATGACCGAGGGCGAGCTTCGTGCGGTGATCACACAGCCCGCCACGCGAGCCGGGATGACGGTCGAGGGATCGCTGGTGGAGGCCGCTCTTGGTGACGCACGGGAGCAGTCGGGCGCCTTGCCGCTGCTGTCCCATGCCCTGCTTACAACCTGGCAGCGGCGAAGGGGCCGCAGCCTCACCCTGGCTGATTATCTGGCGGCCGGGGGGGTCCAAGGAGCGGTCTCCCAGTCCGCCGAGGAGGTATACAGCGAGCTCGACTCCGCCCAGCGACAGATCGCGAGAGCGATCTTCCTGCGATTGATCGTCATTGGCGACGGCGCGCAGGTCACGAAGCGACGGGCGAGCTTGGACGAGCTCTATACTGGCGAGGACGCCGCCGGGACAACGACGGTACTCGAGAAGCTGGCTGCAGCACGGCTCATCACGATTGGTGAGGACAGTGTCGAAGTGGCCCACGAGGCATTGATCCGGAGCTGGCCGCGCCTACAGGAATGGCTGATAGATGACCGTGAGTGGTTGCGATCGCATCAGCGAGTCATGGATGCCGCCCGGGAGTGGGATGCGCTCAGACTCACGCCCGATGTGCTGTATCGCGGAGTTCGACTGGCCGAGGCCCAAGGCTGGAGCGATCGCCGCTACCGTGATCTAACGCCGCTCGAACGGGACTTCCTGACCGCCAGTCTGCAACTGGAGTCCGACGAGCGCTACGCAGCCCAGAAGCGGACGCGCCGACTCAAGCAGCTCGTGGCCGCGCTCGCCAGCTTGCTTGCGCTGACGCTCGTCGCTGGCGGTTTGGCCCTGCAGCGAACTGGGGAAGCGATCCGACAACGGAACCTCACGACCTCCAGCCAACTCATTGCCGTCGCTGACAAACTGCGCGAAGACGGCAACGCTGTCCTTGCACAGCAGTTCTACGTCGCTGCCCTGCACTTCGGTCAGACACCTGACACCCGGAGCCGGGTCTTGACCGCGGTTGCCGCACCGAGCGCCGGCAGGCTGCTTGGCCACACCAACGCAGTCTATAGAGCATCGTTCAGCCCAGATGGTCGGGTCTTGGCGACCGTCAGCTTTGACGGAACGGCGCGGCTCTGGGTCGTCAGCACCCGCAGCATGCTACGGGTGCTGACGACCGGTCACACCAGCTCCGTGCTGGCGGCGGCGTTCAGCCCGGACGGCAAGATGCTGGTCACCGGCGGTCGGAATGGGACGATACAGGTCTGGAACAGCGCTGACGGCAAGCCACTCACCAGCTTCGACGGACGCGCCAAAAGCATCAGGGACTTGGCCTTCAGTCCGGACGGTCGGATCCTGGCTACCGCGAACTCCAACCGAACCGTCGCGCTATGGAATGTCCACCGCTCGGCGCCAGTCCTCACCCGCGCTAGAGCCCTCCACGGCTTTGACGGTCCAGTCCTCGCGCTTGCGTTCAGTCCTGACGGTCGCAAGTTGGCCACTGCTAGCGCCGATCAGACCGTGCGTCTCTGGGATGTCACCCGGGCGGCCAAGCTGGCCGACCTCACCGGTCATACCGGCGCCGTGTACGGCGTGGCGTTCAGTCCTGACGGTCGCAAGTTGGCCACTGCTAGCGCCGATCAGACCGTGCGTCTCTGGGATGTCACCCGGACGGCCA
>Ga0126307_10004066_pt1 | contig 10100 bp, 10 predicted proteins | sample Plot28_FD_89955 | JGI IMG/M metagenome (GOLD analysis project Ga0126307, IMG submission 89955) | Serpentine soil microbial communities from UC McLaughlin Reserve, CA, USA - Plot28 | ecosystem: Environmental > Terrestrial > Soil > Grasslands | place: USA: UC McLaughlin Reserve, Lake County...
ACGCGCGCCGACGCCGTCTTGCTCATCGCCGCCCTCTTCGAGGCGGGAGCTTTAGCCCGCTTCGTCTCTTTAGCCGTCGAGATCGGCCTCACCCCACTCGTCGAGGTCCACGACGAGCGAGAAGCAGACCTCGCGCTGGAGTCCGGCGCGCGGGTCATCGGGGTCAACAACCGAGATCTACGGGATTTCACCGTAGACCTTACCACCACCGAGAGGCTCGCCTCCAAGCTCGCGGGCACTACGCTCGTCGCCGAGAGCGGCGTAAAGATGCCCGAGGACGCTCGGCGTCTACGGGATGCTGGAGCCGACGCGGTTCTCGTGGGCAAGGCGGCGATGCGCGACCCAGCGCTTGTTGCTGAGCTGGCTGCCATCCCCTGAAAAGGCGGGATTACCCAATGCAGGAGACTAGGGTAGGCCGCCGGCCGGTTCAGAAAGAGAGTTTGGTAGGAACGTTGTTCTACCCGACCAAGCCCGATGTTCCTCGTCCGGCGGTGATCGTTCTGGGCGGATTGGACGGAGGCTTGCAGGAAGGCAGCGCGGCGATGCTGGCCTCGGAGGGTTTCGTGGCGCTAGCGCTTGGCTATTTCGGTCCTCAGCCGTTGTTCCCCGAACCAATCGAGATTCCGCTGGAATATTTCGCCAAAGCCGTTTCCTGGCTGAAAGCTCAACCCTTCGTTGCTCCGAACGGCATCGCTATGGTAGGCGTGTCCGAGGGCGGCGAACTGGCGTTACTGTTAGGAGCTACCTATCCTGCAAACATTAAAGCGGTAGTCGGCTACGCGCCTAGCGCGGTTGCCTGGCGGGGGGTCTCTTATAGCCTGCGGTCCTTCTTCGGTAGCCCCAGGTCGTCCTGGACGTTGGAAGGCGAACCCGTTCCGTTTGTCGATATATCGCTCCGATTCTCGGAGGTAGCAGGCTACCTTACGGGTAAGTTCCCCTCTTTGAGAGAGATGTTTGAACGCTCTCTCGACGACGAGGCTGCCGTTGCCTTCGGGAGCATCGCGGTAGAGAAGATCGAGGGACCGGTGCTGCTGATCTCAGGTACGGACGATCAGATGTGGCCTTCGGCGTGTTTCTCAGAGATGGTAGTCGAGCGCTTGAAAGCTTACCAACACCCTTTGCCTTACGAGCATCTACGTTACGAAGGGGCGGGCCACCCGACTGGCCTGCCGTACTCCGGGCCTATAAATACTCGAGTCGGTCCCATGCCGCTGGGCGGTAGTCTGGAGAGAAACGGATTCCTAAAAGTGGATTCGTGGCCCAAGGTAGTCGACTTCTTAAAGAATCACCTCACGTGAACGAGGTGCCTGCTCTCTACGCGTGAGGGAGTACAATCTTTCTACTATGGTCAAAGTCAAGGTCTGTGGCATTACCAACCCCGGAGACGGAACATTCGCGGCGGAGGCCGGCGCAGATGCGGTTGGGCTTGTCTTCGCCGAGAGCCCGCGGCGATTGAGCGCGGAGCAGGCGCAAGGGATAGCCGAAGCGCTCCCGCGTGGTGTCCTCAAGGTCGGGGTGTTCATGAACGAGGAGCCGGAAGTGGTGCTCCGGCTCTCCTCTAAGGTCGGGCTCGACTACGCGCAGCTGCACGGTGACGAGACGCCGGAGGCGGTGGACGCGGTGCGGGAGCGCGGCCTCAAGGTCATAAAAGCGCTTCGCGTGCGGGATGCGGGCTCTCTTAAGGCTATAGAGGTATACGAGGCGGATCTTTTCTTGCTGGATGCGTACAGCAAGGAGGCGCGAGGTGGTACGGGAGAGAGCTTCGATTGGGAATTGGCGAAGGCGCTCAAGGGGTGTGATAACATCCTCGTCTCCGGAGGGCTTACGCCGGAGAACGTGCAGGAGGCGGTTCGGTTCTTCGATCCTTACGGGGTGGACGCTTCGAGTTCCCTCGAAGATGCGCCGGGGAAGAAGAACAAAGAGCGGGTTCGGAGGTTCATAGGTGCAGCAAAAGGGTGAGACTGGATACTACTTCGGGCCTTTCGGCGGCCGCTACGTGCCGGAGACGCTTATTCACGCCCTGGAGGAGCTCGAAGAAGCCTATAAACGCTACAGGGACGACCCAGAGTTCGTCGAGGAGCTACACGCGCTCGCCAAAGACTTCGTGGGGCGGCCGACGCCCTTGATGTTCGCCGAGCGGCTTACCCGTAAGTGGGGCGGGGCGAACGTGTGGTTCAAGCGGGAGGACCTAGCGCACACGGGGGCGCACAAGATCAACAACACTCTAGGCCAGATCCTCCTGGCCGACAGGATGGGCAAGGACCGCATTATCGCCGAGACCGGTGCGGGTCAGCACGGGGTCGCAACCGCGACCGTCGCCGCGCTATATGGCAAGGAGTGCGTGGTGTATATGGGCGAGGAGGACACTCGCCGCCAGAAGTTGAACGTCGTGCGAATGAAGCTCCTTGGCGCCGAGGTCGTGCCCGTGACGAGCGGTTCGATGACGCTCAAGGACGCGGTGAACGAGGCGATCCGGGACTGGGTCACGAACGTCGAAGACACGCACTACATTATAGGTAGCGTGGTAGGACCGGCTCCATACCCGATGATAGTGCGCGACTTTCAGACGGTTATCGGTAGGGAGATAAAGCTGCAGGCTAGAGAGAGGTTCGGGGGTGAACCGGACGCGATCGTCGCCTGTGTGGGCGCGGGCTCGAACGCCATCGGTGCCTTTCATCCGTTTATAGAAAGAGGCAATGTTAGGCTCGTAGGCGTAGAGGCGGCCGGAAGGGGATTAGAGAGCGGGGAGCATGGGGCTTCTTTGGCGGAGGGGCGTCTGGGTGTTCTGCACGGGGCTTTAAGCTACGTCTTGCAGACGGAGGAGGGCCAGATCCGGGAGGCCCACTCTATCTCCGCGGGCCTCGACTACCCGTCCGTAGGTCCGGAGCACTCTTACCTCAAGGATGAGGGCTTCGTCGAGTACGCGAGCGTAACCGACGAGGAGGCGCTTGAGTCTTTTAAGGTAACCTCGCGTTTAGAGGGGATCATCCCGGCTTTAGAGACGGCTCACGCCATCTTCTACGCCGAGAAGGTGGCGAAGGAGCTCGGTCCGGGGGCGAACCTGGTTGTGAACCTCTCAGGCCGTGGCGACAAGGATGTCGAGGTGGCGGCGGATGCTCTTAATATCGACGCGCAAGAGGCGGAGGAAGTCTCGGTTGACGGGTAGCGAGAAGCTCAAGGAGACCTTTTCTAAGGGGCGGGTGGCGCTCGTACCGTACCTCACGGCGGGATATCCCACGCTCGAGGGGGCCTACGAGGTGGGGGAGGCGTACGTCGAGGCCGGGGCGGACGTAGTGGAGGTCGGGATCCCGTTCTCAGATTCGCTAGCAGATGGGCCCGTTATACAAAACACCAATACTCTTGCTTTGGAGAACGGCGCGAACCTCGGATACTGTTTGCAGCTCGCGTCGCATTTTGCAGCCCGGGTACCGGTGGTACTCTTAACCAGTTACAACATCGTCTTCGCCCGGGGGGCAGAAACGTTTTTGAACGAGGTGGTTTGGGCGGGAGTTGCGGGGCTCGTAATCCCGGACCTCCCCATCGACGAGGCCGAGGACTTCCGGGAGGCAGCCGTCAAGAGGGAGGTGGCGATCTGCCCACTCGCGGCGCCCACCACGACCAACGCTCGGCTCGATCGGATCGCCGAGGCCGCCTCAGGCTTTTTATATTGCGTCTCGGTGGCGGGTGTTACGGGGGTGAGAGAGAAGCTACCGCCAGGCGCGATCGAGCTCCTCAGGAGGGCGCGAGCGAGGGCCTCGGTGCCGGTGGTTTTGGGGTTTGGAATCTCCTCGGCAGAGGCGGCGGTAGAGGCGGCCGAGGAGGCGGATGGAATAACAATCGGTAGCAAGCTGATGCAGCTCGTCGCGGAGGAGGGTCCTGAAGGGGCCGCTCGCTGGCTCCGCGAGGTACGCTGGGCGCTGGATCGCGAGAGTAGCGCGAGGGTGGGGAGCAAGAATTAGACACTGGATTCATAAGCGACGGGAGTACTCGCGGACCAGCGCCCAGGTAGCACCGGAGACGGAGAGTGGCCTCGGCTCCATAAACGGTGTTTTCACCAAGTGTGAAACCTGTGGGCAGCCCGTCTATGAGAAGGAGCTCGAGGCACGCTTCAACGTCTGCCCGCACTGCGAGACTCACTATCCTCTCCCGGCGCCCGAACGCATACGCTTGTTAGCCGATTCCGGTAGCTTTGAGGAACGCGACGCCGGCATAACGGCTGGGGATCCTTTACGCTTTGAGGGGTACGAAGAGAAGCTCGAAGAGGCACGCGAGAAGATCGATATCGATGATGCAGTCGTTAGCGGGGTGGCGAGGATCGGGGACCATTCCGTTGCTCTGGCGGCGATGGATTTCCGCTTTATCGGCGGCTCGATGGGGAGCGTCGTGGGGGAGAGGATAGTCCGTACGGTAGAGCTGGCTTTCGAAGAGGGACTGCCGCTCATAATCGTCTCGGCCTCCGGCGGGGCCAGGATGTATGAGGGCGTGTATTCTCTTATGCAGATGGCGAAGACGAGCGTGGCCCTCTCGCGCTACACGGCCGGCTCGCGGCCTTTTGTGTCCGTTCTTACCGACCCGACCTTCGGAGGGGTTACGGCCTCGTTCGCTACCGCCGCGGACGTTATTATTGCTGAGCCGAAGGCCAGGATTGGATTTGCGGGGGCCAGGGTGATCGAGCAGACGACAAAGGAGCGTCTGCCGGAGGGCTTCCAGACGGCCGAGTTCCAGAAGGAGCACGGTCTGGTTGACCGTATCGTGCACCGCCTAGAACTCAAGGAGGACATCGAGCGACTTTTGGGGCTCCTCGCGTGATCCTGGAGTTCGAGAAGCCGATCAGGGACCTAGAGGCACGCATAACCGAGTTGCACAGGCTCGCCGGCTCTAACGAGGAGCTTCAGAGTGAGATTTCACGCCTCGAAGAGGCCCTGGACGCCGCCAAGAAGCGCATCTACTCGCATCTGACCCCTTACCAGCGCGTGCAGGTCGCTCGCCACCCCGACCGCCCCAGCTTCCGTGACTACTGCGACGCCCTGACGGAGGACTTCTACGAGCTCTCCGGCGATCGTCTGGGCGCGGATGACCCGGCGGTACGCGGGGGTTTAGCCAGGGTAGGCCCCTATGCTGTGGTCCTTTTGGGCCATGACAAGGGTGATGAGGTCAACAGCCGTGTCGCCAACAACTTCGGCATGGCCCACCCGGAGGGTTACCGCAAGGCCGGCAGGCTCTACTCTTTAGCGGGGAGGTTCGGAATACCTATCGTGGCGCTCATAGACACGCCGGGTGCCTTTGCAGGGCGCAAGGCCGAAGAGCGGGGTCAGGCCTGGGCCATCTCCGCCGATCTCATGGCGCTCGCCCGTGTACCGATACCGGTCGTGGCCGTGGTCGTTGGGGAGGGCGGATCGGGTGGGGCTCTGGCGATGTGCATGGCCGACCACGTTGCGATGCTCGAGAACTCCTACCTCTCGGTAATAGCGCCCGAAGCGTGCGCCTCGATAATCTTCCGAGATCCCAAACGGGCCGCCGAAGCAGCCGAGGCGTTGAAATTGACCGCCGGGGACCTCAAAGCTCATGGGTTTATAGACGAGATCCTGCCCGAACCCTTGGGTGGCGCGCACAAGGAGCCCGAGGCCACCGTAAAGGCCGTCGCCTGCTCCGTCGAAGACGCTCTCCGGAAGCTCATGAAGTGCGAGCCAGAGGCGCTCGTTAAGAGCCGCTACGAACGCTACCGGAGGATGGGAGCGCACCTCGCCGAGGGGGAAGTCGCCGGAGAGAACGATGCTTGGCCCGACGTGCCTGTAGAGTCGCCGCTGCGGAGCGTCGGAGAGTAAGTAATTCTTCGAGGGTGAAATTTAGCTTCCGCAGCCCTCCTATCCGAAGAAGGTGGCGGCGGCTTCGTAGAGGTCTTTGGGGACGGTCTTCGTCTCGCCGGTAGCCTCGGCCAAGGAGACGGCAACGATCTCATTGCCGCGCAAGGCGACCATCTTGCCCCACTCGCCGTTCTTTACGGCCTCGGCGGCCCGCAACCCGTAGCGCGTCGAGAGAATGCGGTCGTAGGCGGTGGGGGTGCCGCCGCGCTGAAGATGACCCAGGACAACGTGGCGAGTGTCTATGCCGGTGCATTCCTTGATCTCGCCTGCCAGAGTCTCTCCGATGCCGCCCAGCTTCACGTTGCCGAACTCGTCCCTCTCGGCGGTCTGGATAATGTACTCCTTGCTCAAGGTTACACCCTCGCTCACCGCGACGATGCCCCACTTCTCACCTCTTGCAGCCCGCTTTTTAAAGAGGGCTGTTATGGCGTCGAGGTCTGGTTCGACTTCAGGGATAAGGGTGACGTTTGCAGCACCGGCGAGACCTGAGCCCCACGTGATCCAACCGGCGTGCCGGCCCATGATCTCGACCACGATGACCCTCTCGTGGCTTTTGGCCGTGGTTCTGATCCTGTCTATGGCTTCGGTAGCGATAGAAACGGCCGTGTCATAGCCGAAGGTGGTATCGGTGGCCGAAAGGTCGTTGTCTATGGTCTTGGGACATCCTACCACCTGCACCCCGAAGTCCTCGTAGAGCCTCTTTGCTACACCTAAAGTATCGTCACCGCCGACGGCTACGAGCGCGTCTATACCGAACTCCTTCATATTCTCGACGACCAACGAGGCGTCGCCCTCTTTTTTGTAGGGGTTGGTGCGGGAGGAGCCCAGGATGGTGCCGCCCTCTTCGAGGATGTAGCGAACGTCGGCCACTTCGAGCTTCTGGACACTGTCGGACTCCGGAGCCAAGAGACCTTTCCAGCCGCGCTTGATGCCCGCGACCTCGTAGCCGTACTCTCCTATACACTTCGTGGCGACGGCCCGGATCACGCCGTTTAAGCCAGGCGCGTCCCCGCCCCCTGTGAGCATCCCGACCCGGTTTACCTCGGCCATTTTTCCTCCCTTTCTTGGGTCTCCTCGGGGGTTCAGTCTAGCTACATATCTGCTCGCCGTCATCTGTTCTGTTGGCGGATGATGGTTTAGAGCAAACCACGTAGAATGCACGTTCGATGATACACGCCTTGTTCGTTTGCATGGGTTATATCTAGTGCTTCACCGTATTTGAATGGGCAGACACTTAGGGACAGGAAGAGCGTATACGTTTGCTAAAAGAGTCGGAGAAGGAAAGAAGCGAACGTCAATGTTGCTGGTGGCGGAATCGGAGGCCCAGGGTAAAAAGAATTTCTTTAAGGAGGCTGTTGAGGCTGTTTAGTGCATAGGGCTGGTCCTGCGGAGAGAAACAACGGAGATGTTAAGAAGGATTTTTACACGGTATCGGAAGCTGCCAAGGTCCTTGAGGTCGGCCAGCGCAGAATCCTGGAGATGCTCGAAACGAAGGAGATAGAGGGTCAGCGAGACCCGATTAGCGGCCGGTGGAAGATTTCGAAGTACGCCGTACATGAACTCGCTCCCGAGGAGCCCACAGATGCTGAGAAGCCACCGGCAACAGAGGAAGACACTGTGGAGCTGCAAGTCCCTGAGGAGACGCGAGCAACCAAGCAGACGACACCTAATGAGGAGCCACTACTCGCCAGCCATTCGACACGAGAAGCTTCAACAGTAAAGTCCTCAGAGCAGTCCGCAGAGGAGGCTCAGGAACGCGTAGGCGAGTTGCAGCGCTTAAACGAGCGCCTGCAACTTGAGCAGCAGGCCGAGAAAGCCGCGTGGCAAGAGGAGAAGGAGTCTCTGCTAGCCGCAGCACATCGAGAGCGCCAACACGCCGCGGCGCTACAAGAGGAAGTAGCAAGGTTACATACCGAGCTAAGGGCGATTCAAGAACGCATAAGCGAATTGGAACGCTCAAACGATCGCCTACAAGCGAAGCAGCAAGCCGAGAAGGCCGCGTGGCAAGAAGAGAAGGAGTCGCTGTTAGATGCGACAGATCGAGAACGCCGCGGCGCTGAGGGGCTGCAGGGGGAAGTAAAGAAGCTGAGTGCCGAGCTAGAGACCGAGCGAAGAAAACCATCCTGGCAGAGGCTGCTCAGAAAGTAAGCGCGATCGGCTAACTAGAAGGTGAAGAACTACTCGCGGTAAGACCACCTCTACCCCGGGCGTTTTGAACCTGGTTCGGGGCTACCGATCGGTCTGGCAGCAACTTCTTTAACAGGTCCCTATCTTCTAGACGGCTCGGCGAGTAAGGGTCGGGTCGTCCCTAGTTGGTTATCTTGGGCGCGATTCGTTTCTTCATCCCGTCCTCGCTCTCGGCGTACCACCACCCCCACTAGGCACTCGAGACCACTCCCAACCACCCGCCTCATTAATCTCGTAGCCCCAGTACTAGCCGCGACTGTCCTGCGACGACCTGTACCTACTTATAGGTAACTTGTGTCCAGCTCTGCCGTAAGAGACGCGTCCCGAAAGAGAGGACGACGCCGTCTTCTAAGAGGCCGAGAACCGAGCTCGGCACCCCAAGTTTCTCCGGTCCCCTCAGCCGAAACTTCTCCCCGGCATAGGCAGCGACGATGGCAGGGGGCACCCCGAGTATAGCTCCTACGGCCGGACGGCGCCCTGCAGCAGCGAACAGGGCGGCCCCGACGAGGGCGCCAGACAGAGCACGCCCCGTGAGGGCAGGGGCCGAGGTGCGGGCCGGTATAAAGGGCGTTTTGTCCGCGATCATCTCCCCGACCATAAGCAGTCGCAGGAGCGCTGAGACTTTCGGCGAATCTAAAGCCGCGAAAGGAGTGCCTTGCCGCCCAACGTCACCGCGCCTCATGGCCCGGCTCAGGAGGGCCGGACCCGCCATCGAGCGTAGGCCGGTGATGGCGGCGAGACCTACGATTTCGAACAATGCTAACTCACTCCCCACGTCCCTACGCAAGCGCGCTCCAGACTTCCAGCTTGGTCTTAACGTGGCGGATCACCTCGTCGGCAAATTCGCGGGTGCCGGTGTGCCCGCCCAAGTCCAACGTTCGGTTCCCCTCGAGCACCGACTCGAAGGTCGCCTCGTAGATGGCGCGCGAGACCTGGTCGGCCTCCTCCTCATGGAAGAAGGTGAGAAGAGCCGCGCCTGCGAGGATCATCGCCATCGGGTTCGCGATATTCTTCCCGAATAGGCTCGGCGCCGTGCCGTGCGGGGCCTCGGCCATGACCGTGTAGGGATTGTACTCGTCGTCGAGCGCTATGAGGAGCGACTCGGCGCCGGCTATGGAGCCGAACATCTGCAAGACCATATCAGACATGAGGTCGCCGTCACGGTTCAAAGTGGGAATGACCATAGCCTCGCCGTGGGCGGTCAGGAGCAGGGCAAAGGTTGCATCGATCAAGCGTGGCTCGTAGCGGACGTCCCTGTTCTTGGCGGCCGCCCGGTCCATCTCTTCTTTGAGCATGCCCTCATAGACGGGTGAGACAGTGTACTTCGGCCCGCCGAAGACCTCCGCCCGCATTTTGCGGGCTTGGATAAAGGCGAACTCAGCAACACCTCGACATACCCTACGTGAGATTCTCTCGGTCCGGTAGGCGACTTCGTCTATCCCTTCACCCTCGCGCCACTCCTTGGCTCCGTACGCATCATCAACGGCCATGCGGACGACGGAGATGGGGGCGTGGATCCCCGGCAGCGGGTTGACACCTGGAATACGCCGTCCGGTTCGCAAGATCACCGTCCCGTCTATCCCCCTACGCAAAATGGCGTTTGGAGAGCCCACATCGTTCGGGCTCTCGGGGGTGATAGTCGCGGCCTTGAGCCCGAACCCCGCTTCTTTCATCGCCACTGCTACCTGGTGGACGACCTCGTTGTCGGTGGCCCGCCTGTTCTCCAGCGAAAGGTCGTACCTCTTAAACTCCAGGTTCAGACCCGTAACCGAAGGGCCCAGGACCCGCAACGACTCCTCCAAAAGCTCCTGCCCGGTCTCGTCACCCTCCATGACGACGATCGTCTTTTGCTCCACTCTTTTTCACCTCGGCATGTCGTTTCGTGAATAAGCCCTGCCTTGAGTATACGCTCTCGAAAGACTCTGGCCTGCGTCCTTCCCGTATTCCGAGCCCAGGGTCACCGACGTACAGGCCTACGCGAGAGAGAGCTTCTACTACCCTTAAGTGAAGAGGTCTATGAGCTGGAGATTCTCGAACTCAGCGGCGAGA
>Ga0126307_10004067_pt1 | contig 10099 bp, 9 predicted proteins | sample Plot28_FD_89955 | JGI IMG/M metagenome (GOLD analysis project Ga0126307, IMG submission 89955) | Serpentine soil microbial communities from UC McLaughlin Reserve, CA, USA - Plot28 | ecosystem: Environmental > Terrestrial > Soil > Grasslands | place: USA: UC McLaughlin Reserve, Lake County...
CGGCTGGCTGTTTTGTGTCGTGGGCGTACTGTTCGGCCTCCAGAGCGCTGCGTACGGCTGGGGGGTCTACGCCCTGTTTACCCAGGCTGGGGAAATGCCTGGAGCCGAGTTGGCGGCCTGGCTATCGACCTGGTTGTTCGTGCCGGCCCTGTTCTGCATCCCCGTCTACCTGTTCCTCCTTTTCCCGGACGGACGATCGATCTCCAGGCGCTGGAGGCCCGTCGCCTGGCTGGCCGGCGCGGGGTTGCTGGCGACGACCGTGGGCAGCGCGCTCTCGCCAGGTCGCCTAGACGGGCCACCGTTCGAGGCGGTCGAGAATCCCGCCGGGCTCGCCGGCGGCGGTGAGGCATTGGAGTTGACGAGCATCCTGGGCTTCTGGCTGACCCTCGCGAGCATCTTACTCGCGGGCGTCTCCCTCGTACTCCGTTTCCGTCGCGCCGGTGGCCCGGAGCGTCAGCAACTCAAGTGGTTCGCAAGCGCCGCTGCGCTCTTCGCGGCCACCACTATCGTCTACACGGTCTTCCTCGCAGGCGTCGCCGAACAGGCCGGTCAGATCTCCACCCTCCTGGCTTTCGCCGGCATCCCCATCGCCGTAGGCGTCGCCATCTTGCGTCATCGGCTCTACGACATCGATGTGGTCATAAACCGAACCCTCGTCTACGGCTCCCTGACGGTTATGCTGGTTGCCCTCTACTTCGGCGGCATCGTGGTGTTGCAGCGTGTCTTCGTCTTGCTCACGGGTGAGCAGTCCACCCTTGCGGTCGTGGCCTCCACCCTCGTTATCGCGGCCTTGTTTAACCCCCTCCGCCATCGTATCCAGTCCTTCATAGACCGCAGCTTCTACCGCAGGAAGTACGATGCGGCGAAGACCCTCGAAGGATTCTGCGAGAAGCTGCGCGACGAGACGGACCTGGAGGCGTTGAACGACGACTTGGTGGGGGTGGTGAGGGAGACGATGCAGCCCGCCCACGTCTCGCTGTGGCTGCGCGCCGAGACGGCCCCAAAGGATGAGCGGGCTTGATGGGGGGCGTGGCGGTAGCGGCATCGTCGCTAGCGGTCCTTGCCCTGATGGCGTTCGCCGTGAGCCTCGTTGCGTTCCCCTATCGGACCTCAAGGCTCAGGTCTTCGGGGGCATGGGCCGTGGCCACCGGAGGATTCCTGGTACCGGTTCTGCTTTTCGGTGGCATTTCCGACGCGCTTTCTCGAAATGTCGAACCGAACTCGAGCGAAGGTTCATCGAGTGCTTCTCCCAAAGCGTCGGCGGCCCCGTTGCCCATGCCGGGGAGCATGTGGCTGTAGGTGTCGAGGGTGCTTGCGACAGAGGCGCGGCCCAGCAACTCTCGAACGAACTCGGGGTGAACGTTCTTTTGGAACAGGAGCGACGCGCACGTGTGCCGGAGATCGTGGAAGGTTATGTGTGGCAGATCTGCCCGCTCAAGGAGCGGCGCGAGGGATCGCTGCCGGAGGTTCGAGGGTTTGATGAGGGCCATGTAGTCCGAGACCGATTGGTTTCCGCCGCAACTCCCTCCCCTCGAGTGGCGGAAACAGTCTAAAGCGGTCGGCGGTGTGCAGGAGTCGTTGCAAAAGCTACTAAAGCCGGTAGTAGGTTCATGCCCCCCTCGTTCTTGGCGTGCTGCCAACGATCAGCGAACGATCTTGAAGTTGAAGACGGGCTTCTGCAGCGCCCCGAACAGCCGCAACCAGATGGGCATGATCATCTCCGTGCCGCGCGCACTGGTGATGTCTCCCAAATCGACGATGTCCGTCCAGCCGAAGCCCCGGAGCAGCTCGGTCACCTGGGCCTTCGCCTCCGCGTCGTCGCCGCTCACGAACACGGTGTGGTCCGCCCCGGCAAGCTGTGCGGGGTCGACCATGACGTAGGCGTTCATCGTGTGCAGGGTCTTGACCACCCTAGTACCGGGGAACCGCCGCTGGATCCTCTCGCCCAACGAGTCGGTGTTCGAGACCGAGAGCGTGGGGGGCATGCCCCGAGAGAAGTCCAACGGGTTCGAAATGTCGATCAGGACCTTCCCGTTCAGGTTGTCCTCGCCGGCCTGCTCGAGCGCGTCCAAGGAGACGGTGCCCGCGGTGGCGTTGAGGACCATCTCGCCGTGGACGGCCGCTTCTTCGAACGGGCGCAGCCGCACTCCCGGGTGCTCCTGCTGCCAGGCGCCGAAGGGGGGATTGCCGTACTGGTCGGGCTTGGTACGAGACATGGTCTCCTCCGGGTCGCGGGTGCCCACTATCACCTCGTGTCCCATGCCGTCCAGCCTGGCGGCCAGCGTCTTGCCGACCACACCCGTGCCCAGGATGCCGAATCTCATCTGTCGCCTTCTCCTTTCGCTGCCATCTGGAAGCCCTCCAGCCGTGTCGACATTGCCACCTCGCATGCCCGAACCGCTATGCCAAGCCGGTGGCCCTGTGGCGACCATTTTCTCACTTCTGGCTCGCCCAGGTGTGTGCCCCGACCGGTTCATCTCTCCGTGACCCTATCCCCTTCCGCGACCAGCCAATTCCTCGAGCGCGAGTTCCTGCAGGACGATCCGGTAAAGTTCGCCCGGCTGGCGGGGAGACGTTCGCCGGTCGACAGCCTGGTCATGGCCACCAGGGGCGAGCTGTCCCGCAGCGCGCGCTACCGCGAGTTGCTCGCCCCTATGGACCTGGGGGACGAACGGGTGGTTCGCCTGAGCTGGAGCTGCAGGGCTACCCTGATGGACTTGCCCATCCTTCGCCTCCGATAGCAGTTGTCCTCGAGGAGTCGAAACGTACGCTTGGCAGGTCCCTCAAGGGTTGCGAAGCTAGGAGCGCATCAGGCAGCGCACCATCCCTACCATCAGACCTACGGCCCGATCTTGGTCCAGGCCCTGCCCTCGCACCAGCGTGCGCCAGGTCTGGAAGTCCAGCGCCATCCTTGTTCGACGCAACGGATCTCTTACCGGTAGAAACTCCCTACTAACGATCGGTGATATAGGGCATGCGCTGATACGCGCAGGCTGATATGCTGCCTTGCCAGGAGCCCGGATCCGTGGGGTAGAGGTCGAGAACCTCGCAACGAGGGGGGATAGGAGGCCGGTGATGCAAGAGGTTTTCGTTTTTGGGCGGCTGTTTTGCCTTGCAGATGCTCGTGATGTTGTGCCGGGGCGTGTTCCAGAACGGAGCCCGACCTGATGACGGGCGAACCGTTGCGTCCGGAGGACCTGGGCTTCGGCAGGCTCTTCGAGAGGATCAGGGACGCGGTTATCGTCGCTGAGGCGAGAACCCAGCGCATCGTTCTCTGGAACCCGGCGGCCGCGAAGATGTTCGGCCACTCGACCGAAGAGGCCCTGCAACTGCGCGTCGAGGCGCTGGTTCCCGCACCCCTCAAGGCGGCCCACCGCACGGGGATCGCCCGCTACGCCGAAACGGGACACGGTCCCTACATCGATTCCGAGGCGTTACTGGACCTTCCCGCGGTCAGGAGGGATGGCGAGGAGCTCAGGGTCGAGATGTCCTTGAACCCCATACATCCGGTGCACGAGGAGGACGATAGCGAAGCACGGTTCGTGCTCGCCGTAATCCGCGACGTCACAGGCCGCAAGCGGGCCGAAGAAGAGATCCGGCAGCTCAACAAGGACCTCGAAGGTCGGGTCGAGGAACGCACCTCACAGCTGGAGACCACCATCGCCCAGCTGGAGAGCAACCAGCGGGAGTTGCGCCAGAGCGAGGAGATCTTCCGTCTGTTGGTGGAGGGCGTAAGAGAATACGCGATCTTCATGCTTAGCCCGGACGGACGCGTCATAAGCTGGAACGAAGGGGCCGAACGCATACAGGGTTACACAGCCCCCGAGGTCATCGGTGAGCACTTCTCGCTTTTCTACGCCGAGGAAGATGTGGAACGGGATCTCCCTGGGGAGGAGCTTCGCATCGCGGCTACCGAGGGCCGCTTCGAGGAAGAGGGCTTGCGGGTCCGCAAGGACGGCGCGCGCTTTCTGGCCGAGGTCGTGATCACGGCGCTGAGAGGCGAGGCGGGCGATCTCCGGGGCTTCTCGCAGGTGACGCGCGACATTACCGCACGTAAGGAGGCCGAGGAGGCCTTGCGGGGTTCGCTCAGGAGGATGGCCGATTTGAAGGCCGCCCTGGACGAATCCGCGATAGTCGCGACCACCGACAGGCACGGCAAGATCACCTACGTCAACGACAGGTTCTGCGAGATCTCGCAGTACTACATGGAAGAGCTGGTGGGCCAGGATCACCGCATCCTCAACTCCGGCTACCATTCGGAAAAATTCTTCGAGGACCTGTGGAGCACCATCGCCAGGGGCGACATCTGGCGAGGTGAGATCAAAAACCAGGCGCGCGACGGCAGCCACTACTGGACGGATATGACCATCGTGCCCTTCTTCGACGAAGCGGGCGAGCCCGACCAGTACTTCGCCATCTGCCACGACACCACCAGGTACAAAGACACCGCGTAAGCTGCGCAAGGACCCTACTAACCGAGGTTCAGGATCAGCTCCGCGGGCAGCCTGGCTCCGTCCGCAGGGATGGAGGGCCAGCCCGCCTCGCGCCCGAGTTGCCCGAAGACCGCCTCGGCCAACCCCTCGGGCGTGGTCCCGGCGTAGGAGAGCCGCTCGCCGGCCCCGTGCCTGTGCAGGCGTTCGGCTACGACCAGGTTCTGCTCGAAGTGGTACTCCAGGGGGAAGTAGACGAAAGGCCTTCGCAGCGCCGTGAGCTCCAGGGTGGTGGTGCCCCCGCCCTGGACGACGGCCGCGTCGCAGGCGGCGAAGTAGCCCATCATAAAGGGCGTCGCGTTCCGTTGACATGACAGGATCTGGTCTGTGGCATTATATCGGTGTACGGGGTCGATCCAGCTGTTGGGTCGGAGTTAGAGGCGCGCTTGGGAGCGGGAGATGACCAGACCCACGGAGAGCACACAGACAGCGTTGCGTTCGTTGCTTGGCGACGCGGCGGACCACGCGGCGGAGTTTTTGGAGGACCTACCGGAGCGGAGGGTGTCCTCGACCGCCACCGTAGAGGAACTGCGCAAGGAGCTCGGCGGCCCACTCCCTGAAGTTACGCGGGATCCCCGCGTGGTTCTCGCTGACCTCGTCAGTGCGGTCGAGCCAGGGCTCGTGGCCACGGCGGGCGGACGGTTCTTCGGCTTTGTGATCGGCGGGAGTCTTCCAGCGGCGCTGGCCACGGACTGGCTCACGTCGGCCTGGGACCAGAACGCCGGGCTCTACGTGGCAGCCCCGGCGGCATCGGTGGTCGAGGAGGTGTGCGGTGCGTGGCTGGCGGATCTTTTCGGGCTGCCCGACGATGCTTCCTTCGGGCTCGTGACCGGCTGCCAGATGGCCAACTTCACCGCGCTCGCGGCGGCCCGCCACCACGTGCTCGAGCGGGCCGGGTGGGACGTGGAGGCCGATGGCCTCGCCGGAGCGCCACGCGTCAGGATTATCGCGGGCGAAGAACGGCACGTCACCATAGACCGCGCTTTGCGCTTTCTGGGCTTCGGTACATCCCACCTGCAGACGGTCCCCGCCAACGGGCAGGGCCGCATGCGGCCCGACGCCCTGCAGAGTGCCCTGGCCGACTCTTCGGATCCCACTATAGTCTGCGCGCAGGCCGGCAACGTCAACACCGGTGCTGTAGATCCGCTCGCCACCGTTTGCGACGCCGCGGATGAGGCCGGAGCCTGGGTGCACGTCGATGGGGCGTTCGGCGTGTGGGCCGCCGCGAGCCCGTCCCTGCGGTATCTCGTCGGCGGCATCGAGCGCGCCGATTCCTTGGCGACCGACGCCCACAAGTGGCTGAACGTGCCCTACGACTGCGGCCTCGTCTTCTGCGCGCACCCGGACGCGCACAGGGCCGCCATGGGCACCCACGCGAGCTACCTAGTCCACTCGGAGGGGGGCAAAGAGAGGGACGAGCTGGACTGGAACCCCGAGGCCTCGCGGCGCGCCCGCGGCTTCCCGGTGTACGGTGCGCTTCGCTCGCTGGGGCGTTCCGGCGTTGCCGACCTCGTGGACCGCTGCTGCGCCCACGCCCGTCGCTTCGCCGATGTCCTCGGGCGAGAACCCGGCGTCGAGGTGCTCAACGAGGTCGTGCTCAACCAGGTCCTCGTGCGCTTTCTGGATGAGGCCGGGGATCACGACGCCAGAACCCACGCCGTGATCGAGGCCGTGCAGAGGGACGGGACTTGCTGGCTCGGCGGCACCAGCTGGCAGGGCAAGGCGGCGATGAGGATCTCCGTGTCCAACTGGTCCACGACCACGGATGATGTCGATAGGTCTACGAGCGCGATCCTGCGCGCCGCCTCACGCTGACGCCAGGAGCGGCCCGAGAAGGTATCCGCCTGGTCTACCTCGCCGAAGCTCGCCGTTTTTGGGAACCCTGCTATTTTTCTTTCGGCGGCTGTTTCCCGGTAGCGGAGTCCTTGTTCGCCTGTGTAGAATACTTCCATCCGGAGCAGGCACAGGGGGTAGGGGATGCAGACCAGATTTTTCATGAGCCTTGCGGTTGTCTCGTTAGTCTTCACGTTTGCTTTCGCTTTCGCGGTCGGGGCGCAGGAGACGACGGACGCAAGCGCCACGGCCGCTCCGGAGGATAGTTCCGGGCAACGCTCGGTGTTTGCCGAGGACGATTCGAGTACGCAGGCGGACGCGCAATTCGACACGCTGGCGGGACCGCTGGCGGGCACCAGGGTAGGGACCTTCAGCACGGACGACGACGGAGATCCCGAGATAATCAGGATCCCCAGGCCGGATTGCACCGCCAAAGAAGGCGCTTCGTTTGTGCTGCAGGACGAGGACGGCACGCAGGCGGACTTCATCGACAACGTAAACGTCCAGATCACCAACGTCCGCAAGGGACTGAAGGTGACGAGCAACCCCGCGCTCCCGGGGGCGGATATAGAGGCCCTGAACGTACGGGGCGGCAAAGACAAGATCCCGGCCCTCGACACCGGAGGGCTCGTGATCGTGACCTCCACGGACATAGTGTGCGAGGGAGACAACCCGACACCGCCGCCGGACAATACACCACCGCCGGACGATGGTCCGGACCCGACGACCAGCCCGACACCGGAGCCACAGGATAAAGAGAAAGGACCCCTGGCGGGGGGAACCGCCTTCGGCAAGAACGTGCTCGTCAAGGACGATCTCTTGTACGTACTTCCCAACGGCCAGAAGGTCTACGGAATAGACCAGATCATCATAAAGACCAAGGACTGCGAGCTCACGGCCCAGGGCGACGACCTGACCATAACCCTGGGTACTCAGGGCGGGCCTATTCGACTGAGAGATGGCCAAAACGTCGACATCACCATAAAATCGGACGGGACCATAGTCGCGAACGGCAGAAAGACGCTCGGAGACTACTTCCCGGAGAGCGTGAGGGACAACCCGACCAGGGTCATCGTACCGATTCCCGTGGATCCCGAGAGCTACGAGTACGTCAGAAAGCCTGACAAAACCTTCCCCATAATCAGTTCGACGGGTATCGGCGGGGAAGGGTGTCACGTCCTCGAGGACGCGGATGCCGGCAACACCGACGGCGCCAGCGACATGGACAACGGTACGAATGCTGGCAACACAAACTCCAGCGACGACGTGATCCCCAACACCACCTCCGACAAACCGCTGCCAGATACGGGCGGCGTACCACTGCTCGGGCTAGTCGTCTCAGGGCTCTTCTTCGCCGTCGTCAGTGTCTTGCTCCTGAGTTCGAAGGTCCGCAGGAGCGGGTAGCGGGTCAGCACGCCGCCTCGCTTCGCTCGGCAGCTTGTCAGCACGCGCCCTTGAGGGCGCTTGTCAGCACGGCGGCTGCGCCGCCTCGTCAGCACGCTCGGGCTTTTAGCCCTCGCTTGTCAGCATTTCCCGTTCCGACCTCGCCCTGCCCCGTTCGAGGTACCGCTGTCCGAAGCGCTCGGGCCCTACGCCCATGTGCCGCACACAAGGCTGACTTGCTGACAAGGCGCGAAGCGCCGTGCTGACAAGCGGAGCCCGGCGAAGCCGGGCGAAGCATGCTGACGGCGTTCGAAGAACGCCGTCACCTTGGTACCACATCGAATGTCTCGGGATGCGGGCCGGTGCGGCCGTCTTCGCCCTGGTCGAGGCCGGAGATCTCTTGCATGTCCGAGGGATCGAGTTCGAAGTCGAACACCTCGAAGTTCTCCTGTATGCGCGACGGCGTCACCGACTTGGGGAACACGATGTCGCCCCGCTGGATGTGCCACCGCAGCACGACCTGAGCGGGCGTCTTGCCGACCTTCTCGGCTATCTCGGTTATGGTCGCATCCTCCAGCACCCCGCCCTGCGCTATGGGCGACCACGCCTCGGTGGCGATGCCGTGTTCCTGGCCGTACTCGCGCACTGCGTCGTTGGCGAAGTAGGGGTGGACTTCGATCTGGTTTACCGCGGGCACCGTGTCCGTCTCCGCGGCCAGCCGCTCGAGGTGTTCGATCTGGAAGTTGGACACGCCGATAGAGCGGGTGCGGCCGTCGTTGCGGAACTCCTCCAACGTCTTCCAGGTGGACACGAAGTCGCCCTCATAAAGCGTCGGGAGCGGCCAGTGGATCAAGAACAGATCCACGTAGTCGAAACCGACCTCCGTGAGGGTCTCGTCGAACGCCCTGCGGGCCTCCTCGGGCTCGTGGAACGCGTTGTTGAGCTTGCTCGTCAGAAAGATCTCACCACGGTCGATACCGGAAGCGCGAATGCCCTCGCCGACCTCGCTCTCGTTACCGTACATCTCCGCCGTGTCGATGTGCCTGTAGCCGACCTTCAAGGCCTCCCTGACCGCCTCCGCGGTGTCTTCGGGGTCGATCTGGAACACCCCGAAGCCGAGCTGCGGGATGGTGTTGCCATCGTTCAGATCAATGTCTGGTACAGCGCTCAAAACCGTACAACTCCTCTGCGTAGTGGCCTGTGCCTCCCGAACCGGGAGCCACCAAAACCCTACCCTGATGCCCCTTCTGGCAAACTCCATCGCGCGCATTGCGGCAGCGCCGGCACCTCCCCCGCGACGACGCGCCGGAGCGTCTCCGCGTTAGCAAACCCAAGCCCCTTTTGATAAACTCCTGCGTGCCCTGCGCGGGGGCGTAGTTCAGTTGGTTAGAACGCCGGCCTGTCACGCCGGAGGCCGCGGGTTCGAGTCCCGTCGCTCCCGCCAACTCCGACCCAACACCACCAGCGCACACCGTTTTACCTCCCGCCCAAACCGGGTACCTGTCTTGTACGACCGATGTACGCCCCTCGCCGCGAGGTCCCCACAAGCCTTGACACCGACATATACTGAAGAACAGATAAGAAATATCAGGAGGTAAGGATGTCCGAGCCGATAGCCGTTACGGTGGACACGTTCGAGGACGAGGTTTTGAAGTCAGAGGTACCTGTATTGGTAGATTTCTGGGCGGCGTGGTGTGGGCCATGCAGGCAGGTTGCGCCGGTAATGGATCAGATCGCCGCCGAGTACGAGGGCGCGGTGAAGGTCGCGAAGGTCGACGTGGACGCGGAGACCGAGCTCGCCGGCCACTTCGGGGTCTCCAGCATCCCGACCATCGCGTTCTTCGAGCCCGGCGAGCAGCCCAAGGCCGTCGTCGGCGCCCTCCCCAAAGAGATGGTCGAGACCGCCTTCAAGCTGAACCGCTTCGCCGAGGCCGGATAGCTTCCAGAAGCTACGAGTCCGTCCGGCCGGGGCCCCCGGCCGGACGCTTGATCGCGCTTCCTCCGTACCGTAGAATCTCTCCCTGTCTACTTCTCTGGCGGGATAGCTCAGTTGGTAGAGCACATGACTGAAAATCATGGTGTCCCCGGTTCGAATCCGGGTCCCGCCACTTCTAAAAGTCCTGCAAGTAGCAGAAAAACAGGGGGGTTTGGCGGTGTCTCCGGAGCCCTTTGTCAATGGCGTGTGTATGTGTCCTGTCAAGTGTGTAAATCGCCTCTGCGTGGTTCCACACTTCCTACCCCGCCATCAACTGTGGCTGCTCTGTCACCTCCTCCTTTCGCTCCAGCTTCGCCAGAGATCCTAAGCTGAAGTAGCGTTTCGAGACCTGCCACTCGTCGTGCTGCTCCGAGAGCACCGCACCAACCAGTCGTACTACCGCCGCCTCGTTGGGGAA
>Ga0126307_10004068_pt1 | contig 10097 bp, 8 predicted proteins | sample Plot28_FD_89955 | JGI IMG/M metagenome (GOLD analysis project Ga0126307, IMG submission 89955) | Serpentine soil microbial communities from UC McLaughlin Reserve, CA, USA - Plot28 | ecosystem: Environmental > Terrestrial > Soil > Grasslands | place: USA: UC McLaughlin Reserve, Lake County...
ACCTCGAGAACGACGCCATCACCGTCAACGGCACGAACCTGCTCGCGTTCGACGCGGGCATCGACTGGGACATCAAGCGCGTGGAGGGCGCGTCCGGGATGATGGGCGGCGGCCTCTTCAATACAGCGCTCCAGGGGACCGGCTGGGTGGCGATCATCTCCGACGGCCCGCCCGTCCTCCTGAACACCGGCGACGCGCCGACCTTCGCCGACCCGCAGGCCGCGATCATCTGGGCGTCGAACGTCCAGACCGGGATCAAGACGGACATCAAGCTGAAGAACTTCATCGGCCGGGGCTCCGGCGAGTCGGTGCAGATGTCGTTCTCGGGCGCGGGCTGGGTGCTCGTGCAGCCCAGCGAGGGCCGCGTGACGCCGACGCCCGCCGGCGGCGGTGGCGGTGGCGGCCTCCTCGGCCAACTCTCGGGCTAAAGGCATCGCTGCGCACCGGGCAGCGCCCGGAGCTTGTGCCAGGCCGCCAACACTTCATTTCCTGAAGTCTTCGATAGAATCGGCCTTCATGGCCGATCCGTCCTGCCCTGTCTGTGCAACCGCGGACATCATCTGCGGTAAGTGGACGATCCTGGTGATTCGCGACCTCGCGGAGGGCCGCAGCCGCTTCTGCGAGCTGGAGCGCTCGCTCGCGGGGATCAGCCCTCGCACGCTCTCCCTGCGCCTACGCGCGCTCGAGGAGCAGGGGATCGTCGAGCGTCACACCTTCCCCGAGGTGCCGCCGCGCGTGGAGTACTCGCTGACGCAGAAGGGCGAGGCGCTCCTGCCGCTGATCGAGGACATGCGCCGCTATGGGCGCGAGTACCTCGGCGTGGATGACTGCGCCGTGACGCCCGCCGAACCCGTCGCGGCGTAGCAGCAGCCCGGCAGGACACTCACCCGGCGCGCCGAAACCGCGTCGCATGCGAAACCGTGCTCTCCACGACGCGCTGCGGGACTTCGCGCTGGAGGCCGCGGCGCTGCTCACCGAGGACCTGAAGGCCGGCGCGGAGGTCGAGTTCGACGTCGTAGACGAAGGTGGCGGCCGCGGGCCCGCCCTCTATCGCTACGAGCCGCGCACCGGCGCCTTCATCGACGAGCGCTGGCCGCGGCTTCGCGAGCTTCCCGCCTGCGAGCGCGCCCGCGCCGAGCTGGGCGCCGGCGCCTCCGCCTGGCTGCGCGTCAACGGCCTTAGCGGCGAGCAGGCCGAGCCGGCGCTGCGCGCCATGCTCGAGCGGCTGTACGAGGACGCGACCAGCTTCGGCTTTCCCGAGGAGCGCTTCGACCGCGTCTACCGCGAGGTCGAGCTCACCCTGTACCGCGACGCCGTCCGCGCGCGCGTGATCGCGCCCGTCAGGGGGGCGTGGATGGAGGCGGCGCGCGTGGAGCTCGGCGACGGGCTCTCGATCGTGCGCGGCGACCGCTTCGACGGACCCCACGAGCGCTCGGACCTCCTCTGCGTCCTCGAGCGCGACGTGCCGGCGGACGACCCGATCCCGGCCGGCGAGGCGGCGGGCCGCTTCGCCGAGGTGGTCACCGCGCTGCGGCTGTGGGCGCCCGGCGGCGTGACGCTCGGGGCGCCCGGCTGGCGGCAGACCGACCAGGGCCGCTGGCAGCCCGTTGGAATCGGCTCCGGTGCGCCGCCGCGCGGCGGCGAATGGATGCTTCCGGCCGGCGAGGAGCAGACGCTCCGCGAGTTCTTCACGGCGATCGCGGGGGCGCGGCCGCCCGAGACGGTCGCGTGGGCGCTGCACCGCTTCGAGATGGGGTGCGAGCGGGCGGGCGACGGCGAGGCGCTGTCGGACTACCTGCTCGCGCTGCGCGCCCTGCTCGACGCGACGAGCGACGCCGGCCAGGCGAGCCTCGGGCTGCGCCTCGCCGCGCTGTGCGCGGAGGAGGGGATGCGCCACGCGGTCCAGGGCCGGCTCGAGGCCGCCCTCGCGCTCGAGCGGTTCGTGATGGGGCGCGCGGTGGCGCTCCCGCCGGACGCCACCTCCCCGAGCGAGCTGGTGGCCGAGGTTGAGAGCCACGTGAGGGCGCTGCTCCGCGACGTGCTCTGCGGCTACCTCGACGCCGACCTGAAGGCGGTGGCCGACGACATCCTCGTCGACGAGCAGCAACCCGAGCCGGAGCCCGAGCCCGACCGCGAGCCGGAGGCGTACGAGCCGGAGCCCTATGCCGAGATCGAGGCGCGCGACCTGCGCCGGCAGAGGCTCGCCCACGAGGCGCCTCAGGCGCGGCCTCCGCGCTTCGACCGCGCTCCGGAGGCGGAGCAGGTCACCTTCGAGCCCGAACTCGAGTATGAGTACGACCCCGCGCCGCAGTACGAGGACGAGTTCGACACCGAGGCGGACACCGCGGAGATGGAGCCGGTAACGGCCGCGCCCTCAACCGTCGCCCCCGAGCCAATGCAGCACGAGCTCGACGGCGTGACCCCATCGGCCGACTGGGGCTGGGACGACCCGGAGGACTTCTCAGCGCCGGTCTAGTCGCTCCGCGACCTCCCGCGTCCCCGGTGTTACGCCAAGGTTGCGCGTCCGAACAGATGCGTATCCATGCGGCGCAGGCCGTCCAGGTCGTGCACGTCGTCGTCCAGGTGGGGCACCTCGATCATCGGCTTCCGGCCGAGGAGCTTCTTCAGGGCGGCCAGGTTGGCGCGGTCCTGCGCGGCGAGGCGGCGCTCCTCCTCGAAGGTCTTCAGCACCCGGCGCACCAGCGCGTCGTCGCCGAGCAGGTCGCCCAGCTCCGCCGACGGGTCGCCCTTCGGCACCTCGCGCCGCACCCGGTTCGCCACCACGCCCGCGAACGGCAGGCCCGCGTCGAGCAGCCGGTGGTGGAACCAGCCCGCCTCGTCCACGGCGCCCGCGCGCGGCGAGGTCACGAGCACGAACGCGCTGCGCGAGTCGGCGAGCAGCGCGTTCACGTGCTCCGCCCGCTCGCGGAACCCCTCGGTCATGCCCGCGAAGGCCGCGAAGAAGGTCGAGAGGTCGTCGAGCAGGTCGATGCCGGTGGCGCGCTTCAGCACCGAGAACACCATCCCGGAGCCGCGCCCCAGCACCTTCAGCCCCATGAGCCCGGGCCCCGTGAACATCTGGAGCGCTCGCGAGTCGATGAAGGCGGCCAGCTTCTTCGGCGCGTCGATGAAGTCGAGCGCGTTCCGGGTGGGCGGCGTGTCGAGCACGAGCAGGTCGTAGCGGCCCTCCTGGTGCAGCTCGTAGAGCTTCTCCATCGCCATGTACTCCTGCGAGCCGGCGACCGCGTTCGACAGCTCCTGGTAGATCCGGTTCGAGAGCACCGCGTCGCGGGCGCGCTCGTCCGGCGCGTGCCACTCCACGACCTCGTCGAAGGTGCGCTTGGGGTCGAGCATCATCGCCCACAGCTCGCCCTTCACGTCAGCCTTCACGAGCCGTTCCTCGTTCCCGAGCTCGGGCAGGCCCAGCGAGTTCGCGAGGCGCTTGGCCGGGTCGATCGTCAGCACCGCGACCTTCTTGCCGCGCGCGGCCATCCCGAGGGCGATGGCTGCCGAGGTGGTGGTCTTTCCGACGCCGCCGGAGCCCGCGCAGATGCACACCTCCTTGCGCTCCAGCCAGTCGTCGATCACAGCTTCCGCTCCAGCTCGTGCGAGAGCCGCTCCACGTGCTCGCGACCCAGCTCCGGCTCGAATATGCGCGGCAGGGTCAGGACGGGGGCGGAGGCCGCTCGGCGGAGACGGCGCACCTGGGCGTGCTCGCCCTTGGCTCGTCGGTGTTCCGAAAGTGCCGAAGAAAGGGCCGCCTGTGTGACGGGAGTGTGACCTGCGGCATTCTGGACGCGCGCGCGGTCGAGCCGCTCGATCTCCTCCGGGCGGAAGCGGAGCGGGTGCACGGCGTTGACCACGATCGCGTCCACGGCCATGTCGAGCTCGCGCCTCAGCGCGCGCTCGAACTCGACGGTCTCGTTCACGGGCATCTCCTCCGGAAGCGCCGCGGTGACCACCGCCGTGTGCGCCGGGTCGCGCAGCGAGCGGTCGATCGTGGCCGCGTGCCGGCCGACCGGCCCGACTCCCGCGACGGCGGCGAAGGTGCTCGGCGACCGCAGCATTCCGAGCGCGTGTCCGGTGGCGGGCGCGTCCACGATCGCCACGTCGAAGACCGTGCCCCCGGTCCGCCGCTCCAGCTGGGCGAGGTCCCAGACCTTGCCGATCGTCACGAGCTCGGAGAGGCCCGGCGCCGCGGCCGTCAGGTACTGGAACAGCCTGGAGCCGCCCAGCACGCTCGCCAGAGTGCCCGACTTGAGTTGGTAACGGAGCCACTCCTGCTTCGCCTCCTCCGGGTCGACCGACACCGTGGTCAGCTCCGGGACGAGTTCGCGCATGCGCTCCTGGCCGGCCACCTCGCAGAGAACGACACGGCGACCCTGTCGGGCGGCCGCCAGCGCGAGGGCAGCCGCCAACGTCGTCTTTCCGACGCCGCCCTTGCCCGTCACGAGGACGAGCCGTCTGTCCAGTAGCGAAGACACCGGACGCGAAGGGTGAAGGATTCCGCCCAGCCCGTGCGAATACCGCTTGCGTAATGGAAGCCAAGGCGAAGGTCATCGCGTTCACAAACCAGAAGGGCGGCGTGGCCAAGACCACCACGACGCTCAACCTGGCTGCGGCGTTCGTCGAGCGGGGCCATCGCGTGCTCTGCGTCGACCTCGACCCGCAGGGCAACCTCACGATGAGTCAGGGGATCGACCCCGACTCGCTGGACGCGTCGATGTACGACGTGCTCGTGCACCAGCTCTCGATCCGCGAGGTGATCCGCAAGCGCGAGGTTGACGTTGCCTGCTCGTCGATCGACCTGGCCGGCGCAGAGATCGCGATGTCCACGATGATCGGTCGCGAGCGCTCGCTGAAGAAGGGCCTCGAGCCCGTCCGCGACGACTATGACTACATCTTCATCGACACCCCGCCGAGCCTCGGGCTGCTCACGATCAACGCCCTGACGGCCTCCCAGAAGGTGATCGTCCCCGTGCAATGCGAGTATCTGTCCATGCGCGGGCTGATCCAGCTCCAGAACACCCTGTCGATGGTGCGCGAGGAGCTCAACCCCGAGATCGAGATCGAGGGCATCCTGCCGACGCTCGTGGACAACCGCACGGTTCACGCCAAGGAGGCGATAGAGATCCTCGAGGAGAACTTCGGCGACCGCGTCTTCGCATCGCGCATCAACAAGACCGTTCGTTTCGCCGAGGCCCCGGTGAAGGGCATGTCGGTGCTCAAGTACGACCCGGACGGGAAGGCGGCGTACGCCTACCGACGGCTGGCTGAGGAGGTCCTGGCGAATGGCAAGCGGTAAGAGGGCGAGCATGCGCGAGGGCCCCCTGGCGCAGCTCTTCCGGAAGACGGAGGAAGAGGACGCTCGACCGGAGGAGAAGCCGCCGCGCCACGAGGACGAGCCGAAGCTCGGCCGGCCCCTGCCTGAGGGCGGGCCGGCGCCGCAGGTCACTCGCCACGTGCCCGAGCCGCAGGGCAACACCGAGCGGCACGGTCAGGCCGAGCGCATGACCGAGGCCGCCCGCCGCGCGCAGGAGCGCGAGGAGCGCCGGGCGGAGCGCGAGGAGCGCTACGGGCGCCACGAGGGCATCCCGACCCCCGAGGAGCGGCTGAAGGCCGTCTTCTCACACGACATTCCGGAGAACATCCTGGAGCGCGAGCCGGTCCCCGCCCAGCGCGCGCCGGACCTCGAGTCGGAGCCGTTCGTGCGCGTTGCGCCCGACCGGCCGACCGAGCCGGTGCTGCGCGTGATCGGCGTCGGCGGCGCCGGCGTGAACGCCGTCAATCGCATGATCGAGGCCGAGGTCGAGGGCGTGGAGTTCATCGCGATCAACACGGACGTCCAGTCACTCGAGGGCTCCGGCGCGAAGACCCGCCTCCACATCGGAAGCGACGCGACGCGCGGACTCGGCTCCGGCTCGAACCCCGACCTGGGCCGCGCCGCCGCGGTTGAGGATTACGACGAGATCAAGAGCCACCTGAAGGGCGCGGACATGGTGTTCATCGCGGCCGGCTCCGGCGGCGGCACCGGCACCGGCGCGGCGCCGGTTGTGGCACGGATCGCGCGCGAGGTGGGCGCGCTCACCGTCGGCATCGTCACCAGGCCGTTCTCGTTCGAGGGCGCCCGCCGGGGCGAGCAGGCCGACCGCGGTGTCGAGGAGCTCGCACGCGAGGTCGACACGCTGATCGTGATCCCGAACGCCCGGCTGCTGTCGGTGCTCGACAAATCCACGTCGATGGTCGAGGCCTTCCGCGTGGCGGATGACGTGCTCCGCCAGGGCGTGCAGGGCATCTCCGACCTCATCACGCTCCCCGGGCTGATCAACCTCGACTTCGCCGACGTGCGGACGATCATGTCCGAGGCCGGTCAGGCGCTGCTCGGGATCGGCATGGGCTCGGGCGACCGGCGCGCGATGGATGCCGTGGAGCACGCCATCGAGTCGCCGCTGCTCGAGACCTCGCTCGACGGGGCGCGGGCGATCCTGCTGTCGATCACCGGCGGCCGCGACCTCTCGCTGTGGGAGGTCAACGAGGCCGCGAAGGCCGTGGCCGAGGCGGCGCACCCGGACGCGAACATCATCTTCGGCGCCATGGTCGACGACAAGGTCGAGGACCAGGTGTGGGTGACTGTCGTGGCCACCGGCTACGGCGACCGCCCGGTGCACCGTGCCTCGCCGCGCAGCATCCCGGCCGACGCCGAGCCGCAGGTGCGGCGTTCGCGCGAGCGCGCAACGGCGGGCATGCTGGCCGACGTGGACGTGCCCGAGTTCCTCCCGCGCGGCTGAAGCCGCGCGAGGCGGTCGACCTCGGGCTAGGTGGTCGCCGCCGGGGGCAAGCTCGCGGCCGGCGGCTGCGAACCGTCGCCTGGCCGCCCCCGCGATGCTCGCCAATGCGCTGCATTGGCTGCGCCCGCGTGGACGCCCATGCTCGGTTCTCGCTCGCCGAGCCACGACCATGCCCCCGCCGGAGACCACTAGGCTCGCGCCGATGAGAGGGGTGGTCGCAGCCGGCCATCCGCTGACGGCGCAGGCCGGTGCGGATGCGCTGAGGGGCGGCGGCAACGCGGTCGACGCGGCCGTGGCCGCGGTGCTGATGTCGTTCGTGGCCGAGTCGCCGCTGACCGGCCCGGGCGCCGGCGGCTTCATGCTCGTGCACGCCCGCGGCGAGACGCACCTGCTCGACTTCTTCGTCGCCGCTCCGGGCGTCGGGCTCGATGAGCGCGAGCCGGGCGCGCTCGTCCCCATCGACATCCGCTTCTCCGAGGACGCGATCCAGAGCTTCCACGTCGGCCCGGCGTCGTGCGGCGCGTACGGCACCACGCTCGGCCTCGGCGAGACGCTGGAGCGCTTCGGCAGCTCGCGGCTGTCCGACCTCACCGACGCGCCGGCGCGCGCGGCGCGTGAGGGCGTCGAGGTGGTCCCGATGCAGGCGTTCCTGTTCGAGGTGCTGGAGCCGATCCTCACCTCCACGCCGGAGTGCGCCGCGATCTACGCGCCGGAGGGCCGCCTGCTGAAGGAGGGCGAGACGATCCGGCTGCCGGAGCTGGCGGACCTGCTGGACCGGCTTGGCGCCGAGGGTCCGCTCTTCCTGTACGAAGGCGACGTCGCGGCCGCGGTGAGCGACTGGGTACTCGAGCGCGGCGGCATGCTCAGCCGCGAGGACCTCGGCTCGTACGAGGTCATCGAGCGCGAGCCCGCGCGGGTGACCTACCGCGGGCGCGAGGTGCTCACGAACCCGCCGCCGTCGTCCGGCGGCATCCTGATCGCCGACGCCCTCGGGATCCTGGAGCGGCTCGACCGCCCGCACGACCCCTACGTGATCGCCGAGGTGATCGACTCGACGAACCGCGCCCGCGACGAGGAGTTTCTCGAGGGACTCGGGACCGAGGGATTCCTGGAGCGCTTCCTGGCCAAGCAGGCGCTCGACTCGGTCGCCACCGAGGTGCGCTCACGGCTCGGGAACACCACGCACATCTCGGTGATGGACGCCGACGGGGCGTGCGCGTCGGTGACCTGCTCGAACGGCTCGTGCTCGGGCGTCACGGTCCCCGGCACCGGGATGCACCTGAACAACATGCTCGGCGAGCAGGACCTGAACCCGCTCGGCTTCCACAGGCACACGCCCGGGGCACGCGTGCCGAGCATGATGGCGCCGACCGTGGTGCTCAGCGAGGGCCGCCCGGAGATCGCGATCGGCAGCGCCGGCTCGAACCGCATCCGCTCGGCGATCCTGCAGACGGTGCTGGGCGTCGTGGATCACGGGCTGCCCGCGCAGGAGGCGGTCTCGGCTCCGCGGCTGCACGTGGAGGAGCGGCAGGTCGATGCCGAGCCCGGCGTCGAGGAGGATGCGCTCGAGCGCCTCGAGGAATCCGGCTGGACGGTCCGGAAGTGGGCGGAGCTGAACCTGTTCTTCGGCGGCGTCCAGGCGGTGGCGCGCGACGCCGGAGCGGATCGCCTCACGGGAGGCGGGGATCCGCGGCGCGGCGGCGTCGCGATAGTCGTCGATTAGTAGTCGCTGCGCCCGCGGGCACCGCCCGCTAGGCGTCGCCGCCGGGCTTCAGGTGCCCGTTGCCGCTCGCCTGCTCGGCTATCCGCTCCGCGGTCTTGATGCGCTTCAGGGCCTCCGCGAACAGGTCCTCGAGCTGCTCCAGGCGAGCGGGCTCGGAGCGCAGCTCGAGCAGCGCCTGCTTCGCCGCGGGCGCGATCTCGAGCGTGGTGGCCATCCCGTACGCGCCCAGCTCCGAGAGCGCCTCGGCCTCCGGGCGCGAGTCGGTGACCTCCTCGACTAGGTCGGCGTAGCCCGACCGTGCGCGCCCGAGCGCGGCGTCGTCGCTGTCCGCCGTGTCCTCGAGCAGCTCGACGTCGCCGGCCGGGTACTCCAGGTCGCCGATCCGGCGTTCCAGCCGGAACGGCGTCGTGCCCTCGACGAGGATGTTCATGCGGCCGTCGTCGAAGCGCTCGAGCACCTGCGTGATGCGGGCGGCGCAGCCCACGTCCTTGAGGCCGTCGTCGGCGAGCCAGATGATCCCGAACTCACTCTCCTCGTCGAGGCACTTGCCGATCATCAGCTTGTAGCGCTCCTCGAAGATGTGGAGCGGGACCGTCTCGCCGGGAAGCAGCACAAGCCCCAATGGGAACAGCGGGAAGCGCTCGATCTGCTGCGCCATCGGCACTCAGGCTAACGCGATGGTGGTACAACCTCCGGCGGGATGGGCCGGGTCAGCCGACGGCAGCTGATCGTGTCCGGCGCGCTCGCTGCGGGGGCGCTGGTGGGATCGCCGCGCCTGCTTCGCGAGGCGCTCGCGGCGCCTGCGCGCGCGGGCGCAAGCCCGTACGGCCCGCTCGGCCCGCCCGACGCGAACGGCCTGATGCTCCCGCCGGGGTTCAGCTCACGCGAGATCGCCCGCGGGCTCTCGCGGGTGGCCGGCTATCCGTGGCCGATCTTTCCCGACGGGCAGGCGACGTTCCTCGCCGGCGATGGAGGCTGGATCCTCGTGACGAACTCGGAGTCGCTGGCGGTCGCGGGGGCGGGAACGTCCGCCATCCGCTTCCGGCGGGACGGGACTGTCGCGCGGGCCTACCGCATCCTCGCCGGGACGAACTCGAACTGCGCCGGCGGGCCCACGCCGTGGGGCACCTGGCTGTCGTGCGAGGAGCACGCCGCGGGATTCGTGTGGGAGTGCGACCCGGCCGGAGTGCTTCCGGCCGTCGCCCGCCCGGCGCTCGGCGTCTTCAGCCACGAGGCGGCCGCCGTCGAGCCGGGCGGCCGGCAGCTTTATCTCACCGAGGACGAGGGCGACGGCGGCTTCTACCGCTTCACCCCGGCGAGCTACCCCGACGTCTCCGAGGGGCTGCTCGAGGTCGCGGTGGTCGCGGCCGACGGACACGTCTCGTGGCGGGAGGTGCCGAACCCGACGCCGGCGCCGTTCGAGACGCCCACGCGCTACCAGTTGCCCGAGATGACGCCGTTCAACGGCGGCGAGGGAATCTGGCACGACGGAGGTGTCCTCTACTTCACGACCAAGGGCGACAAGCGGCTGTGGGCGTATGACGCGCGCACGGCGATCTTGGAGGTGGTCTTCGACCACGCGGTCG
>Ga0126307_10004069_pt1 | contig 10097 bp, 8 predicted proteins | sample Plot28_FD_89955 | JGI IMG/M metagenome (GOLD analysis project Ga0126307, IMG submission 89955) | Serpentine soil microbial communities from UC McLaughlin Reserve, CA, USA - Plot28 | ecosystem: Environmental > Terrestrial > Soil > Grasslands | place: USA: UC McLaughlin Reserve, Lake County...
AGAAGGCGCACGAGTCGCTGACCCGGGCCGCCTGCTGCATGTTGTGGGTCACGATCACGATCGTGTAGGTGTCCTTGATCTCCCGCATCAGCTCCTCGATGCGGCCGGTGGCGATGGGGTCGAGGGCGGAGCAGGGCTCGTCCATGAGGACGACCTCCGGGTCGACCGCCAGGGCCCGGGCGATGCAGAGCCGCTGCTGCTGGCCGCCCGACAGGCTCATGGCCGAGGCCTTGAGCCGGTCCTTCACCTCGTCCCACAGCGCCGCCCGCCGCAACGACCGCTCGACGATCTCGTCGAGGTCGCCCTTGATGCGGGCCACGCGAGGCCCGAAGGCCACGTTGTCGTAGATCGACTTCGGGAACGGGTTGGGCTTCTGGAAGACCATCCCGATGCGCCGGCGCACCTCGACGGGGTTGACCTGGGGGTCGTAGAGGTCGACGCCGTGGTACCGGACCGAGCCCTCGACCCGGGCGATCTCGACCAGGTCGTTCATGCGGTTGAAGCAACGCAGCACGGTCGTCTTGCCGCACCCGGAGGGCCCGATGAAGGCGGTGATCTGGCGGGCGGGGATGGTGATGGTCACGTCCCGGACGGCCTGGAACGGGCCGTAGTAGACGCTCAGGTCCTGCACGTCGAAGACGGGAGGGGCGTCCACCAGGACATCCTCGTTCGGCCGGACGACCGGGGTCACGTCCACGGTCGTGCGGGTCGACTGGTCGGGCTCCACAGCCACCTCGTTCACCCTCGCTTCTTCTCGTACCGGTTGCGCAACAGGATGGCAGCGGAGTTGGCCAGCAACACCACCACCAGCAGGACGACGATGGCGGCCGCCGTCAAGGCCCGGAACTCGTCCCGAGGTTGCTGGGCCCAGTTGAAGATCACCATCGGCATGGCCGTGAACCGCTCACGGACCTGGTTCGTGTCGAAGATGGCGAAGTCCGACCCGAGGAAGCCGGTGACCGCGCCGACCAGGAGGAGGGGAGCGGCCTCACCGAGGGCCCGGGCCAGCGCCAGCACCGTGCCGGTCAGGATGCCGGGGGCGGCGTACGGCAGGACGTGGCCCCGCACCACCTCCCACCGGGTGGCGCCCACGCCGAAGCCCGCCTCCCGGATGCTGTCGGGCACGGCCCGGATGGCCTCGGCGGCCGTGATGATGACGATGGGAAGGACGAGGACGGCCAGCGTGATGCCGGCGGCCATGATGGTGCGCCCGCCGGTCAAGCTCCCCAGCGCCTTGACGAAGACGGCGAAACCGAGGATCCCGTAGACCACCGACGGGACGCCGGCCAGGTTGCGGATGTTGACGTCGATCACCCTCGTCAGCCGGCTCCGGGGGGCGTACTCCTCGAGGTAGATGGCAGCGGCGATCCCGATGGGGAACGCCAGGCACACCACGAACACCGCGATCCAGAACGAGCCCGCCAGCCCCTGCGAGATGCCCGCCCGGGCCGGCCTCGAGCTGAGCCGTCCGCTGAGGAAGTCGCCCAGCCGTTGGCTGAGCACCTCCCAGCCCCCGGTGATCACATCGACCAGCAGGACGGCGAGGACGACGAGGGCCAGGCCGAGGCACCCCACGAGGGCGAGCTGGAAGACCCGGCCGCGGACGTCGGCCTTCCCGCCGGTGAGCCTGGCCCGGACGACCTCGGCACCCGCAGCGGCCCCGGCGGCAGGGGTGGACAGCGTGGCCATCAGTACTTCTGCCGCACGCGGCGGACATAGCGGTCGGCCACCAGGTTGAGGCCGAGGGTGATCAGGAACAGGAGCAGGCCGACGAAGAAGAGGCTCTGGAAGGTCAGGGCTTGGCCCCGCACCGCGTCGGTGCCGGCGGCCTGGGCGGCCATGCCTGCGGTCATGGTCTGACCGGGCTTGAAGACGTTCGTGGTGAACTGCGACCCGCCGGTGGCGCCGGCGGCGATGGCGACCACCATGGTCTCGCCAATGGCTCGGGACACGGCCACGATGAAGGCGGCCACGAGGCCCGACACGGCCGCTGGGATCACGACCGACACCGTGGTGGTGACCTTGCGGGCCCCCATGCCTGCCGACGCCTCGCGCAGCGCCAGGGGGACCGAGCGCATGGCGTCCTCGCTGATCGAGGCCACCAGGGGCACGGTGAGGATGCCGACGCCGATCCCGGCGGCGGCCAGGTTGAACAGGCTGGCATCGCCGTGGAGGCGCTGGACGACCTGCGGTGAGATCCACGTCAGGGCGAAGAAGCCGAGCACCACGCTGGGGATGCCGGCCAGGATCTCGAGCGCCGGCTTGAGCACCCGACGCACGCGACCACTGGCGTACTCCGCCAGGTAGACGGCGGCGCCCAGACCCACCGGGACCGCCACCGCCATGGCGATGGCCGTCACGAGGATGCTGCCGACCAGCAGGGTCTTGACGTCGTAGAGCCCCCGGCGGGGGAACCAGCCGGTGGTCCAGAGGCTGGCCCACTCGACCTGGGTGATGAACGTCCACGCCTCCCGGACCAGCGAGAGGACGATCAGGGCGCTGATGACGATCGAGAGCACGGCGCCGCCCAGCAGGACGCCCCGCACCACCCGCTCCGTCCGCAGCCGGCGGGTGTCACCCCGCAGGTCGCTCAGCCGGATCCCCGGCTCGATCGTCGACACCGGCTACTCGGTGCCCTCGCGGGTGCCGGTCGTCCGGTCCTCCCACGCGGTGGTGGTCTCGCTGAACTGGTCGTCCGGCAGGGCCACGTAGCCCACCTCCTCCACCGAGGAGATCCCCTCGTCGCTCAGGTAGAAGTCCACGTAGGCAGCGATGGCGGCGTTGCTCTCGGCCTTGGCCTTGTTCACGTAGACGAACAGCGGGCGGGACAGCGGGTAGCTGCCGTCGGAGATGGTGTCGGCGGACGGCGCCACGCAGCCGTCGCCGCCGTCGACCTCCAGCTCCTTGACCTGGTCGCCCGCTTCCTCGGCGAAGGCGAAGCCGACCCAGCCGAGGGAGGTGTCGCTGCCCTCGATGCCCTCGATGATGACGTTGTCGTCGCCCGAGGCCTGGTAGTCGGGGCGGGTGGTCTCCGCCTGGTCCTCGGTGATGGCGCCGGCGGCGACCCGCTCCTCGGCGATGTCGCCGAGGGCCAACTCGATGAAGCTGTCGTAGGTGCCCGACTCCTCACCGGGGGCGGTGATGTCGAGCCCGGCGTCGGGCAGGTCCGTGGTGGATCCGAGCTCGCCGGCCAGCGCCGCCGCATCACTCCAGTTGTCGACGCCCTCGGACTCAGGACCGACGAGGGCGTAGAGGTCGGCGAACATGAGGCAGCTCACGTCCTCGTTGGCCGGGTTGGTGAGCACCGAGATGCCGTCGAAGGCCACCTTCAGCTCGATGTACTCCACCCCGCTCTGCTGGCAGGCGGTGGCCTCCTCCTCCTCGATGGGCCGGGAGGCATCGGTGATGTCGGCCTCGCCGTTGCAGAACAGCTGGAAGCCGTCGCCCGTCCCGGGGCCGTCGACGTTCACGGTGACGTCGCCGTTGTCCTCCTGGAAGAGCTCGGCCACGGACGTCGAGATCGGCTCGACGGTGGAGGAGCCGGTGATGTTGACCTCACCGGACACCGCCTCGTCGCCGCTGTCGGAGCCCCCGGCACTCCCCGAGTCTTCGCCGTCGCCGCAGGCGGCGGCCAGGAGCAACAGGGGGAGCAGCAGCGCCAGCGAACGTCGCATCAGTCGCACGCCGGAGGACCGTGAGAGGAGCTCATGACCGGTTGGCGGTCGGGAGGTGAACGGCGGGTGGCCCTCGGTCGAAGCTTGGACGCTGGCCGGTGGACGTTGGGTGACGCCCCGGTGAACTGTCTAGGAGACCCGCTCCTCGGGAGCAGTCGAGAAGGCGTCGAGGACCTCGCGGTCCCGGTCGTAGGTGAGCAGCGCCCGCGCCGCCGGCAGGCGCAGCCACTGGATCTCGTCGACCTCGTCGCTCGGCGAGAACTCCCCGCCGACGACGGTCATGACGAAGTAGCGCACCGCCTTGGGGCGGCCCTTGCGGTCGATGTAGCCCGTGCCGGGCAGCTCGGGGCCGAGGAGGCAGGTGAGGCCCGTCTCCTCCTCGACCTCGCGGAGGGCGGTCTCCTCGTCGCTCTCGCCCTCCTCCCGCTTGCCCTTGGGGAAGGACCAGTCCTCGTACTTCGGCCTGTGGACGACGAGCACCTCGGGCACGCCCCCGGCACCGGCGCGCCACACGATCCCTCCGGCGGCCCGGACGGTCACGATCTCATCCACGTGCGCATCGCCGGCTTGCGTACCCCGTTCCACGCCTCACGCCACGACGAGCGGGCCCGATCGGCCTCGGCCCGCTCCATGGCCACGAGCTGGCCCGCCACCAGGACCACCGGCCGGCGGGCGCCCTCGACCGCCGACCGCAGCCACGCCTCCGTGACCACCGCGTCCTGGAGGCCGCCGAGCACGTCCTGCAGGGCCGCAGCCGCCTTGGCGAAGCGGGCCGCCGGTCGGCCCACCGAGAGCGCCGCCACGTCGGCAGCGTACCGAGCCCGCTTCGCGCGGATGCGGACCTCGTGGAGGGCTTCGTCCCGAGGATCCGACTCGACCTGGTCGACGGCGTCCCGGAGCTTCTGCCAGGGCTTCCGGGCCAGCGCGGGCAGGACGTCCGACGCCGGCTCGGCCGCCAGCGCCGACAGCTGCGGCGACCGCGCCCCCTCCACCAGCCGGTCGAGGAGGGCGCGGTAGCTCTCGCCGGCGAGCAGCTGCAGCAACGCCTTGCGGTGGCGGTCCCGCTCGTCCTCGAGCGTGGCCACGAGGCGCTCCGCCGCCGGCCGCTCGTCGTCGCGGAGCGCACCGGTCCGCCGCCGCAGGCGCTCGAGCAGCACATCGGCGTCCCGCACCGCTCCGAGGGCGTCGGCCGCCCCCTTGAGCGCCGCTCGCAGGCCGTCGGCCCAGTGGGGGTCGAGGAGGTCGCCGTAGGTGCGGAGGTCCGAGCGCAGGCGGCGGGTCGCCACCCGAGCTTGGTGGACGTCCTCGGGCGCCTCGCCCAGTCGGACGCCGAGGTCGTGCTCGAGCAGGCGCAGGACCGACGAGGTCAGGGCGGCGCGGACGACGTCACCGGCCGACGGGTCGGAGCCGAGCTCGACGGGCGCCAGCTCCGGAGGCCCGGCGGCCAGGGGTCCGAGGGCGCGGCGGACCTTCGACGTCGGATCGGGCGGGCCGGCGCCGGCCCCCCGCAGGCGGGCCACCAGCTCGGGCAGGAGCGACTCCGGCGCCTCCGGTGAGAGCTCGGCCTCCACCTCGCGGAACCGCACCGCCACCCGCCGGCCGTGCAGCACGGACACCTCGTCGTCCACCACCTCGGCCTGGACCGCACCGGTCTCGTCGACGAGGTGGACGGCGCGCCGCTGGGTCGACAGGCGGGCGATGGGGGTGAGCGACGACGTGCGCACCCAGGCGGCGAGGAGGCCCTCCACCGCCGCAGGGACGGTGCGGCCGTCGCCCGGGAACGTGAGCTCACGACGGCTGAGCGTGCCGTCGTCCGACGGCCCGTCGTCACCCGGCAGCTTGAGCGTCCAGCCGGTGCCGTCGCCGCTGCGGTAGCGGAGGCTGGCGCCGGCCCGGGCCAGGCGGGCGTCGGGCGTGTCGTAGTAGGTGGCCTCGAGGCGCCGGGTCTTGAGCCGCTCGGGCTGGAGGCCGTCGGGGAGGTCGTCGAGCGGCGGCAGCTCGAAGCCCGGCCACACCCCGAGCTTCACCTCCCGCTCGAGGCTCTCCTTCATTCAGCGCCTCGTGCCCGCACGACGTCGGCCTCCTGCCGGCGGTTGCGCTGGCGGGCCCGGTCCTGCAGCACCTCGTGCGTGTTCACCCCCACCACCGTCGGGACCTTGCGCCACGAGCCGTCGGGCAGCAGGCGCCAGGCCAGCACGTCGTCGGCCAGGTTCACGTCGAGCACCTCCTGCAGCCGCTGCTGCAGGGCAGCGTCCTTCACCGGCACCACCGCCTCGACCCGGCGGTCGAGGTTGCGGGGCATCAGGTCGGCCGAGCCGATGTAGTAGGCGGGCCGCCCGGGGCCGTCGCCGTTGGCGAAGTAGAAGACCCGGGAGTGCTCGAGGTAGCGGCCGACGATCGAGCGCACCCGGATGCGGTCGGACAGCCCGGGCACCCCGGGGCGCAGGCAGCAGATCCCCCGGATGACGAGGTCGATGTCGACGCCCGAGGCCGACGCGTCGTAGAGGGCGTCGATCATGTCCGAGTCGACGAGGCTGTTCATCTTCAGGACGATGCGGCCGTCGGCACCGGCGTCGGCCTCCCGCCTGATCAACGAGGCCAGGGTCGGGCGCAGCCGGCCGGGCGCCACCACGAGCTTGCGGAACCGCTCCTGGCGCCCGTACCCCGTGAGGTAGTTGAAGAGCCGGGTGAGGTCGGCGCCGATCTCCGGGTCGCACGTCAGCAGCCCGATGTCCTCGTAGATGCGGGCCGTCTGCTCGTTGTAGTTGCCCGTGCCGATGTGGCAGTAGCGGCGGATGCCCTGGGGCTCCTGGCGCACGACGAGGGCGGTCTTGGTGTGGGTCTTCAACCCGACCATCCCGTACACGACGTGGACGCCCACCTGCTCCAGGGCCCTCGCCCAGGCCACGTTGGCCTGCTCGTCGAAGCGGGCCTTGAGCTCCACCAGCGCGGCCACCTGCTTGCCCGCCTCGGCGGCGCGGATGAGGGCGGCGATGATCGGGCTGTCGCTCGACGTGCGGTACAGCGTCTGCTTGATGGTGAGCACTGCCGGGTCGGTGGCGGCCTGGCGGATGAAGGCGGCCACCGAGTCGGTGAACGAGTCGTACGGGTGGTGGACGAGGACGTCGCCGGCCCGGATGCGGGCGAAGACGTCGAGGGGCTCCTCGTCGTTCGAGGCGTGGAGCGGGGGCACCGACTTCCAGGGCTTGTCCTTCAGATCGGGGCGGGGCAGGCTCCACACGTTCCAGAGGCCGCTCAGGTCGAGCGGGGCGTCGGTGACGTAGAGGTCCTCGTCCTCCAGGTCGAGCTCGCGCTGCAGCAGCGTGACGATCTCGGCGTCGACGCCACCAGGCAGCTCGAGGCGCACGGCCCGGCCGAAGCGCCGGCGCCGGAGCTCGACCTCGACGGCGGCGAGGAGGTCGTCGGCCTCCTCCTCCTCGAGGGTGAGGTCGGCGTTGCGGGTCACCCGGAAGGGGTGGTGCGACTCGATCTCCATCCCCGGGAAGAGGCTCGACAGGCGGGCGGCGATGACCTGCTCGAGGGGCACGAAGCGCTCGCCGTCCGGGAGGACCACGAAGCGGGGCAGGAGGTCGGGCACCTTCACGCGGGCGAAGCGGCGCTGCCCCGTGTCCGGGTCCCGCACCATCACGGCCAGGCTCAGCGACAGGTTGGAGATGTAGGGGAACGGGTGGCTCGGGTCGACGGCCAGCGGCGTGAGGACGGGGTAGATGCGCTGCTCGAACTCGGAGATGAGCCAGGCGGTGTCCTCCTCGTCGAGCTCCTCCCAGTTGGACAGGCGGATGCCCGCCTCCGCGAGGGCAGGGACGACCTCGTGGAGGAAGATCCGGTCCTGGTGGGCGAGGAGGTCCTCGACCCGTGACCGGATGGCGGCCAGCTGCTGCGCGGGGCTGGTGCCCTCGAGGCTGACGTTGCCGCCCAGGCCGGCGGCCTCCTGGTCCTTCAGGCCCGCCACCCGCACCTGGAAGAACTCGTCGAGGTTGGTGCTGAAGATGGCCAGGAACTTCGCCCGCTCGAGCAGGGGCACGTCCGGCCGGTCCGCCAGCGAGAGGACACGCGCGTTGAAGTCCAGCCAGGACAGCTCGCGGTTGAGGTAGCGATCGGCGGCGCCCTGGACGTCCTCGAGGGGGCCGTGCGCGCCCTCGATGTAGTCCTCGATGTGCGTCGCCATCCGAGGAGGGTACCGCCGGGCCGGTTACCGCTCCCGGGCCAGGAGGGCGGCGCCCCGGGCCCCGGCGAGATCGCCGAGGGCGGCCGGGACGATCGTGAACGGGGCGTCGGGCACGAACAGCCGCTCGTGCGTGGCCTTCTGCACCGCGTCGATGAAGTGCTGCCCGAGCCGATCGCCGAGGCCTCCACCCAGGACGACCCGGTCCAGGTCGACGAGGGCCACCGCCGAGGCGAGGGCGGCGCCGAGGGCCTGGGCCGCCTCGTCGACCAGCTCCTGCGCCAGCTCGTCGCCGTCGTGGAGGGCCTCGGCGAACACCGAGGATTTCATCCGCCCCGCGCCTGCCAGCTTCACCAGCTTCGTCTTGGCGCCATCCTTCGCCCGCTTCCTGGCGGTGCGCTCCATGCCCGCCCGGCCGGCGTAGGCCTCCAGGTGCCCCCGGCCGCCGCAGCCGCAGCGCCGGCCGCCGTCCTTCACGATGACGTGGCCGATCTCGCCGGCCACGCCGGCAGGGCCTCGCCGGACCTCGCCGCCGAGGACGAGGCCACCGCCGACGCCGGTGCCCACGAAGACGGCCAGCAGGTCGTCGCTGCCCACGCCGGCACCGAGGCAGTGCTCGGCCAGGGCGGCCACGTTCACGTCGTTGTCGACCGCCACCGACACGCCGCCGAGCGCCTCGGAGAGGAGGGCGCCGAACGGGACGGCGTGGTCGAAGCCCTCGAGGTTGGGGGCCCGCTGCACCACCCCGGTGCCGGCCTCGATGGCCCCTGGCGCGCCGACGCCCACGGCGGCCACCGCCTTGGGGTCGCCCAGCTCGCCGATCACCTCGGCCACGGCGGCCACGACGGCCTCGGGGCCGCCGGCTGGGGTCGAGCGGCGGGCGGAGGCGGTCACCTCGTCGCCGTGGACGGCCACGGCCTGGACCTTGGTCCCTCCGAGGTCGACACCCACGACGGTGGTGGGCCGGCGGCGGACGGGACGGCGTCGGGCCGGCGCCTTCTTCGCCGGTGCCCGCTTCTTCGTGGCTGTGGCCTTCCTGGGCGGCACGGTCGTCCTAGGCGCGGTAGGCGGGATCGGGCGGGGCCTGCTCGTCCGGCAGCCCGAGGTCCCACTCGAGGATCAGGTTCTCCCGCTCGGCGTCGCGGGCGACCCGCTCCCGGTTGCGGCGGAACTGCGGGTCGTGCGGCGGCAGCAGCACCAGGCGGGCCATGACCCGCTGACGGAAGTCGTCGATCATCCGGGGGTCGCCGAAGTCCGAGTGCACCTCCCAGTGGGGCGCCACCGGCCCGAGGTAGATGACGCGGACGTGGCCGACGGGCGGTCCGACGGGCTGCTCGGGGGTGGTGGACATGGCCGCCGAGGCTACCGACCCTGCCGCTCCGCACGGGCCGCCGCCGTTCTTTGGTACTCGGGCGACCGCATCCGTCGGTAGACCGCCAAAGAACGGATCAGCTCCTCGCCACCGTGCTCGATGAGGCACGAGCTCGGTCGTACAACCGAGTGCAGTCATGGGCCCACGCCGACAACACCGCAGCACAGCAGCACAGCAGATCTACGAGAAAGCAGGGCCCACGACATCGGTGACCCAGGACTCGACGCCTGGTTGAGCCTTTGAGCGGGGATGCCAGCAAAGGGCGCAGGGTGCACCGTGTCAGGGCCCCAGCCTGTCAGTCCTGGTCAACAGGGTGACAGCTGAGGGATCGCCCTTCGCTACGAGTCGCTGCTCGGGGCCTGACCGAACGCGGCGACGAACGCCCGCTGCTCGTCCGTCTCGACAGCCTTCTCGCAGTACGCGGCACGCACCCAGGCGACCGCCTCGCCAGGCGGCGTTCCGGTCAGCACCGCAAGGCAGGCCAGCGCGGTGCCGGTGCGCCCGTGCCCGCCGAGACAGCCCACCTCGACGCGTTCGCCGCGGCGGGCGCGGTCGAGCACGTCCTCGAGCGCGGCGCGCAGCTCAGCGGCATCGGGGACGCCGTAGTCGATCCACGGCAGGTGCGCGTGGTCCCACGGCGGTTCCCAGTGCTCGTCGAGGTAAAGCCCGAACGTCGGCGGCTCGTCGCACGTGTACGGGTCGTCGACGAGGAACCTGGCGCCGGTAACCGTCGTGCCGTCGGCGAAGGTCACCGCATCGCGATGCACATGCGGGTGGAGGATCGGCCGGCCCGCCGCCTGCCACTGCTGGCGGATGCCGAGGAGCAGCTCATCGGTCACGGCGGGCTGCTCGCCCCGACTCAGTC
>Ga0126307_10004070_pt1 | contig 10096 bp, 7 predicted proteins | sample Plot28_FD_89955 | JGI IMG/M metagenome (GOLD analysis project Ga0126307, IMG submission 89955) | Serpentine soil microbial communities from UC McLaughlin Reserve, CA, USA - Plot28 | ecosystem: Environmental > Terrestrial > Soil > Grasslands | place: USA: UC McLaughlin Reserve, Lake County...
AGTACCACGCAAAGGAGTTAAGCCAAATGACCGAAAACGCGAAAGCGCCCGGCCAATTGGCCGGGCGCTTGGTTTTGGGCCAGATCTGAGGTCCTACGTCCGCTTCTCCTTGATGCGAGCAGCGCGTCCTGTGCGGCCGCGCAGATAGTAGAGCTTGGCGCGGCGAACGCGGCCGCGGCGGGTCACCTCGATCTTGTCGATGCGCGGCGAATGAACGAGAAACGTCCGCTCCACCCCGATTCCGTGTGAGGCAATGCGCCGCACGGTGAAGTTCTCATTGATTCCACCTGCGCGGCGGCGGATGACGACGCCCTCGAAAACCTGGATCCGCTCCCGGCTGCCTTCGACGACCTTGGCGTGGACGCGCACGGTGTCGCCGGGTCCGAACTCCGGGACTTCCGGTTTGAACTGCTCCGCCTCGAGCTCACGAACGATCTGGGCAACCATCTGCATTTATCCTTCTTGTTTCTCACTCTTGCCGGTCAGTCCAGCCTCGTGGGAAACGGCATGTTGTCGCGCGATGAAGTCGCGCGACGTGCCGCTACCTGGCTTCAGCGCGTGACAGTAAAAGCACCCGGAAACCGGGCACAGCGACTGAGTTTAGCATGGTCCTGGTGTTGCTATCCACGCCGGCAGAGCCCCTGTGATCGCCTTCATCGCGGAGGTGACTGAGCGTTCGCCGCGGGCGCCGGCCCCCGGATTGAGACTACTGATCGCGACGGCGGCCACCTTTCCGGTTTGCAACACCGCCGTCATCGTCGTGACCAGTTCGTCGATGCTCAGACCATTTGCCGACGGCGTGGAAGCGCTCGGCACAAAACGTGGGTCGAGAACGTCCAGATCGACATGGAGGTAAAGCTGCGCGCAGCGGCGAGTCAACCGGTCGATGGCCTGGGCAAAGTCGTCACCGTCACAAAGCTCAGTTGCGGGAACGATTTGGACGTCCGTGGAGCGGATGAGCTTCTCTTCCTTCTCGTCGAGCTCGCGCGTGCCGGCCAGGACGATGTGCTCGGTCTCGACTGGTGTGGCAAGCCCTGCCGCCTCGCGCCAGAGCGGACCGGCCAGACCGGCCAGGATAGCTACCGGCATCCCGGCCAGAATGCCGCTGAAGGACGTCTCTGGAGTATTAAAATCACCGTGGGCATCGACCCAGACAACGCCAATCGCAGCGCCCTCGACGGCAGCCTGTTTGAGCCCGGAAACCACCCCAATAGCGGCCGTGTCATCGCCAGCCAGCACGAGGGCGCCATCGCCATTGCGGCGCGCCGCGGCAACCAGGCGGGCAGTGTCCGCCCCGAGGCGCCCGATGTTCAGCGCGGTGCGACCTTCCTCCTGCAGCGAGGGATTGAGACGGGCTTCGTGTGGACCGGTGAGTTCAACTCCGGCGGCGCGCAACTGCTCAGGCAATCCCGCCGCAAGCAAGGCGTCTGGACCGGCGCCTAGTCCTTCGCCGCGCTCGTCATACCGGTAGGGAACGGTCACCAGATCTACCCGCATGGATGAACCCCGGCCGGCGCTCGCTGGCTGCAATCGCGCGATATCCGAATCGACATCGCGATTGTAGCGCGATAGCGCCACCATCTTTCGTGAGGGATCTTGCTACGCCGGTTGCGGCGTGCCGGTTCGGCTCTCGTACAATGTGACGGTGGCCATCGCGAGGGCCAGACACCAACTCCACTAGGAGTAAGCAGACCTGCCGCACGACGTGGATTCAGCGATTGGCCGCCAATCCCGAAACCGGTTTCCAGGGGAGCAGTCCGAACGGCGCCGGTGCAGATCCAGACCAGGAAGATCACTACTCGCTGCTGGGGGTGCCGTTCACAGCCACCCACGCTGAGATCACGCGCGCCTACCGGCGGGCGATGAAACGGGTCCACCCGGACCGGCAACTTCCGGAGCGCCGCTCAGCCTCCGAAGATCTGGCGCGACGGCTCAACGCGGCCTACACGATCCTGGCTGACCCACTGAAGCGTCAGGCCTACGACCGCACGATTCGGCAGCAGGTGATCCAGGATCAGATCATGCGCCGCTACGTCGGCGGGTTTCAGACCTTCGACGAGAGTCCAGGACCGGCCCGGGCGCACCAGCGGCGGGAGCCGACCGCCGTCGAGCGACGTCAACGGACCGAGGCGGACCGCCAGGCGTCCGTGACATTGGTCATCGTAGCGGTCGGGGTGACAGCCCTGATCCTGGCCTCCCTGCTGATCGGGTCACTTCTGTTCTCGCTGATCGAGGCGGTGCGCTAAAGCAGACCTCGTTCAATGGCCACGCAGCGAGGTCGGCCTGATCCGGATCGGGACTGAGAACGCCTGCGCGAACGCATCGGGGGTCATTCCAATGTTACGGAAGCCATCCGCATACTTGTCGAGATAGGCTGGATTTCTATTGACGGGTGGTGCACCCGTGTCAACCGAGGCATCGCCGGTGAGAATGACGACGTCGCCGCCGCTCGGGGTGCAATTGAAGTGGAGGCTGACACGGGGATGCCGCTCGATATTGCGCAGCTTGGGGGTGGTCGGCTGGCTGTAGATCAACGCCGTGTCGCCGTCCCAGAGAAACCAGACGGGCGAGGGCTGCGGTGTTCCATCAGGGCCGACGGTGGCCAGCCAGATGATCCGGTCGTCCTCGAGGTGGCGCACGGCAAGCGCTCCGAAATCGGTGCTCGTATCGATCTCCATGTCGCTCCCTCGAATTGCACTTGAGCTCGGTCTCCATCGTATCAGGGGCGGCGAAATGCGCCGCCCCTGCCTTTGAACCTCGAAACCTACGCCTCGACAGTAACCCGATAGGCCGTCTCATTGAGAACGACGATCACCTGTTGGCCGAGCGCGAGGGCCGGGCCAAGCTCCGGATGCTCCCCCAGCAACGCGAAGTACTCATCGCTGGCGAACGGGATGTCGGACGTCGTCATTGTGGCGGGATCATAGGTTGTGTCGGTCCAGACCCCGTCGCGGAGGACGAAAGCGCGGGTGCCCGCGTAGCGAAGGACCTCGGCCGCGCTTACTTCCTCACCCTCATCGGTGACAAAGGTCGCCATCGGCAGCGGCGCGGCCGAGTCCGCATCGGCCATCGCCTGGACCTCTTGCGCCTGAGTCACCGCGCCCTCACCGGAAGTGGGCGCTGCGGCGATCTGCGAAGAAGTCGCCTGGGCGGCCTGATCTCGCGCCTCCTGTGAATGGATATCGTCCTCCGTAATCAAATACGAGGTGTATGGAGTGACGATTCCGTGCTCGAGGCTGAGATCGACAACCGCGTCGACGAGCTCATCGTTTTCACCGTGCAGGCGGATCTGGTTCAGCAGGTATCCGATCTTGCGAGTGGCCCACAGGCGCGGCAGGAAGTCGCTGCCGCCATTCCTGGCGAAGGTGACCGGGTAGGTGAACTCCCGCGGCTCGCCATTGACCTCACCCCGCAGCGTCAGTGTCGCCGGGCCACCCTCCTGGTAGGTGCCGAGGGCGATGAGCTGTGACCCGGCGAAGAGGTCCGGTAGCGGAGCGGGGTAGATTTCGGCGACATCGACACCCTCGACGTCGACCTCGACGTCGGCGAGAACGGGGGCGGCGATCCCCGAATAGAACGTGGAGACGGCTTCGTTGAGCGATTCCCCGGGGCGAACATACGTGGTCCGCCCCTGATGCTCGCTGGAGAGCGTATCGAGCAGGATCGCGTCCACGTCATCGCCCACGCCGAAGGCGAAGAGCCGCACGTTCTCAGGTGCGACGTCAGCGACGTTGCCGATGATGCGGCTGGTGTCGATCTCTCCCTCGGTGGGCAGACCATCAGTCAGAAAGAGAATCATCGTCGGCCGCCCGGGCTCCACCATGTCGAGCGCGCTGAGGAGGGCCAGATTGATGTCGGTGCCCCCGGTAGCCCCCAGACGCTCGACCCATTGCGCGGCGTCGTCGGCTTGCGTTGGCGCGACTAACTCGCGGGCGTACTCGCGAGCGCCCGTACTGAACTCGACGATATTGAAGCGATCTTCAGGGTTCAGGTGCTCGAGGACGAAGAGGAGCGCCTCTCGCGCCTGCTCGATTTTCTCGCCCTCCATGCTGCCTGAGGTGTCGAGCACGACGATGACGTCCTTGGCGACGATCTCTGTCTCGTCATCGATCCCAGGGGCAGCGAGGAGGAGGAAATAGCCCTCTCCGGTGCTCTCGTCGACGTAACTCACCACGCTTGCGCCGATCGATCCGGGTGAGACGCTCCAGAAGAGCTCGAAATCGGTGTCCGGCCGGACGTCGCTCGCTTCGTAGCCAGCCGCGAAATGCAAGTCGTCTGGCCGATCGATGGCGACATCGTGTGAGGGCGAGTAGACGGCGCGCAATGGCTCCCGAGTTTCGACCGCGACGTGGACGCTGACCTCGTCCAGCGGTTGCGCGGAGAAGCGCTCGGTGTTCAACGGGTATCGGTAGCGGGAGAGCCCCTCCTCAACCGGCACGATCTCGCCGTATTCGATCTCGATGCGCCGGTCTTCGCCCGGTGGGATAGGAAAGACGCTGGCCTGGATAGCGCCCTCGCCGATGTATTCGAGCAGGGCCGGATCGCGCATGTTGCGCACGATGTCGTCGTAGATGCGACGGGCCTCGTGCGCGTCGAGCAGCTTGGCTTCGACCGGCTCGCCGTCGACGGTCATCGTGAAGCCGGAGATGGCCGCACCCGGCGGGATGGGGAAGATGTAGGTACCTTCAGCGGCCCAGCTGTTGGGGTTGTGGAAGACCTGGTCGATGCGCGTCGTCGCAACTTGATCGGCAATCGAGACGTCGACGCGGTGGGACCGGATGTTGAGCTGGTCGGCGATGAGTACTGGGTCAGGACAAACGGGATCGCAGGCAGGTGGGTCAATAATGATGACGCCATCCGCGCTCGCCGCCAGCGGCGATGCCAGCAAGGATACGAGGAAGGCGAACGCGATCAGGGACTGGATCGGGATCCGGCGCATAGCTGTCTCCTCTCCGGCCAGCCCAGATTGGCGGCCGCGTGGGTAGGAGACGCCGCAGGGCGCATTCGAGTTCCCGCGGGCAGACTATCAAGGGAGAGATTCAGAACTCAGTAGTTAGGCGTCGGAGTCGCTTCGGATCGCGGCCGCGAGTTTTTCGGCAACGGCGACGATGGTGAAGTGGATGTTGGCGCGAGGACCGGTCGGGAAAATCGAGGCGTCGACGACGCGCAGACCGACGACGCCGTGGACCCGCGCGTTGTGGTCAACAACCGCCATCGGATCCGATGCGGGTCCCATGCGGCAGGTGCTCGAGGGATGAAACGTGGTGCCGACGCGAGAGCGAGCCCAGGCAGGGAGCCCGGCCGCATCTCGCCAGGGAGGCATCTCTTCAGCGTACGGTTCGAGGACGCGCTGCATCGAATCCGAGGCGATAATTCGTTCGATGAGCTCGATACCGTCGCACTGGGCCTCTAGATCGGCCGGGTCGCTGAGATAGCCATGGTCGATGTCGAGTGGCGCCCTGGGGTCGGCGGACGTCAGCCGCACGCGACCCTGGGAGCGGGCGAACTGCAGGCTGGCCGTGATCCACAGGAACCACGCGCCGGCTGACTCCTCGAAGTTCTGCCCGATGTAGATGTGGAGGTCGATGTCGTGCCCCGCGTGCCGGCTGCCAGCCTTGGCCAGCACGGGAATGAATGATCGGGAGCGCGGCGCGTGCTCTGGACGGACCAGCCGCGGCCCTGGACGATCGGGTGAGACAAGCGGATGATCGAGAAGGTGCTCGCCAACCCCAGGGAGCTGCTGATTGACCGGGATACCAAGCTCTCGCAGGTGCGACGCGGGGCCAATCCCCGAGCGGAGCAAGATCGCCGGCGAGCCATACGTCCCGGCACAGAGCACGACCTCTCGGCCCGTAACGTCACTGCCGTCGTCCAGTCTGACGCCGGTGGCGCGACTCTTCTCAAAAACCACCCGATCGACGAGGGTATCGGCGCGAATCGCGAGGTTGCGTCGCGAGCGCGCCGGGGCGAGATAGGTAAATGCTCCATTCATTCGGACGCCATCGGCGATGTTTTTTGGCGCTGCTCCAACGCAGGGCTGCTGGTTGGCAGTGCCATTGAGATCGGCCACGATCGGCAATCCCACAGAATCGGCGGCGACCATGAACGCCCGCTCCGCCGGCGCGATGTCTCGATCGGCGACGCGAAATACCGGCACCGGGCCGTTGGTTCCGGCGAGCGGCCCGCCTAATGGATCGGCCTCCGCCCGCTGGAAGTACGGCAACATATCCCTGAAGCTCCAACCGGGGTTGCCGAGGGCCGCCCAGCCGTCGTAGTCGGCGGCGGAGCCCCGCAGCCAGACGCAACCGTTCACCGTGGTGGTTCCCCCGACGATCCGCGTGCGGGGGAGGGAGAATGGATTGTCGGCGTCTCGCCCGGCCAGGGTGTATCCCCAGCTGTGCGAGTCCGGCCAGACGTCTGTAGGATCGAGGAGGTCGGACGGCCAGGCGGCGGGATCGGCGCCGTAATCGGGCCCGGCCTCTAGCAGCAGGACGGAGCGATCGCGATCCTCCGTCAGCCGGTTGGCCAAGACGCACCCAGCCGCACCAGCTCCGACAAGAATCGTGTCGTATTCTCGACCGATCTCCATCTCTTCCATCCTCGTTTCGCGTCGCCTCGACCCAGGCGCCGCGATCATAAGCGCGGGCGGGAATGGCGGTAGCGCAACCGCCGTTGACAAGCAATGGATGACTTTCTAGCCTTGCCGAGCAGACGGGCGCACATTGTGAACGACGCCGGGGATTTGGCAACCACCAACAATCGTCACGGCTGACTAGCGGCACGAGCGCTTGACGTGAGGAATGGAGCGAAAGATGTCGGATTCCGGAATGCGGCGGCGGACAATCGGGCAGGTGGAAGTCACGCGGAGACGGGTGCTACAGGCCACGGCCGGCGCTGGACTCGCAGTCGGTCTGAACCATGGCGGACTGCCTCTGCTGACCCGCGCACAGGAGATCACCCTCTCCCGGGACTACGAGGGGACGACGCTCAATCTGTTGATGGAAGACCTGCTGGAGACCACCATCATCGAGGAGATGTTGCCGGAGTTCACCGAGCAGACCGGCATCACCGTCAACTTCGAGAAGGTTGCCTATCCAGTCATGCACGAGAAGCTGGTGCCGCAGCTGGCCGCGGGCCCGGGTAATGGCTCGTACGATGTCCTCGAGGTCGATTTCTACTGGGTCTACGAGTTCGCGCGCTCCGGCTGGGTCGAAGATCTCGGTCAGCGTATCGCGGCATCGGATGGGCAGGTCGATCTGGCACGCTATATTCCCGCGTTGCTCGACATCGGCTCGACGGTCGACGACACGACGTACTACCTTCCGATGTTCCCGTATCCAATGGGACTCATCTATCGCGAGGATCTGCTCAACGACGAGGCGTTCCGGGCTGCCTATCAGGAGCAGACCGGCGCCGAGCTGACGCTGCCGGAGAGCGTCGAGAGCTATGTCGCCATGGCCGAGGCGGTCTCCGCGCTCGACCAGGACGTCTACGGCGCAGCTATGCAGGCGCAACAGGTCGACCCGATCGTGATGGAGTTCTGCAACTTCCTCTACGGTCTGGGCGGCGCTTACTACAACGCAGAATTGACTGCACCAACGATCAACGACGAAACGGGTGTCAAGGCCGCCGAGCTCTATGCGCGTTGCGTCAACAATGCGGCCCAACCAGGCGCGGCTGGCGCGGACTTGAACGACACCATGGCGACCTACAGCCAGGGTCGCGCCTTCAGCATGATCTCCTACATGTTCATGCTCTCGGTCTTCGATGATGATGACGTTTCGACCGTCAAGGGCGTCAACAAGATGACGGTGATGCCCGGCGGTCATGGACTGACCGGCTCCTGGAGCTGGGGTATCCCAGTCTCCTCGCCGAATCCCGATGCGGGCTGGGAGTTCATCAAGTGGGTCGAATCACCCGAGATCGCAAAGCGACGGGCGCTCGCAGGTGGCGTGCCGGCGCAGGAAGCGCCGTACGAAAACCAGGAGTTCCTTACGAAGTACCCATGGATGCCGCAGGCCAAGGAGATGATCGCTTCCGGCGAAGGCCTCCCCGCGGTAACCAAGCAGGCCCAGCTAGTGGAGATCATGGGCCGCCACTTAGGCGATGTCGTCTCTGGCGCCAAATCCGCCCAGGAAGGGATGGACGCGGCAGCTGAGGAGCTGAAGGCGCTGCTCTAGCACAGGATCGAGGAATCATGGCACAGGCAATGACGAAAACGAGGCATCCGCTGGAGCCGCTTTCGGTCGATGAGCTGGCGGTGGTGGTGGCGATCCTCCGCGGCGGCGTCCCCGGAGGCGTCTGGGACGACCGCCGCTTCCGGTTCGTCGAGGTTGCCCTACGCGAACCACCGAAGGCAGAGGTCCTCGCGGCCGAGGCATCGGCGAACGGGCACGATCTTCCACATGAGGCGCGAGCCGTCCTCATCGATCGCGTGGAGCGAGGAACGGTCGAGGCGATCGTCTCCCTGACAGAGGGCCTAGTGCTGGCCTGGAACCTCATCGAATCCGGGCAGGCCACACTAACGCTGGAAGAAATTCTGGCCTGCGAGCAAGTCGTCCGGCAGAATCCTGATTTCCAGGCGGCGATGCACCGACGTCATATCACCGACATGGACCTGGTCTGGGTGGATCCCTGGCCATTCGGTGTCTATGAGGACGAGGCCGATCTCGAAGGGCGTCGCCTTACGCGCGGCATCGTCTGGGTCCGCTCAGGACCTGACGACGATAACGGCTACGCCCACCCGGTCGAGAACGTGATCGTCATCTTCGATCTGCATGAAATGGCGGTGGTCCGTATCGAGGACTACGGCGTGGTCCCGATCCCGGCCAAGAACGCCAACTACAGACTAGACGACGTGGGACCGCTGCGACCTGATCTCAAGCCGCTCGAGATCAGCCAGCCAGATGGTCCGAGCTTCACAGTTGATGGCTCGCTCGTCCGCTGGCAGAAGTGGCAGTTCCGTGTCGGATTCACCCCCCGCGAAGGTCTCGTCCTGCACACTGTCAGCTGGGAGGAGAACGGTCGCCTGCGGCCGATTCTGCATCGTGCGGCGATGTCGGACATGGTCGTGCCGTACGGCGACCCGGCGCCCACGCATCACCGCAAGAACACCTTCGACGGCGGTGAGCTGAATTTCGGGGCGCTGGTCAACTCACTGACTCTTGGGTGTGATTGCCTGGGCGAGACTCACTATTTCGACGCGGCCCTGGTCGATCAGGACGGTAACGCCTATGCCGTCAAGAACGCGATCTGCATGCACGAGGAAGACTACGGCGTCCTCTGGCGGCACATGAATATGCGCACCAACGAGACTGAGCTCCGCCGCTCACGCCGGCTGGTCGTCTCGTCATTCTCGACGATCGGCAACTATGACTATGGCATCTTCTGGTATCTCTACCAGGATGGTACGATCCAGTGCGAAGTCAAACTGACTGGGATCCTCTCGACCGGTGCGGTGCCCGCAGGACAGACGCCGCGCTACGGGCAGCTCCTCAACGAAGATGGCCTCTACGCCCCGATCCACCAGCACTTCTTCAACTTCCGGCTCGATCTCGACGTCGATGGTCCGGTGAATACGGTCTATGAGGAGCACGCCGAGGCCGAACCAGCGGGTCCTGGCAATGCCCTCGGGGCGGCGTTCCGCACGGTCCGCACCCCACTCCGCACCGAGCTGGAAGCGCAGCAGCTGATCGACCCGCTGCGGGGGCGGGTTTGGCGGGTGGTCAACCCGGAGCGCCACAACGCGGTCGGTGAGCCGGTCGGCTATCGATTGGTGCCGCATGGAAACGTGCAGGCGATGGCCAGTGCCGAGTCGAGCGTGGCGAAGCGCGCCGCGTTCATGACCAAGCACCTCTGGGTCACGCCGTACGCCGACCGCGAGCGCTTCGCCGCTGGCGATTTTCCGTACCAGCACCCGGGCGGTGCCGGACTCCCCGAGTGGACCGCCGCCGACCGCCCGATTGTAGAGACCGACGTCGTGCTCTGGTACACCGTGGGGAGTCACCATGCGCCGCGACCAGAGGACTGGCCAGTGATGCCGGTTTCTTACGCCGGCTTCCTGCTGCAACCGGCGGGGTTCTTCGCCGCCAACCCG
>Ga0126307_10004071_pt1 | contig 10095 bp, 8 predicted proteins | sample Plot28_FD_89955 | JGI IMG/M metagenome (GOLD analysis project Ga0126307, IMG submission 89955) | Serpentine soil microbial communities from UC McLaughlin Reserve, CA, USA - Plot28 | ecosystem: Environmental > Terrestrial > Soil > Grasslands | place: USA: UC McLaughlin Reserve, Lake County...
CAAAAATCACGCCCTTTAGTTTGCTTTCCAGTTCTCCTAACCGGACTCTCTCTGAACTCACTACTGTCTTCGCGGGAACTTTTGCCATTCGCGCAACCACAGTTTCGATGTCCCGTGTGCGAACTAATTTCTTCCCCGAGGTTGACTTCAACTTTAACGCCGCGCCCGCTTCATCAAGTACGTCTATCGCCTTATCCGGTAAGAACCGATCATGCATGTACTTCGCGGACATCTCAGCAGCTACTCGTATCGCATCGGGGCTATACTTCACGCCGTGATACTCCTCGTAGTAGCTCTTTAGTCCGTTCAGTATTCTTACCGTCTCTTCCACAGACGTTTCTGAGACTTCGATTTTTTGAAACCGGCGGGCCAGCGCCCGGTCCCTTTCGAATGATGCCTTGTACTCGCTGTACGTCGTTGACCCAATGCAACGCAATTCCCCTGAAGCAAGCGCGGGCTTGAGAATATTTGAGGCATCCATTGAGCCACCGCTAACGGCCCCGGCTCCGACTATCGTGTGAATCTCGTCGATGAAAAGAATTGAACCAGGGATCTTTTTTAGCGCATTGATCACGCCCTTGAACCTTTGTTCGAACTCACCGCGGTATTTCGTGCCGGCCAGAACAGCTCCCATATCCAACGCATACAGAGTTGCGGAGCGCAGCACCTCCGGAACTTCACCCAACTGAATCTTTAGTGCGAGACCCTCGGCAATAGCTGTTTTGCCAACCCCTGGCTCGCCGACGTAAACCGGATTGTTTTTACGACGCCGGCACAATATATGAATCGTTCGTTGCAACTCGTCATTCCGGCCGATGAGAGGATCGATTTGTCCCGCCGCTGCGCGCTCGATCAGGTTAACTGTAAAAGCCTGCAACGGATCTCTGGATGGCCGTGCTTCTCCCTCGCCTTGATCAGTGTTGACATCACCAGTAGCTTGCTCTTCACCTACTGCGGAAATTCCGTGCGAAATGTAGTTGAGTACGGCGAGACGCGTGATTCCATGCTTGTTCAAAAGAAACACCGCATGAGAATGCTTTGCGTGGAATAGCGCCGCCAGAACACTACCACCGTTCACTTCGTTTTTTTCGCTTGCTTGAGCCTGGAGCAACGCGTACTGCAAGACCTGTTGGAATGCAATTGTCTGTTCCGGCAACGTGCTCGGATCTGCATTAACCATCTCACTGTGTGCAGCAAAGAACTCCTCGATATCTTTCTTCAAATTATCGCGGTTTCCACCGCAATAATAGATTACGTCGCGCGCAGTGGGATCGTTGAGCAACGCCAGAAGCAGATGTTCCAACGTTATGTACTCGTGTTGCCGCGTGGTCGCTTCCGCAACGGCCAGGTTTAAGGTGTTTTCAAGTTCCTTTGTGATCATTTTGAAGCTGTTACGTTTTAATCAGAGCTTCCGTCCTCTTCCATCGTGCATAAGAGAGGAAACTCGTTAGCCTGGGCAATGCTCGCGACTTTGTCCACCTTCATCTCAGCGACTTCATAAGTGTAGACCCCAGCCAGACCAATCCCTTGCCTGTGTACGTTTAGCATGATTCGAACGGCTTCGCTTTCGCCGCGATTAAATACAGTTTGCAGGATGAAGACGACAAATTCCATGGTGGTGAAATCGTCATTATGTAAAAAGACCTTATAGAGCGGGGGTCTCTCCAGCTTTGTCTTACTCTCGGTCTTTTCTACGACGGCGCTACCGTGTTCAATCTCATCCTTGGGCATACTGCAAACATTTAACCGCATTTTTAAGGTATCTCAAAAGTCAACCAACAGACCCGGAGAGATTTCGAATCAGTTGTATGTCGGTAGGGTCAGAAAGCCTTCTGCTTTGAGGTGTGGAGATCAAGCTTTTGTCCGTGATATACGAGCGTGACGCAGTTTCGAGAGTTCTTTTCTTGAGAGGCATCCAATAGGTGCCAGAGGATCGCTACTCGTGGGACCATTGATTGTGCTGTCTTCTTCCAGCGTCGAATCGTTGAATTTATGTAGTGAGACTCCGCAGTTGTCGCAGAATTGAGCGGTTGCTCTCAAAACGTGGTTGCATTTTGGACAGTGAACCGTATTAACCGTTTGGGTCTGGTCTTCGCTTGCAGAACGTACCGACGCCTGAACTTCGCCGGCCAAATCCGACGAAGAAATCTTACCTTCATGCAAAGCCCGCCGCCCTTTTTCCGTAATCTTGACCCAGTTATCCGGATCGCGATTACCCGAGTGAGTTGATCTAATTAGATCCAACGTCCTCAGCTGATCGAAACGCAGGCTCGCTAGGTGTCGTTGGTCGTCGTCGAAAGTCACTCCCAAAGAATGCTCAATCGGGGACCTCACGCGCACTTCGCCAGTTCCGATAATGTTGTACTTATAGTCTCCTTCAAACTTGCGATTGAGCCACTCAAGGATTGCCTTGTCTATCTCGGTGAGATCAATACTGCCTGGCTCGCTGTTGACCTTGGAGAAGCTTGGCGACGAAGGCGATGGTAAGAGGCGGTTGAATGCATTTACTTGATCCTCGTTTAGTTCGACCAGATTAGTGTCACTTTGACGAAACAGTTCGCTAATTTCAGGAGTTTTGTCCACTACTCGGGAAGCGACTAGTCCGTTACGGATGATTGGACGTACCACTTCCACTCTCATCATCTGCTCACCGGCATCATCATCGCGGTACTCTTCGGCTTTGGTGACAAGCCCCAGGCGTAAACATCACCATAAGCGCCGCCCAAGTACACGACATCACCTGACTCTAACCGTTCGTTCAAGCGCACCTTCAAATATGTCCACGGTTTTCCCTCATAGATCGAATTTATGTCAGTACCATGAATGGGAGATCTCATTAACCAATATTTCATCAACTCACCTCAAGACTCGCAATCAACTATTCAATTGCGGTGGACCAAACATCCGGTTTGTAATCTCTTCGGCCGTATTGGAGAACCCGCGACTACGAGTTTGAACCAGCGCCAAGCCCCAACACTTCATTAAGGCCGTAGTGAATAGCAGCGCGAAGGTTGTCAGGCTGCAAGTTTCGGTCTTGTGGTATTCGCACAGCATTACGAATCGTGTCTGTCACATTTTCAAATAGCTCCGATGCAGTCATGAGAGCTCCCTTCGCCGTCTTTGGTGACATCTTCGGCATTACTTCACCTTCCCAAACACTTCGCAATTGGTCGAGCGACGCACCGAACAGCTCCAAGGTGTCGTGAATGTACAATACATCCTGCGCCTTCTTGGCAGTATCTCGGTGCTTGTGGATCAAGAGCTTCTGAATAATGAAACTCACCGGGTTAGGCACAACTAGGTCGACTGCGCGTTCAATCGGCACATTACTCTCCACGCCCACTTGAACTTTCCACGGCCCTGCCAAGAGTAATTCGAGATGCCTTAACTTTTGCGCGGTGATTCCTGCTCTCGAAATTGTCAAATCGAGTTTGCCATCGCGCTTTATACCGCTCCCTTGTTTCACAGTTAGAAATTCTGCATAGAACCCCGCGTCCTCCTCGCCAAGGTAGTAATGAGTAACGGGCGGTGTGTGTTCACCCGATAGCTCTTCTTCAAAACCAGCTTGCTTGAGCGCGTCCCCAAGATCGCCCTCAAGGGGTGCGTTGAGTGAAAACGCTAAGTCAACGTCACGCGTGCGCAGTGGTTGATATACTTGAGATGTTGCAAGTGGGTGGAACCGATGTAGTCTATGAGCCCAACCACCAACGATCACCAAGTGTGAAAGCCATGGGCGGATGGCTTCAACAAGGCGCGCAAAGTTCCCAAGATCCTCCATTAGTTAACGGTTCTCCTTGATCACTCGCTCAAGCACTTTTTTGCGAATCAAATCTGCCTGCTCGCGTCCGCGAGATGGATGCGAGGACACATCTACCCATACTTGTAGGACGTCGGATGCGGCCAAACCGTTCGGGCGGACTAGTCCGCGAAAGATGGATTGTGGAGCTGGAGCTTGGCGAAAGATGAGGTCCGGAGATTCGCCAGGCTCACATTGTCGTAGGTTCTTCCATGCCGCTAGATTCGAGGGCTGAATACGCTCGACATATACATAGGGAGGGACACCTTCTACGAACCCCAACTTCAGCGCTTCTGCTGCAGCGAATAACGCCAAACAAGCGCGACCACTATCAAGCATTCTACGGAGTTGCGAACGAGCATCTCCTTTGAGTAGAAATCGCATGGGCACCTCCTTGACCGATCGTTCAGCGGAGGCTTGCCATCGGCGAAATAGTTCGTCCCGTCGCACAAGGTTTAGGTATGGACCAGACTCAGACAGAAATCCCTCATCTTGGAGTTGTTGCACAAAGCGAAATGCGCTCATGACGGACACGTTAGCGGCGCGAGCAAGTTGAGATGCGTTTCTGTATTGCCCACGCGGAGCGAAAAGTAATGCCTCGGGAACTTCCGGCGCCAGTAACGCCTTCAGCATCCACTGGTTCAGATCGGAGAATAAGTGTCCAGAGATTCTAGGCGACTTTGATGCGATTGGAGACTTGTGGGGAGCTTCTGCATTGAGTCCCTCGAGATGTGGCCCACGAAACAGACGAAGCCCTTCGAAATCGATAACGCCAGCCGCTGCATCGGGAGCGTAGCGCTCTGCAAACTTTAGGATCTGTTCTGCGGCACCCTGGCTGATCTTAGGAGCCGCGACGACCGCGAGTGGAGCTGCATTCTTGCTCGCACCATGTAGTGACTGTAGAACGGCCTGCGAAAAAAGTGGCAGTAAACGGTCAGCGCGACCTTCGACAGCGGCCTTCACCTCGACGGCATACACGACACCGTCAGGGTGCCGGACAACCATGTCGAACTCAGATCTCTGGCGTTTTGGTTGGCGCTCAACACTCCAGCCGGCTTCTTCGAATATGTCGGCGAGCAGAACTTCCGCGCGCTCTCCTCGTTCGATGGCAGGAGATTTCACTGGTTTTTCCTGATTCTTCATGGCCCTTATCCTCGAGATTAACACGGCCCTATTAATTATCTTGGCCACGATAATCACCACGGCCATGCTAGCACCGAGGTTCTAGATTGCTCAAGTCACTTTATCCCGACGAGCCCTGAGTTTACTTCGCCTTCACAGCTGCTCAGCTGACATTCAGGTCTCTTGACGGAGACCTGAGTAATGTTACGGTATCGTCCGTGATACAGCACAAAGACACCATTCCACGACTCCAACAGCTGGTTCCGCACATGCGGGATCAGTTACTGGCTCTGCGTCAGGGTGCAACCTTTGAGGGTGTACGCCTGCGCTATATAGAAACCGTTGATCGGCTAGTCGCGGATGGACTAGGCCGCCGGACCGCTAGCAGGGTCGATGATCGAGAGGCTTACTGGTCACCGGCAGCGGGGGTTCTTGAAGAAGCCATTCGACTCGGATTCGTGCAGCGTCAGCCATTGCCTTCTGCGAGGAGATATCTTGACGCATACCGCGACAAACGATTCGAGCTCACGCCTAGGGGCTACGAGGTTGCGGAACTCGCGAAGAGTGATTTGAGCGGCTTCTTCGACCATCTCGCCAGTGCGATTATTCAAGGCCACCCCTACTTCAAGCACTTTCTGTTGCTTCTGAGTGAGGCTCCGCTCATTTGTCCTGAGCTCACGGAAGGTGAAGTCGAGACGGGTCGCCGCCAACGTCAAGGTGCTCCCCGTCAAGACACCGACTATTGGGCAAGATGGGCTACGGACCGCATCAATGCTCCGTCAGGCCGAGAAGTCGTAAGCGTAGAAGAGGTCAAACGGGAAATGCTTCTCTTTGTCAAACGCCGCTTTGGCGACAAACCGGTTGAGAAGCCCCCAAGCAAAGCCCTTTCCGAAGCGCTGAACGACGCCTTCGCAACAGCGTCGGTTCGAGCTAGAGGTGTCCCCATGGGCGCGATTGAGCTGAGGATGCTCAGGGCATGGGGGTCACAATTGCGGCTACTCGATCAGTCTCGCCACGTTCCTCAATACGAAAGCAGTAACTTGCTCTGGCTTGCTGCCAACCTTCAGCAGACAGGCTCGGACTTGACTGCTCAACGAAGGAGCGTTAATGAGCACGGAGTTGCAGTAGCACACGCTCTTGTTTCAGCCTATCGGGCTCAAGCCGAACTGGTGGAAAGCAATCTCGCTGCACCATACATACCAATCTATCGAGTCCGCGCTGATGCGGCATTCAAGTGCGGCGTCACCCGCGCGCTAGCTGACATCATCCTTGGGCGCCTAGCCAACGGCGCTTTTCCAGAACTTGGAGTTCAGGTCTGGCTTCATCTCGGGCGAGGCGACCAGCCCCCGCCGTCAGAGCCGGTTTACAGACAAGGTGGCAATAGACGTTACGAAATCACGATGACTAATCGAAAGGACCCTATTACATGAGCATCGATCCTTATACACATATGGAAGAAGCGTGGAAGTTGGAAGGTAACCCGTTCCCGCCCGAGGGCATCCGTCACAGTGCTGACGAGCCTTTCAGTCCGGAGGTATTTCCGGAGGAGACTGCAGATTTTTATAGGAAGCTGGTACGCGGCGCGATACTCGGTTCCAAGGGTATCGGTTTTCTCTGGTCGCAGGGCGTGGGCGGTGACACTGGCTATGGCAAGACTACTCTAATGCAAAACGCCTCGCGCGAAATCAACCGAGATCTCGGCGCGTCCGTTTTGCAGAGCGCTGGGATGCGAGCCGACCGATTGGTGCCCATAGCTTCTGTATACACAAACTTGAACAATCTAAACGCAACAGGATTGTATCCGGTACTGTTTGACGGTGTCGCCGAAGCCGCAACTCCTCTACCCAACGACACGCCGCTGTTCGATAAAGCACGCGAGATTATTGCCGACCGGGTAGGTGACGATGCCGGGAAGATAGCCGCTGAAGTTACGGCGGCTCGACTTCGTACAGCCCCGGGAGCTGTACCGCTTCGGCCGGAACTCATATCCGCTTTCTCGAGTGGCGGTGCGGGCGCGCTTTTGACCCAACTGTCAACGGCCTCTCAAGCAACCAGGTTGAGAAACGGACTTCAGTATTTGGACTTTCTCCTCGCAGTTCTGGCCGCGGCAGGCATAGACCATCTGTTCGTCTTCGTAGACCAACTGGAGGACCTCGCCACCAACAAATCGATCAACTCTGCGAAGCGCTCGCGCGAGATCGGCCGCATCCGTGATTTGCTAGAAGGCGGTCCATATGTAGGTCGAATACATTTCGTCTTCACGTTTCACAATACTGCGGGTCAATTGCTAGAGCGGTACTGGGAAATCAATCGGCTTCCTCGGTTCGAGATCGCCCCAGACAACACTGCTTCGGTGGTCGTCCTGCGTGGCTTAAGCAACGACGATCAAGTGGCAGAGCTGTTGAAGGTTTATATGAGCGATAAGAGGCTCGAGGGTGTCGAAGACGATCTATTACCTTTCGAGCCTGATTCGTTAGCCGTTCTTCGCGACGTGTCGCGTGGAAGGGTTGGTATTTTACTAGGTAAGGCGCACGAACTTCTTAGTGCGGGGGGGGAGCTTGGACTGCCTCGAATCGGTGGTTCGTTTGCTCGTAACTACTTTGAAGGAGCGGTGGGTTCTACCGATGCAACGTCTACCGACTCGGAAACCCTCGTGAGCTCGGACATCGATGACATTCTGCTGGGGTAAATACCAATGTCTCAACGCCTTCTAGCTCAAATTACTTTAGACACCTACCTCCTCGCCCGGCACGCCGCAGCAATTGGAGCACTACCGGATGGCCGCGCCTGGGAACGGGTGGTTGGACAATTGCTCTGCCGTCCGGGATTAGAGTGCCGCCAGTACGCTGGACTAACGACGCTGTTCGGCATGAATTCTTCCTCGCATTGTGCTCATGAACTTGACGCGGCAGCCAAAGGTTGGCAGGGCACAGTCATTCTCGAGGCCAAGTCCAAGGCTGGGGGTGTTAGTAAGGCTGATGTCGCCGTCTTTGGGATGAAGACTTTCGACTATTACCGCGGTCAGCTTCCTGAGGCAGCAAGTGCACCTTGGTGGAGGTTGATCACTTCTGCGGGTTTCGTCGCGGATAATCTTCGACGCCTTTGCCTTCAAGAAGGAATTCTCCTTTGCGATCCAGTTAACCTCCCAATACCAGTACTGCTTCACATTGCTTCCCAGCCGGTCGCCGACCAGTTTCTCGACGATGTGAAACTGGGCGAGATCATCCGGTTGGGAGAGCGCGCCTGCGAATCAATGCATGACCGTTGGAAGCTCGAAAAGGACGGCACTCTTAGTTTCCGTGCTCATCCGTGGCGACGTAACGAGATGGATGATCTGCTATGGCTTCAGGAAGATCTGACGTCAGATGTTTTGGCACTCTACGACACGCATCGACCAGGAAGGTTGGAGAGAAGAATCGAGCAACTCATTTCCCTTCTCCAAATGGCCGCTTATGCCTAAGGATATCGAATGCCATATCAGTCATCAGACATCGCGTCCTTCACGAGGGCTCAAGTCTAAAGAATATCTGGGCTCTTGGAGCTTGGATATGATTGCGCCTATCACGGAAGGTCCGCTACCCAATGCCGGGGGACTCTTAATATCTTGGGACGACGTTACCATAGCGGAGTTGCCGAAGACTGTGCAGATTTACGCAGAATCTCACAACGGGATGACCCCGCCTGAGATTCTGGACTCGCTGCTGTCACCTTCAGCTATTGCTGAAGCATGCAGCGACTTCGTCCAAACAGCACGGAACTTTATCAGCGCAGAATGCGACGAGCGATCGGCAGAAATCGTGCTACTTCGATCGGGTTTGCTCACTGAAACTGTACCGACCCTTGAACAAGTCGGAAAGTCGTTCAATCTAACCCGCGAGCGTGTGCGACAAATCGAACAACGTTGCGAAGGAATACTCACACAACCTAAACACGGCTCCACCAAAACACAAATTTCAAGCTGCCCGCTCGGTGTTGTCTACCCTGCGTCACATTTGCGGGGAATTGCCGGTCGCTTTGTTCGACTTGTGCGTCGGCACTCGATCGCGCATGCGATGAGAGCTTGGTTTGACTTGAATCCGGGTAAACCGCTTACTGATTCAGATCTGAGGTTATTAACGAAACAAGCGCGCCAACTCAGGTGTTGCCGGAGAGTTCTCCAAATCCTTTGTTATCCATACGGTGACTGGAATGGAGACTTCTGGTTCAAATCGGAGGCAGCCCGCCAAGCGTGTGAAGCGTTGCTTGACGCTACTGATAGTTGGGCCGGAGCCAAAGATTGGAGGCATGTCGCGGAGCGCATGTGTCTTCGCGCACCCGGCGTGGAGAAAGTATTGGATGTTGAAGCCACGCTGTTGCGGTTAGGAGAAGCTCATGACTTCGGCCTGGGCCCGAACGGAAAAATTGCGCCGCAGCAATCGCGGTTGAAAAAGCGGATCGCTCGTAAGATCGTTACCTACCTCATTGCGCGAGCTGCCCCTGTGGCCATTCATGAACTGGCGGACGCAATCTCAGCGGGCCAAGTGCCGTTCGAAGTTTTTCTGCGACCTTCTGTGTCTCCGACCTGGCTGTATGAGTATGTCGTGAAGTCAAGTGAGTTATTGATTCAGCTCGAAGACAAAGGTATCGCGCTGGCTCCTGCGCTTGCGGCCAACAAACCTACAGGAGTAGTTGGAATGCTCTATTCAATTGTGTCACGACACGGTGAACCCATTCGAATGCAGGATCTATGTGACCAAGCAAGCGTGTACGGCATTGGTCGGAACCAAACAGGAATGCTCATTCATAGCCATCGGGCAGCATGCTTGTTCATGCTCACCCGCGGGATTGTCGGTTTGGTAGGACGGGACGAGGATGCGAATCCGTCGGACTACGAGGCCGCGAATCCATGGAGCGATCGGAAGAAGGTGCGGCCGGGGCACGAGATCGGTTGCGACGAGAACGGCGCCCTTGTTGCAGACATACAAGTTCGTCGCTCGATCCGAGAACAAGGTCTCGGTTTACCGTGGCCATTTTCTCTAGCCTTGCTCGATGGTACTTCGCACATTCTGTTTGATGATGACCGGATTGCTTTGACGCGAAGGTCGAACGGCGATCTGGACTTGCCGCAGCTTGCGCCAGGAAGTGTGATAAGAATAACTCTTTGTCAGTCACAGACCTCCTCTATCCTGTCGATCAGC
>Ga0126307_10004074_pt1 | contig 10091 bp, 10 predicted proteins | sample Plot28_FD_89955 | JGI IMG/M metagenome (GOLD analysis project Ga0126307, IMG submission 89955) | Serpentine soil microbial communities from UC McLaughlin Reserve, CA, USA - Plot28 | ecosystem: Environmental > Terrestrial > Soil > Grasslands | place: USA: UC McLaughlin Reserve, Lake County...
CCGATCATCTTGACCACCCGCCCACCGCCCTCGGTCACGACCTCGAAGGCCAGGTCCTCGAACTGCTCGACGATGGCGGCCAGCTCCCTCTCGCTGACCTGCTGGCTCAGCGCCGTGAACCCGACGAGGTCGGCGAAGCCCACGACCCCCGCCTGCTCCTGGCCGGTCAGCACCATCGCCATGCGCCGGCGGGTCGCGTCGTGCAGGTGCCGGCGCCACGTCGCCTCGAGCACCTGGGGCATGAACGGCAGCACGGTGGCGAGATTGATCACCGTCCGCTCGTCGGTCTGGCCCTCGACGCCCTCGCCGGACAGGAACTTCGCCGTCATCATGTCGACGTGCGCCGAGGCGATGCGGGCGATCGACGACCCGATCACCCGGCTCATCTGCAGGACGAGGTCCGGCGAGGTCACGTCGTCGGCCATCATCGCCCCCACTTTGGTGAGGATCTCCAGGTCGGTGTCGGTGAAGGCCCGCTCGCCCGGCCGGGGCTGGGCGAAGCCGAGCGACCGCCAGATGTGCGTGATGTCCTCGACCGGCATGCCGGTCCGCTCGGCGACCGCCCCGAGGTCGTGCTTCGCCTCCTCGGCGGCGAGGATCCGCTCGACGGCCAGCAGCGGCAGCGTGCCCTCAGTCTCCGCGCGGGCGATCTCGTCCTCGCCGGCGCCGATGTCGGACAGCAGCCCGACGACGTCGATCCCGGGCCGGTCCGGCTCCGACCCCTCGACGGCCGCCACAACCTCGGCCGCCGCCACGGTCTCCGGGGGGACGGGGACGACGGGCCGAGCGTCCGCAGCATCGGACGAGCCGACGGTGGCGCCCTCCGGCGACGCCGCTGCGTCGTCGGGCGCCCGGCCGGGGATGGCCCCCTCCGGCGACGCCGCCGCGTCGTCGGACGCCCGGCCGGGCGTGGCGCCCTCCGGCGACGCCGCCGCATCGCCGGGCGCCCGGCCGCGGCTGCCGCGGCGCCGGCTCACGACAGGGATCCCGGGTCGTCGGGCGGACGCGGGTCGTCCTTCGCCCGCCGGGACGAGGGTGGGTCCGGTGGGGCCGCCGGGGCCGGCGGGGCCGGCGTGACGCCGGCACGCGGCGACGCGTCGGCGGGACCGGCCGAGGCAGCCGATGCGCCGTTCGCGCCGACCGCGCCGACCGCGCCGGCCGACCCGCCGTTGGTGGCGCCCGATCGGCGGCCTCCGGCGGGGACCGACACGGGCACGGGCTCGCCGGACGGCCCGCCAGGCGACGACGACCCCGACGCAGACTCGACCGACCCCGACGCAGACCCGACCGACCCCGACGCAGGCCCGGCCGCCACCTGCGCCGACACCGACCGAGCCGGCACGGGCGCCAGGAGCGCCTCCCCGCGCAGATCGCTGGTCGACCACGCCGGGTCGAGGCCCGGCGCCGTGAGGCGGACCGGCCCGACGCCGTCGTGGGGCTCGAGCTCCCACAGCAGGGCCGGACGCTCGCCGTGCCAGCGCACGGCGTAGGACAGCCGCCCGAACGCCGTCGGTGCGTCGTGCACCTCCCAGCCCTGGCCGAGCCACGCCTCCGGCACCAGCGACGACAGCGCGAGGCCGCCGTCGACCTCGCGCACGAGCAGGTCGCGCACGAACAGCAGCAGCTCGGCGGCCGCCCACCCGTGATGCCCGTCCCCCATGCAGCCCCCCGCCAGCCGAGGGTGGATCGCCTCCGGCCAGGTCCAGGTGGGCGTGGCGGCGTCCAGCAGCCACGCCAGCCGGTCGAGGCAGCGCCGGTCGCCGGCCCGCAGCTCGACCGCCGCGAGCTGCAGCGTCAGGTAGGTGCCGAGGCCGGTGTGGCTGATGCCCTGGAAGAAGGCGCGCCCGTCCTCGAGCATGAAGCGCTCGCGGATGACCTCGGCCGTGGCGGCGATGCGGGGATCGTCGGCCGCCATGAGCCCGAGCGGGGCGCAGGCCACGAGCGACGCTATGGCGCCGGGATCGACGCGCCGGCGCGGCCCGGCCGGGATCGCGAGCGTGCCGAGCCGCTCGGCGGTGAGGCCGAGCGACCGCTCGACGTCGGACCACATGTCGACGGCGATGCGCTCGGCGGTGGCTGCGGCGGCGTCCTCGCCGGCGGCCCGGAGCAGCTCGGTGCCCGCCCGCAGTCCGGCGACGGCCCACAGGTCGTCCCAGTAGAAGTAGTCGACGGGACCGAGGTGCTCGGCCGACACGCCGGCCGGAAGCAGGCCGCGCAGCGCCGGGTCGTCGCGCCGCGCGCCGCGCTCGCCGCGGCCGGGGCGGCGGGCCTTCTCGATCCAGTGGACGGCCCGGGCGATGGACTCGACCATGCCCTCCACCAGCGCCCCGTCGCGGCCCAGGCGCCAGTGCCGCGCGAGGGTGACGAGCGCGGCGCCGTTGGCGTCCCACTCGCAGCGCTGGCTGAAGAAGAAGCCGTCGGATCGCTGGCGGAAGGGGTACGAGGCCAGCACCTGGCCGGCCTCGTCGCCGAAGCCGTACGCATCGAGCGCCCCCACCAGGTAGGCGGCGTCGCGGAACCAGAAGCGGTGGTAGGTGGCCGGACCGGGCGTTATCTCGTCGCCGTCGTGCAGGAGCAGCAGGAACCGCCGGTTGGCGTCGATCGCCTCGGACAGGCGGGCATCCGGCAGGTCGAGGCGCATGCCGCGGCGGCTCTGCAGCTCCCAGCCCCTGGCGACGTCCTCGGCGCTGGGCACGACCTTGGGGAAGCCGGTCGTGTCGGCCCGGCGGCGGGCGACGCCCCGCCGCCGGCTGCGCCGTTCGGGCTCGAGCGGGATGGCGACCCGCAGGCTCGCCCCGTGGGCGAGGGGGTACACGAACGCCGCCTGTGCCAGGCCGGCCGGGCAGCGCACCGGTCCGTCCCAGCCCGGCTCGGCCCCCCCGGTCATGACCGCGGTGGCCGAGTCGCCCCCGTGGAACGTCGAGGCCGCGGTGCGGGGAGCTGCCCTGGGCAGCAGCAGGGCCACGCGGCCGTCGACGGTCACCGTGGTGCCGCCGTGGACGTCGATGCGCTCGATGACCGACAGGCCGTCGGGATCGTAGGGGCGCACGCCGAGCGCCAGCGCGACCGGCACCTTCGACCGGTTCTCGACCTCGACGATCACCAGCTCGCCGCCGCCCTCGGCCGAGCTGCGGCGGATGGCGTACACCCGCTCCACGGCGTCACCGGACGGGATGCGCATCGCCGTCTCCACGACCGGTGCGGCGCCGACCAGCTTCTGGCGGACGCCGACTTCGCGGGCGGGGACGTGCCAGCGGTCCTCGGCGCCGATCCACCAGTCGAGCGACCAGCCGTCGTACCAGGGCGTCACCAGGCCCCGGGGATCGACGATCGCCTCCCACGGCGAGTCGAGGTTGCCGACCGCGGTCCAGTTGCGCTGCGTGATGTTCGTGAGGAAGGGCAGGTGCCCTCGCGGCACGAACGCCGGCGAGGTGGGGTCGAGCTGGCGCGCGAGCCAGTGGGGCCACACCCAGTCCGGCCCGACCTGCGCGGCGGCCCGCGTGCGCAGCGCCCGGAACACGGTGCGGGCCCCGACCGGCATCAGCTCACCGGGCAGCTCGACCTCGACGGTCTCGCCCAGCCGCTGGAAGGTCGACAGGTGGCGGACCACGTCGTCGGTGATCCGCAGCCGTCCCATCAAGCGGTGGAGCATCCAGGTGCGCAACGACATCCGGCCAAGTCTCTCGGACCGGACCCCGCCCGCGCAGGTCCGTCCCGATCCGCCCCGCCCGCCAGCGGCCAGCGGGCCCGGCTCAGACCATGCCCTGCAGCTCGTGTCCCACCTCACGGCGCAGCAGGCCCCGGTACGCCTCGACCGCCAGCCGGCCCTCGTGCACGACGCCGTAGACCTCGCGGGCGATCGGCATGTCGACCTCGTAGCGGTCGGCCAGCTCGACGACGACGGACGACGTCTTGATGCCCTCGGCGACCATTTTCATCTCGGCGGTGATCTCGTCGAGCGTGCGACCCCGACCCAGCTGCTCGCCCACGTAGCGGTTGCGGCTCTGCTGCGAGATGCACGTGGCGATCAGGTCGCCCATGCCCGCGAGACCGGCGAAGGTGACGAGCTCGCCGCCCATCGCCAGGCCCAGGCGGGCCAGCTCGGCCAGGCCCCGGGTGATGACGGCGGCCCGGGTGTTGTCGCCGGTGCCGAGCCCGTCGGCCATGCCCGAGGCGATGGCGACCACGTTCTTCAGTGCCCCGGCCACCTCGCAGCCGATGACGTCGTGGTGGGTGTACACGCGGAACAGATTGGTGGCGAAGATGCGCTGTAGCTCGCCGGCGATGTGGTCGTCGGTGAACGCCACGACGGTGGCGGCGGCGTGCCCGGAGAGGATCTCCTTGGCGAGGTTCGGACCGGTCAGCGCGCCCACCGGGTGGCCGGGCAGCTCCTCGGCGATCACCTCGGTCATGCGCAGGTGGCTGCCCTGCTCGAGGCCCTTGGCCAGGCTCACGACCGGCACCCACGGCCGCACGCACGGGGCGAGCTTCGTGAGCGTGTCGCGCATGCCGTGGGAGGGAACGCCCATGACGAGCACGTCCGCGCTGCTCGCCGCCTCCTCCAGCGACGCCGTGGCCTCGAGGGCGGGCGGCAGGTCGAAGCCCGACAGGTAGGTGCTGTTCCTGTTCCCATCGTTGATCTCGGCGGCGAGGGCGGGTTGGCGCGCCCAGAGGATCGTGGGCGCGTTCGTGCAGGCGAGAGCCGCGATCGTGGTGCCCCACGATCCGGCGCCGATGACGGCCACGCGGATCGGCATGGGAACACCGTACCGCCGGGGTGTGGCCGAGGTCGGCGCAGAGTGGGCACGTCGACGCAGAGGGTCGCCGAGGACGCTCGAACGGTGTTCGGCCGTGGTTGACGAGGACCTCGGCACCAGTACGCTTCGGCGCGATGACGTCGGCGGCGGTGGTCGTACCGGTCAAGGCGTTCACCGCCGCCAAGGTCCGGCTGGCGGGGATCCTGGAGCCCGCCGAGCGAGCCTCGCTCGCCCGGCGCATGGCCGAGGTCGTGCTGGCCGCGTGCGCGCCCCTGCCGGTCGTCGTCGTCTGCGACGACGACGAGGTGCGCATCTGGGCCGAGGACGCCGGCGCCCGGGTCGTGTGGTGCCCCCGCCGGGGCCTCAACGGGGCGGTCGCCGACGGTGTCGAGGCGCTGCGGCGCGATGGCGTCGAGATGGCCGTCGTCGCCCACTCCGACCTCCCGCTCGCCACCCGGCTGGCGTGGGTCGCCGACTTCCACGGGGTCACGCTCGTACCCGACCGCCGCTTCACCGGGACGAACGTGGCGGGCGTGCCGACCCGTGCAAGCTTCTCGTTCTCCTACGGCGCCGGCTCGTTCGCCCGGCACCGGGCCGAGGCCGCCCGGCTCGGCCTGCCGGCCCGCATCGTGCAGGACCCGTTTCTGGCCTGGGACGTCGACGTGCCCGGCGACCTGGCATGGCCGGGGGCGCTCGCCGGGGTGGCGCCGACGCTGCCGCCCTACGTGGTGGCCGCCTGCCCGCACGTGTGCCCGTGAGCGCACTGGCCACGCCAGCCCGGGCCCTCGCCATCGGCGCCCACCCCGACGACATCGAGTTCGGGGCGGGGGCGACGCTCGCACGCTGGGCGGCGGCCGGCTGCGTGGTCAGCCACCTCGTGTGCACCGACGGGTCGAAGGGCAGCTGGGACGCCGATCAGGACACCGCTCAGCTCGTGGCCCTCCGCCAGGTCGAGCAGCGCGCCGCGGCGCGGGCGCTGGGGGGCACCGGCGAGGTGGCGTTCCTCGGCTGGCCCGACGGCGAGCTGGACTCGGGTGTGCACCAGCGATGGCAGGTCGCGTACTGGATCCGCCGCCTCCGCCCCGACGTCGTGCTCGGCCACGACCCCTGGAAGCGCTACCGGCTGCACCCCGACCACCGCCACGCCGGCTTCCTGACGGTCGATGGCGTGGTGGCGGCGCGCGACCCCCACTACTTCCCCGAGCAGGGCCTGGCGCCCCACCGGCCCGCCGCGATCCTCCTGTTCGAGGCCGACGAGCCCGACCACGTCGAGCCGGCCGGCGAGGGTGACGTGGCCCGCAAGCTGGCGGCCCTCGAGGCCCACGCCAGCCAGCTCCGGTCGACCATGCAGGTCGAGGTCGGCACGCCAGGGGCCGACGCCCAGCTGGCGGCGTTCCGGGCGCGGGTGCGCGACGAGCTGGCGTCCGACGGGGCCCGGAGTGGTGTGCCCCTCGGCGAGGCGTTCAAGCTGCTCGACGACCTCTGAGCCGGCGCGCCGGCGGGCCTCCCGTGTCGACCGCCGGGCGCGGACCGATCTGCGCCATCGTCCGGCATGCTCGGTGCCGTGACGAGCGACACCCACGAGTGGGGCGACGGAGCGGGTCCGGCCATCGGCGACCAGGTGCGGGAGGGCTGGCTCGACACGCTGGCGCTCGGCGCGGCGTTCGACCGCCCGTGGGTCGACGCCGCCGCGGCGTGGCTGCTGGCCGGCGACGCTCCGGCCCTGGTCGTCGACGTCGGGAGCGGGGCGGGCGGCGCGGCCTGCGCCTTCGCCGCCCGACTGGGCGGTGACGCTCGCGGCCCCGGCGCCGGCGGTGGCCGGGTGGTCGCCCTCGACCGTGATCCCCGGCTGGTGGCCGTGGCTCGCCGCCGGGCCACCGGCGAGGGCGTCGCGGGACGGGTGGCGTTCGGCACCGGCGAGATCGGGGCCCTGCCCCTGGCGCCGGGCGCCGCCGACCTCGTATGGGCCTCGGGCGTCGTCCACCACGTCGCCGACCAGCAGGCGGCGGTCTACGAGCTCGCTGCGCTCGTGCGGCGCGGTGGCACCGTGGCCCTCGTCGAGGGCGGGCTGCCGCTCCGTTGCCTGCCCCACGAGGTCGGCACCGGGCGCCCCGGGCTCGAGGCGCGCCTCGACGAGGCTCGGGCCCGGTGGTTCATCGACCTGCGCGACGAGCTCGGTGGGCCTCCGCTCCCCTACGGCTGGCCCGAGGCGCTGGCCCGCGCCGGCCTCGTGGACGTGCGGGCCCGGTCGTTCCTGGCCGAGGCCGCACCGCCGCTCGACGAGATCGGTCGGCGAGTCGCCGCCCAGCACCTCGAGTCCGCGCTGAGCGAGCTGGGCGACCGGCTGTCCGCCGAGGACCGCGCCACAGTGGGCCGCCTGGCCGATCCGGCCGACGCGGCGTGGATCGGCCACCGCCGCGACCTGGTCGTCACGGCGGTCCGCACGGTGCACGCCGGCCGGCGCCCTGCCGCCTGACCAGGATGACGGCGGCCCGGCTGTAACCCGGCGGTCCGGGTGGCGAAAATAGTTGCCATGACAACAGTTGCCATGTAGGGTATAGGCATGGACCGAGGGGACGAGCTGCCGACGACCGGGGCGCTGGTCTGGCGCCTGGCGATGCGCTGGCGCGCCGAGGTCGACCGGGCCGTCGCTCCCTTGGGGCTCACCCACGCGCAGTACTCGGTGCTCGCCTCGCTGCGGGCGCTCACCTACCGGGGCGAGCGGCCCAGCCAGCGCCGCCTCGCCGACTACACCGGCCTCGAGGCCATCTATGTCTCGAAGCTGGTCCGGGCCGTCGAGAGCGGCGGCCTGGTCAGCCGCGTGGCTGACCCGGCCGACTCGCGGGCCGTTCAGCTCGCCCTCACCGACCGCGGAGTCGAGGTCATCGACCGGGCGATCAGCGTGGTCGCCGCGTTGAACGGCGAACTGACCACACCGCTCGGTGGCCCCGACAGCCCCGAGATCCGCGCCCTCGTGCGGGCGCTGGAGACCCTCCTGCGGGGTAACCCCGGGCCCGACGTGGCCCCGGACAGAGGAGACGACCCATGACGACGAACCCCCTGCTGACCGGACGCGACATCGGCATGGCCGAGAAGGCCACCCGGGCGCTGCTCGACCGGCGGCTGGCGGAGGCCGACCTGCCGTTCGCGAGCTGGACCGTGCTCTACACCCTCGCCGCCGAGCCGGAGCCGGTCACCCGCGAGGAGCTGGTCCGCAGGTTGGTGTACGGGCTCAAGATCGGCGAGGGCGAGGCCAGCGCCGCCGTCGACGGGCTGGCGGCCGACGGTCTCGTGGCCCCGGCCCCCGGGGCGGACGGGCTGGCCATGACCCAGGCAGGCGAGGCCGTCCACGGGCCGATCCGCCAGGCCGTCGCCGAGATCACGGTCGAGCTGTACGGCGACCTGCCCGAGGCCGACCTGGCGGCCACGCAGCGCACGCTGGCGGAGGTGACACGCCGGGCGAACGCCCGCCTGGCGAGGTGACCCCCCCGGATCAGTTCATCGACGGGTGCGCGGGGAAGTTGGCGAGCATCGACACCTTTCCCTGCTGGCGACGCAGCACCGACCGCCACATGACGTCCGGATCGGCGGCGAACACGTCGTCGGGGTGGGCGTCGACGACAAGCCAGGCGCCGTCGGCCAGTTCGCTCTCGAGCTGGCCGGGGCCCCAACCGGAGTAGCCGGCGAAGAACCGGATGCCGGTCACCTCGCCGGCCAGCGCCGTCGGCTCGCCGTGCAGGTCGAGCGTGCCCACGTCGCCGACCACCGGCGACCACCCCGGCAGCGGCCGGACCGTGCGCCGCCGGGCCAGCGCAAGCACCCCGTTCTGCTCGACCGGACCGCCCAGGTAGAGCACACCAGGGCTGGCGGCCAGGTCGCTCCACTCGCCGAGGACCGATTCGACCTCGAGTCCGGTCGGGCGGTTCAGCACCACGCCGAGCGCGCCCTCGTCGGTGTGGTCGACCATGAGCACGACGGTGCGGTCGAAGTTGGGGTCGCCGAGCATCGGCTCGGCGATCAACAGCTTGCCGACGGTGCGGCCTTGCTCCTTCACGTCCCCCAGCATGGCGCGGTGACGCAGCCGAGCGCGCGCACTGCGGGTGGGGGCACGCGCCGACGGCGCGAGACTGCCGATGTGTTGGACGACGGGACCTACGACGCCCTGGTGGTCGACGCCGAGGGAGCGGACGACGGGTCCGTGAGCATCGAGCTCACGATCGTCGCCGGGCCGGCCAAGGGTGACGTCGTGACGATCCTCGCCCGCGGGCTGCCGGGTGATCCGCTGGACATGCTCGGCGTACCGGGCACGCTCACCGTCACCGACGGCACGCCGGCGCTGCACCTCGAGCGGTGATCCCGGCCGACAAGACCGGAATGCCCGCCGACCGGCTCGTCGCCGGCGTCGACGGCTGCCGGACCGGCTGGGTGGTCGCCGTCGCCGCCGTCACCCCGCCCCCCACCGCGCCGCCACCCGCCCACGGCGTCGCCGGAGGCGGAGGCCGTGCCGGCGCTGAGGGGCCGGGCGCCTCGCGGTTCGCGGACGCGCTCGGCGGCGGCGGTCGGCACGGCGGCGGCGTTGGGCACGGCGGCGGTGCGCACGGCGGCGGTCGGCACGGCGGCGCCGGGCTGCGCCTGACGGACCTCCGGGTCGTCACGGACATCGGCGCGGTGATCGCCGAGGTGGCCGTCGGCGGGCTGGCGGCCCTGGCGATCGACATGCCGATCGGGCTGCCGGCGCATGAGCCGCGGGCCTGCGACGTCGAGGCCCGCCGGCACCTCGGCGAGCGCCGGTCCTCGGTGTTCCCGGCGCCCGTGCGGGCCGTGCTGGGAGCCGGCTCGTACGACCAGGCGCTCGTGCTGTCGCGGGCCGCCAGCGGGCGGGGCCTGTCGCGCCAGGCGTTCAACCTGGTGCCCCGGATCGCCGAGCTCGATGCCGTGGTGCGCCCCGAGCTGCAGGACAGGGTCGTCGAGGCGCATCCCGAGCTGGCGTTCACCCGCTTGGCGGGCCGGCCGCCGCACCACGCCAAGCGGACCGCCGAGGGTCGGGCCGAGCGGCTGGTTCTTCTCGCCGCCGCCGGCCTCGACGGCCTGGCGAACGTGCGGGTGCTGGGCGCGGCCCCCGACGATGTGCTCGACGCCGCCGCGCTCGTCGTCACCGCCGCCCGCATCCGGGCCGGCACGGCCGAGCGTCTGGGGGACGGCGCCCGTGACGTCCGTGGGCTCCGCATGGAGGTCGCCTGGTGACCTCCCGAGTGCGTCCAGCCGCTGTCGTCCTCGGGCACGGGATCGGTCCCAGGGCGGCCGGATCGGTTCCCAGGGCGGCCGGATCGGTCC
>Ga0126307_10004075_pt1 | contig 10091 bp, 7 predicted proteins | sample Plot28_FD_89955 | JGI IMG/M metagenome (GOLD analysis project Ga0126307, IMG submission 89955) | Serpentine soil microbial communities from UC McLaughlin Reserve, CA, USA - Plot28 | ecosystem: Environmental > Terrestrial > Soil > Grasslands | place: USA: UC McLaughlin Reserve, Lake County...
CCAGCGCCCGGGCCAGGGCGACCCGCTGCTGCTGGCCGCCGGAGAGCTGGGCGGGCCTGCGCTTGGAGAAGTCGCCCAGCCGTACGACCTCGAGCAGCTCGTCGACCCGCCGGGCCACCTCGGCCTTGGCCAGCTTCTTGGACCGTGGCCCGAACGCCACGTTGTCCCACACGGTCATGTGCGGGAACAGGGCGTAGTGCTGGAACACCGTGTTGACGTTCCGCCGGTGCGGCGGGGTGCGGGAGACGTCGACGCCCTCCAGCCGAAGCGCCCCCGAGGACGGGCTCTCGAAGCCGGCGATCATCCGCAGGGTCGTGGTCTTGCCGCAGCCGGACGGGCCGAGCAGCGAGAAGAACTCGCCGCGCTCGATGGTGATGTCCGCGTCCTCGACGGCGACGAAGTCGCCGAACAGCTTCGACACCCGGTCGATCTCGATGACGGCGCGGGGCGGCTCCTCGGCCCCGTCGGTGCCGGCAGGAGCGTCCTCGGGGGACACGTTGCGCACGCTGGTCTCGTCGCTCAGCGGAACCCTCCTGCTCGCCCGGACGCCGGTGCACGTTCGCGAACGGAAGCGTCCGCCGCAATCAAATCACTTGCCCTTTCACAATTCTGCAACGGAATCCCTTGCTCCGATCCCGGACGCAAGGCGATGCTCGGCCCATGGCGCACGAGAACTTCATCGGCGGGGCGTGGAAGCCGGCCGCCACCGGAGCGACCGACGATGTGGTGGCCCCGGCCACTGGTGAGGTGATCGCCCAGGTCCCCTCCAGCGACACCACCGACGTCGACGCCGCCGTCACTGCCGCGGCCGAGGCCTTCACCACCTGGGGGTCCACCACGCCCCGGGAACGCAGCGAGGCCCTGCTGGCCATGGCCGCGGCCATCGAGGACAACATCGACGAACTCAAGACGCTCGAGGTCGACAACGTCGGCAAGCCGGTGTCGATCATCGACTTCGAGTTCGACCTGACGGTCGACAACCTGCGGTTCTTCGCCGGCGCCGCCCGCACCCTGCAGGCCCAGGCCGCGGGCGAGTACCTCGAGGGCCACACCTCGATGCTGCGGCGCGACCCGCTCGGCGTGTGCGCCGGCATCGCCCCGTGGAACTACCCGCTCAACATGGCGACCTGGAAGTTCGGGCCGGCGCTGGCGGCGGGCAACACGTTCGTGCTCAAGCCGTCCGAGCTGACGCCGCTCACCGCCCTCAAGCTGGCCGAGCTGGCCGCCGACATCCTCCCGCCCGGCGTGTTCAACGTCGTGTGCGGGCAGGGCGAGACGGCGGGCGACGCCCTGGTCCGCCACCCCGGGGTGGCGATGGTATCGATCACGGGCGACGTCGAGACCGGCAAGCTGGTGGCCCGCAACGCCGCCGACAGCCTCAAGCGCGTCCACCTCGAGCTGGGCGGGAAGGCGCCGGTCATCGTGTTCGACGACGCCGACCTCGAGTCGGTCGTGTCCACGCTGGCCGAGAACGCCTACTACAACTCCGGTCAGGACTGCACCGCCCCCTGCCGGGTCGTCGCCGGGCCCCGGGTGTTCGACGACCTGGTCAGCGGCCTCGGCTCGGCAGTCTCGGGCCTCGCCGTCGGCGACCCGACCGACGAGGCGACCGAGGTCGGCCCGCTCGTGTCGGCCGGCCAGCGGGAGCGGGTGGCCGGCATGGTCGAGCGCGCCGTGTCCGGCGGCGCCGAGCTCGTCACTGGCGGCTCCGCGCTCGACCGGCCGGGCTTCTTCTACGAGGCCACCGTCGTCGCCAACCCGACACAGGACAGCGAGATCGTCCAGCGCGAGGTGTTCGGCCCCGTGGTCTCGGTCCAGCGCTTCTCCGACGAGGAGCAGGCTCTCGCCTGGGCCAACGGCGTCGACTACGGCCTGGCGGCCAGCGTCTGGACCACCGACGTGGGCCGGGCGCTACGCATGTCGAAGGCGCTCACGTTCGGCACCGTGTGGGTCAACGACCACATCCCGATCGTGTCCGAGCTGCCGCACGGTGGCTTCAAGCACAGCGGCTACGGCAAGGACATGTCCCTCTACGCCATCGAGCACTACACCGAGCTCAAGCACGTCATGCTCAAGCTCTAGGGTTCTCCGGCCTGCCCGGTCGGCTGCGTGGGCTCAGCCGGCCGGGCGGAAACCCCGGTCCTGCCAGCGGAACCACAGGCCGACGGCGGGGAGGTAGGCGCGGCGCAGGCCGTGCGCCGGGATGGGCCGGTGCCGCAGCTCGGCGAACGACGGCGGCGGGCCCTCGCCGGCCACGTGCCGGCCGACCTGCGCCCCCAACCACGTGAGCTGGGCTATGCCGGAGCCGTTGCAGCCGCTGGCGTACCAGGTCCCGTCGACCCGGCCGGCGTGGGGGAGGCGGTCGAGCGTGATCGCCACCTCGCCGCCCCACGCCCGGTCGATGCGCACGCCGGCCAGCTGGGGGTGGACGGCGACCATGGCCGCGTGCAGGAAGTCGCGGGCCTGCTCGATCGTCGAGGGGGCCAGGCTGCGGCGGCCGCCGAAGAGCAGCCGGCCGTCCGGCGAGGGCCGCCAGTAGTAGAGGAAGTTCTTCGAGTCGACCAGCATCCGCCGCTTCGGGTTGACCGAGGCGGCCAGCTCGGGGTCGAGCACCTCGGTGGCGACGATGAAGCTGCCCACGGGGAGCACCCGCCGGGCGAGCGGGGGGACGAGCCCGTCGGCGTGGGCGTTCGTGGCCACGACGAGGTCGCCGGCGTCGACGGTCCCGCCCCCGGTCGTGACCCGGACGCCCGCCCGCCCGGGCGGCCGCTCGATAGCCGTGGCCCGGGTGCGGTCGACGATCGTGGCCCCACCCTCGCGGGCGAGGCGGGCCAGGCCGGCGTGGAAGCGCGCCGGGTGGAGGCCGCCGGTGCGGCCGTAGACCAGGCCGCCGTGGTAGGCGGTCGTCCCGACCTCGGACGGCAGCTCCTCCCGGGACACGAAGTGGACCGGCTCGCCCAGCTCCCCGGCGTGCTCCCGCTCGGCGGCCCGCATCCCGGGGACGACGCGCGGGTGGTGGGCGAGGTAGAGCTGGCCAGTGCGCTCGTAGTCGCAGGCGATGGGTGCCTCCAGGCCGGTGACCAGGGACTCGACGTGGTCGAAGGCGGCGTTGACGTCGGCGTAGAGCCGCCGCCCGAGCGGCCCGTAGTGCTTCTCGAGCGTGGACGGGCCGGCCTTCAGCTCGGGGATGACCATCCCGCCGTTGCGCGTGCTGGCCCCGGACCCGAGCGGCCCGGCGTCCAGCACGAGGACCGACCGGCCGGCGGACGCCAGCTCCCGGGCCGCCGACAGCCCGGCGTACCCACCGCCGACGACCACGACGTCCACCGAGGCGGGCAGCGGCGCGGGCGGCCCGTCCGGCGCATCCGCCCCACCCGGCTCGCTCGCCGCCACCTGCTCCTGCCACAGGACGGCCTGCCGGTACCCGGACGTCAGCGGGGCGGTCACGAGCCGAAGCTACCGGCGCGGACCCGCCGACCGCCGACTGCCTCGCGCGGCCTGCATCGCCGGCTCGACCGCGCGGCCGCGGCCGGGCCGCCCAGACTCGGGCCCGTGCACCCGCACCACCCCGACGACCGTGGTGGCTCCGCCGGCTCCCGTCCGCCCGACCGGTGGCCCGCCGGCTCGCCGCCCGGGCGCCCGCCGGCGCGCGACCCGTGGCCGCCCGACCCGGCGCCCACCGGTCCCTGGCCGCCCGACCCCGCCCCTGCGGGCCCCGACCCCGCCCCTGCGGGCCCCGACCCCGCCGGGCCCTGGCCCTCCGGTCCCTGGCCCGCCGGTCCCTGGCCCGGGGCGCCTGATCCGGGGCCGGCGCCGCGCCGCGGGTCGACGCCCGGCCGCGACCGCGACCCCTGGCCGGCGCCGGAGTCCCCCCGCCGCGCCGGGGGTGAGGCCCACGGCCACCACCATGGTCACGGGTGGGGCGACGACGACTGGGGGGAGGCCGCCGGGGTGGCGGCCCACCGGCGGATGGCGGTCGTCGTGGCGGTGGCCGTCGTCGCCGCCCTGGTGGGGCTCGTGGCCTGGTGGCCGCGTGGCGACTCGAACATCGACCGGGACGCCCTCGGTTTCGCCGACCGGGTCGACGCCACGGTCACGGCCGCCAGCAATGGGCCGTGCTCCTACGACCCCGAGGCGGAGTGCCACGTCGTCGAGCTACGGGTCACGTCCGGGGACGAGGCCGGCACGCCGGCCCGGATCGAGACCGAACGCGCCACGCGGACCCCGGCCGCCTCGCTGGCCACCGGCGACGAGGTGGTCCTGAACGACGCCGGCGACGACGTGCCGGCGGAGGCCCGCTACGCCTTCGCCGACGTCCGCCGGACCGGGCCGCTGCTGATCCTGGCGGGCGTGTTCGCCCTGGCCGTCGTGGCGCTCGGCCGGGCCCGGGGCCTGCTGGCCCTGGCCGGGATCGTGCTGACGTTCGTGGTGCTGCTCGCCTTCGTGTTCCCCGCCCTGCTCCACGGCTCGTCGCCCGTCGGCGTGGCGCTCACCGGCGCGACGCTCATCGCCGTCGGCACGCTGTACCTGGCCCACGGCGTCAACCCGCGCACCACCGTCGCCCTGCTCGGGACCCTGGCCAGCCTGCTCCTCACCGCCGCCCTGGCCGCCGTGTTCGCCGGGGCGGCCCGGCTCAGCGGGCTGGCGTCCGAGGAGTCGCTCTCGCTGCTCACGTTCGCCCCCGACCTGGACTTCCGGGGCCTGCTGCTGGCGGCGATCATCGTCGGCGCCCTGGGCGTGCTCGACGACGTGACGGTCACGCAGGTGTCCGCCGTGGCCGAGCTCCGCCGCAGCGACCCGTCCGCCGGGTTCGCCGGGCTGTTCCGCTCCGGCACCCGCATCGGCCGGGACCACATCGCCTCGACCGTGAACACGCTGATCCTGGCCTACTCGGCCGCCGCCCTCCCGTTGCTGCTCATCTTCACCCAGTCCGGCCTGGGCCTCGGCGACGTGCTCACGAGCGAGGTCGTTGCCGTCGAGGTGGTCCAGACGCTCGTCGGGTCGATCGGCCTCGTGGCGGCGGTGCCCCTCACGACGGCGCTGGCCGCCTGGGCGGTGACGCGGACGGACTGACGGCAGCGGTCGGGGTCAGCCGGCCGGGTCGATGAGGGTCTCGTCGAAGAAGCAGTAGGCCCAGTCGTCGCCGGGCTCGAGGGAGGCCATGACGGGATGACCGTCCTCGTCCGCGTGGGCGCGGGCGTGGCGTTCGGTCGACGTGTCGCAGCAGCCGACGTGCCCGCAGCCCAGGCAGATCCGCAGGTGGACCCACGTGGTCCCGATGCGCAGGCAGTCCTCGCACCCGTAGGCGCTGGGCTGCACGGGCTGGATGGCCCCGGTGTGGGGGCACGGCGTGTCCGGGTCGGGGCGGAAGCGCAGCACGCTGCTCAGCGGCCGCGGCCCCTCGCCGGCGCCGAGGGCGTAGCGCAGGGCGATGCCGAGGCCGATGGAGCTCGCGCGTTCCGGCGTGACGACGTGGTCCGCCCCAGCGTCGGCCAGTTCGAGGACGTCGGGCTCGCCCCGCGGCCGGGTCACGATCACCGCGTCCGGGCTCAGCTCGCGGGCGAGCGTCGTGACGTGGGCGGTGCGCTCGTCGTCGTCGTCCGCCACCACGACCGCCCGGGCGCGCCGCACGCCGGCGTCGACCAGCAGCTGGCGCTTGGCGTAGTCGCCCACCAGCACGTCGATGCCCTCGGCCTCCGCCTCGGCGGCGCCGTCCGGGCTGAGCGTGAGCACGGTGAACGGCGTGTGCAGCGACCGCAGTTCGCCGACGAGGGACTGGGCCGCCGTCCCGTAGCCGGCGACGATCACGTGCCCGCTGCGACCGTCCTCCCCGGCGGTGCCGCCGTTGGTGCGGGCGCCGGTGCGCGGGCCGGCCCCGGCGAGGACGGCCACCCGTGCGGCCTCCTCCCGCCGCGCCGCCATGCGCGACTCGACCGCGGTGCCGACCGCTCCCAGCACCGGCGTCAGCGCCATGAGGACGACCGTGGCCGCCACCAGGGCCTGCGACCCGTCGGCGCCGAGGTCGAGCGGGGAGAGGCCCTCGTCGCGCCCCAAGTCCTCCAGCACGAACGAGAACTCGCCCACCTGGGCAAGCAGGAACGCGGTCCCGGCCGCGGCCGGCAACGCCACCCCGACCGCCCGGACGGCGACGCCGGTGACGATCAGCTTGACCACCACGATGCCGACGATCGCCCCGACCACGAGCATCGGCTCGTCGACGAGGAAGCCCAGGTCGAGCAGCATGCCCACCGACACGAAGAAGGCGGCGCTGAACAGGATCTGCAGCGGCAGCACCTCGGTGAAGGCGTGGGTCCCGTGGCGGCTGTCGCTCACGACCAGCCCGGCGAGGAAGGCGCCCAGCGAGACCGACACGCCGGCCCAGGCGGACACGAGCGCGGTCCCGAAGCACACGGCCACGAGGGCCAGCAGGAAGACCTCGGGCGAGCAGGTGCGGGCCACGACGTCGAGGAGGCGCGGCATGGCCCGCCGGGCGGCGACCAGCACGAAGGCCACGAGCGCCACGGCCCGCAGGAGCGCCAACGCGATGTCGGCCGCCCCGCCGCCCGATCCGCCGAGGACGGGCACGAGCAGGACCATCGCGACGACGCCGAGGTCCTGGAAGATGAGCACGGCGAGGCTGGCCTGGCCCCGCGGCGTCGAGGTCTCGCCCCGCTCGCCCAGCAGCTTGAGCACGATGGCGGTCGAGCTGAGCGCCACGAGGAACGCGGTGAAGACCGCCGGCGCCGCCGGGACGCCCCCGGCCATGGCCAGCAGCGTGGTGACCAGGATCGTCAGGCCGACCTGGAGCCCGCCGCCGCCGAGGATCAGCCGCCGGATGCGGGCCAGCCGCTCGAGCGAGAACTCCAGCCCGATCGTGAACAGCAGGAGGATCACGCCCACCTCTGCGGCGGCGTCCACGACCTCCTGCGACTCGACGAGCCCGAGCTGGGCCGGACCGATGACCACGCCGGCGAGCAGGAAGCCGACGATCGGCACGACCTTCAGCCGGGACGACAGGTAGCCGATGAAGGCCGCCCCGCCGACGATCGCCACGAGCTGCGGCAGGAAGTCGGGGACCTCGCTGCCCGACGCGACCACCTCGGCCGCCGCGATCTCGATCACGAGCCGGGATGGTACGGCCGTCCGCGCCGATTCCCCAACAACCGACTGGCCGTGTGGCCAGCATGTGGCGCGTGTGACGCATAGCTGTCGTACCAGCGGGAACGCCTGAGGTATGGCGCGATCGATGTGGACCGGCGCCCTGAGCTTCGGGCTCGTCAACGTGCCCGTGAAGCTGTTCTCGGCCGTCGAGGACAAGGGCGTGCACTTCAACCAGTTCCAGGCGGGGACCGGGGCCCGCGTGCACAACAAGCGTGTCGCCGAGGGCACCGACGACGAAGTGCCCTACGAGGACGTCGTCAAGGGCTACGAGGTGCGCAAGGGCGAGTACGTCATCGTCACGCCGGAGGACCTGGCCGCCCTCGACCCCGAGCGCTCCCGCGTCATCGAGCTGGAGGACTTCGTCGACCTCGACGAGGTCGACCCCATCTACTTCTCGAAGACCTACTACCTGCTGCCGGCCAGCGCCGAAGCGGCGAAGCCGTTCGCCCTACTCCACGCCGCCATGCGGGAGGCGAACCGGGTCGGCATCGCCCGCTTCGTCATGCGGGACAAGCAGTACCTGGCCGCCGTCCGGCCGCGCGACGACGTGCTGGTCGTCGAGACCATGCACTTCCCGGACGAGGTGAGGGACCCGTTCGAGCTCGACGAGGCCGAGCCGCTCGAGGGCGGGGTCACGACCTCGGCGCGCGAGCGGAAGATGGCCGGCCAGCTCATCGAGTCGCTGTCCACCGACTGGGACCCGTCCCGCTACCGCGACACGTACCGCGAGCGGGTCCTTGCCCTCATCGAGGCGAAGGACAAGGGCGAGGAGCTGGTGGTCGAGGAGGCCCCCGAGCGCCCGGAGGTCGCCGACCTCATGGCCGCCCTCGAGGCCAGCGTCAAGGAGGCCCGCAGCGGCCGCTCGTCGGGCGCCGCCGGCTCCGGCTCCTCCGGCTCGGGCACCAAGGGCTCGGGCTCGTCGGGCTCGTCGCGTGCGAAGGCCTCGAAGGGCTCGACCAAGGCGTCGTCCGGCGGGAAGCGGGCGACGCAGAAGGCCGCGGCGGACGACGACCGCTCCCGCGAGGAGCTCTACGAGGAGGCCCAGCGCCGCAAGGTGCCGGGCCGCTCGAAGATGTCCCGCGACGAGCTGGCCGCCGCCCTCGCCCAGGCCTCCTGACCGGGCCGCGACGGCTCAGCCGAACTGGCCCTCGCCGTCGAGGGCGGCGGCCACGACCACGCCGTCGAACGTCGACAGGTTGAGGCGGTCGTCCCGGAAGTCGCTGGTGGCGACGAGGTCCATGCCGTCGACGCCCAGGACCCGGGTGGTGAGGCCGGCCGCCGTGGCGCGGGCCTCGGCGTCCGCGAGGCTCAGGCCCACGTAGTCCTCGCCGGTCGGGCCGGTGCGGCCGGCGACCCACTGCTCGACGGTCTCCACGGTGGCGCAGGCCTCCGGGTCGACCGGCTCGCCCACCGCCCCGGACGACGCCCCGCCGGCCCCGACGGGGGCGTCCATCGGGTCGGTCTCGACGCCGAGGGCGGACGGCTGGGCCCGCAGGACGAGCCGGTCACCCGCGGCGGCCGTGAAGGCCTGCTCGCAGGTGGCGTCGCCGATCGTGGCCACGAGCGTCAGGTCGCCGGCCGGGACGTCCTGGACGAGGCCGCGCATCGCCGTCACCTGGTCGGCCGGCACGCCGGCGGCGCCCTCCTCGACCTCGCTCCAGGCGCGCTCGGCCACCGTGGCGCCGTCCGGCCCCACGAACGTCAGCGTCAAGCCGGCCGGCTCGCCGAACGCCGAGCCGTCGCCGTAGGTCACGGCCACCGTGGCGGCGGCAGCGTCCCCGCCGGCGACGGGGTCGTCGCTCGCCCGGTCGCCGGTCCGGACCTCGTCGTCCTCGCCCCCCGTCAGCGCGAGGACGCCCACGACGGCCAGCGCCACCACGGCGATCACCGCCACCCCCAGCCACGCCCGCCGCCGCCCGCCCCGGGGCGGGGGCGCAGCGGCCGGGGCCGTTGTCGGCGTGCTCGTCGGCGTCGGGTCCTGCTGGTCCACGTCGGTCATGGTGCCTCCCGGTCGGTCCCTTGTGGGACGACCGCCGGCCCCGCCCGGTTCCCGTCCGTCGGCCGGCCGGGGGTGCGCCACACGGCGCCCCGAACGTGAGCGGGGTGGTGAGCAGGGAGGTGGAGCCTGCGCTTCCGGCGTGCCCCGCCCCCGGCGCCCCGCGGGCCGGGAGGCGCCCGTAGGTTTCCCGGCATGAGCGACGGCGCGGGTGAGGCCCCGCACGCGGGTGGGACGTGGGCGGTGGGGACGGCCGGTGTGGTGCGGCTGCCCTCCGGGCGGACGGTGCGGGGAAGGTCGCTGCGGCGACCTGTCCCGGACGGCGACGTGCCGGACTTCGCCGTGTACCTGCTGGGGAAGGAACCGGCGGCGGTGCCGTGGGCGTCCCGCTGGGTCCGCTGGCCCGACTTCTGGCTGCCCCGCGAGCCGGACGACGCCCGCGCCGCCCTCCGGGAGGCCTGGGAGCGGGCGGCGGGGGAGCGGGTCGAGGTGGCCTGCAGCGGCGGCTGGGGCCGGACCGGCACCGCCCTGGCGTGCCTGGCCGTCCTCGACGGGGTCCCGCCCGGTGAGGCGGTGGCGTTCGTCCGGGCGGCCTACGGCCATCGGGCGGTCGAGGCGCCGTGGCAGAAGCGGTTCGTCCTGCGCACCCGGCCGGCCGCCGCGACGGCGTAGGCGGCGGGGCGGCGAGCCGTCGCCCGTCGCCGGTGCGCAGGAGCGCCCGGCGGTGGGAAGGTGCCGGCCGGGCCGTCGTGGCCGACGACCGCGGTGGGCGCTCGGGCTGGCGCCGCGGCGGCGGGCGTCATGGTGCCGCAGCGTGTCGGCGTTGCCGAGTCGGGGGCGTGCCGCTCGCCCCTCCGGGCCGGCGGGACGGAGCGGGCGGCCGGACGCCTACGTGACCGGGGCGGCCACGCCGTGGAACCAGGCCGCCCCGCTC
>Ga0126307_10004076_pt1 | contig 10090 bp, 7 predicted proteins | sample Plot28_FD_89955 | JGI IMG/M metagenome (GOLD analysis project Ga0126307, IMG submission 89955) | Serpentine soil microbial communities from UC McLaughlin Reserve, CA, USA - Plot28 | ecosystem: Environmental > Terrestrial > Soil > Grasslands | place: USA: UC McLaughlin Reserve, Lake County...
AAGTGCAGCGGGCCGGAGTCGTTGGAGACGACGACCGCGCACCGACTCAAAAGACCGGCGAGCCCGCAAAGAGAGAGCCGCCCGCAAAGGTCGAGGGCGTGGCAATCCATAGTGTCTATCACCCCGGAGACGAGAGGCCGGTCTTCCTCTACGCCAACCACGGCTACGCGGGCTCCTACCCCCGCTAAAGCGTCACCGATGGCGGCGAACTTCTCCGCCGGCCACCGGCGCCGCGCATCGCCCGCGCTGGGGTGGAGGACGACGAGCGGATCCTCGGCTTCCGGGACTACGTTTTCGGCCTCATCTAGGTCTTCCTTCGTCACCCTAAGGCTCGGCTCCAGACCGACCTTTCGGGCTCCGACCAGGCTCGCGATCTCCAGGTAACGTATGTACTCTGACTGGTAGTAGACGTAGGGCACGGAGCGGTCGAGGGGCGGAGCCCCCGGGGCTCGTGCGCCAGCCGTGACCCGGGCCTTGAGTCGCCAGACGAAAGGGTTTGAATACCCGCCGCCGCCGTGCATCTGGAGCGCCAGGTCGAAGCGCTCCTCCCTCATCCGGGCGAAGAAACGCTCCAGCTCTTCCTCGTCTTCGTCGACTCCTGTGTCGGGCCCGTTGACGCCGGTGGAGGGGGGGACGGTAATCGCGCGGACGACCGGCCCAGGTCTGTTAGTGAGGAGTTCTGTCTGGAGGGGACCTCCAAGCAGCGTGATCTCCGCCTCCGGATAAGTAGCCCGGAGCGCATGAAGAGCTGGTAGCGTGAAGATAAAGTCCCCGATCCCGCCGGCTCTAAGGACGGCGATCTTCTGGACGTTCTCTACCCGTTCAGTGCCGGGGGGCGATGGCATGGTGAACGACCTTTGTAGTCGTGACCTCGCCGAGGAGTTCGGGACCATAGCCGAAGCCCAAACCACTCGACTTACGGGGCTCTGCGGCCCCGCCGGGAGCGCCGCCAAAGACCGCATTGATCTTGACCGTTCCGACCGAAAGCTCGCGTGAGGCCCTCTGGGCGTGCTCCGGATCTGGAGTGAGTACCACGGCCGCGAGCCCATAAGCGGTGGCGTTAGCCTTCTTGAGCGCCTCGTCGAAAGACGTGACTACCTCGATGGCGGCGACGGGGCCGAAGGTTTCCTCGTCCACCACGGCCATCCCGGAACGGACGCCCGAAAGAACGGTCGGTGGGTAGAAGAAGCCAGGACCATCGGATACTTCGCCGCCACAGAGCAGCTCAGCTCCCGCTGTAACTGCCTGCGTAACGTGACGATGGACGAGCTCGCGCTGGCCTTCGTCGACGAGGGGGCCAATCTCAGTTTCGGGATCGGTGCCGTCGCCTACGCGTAGGGCTCTGGTGCGCACCACAAGCTCCCGCAGGAACTCATCAGCAACCGCCTCGTGGACGTAGATACGTTCTACGGAGGTGCAGATCTGGCCGGTGTTAGCGAACGAGCCGGTTGTGGCCTCGCCTGCTGCCCACGCTGGGTCCACCCCTGCGTCCACGATCATTGGGTCCTTGCCGCCGAGCTCGACAACGGCCTTTTTGAGCTGGCGCCCGGCGGCCTCCAGGATCTCGCGCCCGGTGTCGACTGAGCCCGTGAAGAGCACCAGGTCCACGTCCTCGTGCGCGACAAGCGGCCACCCGGCGCGGGCGTCGCCCAGAAGAAGGTTTAAAACCCCGTCGGGCAGCTCGAACATCTCGACGAGCCGAACCGCTGAGAGGGGTGTCTTCTCGGATGGCTTGTAGACGACAGTGTTGCCGGTGACGAGCGCCGCGCCGAGATAGCCACAGGCGATGGCTAGCGGGTCGTTCCATGGCACGACGGCCGCCGCAACACCGTAGGGTTCGTAGACCATCGTATCCGAGGCCATGTAGTTGCCCTGCAGGCTCTTGCCCCGGTGCAAAGGACCGAGCTCGGCGTACTGCTCGAGCGTGCCTATCCCGGCCTCGGCTCCGCCCAACGCGTCGTCGAAGGGCTTGCCGTTCTCCAGGGTGACAAGCTCGGCTAGCTCACGCGCGTGTTCCCTCATCCTGCGTGCGGCAGCCTTTACGAACTCCGCCCGCTCGGCGGTGGGGAGACGCGACCAACCCGTCTTCGCCTCTCGAGCCACCTTTACCGCCTCCGAAGCGTCGGCGGGGGTGCCAGCGGGGATAGAGCCGATCTGTTCGCCCGTCGCCGGGTTGAGAACCTCGATTTCCTCCTCGCCTGTCGAGGCTACCTTCGTGTTACCGATGATATGCGGGGTCGTCTCGCTTGTTCTCATTGTCAAGCTCCTTCCAGTCTGCTGAAAGCTGGTAGCTTACAGCTAAAAGCTAAGGATAAGATGTCTCCGTCATTGGAGTGACGATTAGCTCGTGGATCACGGAGTCCAGGGGCTGAGAGAGCATGAACAGGATGCTTCTCGCCACGGTCTCAGGAGGTTGAAGGTTCTCGGGGGGCGGCGGAGGATCTAAAGCCTTGAAGAAGTTGGTCCGCATCCCTCCCGGCACGACCGCCATCGCCCGTACTCCATACCGCCGGCCCTCCGCGTGCAAGACTTGCGTCAATCCTAAAAGGCCGTGCTTTGAGGAGGCGTAGGCGGCAGCGTTCTCCCAACCCTTTTTTGCGGCGGTGGAGGCGACGTTCAGTATCTGGCCGCTCCCACGCTCCATCATATGCGGCATGACTAATTTGGCGAGCAGCCACGGTGCCCTCAAGTTCACGTTCACCACGTTATCCCACTCTTGAAGTGTGAGCTCCGAAGCCGACCGGATAAAATCCAACCCCGCCGCGTTTACGAGGATGTCTATCTTGCCTTCTGTCTCAAGCACGTCCGCTACGCCGCCCTCGATGGAGCCGGAGTCCGCGAGGTCCATGTACAGCGGCCGTCCGCCGAAAGCAGTGGCGATTTCGCCGGCCGCCTCTTTGTTTATGTCGGCGAGGATTGGCTGCGCGCCATGCTCGGCGAGGAGGCGTGCGGTGGCCGCCCCGAGACCGCTCCCAGCCCCGGCGACGAGGGCCACCTGGCCCGATAGGTCGAACGTCGTTGTGTTCTCCGGCATAAAAGTGCTGCTCCTTCTACGTGGGACCTTGTATGTCAGGCTATCTTGGAGACTCCTGGCGTTCGGGCTGTGACTTCCGAGAAGGCGGTGGCGGCCAAAGCAGCGACGCGCTCCCAGGTGTAATGCTTCTGGACCCTGCGCCGGGCGGCGCGGCCCATGCGGTTGCGCAAATCCTTGTCGGAGAGCAGGCGCAGAAGACGGCTTGCGAGGGCCTCTGCGCTCTTCGGCGGGACGAGGTAGCCACTCTTACCATCGGCCACGCTCGTCTTTATGCCGCCGACCCGCGAGCCGATGACCGGGGTCGCGCAAGCCATCGCTTCGAGCGGCGTCATCCCGAACGGCTCATAATGGGGAACGGTCACGGAGACATCAGCGGCGCCGTAGTAGAGGTAAAGCTCCTTCTGAGGCCGGCTCCCGGCGAAGGTTACCCTCTCCTCGATTCCGAGCTTGCGGGCGAGGGTCGAGAGCCTCTCGGCCTCGGGAGACTCTCCGGTTACGGGCTCCCCGCCCACGACCACGAGCCGCGCGTCGAGCCCTCTAGACAAGAGGGCGAAGGCTTCAACAAGAGTATCTACGCCCTTGCGCGGCACGAGTCGGCCGACGTAGACGACTGTTAGCACCTCTTCGGGGAGACCAAGCTGTTTGCGAGCCTCTCTCTTCTTTGCCGGCCGGAATTTCTCTGTGTCCACCCCGCACGGTACGAGCGCGAGCTGGGTAGGATCTGCCTCGTAGAGGATGGTGAGTTCCTCTACCTCAGCCGGGCAGGTCGCCAGTACACGATCGGTCTCCTCCAATATCCTGAACTCGGTAGCCTGCCGCTCGGGCGGGGAGGTATCGACAGTACCCTGCTCGCGTTTCTTAATCTCCCCCAACGCGTGAAAGGTTTGGGCGAACGGGAGCCCGAGATCCCTCTTGGCCTCGCAAGCTACCCAACCGCTCATCCAGAAGTTGGCGTGCACTAGATCGTACGCTGCGGGTTCTTCCTTCGCGAACCGGTAAAAAGCGTCTCTAAACTCTGGCATGAGCGGGAACAGGTCGTCTTTCGGCACGTTCTCTGCCGGCCCAGCGGAGAGGTTGACTACCCGCACCTTCTCGTCGAAGTGAACTACCTCGGGGAGAAACTCGCTGTCCCGACGGGTGAAGACGTCGACTTGGTGGCCGATCGTCCCGAGCCGCCGGGCTAGCTCGGCGACGTAGACGTTCTGACCACCGGAGTCTTCGCCGCCCAAAGCGGCCAAGGGGCTCGCGTGTTCGCTGATCATCGCGAGACGCAAGGCATCACCTCCTTGAGCATCAATGCCTCCTCGAACGCGGCCTCCCAGTCGGCCACGAACCGCTCTAAGTTGAATCTTTCGCGGACCGTGTGCTGGCCTGCCTTCCCTATGAGGCGTGCTTCTTCGGGGTTGGCGAGGAGTTCTCGCATCCGCTGAACGAGATGCGCGACGTTGGTGCTTATAAAGCCGTTCTCGCCGTTCTTTATCACGGTGACGAGCTCGGTAGTGGCGAGCGCTACGACCGGAAGGCCTATCTCCATCGCCTCCAGAATCGAAAGTGGGAGGCTGGTGTACCGGATGGGGTTGAAGTAGAACCGGTATGACTTCATCCTCTCGTGTACCTCGGCCTGCGGGAGGTCCCCGAATCCTCCGACCCCTTTGCTGTCGAAACCGAAGAGATCTAAAGGTACGTCCTCCCGCGCCCGCGCAAAGACGTCGCCGCCGACCACTCTTTTGCGGCGTGGCATGTCGTTAACGAGCGAGACACCCTTTTCGAGTTCGCCGGTGTAAGCGCTCTCTGGTGCCGAAGTCATTACGGCGTGGTCTATCACGCGGGTCGGGGTCTCGCGGCAGTCCCAGAAAAGGTCGTTAAAGTGGGTTACGTGTACGAGGAGCACTCCGGAATCGTTCACCGGGTGGACCATCTCGTTGATCCGACCTTGAGGGGTGTTGTGTTCTAAGTAGATCGCCGGAAGCGCCCTTTGCTCGGAGGTGAGTATCTCCTGAGCATCCTCGAAGAAGTTTTTTTGCGTCTGATAGATGATGAGGTCGAGATCTAGGCCGCGTACCTCCTCTGCCGGGACATCGATCGTGTCATGCGACCATAAATAGGTCGGCCCGCGACCCCCGTAACCCTCGGGCTTACCGGGCCTTACAGGCAAGTAGAAGCGGTGCGGCGCCTGCACGAGGGTGTTGAGGTAAGAACCGTGGATCTGCCAGATGAGTATGTTCAGCTTCCTCTCCATGCCTCTCACGCCCCTAACCGCTCCCCTTCTTGCCTCGAGACCAACTCTTCGACGCTTCGCAGAACGGCCTCCGCCGAGACTTCCGAGATGGGGTTCTTGAAGAGTACGGCGTGTAGCCTCCGGTCCAACGGCCCCCAGCGCTCTACGTCTGTTGATGGGCCGAAGAGGGTCACGCTAGGCGTCTTAAAGGCGTAGGCGAGGTGCGCAGGGCCGGTGTCATTAGAGACCAGAACGTCCGCTTGCGCCACGAGCGCGATGAGCGTCGAGAGGTCTGTCATGCCGCCTAGATCAGCGGTGCCGGGGGCGAGTTCGGACACCCGCCGCGTGAGCTCCTTCTCTCCCGAACCCCCCGTCGCCGCGATGGCGTATCCGCGCCGGAGCAACTCTTTCGCTACCTGCCCGAATGATTCTTCGGGCCAGCGCTTCTCGGAGACGGAGGCTCCGGAATGCACGAGGGCTAGCGGTCTCCCCGGAGGAAGCAGCGCCCGGGCCCGTCGGTAGTCCTCAACGCGTACACGCAGCTCCGGCTCGGCGCCGTCGTGCCCGCCCGTGGGTAACCCCCCGATCTTCGTCGCCAGCAGGAGGAGCTTACGCGACTCGTGTACTTCGGCGTCCCATGGGACCTCTACGTCAAGCGAAGGAGCGTCGATACCGGTTCCCGTAAGGCCTGCAGAGCGGCGAGCCCCAAAAGAGGCGACGAGCCGGGTCGAAGTTGGTCCTTGGCCGTGCATGTTCACGGCCAGGTCGAACCGTTCGGCGCGCACTCTCGCGAGGAATTTCTCAAGGTCCTCCTTGCTTCCTTCTCCGTCGAGACCAGGGGCGCCGGGGTAGGGGAGAAGACGGTCTACGTGAGGCAGGTGTGGGGCTAGAATTGTAGCCCAGGGCAGGGATACGAGCGTGATCTCCGCTTCGGGATAACCGCCTCGGAGCGCCCTCAAAGCGCCGGTCGCGGCTACGAGGTCGCCTAGATACAGGCCGCGGAACACCGCCAGCTTCCTTATCCTCACTTGACGATCTCCACCCGTGGCAACGAGGCGCGCAGCAAATCTAGGGCAGCTTCGACTACCGAAAAGGGGGCGATGCCGGTGAGGCATTCGTGGCCGATGGGGCAGACACGCTTGTAGCACGGGGAACACGGGACCGGGTAGGTGAGGAGGTGGTGTGGGGTGCGCCAGGGCCCCCACTGCTCCGGCGGGTTTGTCCCGGCGAAGACCGTGACTACTGGAGCTTTGAGCGCCGAGGCCACGTGTGTAGTCCCCGTGTTGTTCGTCACTACGACCGCTGCTCGTCCGACGAGCGATGCGAATTCTCCGAATCCCGTCTCCCCACCCAAAGCTATCCCGGCGGAGCCGGCAACCTGGCGCGTCAGGTGCTCCTCGCCCGGTCCCCCGGTAACGAGCACCGGCAGCTTACCCCTGTCAGCAAGCTCTTTTACTACCGACGCGTAACGCTCCGCAGGATAGGTGCGCGAGGAGGCGCTCGATCCCGGGTGCACTACGACAAAGCGCTCGACGTCGTATCTCTCTAGAAGCTTCGTTGCGGTCTCCTCGTCCTCTTCGCGCGGGACGAGCACCATCTCCGGCTCGACCGGGGGGAAGCCCAGGGACTCCACCAACTCCAGGCCGCGTAAAGTTTCGTGCTTGGGCGGTATAGTCTCTTGGTAGCGGTGACGGTGGGTGAGCAGGGACCCGGAACCCTCAAAGGATCCGGCAGCGCGAAGGGGAATACCGGCCAGGTAGCATAGGTAGGCCACAGGCAGCGCCGACTGCTTATAAGAGGTAAAGATTATCGCCGCATCAAAGGTGCGTTCTTTGAGCGCTTGAATAGCCGCCATCTCCCGTTCCGGATCCTGGGGCAGCTGGAAATAAACGTCTTCGGAGAGGGCGTGATAGAGGATGGTCTCGTCTATATCCGGGTTCAGCTTGCTGACGTCGCAACCTGCAGGCCCGGCCAGGAGCGCTAGGTGCGCCCACGGTAGGGTTTGCCGTACAGCACGGAAGGCGGGGGTCGTGAGTAGCACGTCGCCGAGATTATCCACCCGCACGAGCAAGACGCGTCGCAGAGCCTCAGGTTTTACGTCACCTAACACGGCATGAACCTCCCGCTCACGCCCGGACCCCGGCAGCCTTTGCGTCCACGACGGTTCTGTCGGCTGCTTTTATGCGCTTTATCGTGGCGGAGGCCGAACGGCCGGGGAGGAGCGGCAGGACCACAACCTCGCCACCAAACTCTTTGACCACCGACTCCTCGACGAGCCGCTCTCCTGCGTGGTCTCCACCTTTTACGTGCAGGTCTGGCTTAATGCGCCGGATCAGGGCCTCCGGCGTATCCTCGTCGAAGACGATGACGTGGTCCACGCAGGGAAGCGCCTCCAAAAGCTCGACCCGATCCTCTTTGGGTGTTACCGGTCGGCCTGCTCCCTTGGCTCTACGCGCAGAGGTGTCGGAGTTCACCCCAACGACGAGCAAGTCTCCGAGCTTGCGAGCTTCCTGCAAAAGAAAGAGGTGACCCCGATGCAGCAGGTCGAAGCACCCGTTAGTAAAGACCACCTTCCCCCCTGAGCGCCGCACCCGCTCGAGATCCTCCTCCAGGCCTCTCCCTGTCCCTCCGGCACCGTCCTCCGGCAGCCGCTGCAGCAGCTCCCTCAAGCTAACCGGCGCCGTACCGGGGCGGGCCACGGCTAGCGTCGCCGCCTCGACCCCGAGACGGGTGGCCACGTGCGGCGACGCCCCACCGCCCAAAGCCAGCGCGAAGGCCGCGAGGAACGTGTCACCCGCACCGTTGACGTCAGGGTTCGCTACCCTACGGCCCTCAAAGTGCGCTACGCCATCACCATCCACGACCGCTGCGCCTTGTTCGGCGAGGGTCACGGCCAGCGTGCGAACTTCCATCTCGCACCGCAGAGCTTCTCCGATCGTACCGGCATCAACCCGGCTTGGGTCTACCTCAACACAAGAGTAGAGAGCCTTTTGAGCCTCCAGATGGTTCGGGGTGGCTGCGGTGAGATCTCGCCATCGGAGACGTAATGGATTCTTTGAGTCCAGAACCAGGCACCCGTGCCCTGTAGCGCCTAAAGCGTCCGCCACCCCTTGGGTTATGACGCTCCCAGAGTAATCGGAGACCACAACGACCTCGGCGCTTTGCGCCAGGGTCGCCGCCTTCCTTGCGAATCTCTCGTGTGTGTCTCCTTCAAGCGGCGTGACATCACCGGAGTCAAGCCGAGCTAGGGTTGCGCCATCGGCGACGACACGCTTCTTGACGACCGTGGTGCGTTCGGGGATCCGGAGAACGTCTTCTGTTTGGATTCCGGCTTCGTTGAGCTTCGTAAGTATCTCGGCACCGGGCTCATCGTCACCGATCATGCTGAGCAGGGCGACATCGGCGCCTAGAGCGGCGAGGTTCGCAGCGACGTTGGCTGCACCCCCAGGGGAGGAGGCCGCACGGATGTCCGTGATGACGGGGGCGGGGGTGTCGGGAGCGAGGTGCGCGGCCCGTCCTCTCTCAAAGACGTCGAGCATCACGTCACCGACGACGAGACACCGGCGTCCCCGGAAGGCACGTGCGAGCGCGGTGAGCCCCTGGTCGGTCGCACCGCTCACAAGTGCAGGCTCGCGGCGCTTTCCGTGGAGCCGGTGACGTTCTCAGATTTTCCGAGGATGCATCGGACCATCCCGGCGAAGTCTTCCGCCTGGAAGTCTGGAGGTGACAGGCTGGTCTCGGGGCCAACGAGTACGGTGCGGGTGCCAGCCCGGCGGCCTGCCTCGACGTCGGCTTCGATGTCGCCGACCATCCAGGAGGCGGAGAGGTTAACGCCGTGCTTACGGGCGGCCCGGCGGATCATGCCCGGGGCGGGCTTGCGGCAGGAGCACTCGATGGCGTAGGAGGGCATAACACCCTCCGGATGATGAGGACAATACTCGAGGCCGTCGAGCGCGGCCCCATGCCGATCCAGCACCCTCTGGAGCCGGTCGTGCATCCGAGCTACGGCCTCCTCGTCGAAGTAGCCGCGGGCAACCCCGGACTGGTTTGAGATCAAGAGCAGCTTGTACCCGGCCTCGCGTAGTTCGAAGAGACTCTCGATCACGCCGTCGAGGAGCTCTATACCGTCCGGGTTCGACCCATAGTGCCGGTTGATGATAAGGGTGTCGTCCCGGTCCAGGAAAACTGCCTTGTTCGGGAAGAGCGCTTCCTCAACGAGGCCGCAGATAGTATGTGTAAGGACGAGATGCCCAGCCTGGACGGTCGCTGTGTCGGAAGCCCGAAGAACTACCGGCACGTCCACGAGCGCTCCGAGGCGACCACCGTCTCCGCCGAGGTAGCCTACAGTGCTGAGACCCTTCGACTTGGCAGCGAGGACGGCCCGGACGGCGTTCTCCGCATCACCGCTCGTGGAGATGGCTACGAGGACGTCGCCGGAAACCCCAAGGGCTTCGACCTGATGAGCGAAGGAGTCGCCGTAGCCGTAGTCGTTGGCGACGGCGGTGAGGGTGGCAGGGTTGGCGTGAAGGGCAAGCGCCGGCAACGAAGCCCGATCGCGCTCGAACTTGCCGACGAGCTGTGCGACGAGATGCTGAGCCTCCGTGGCAGATCCATCGTTGCCGCAAGCTAAGACCTTACCCCCCCGATCGTAGCAGGCAGCGATCGCAGCCGCCGCCTTCTCGGCGGTCTCTACTGGGAAGTTCGCGAGCATCCCACACGCCTTGCGTGCCCGCTCTCCGGTCTGGTGAGGCGCGGCACCGGTGTCGAAGGACCCGCTCGTCGGCCCGCTCCTAGTGGGTCCCGCCAGCCACGTGGGGCGCGCGGCTGTGATGGTGGAT
>Ga0126307_10004077_pt1 | contig 10089 bp, 6 predicted proteins | sample Plot28_FD_89955 | JGI IMG/M metagenome (GOLD analysis project Ga0126307, IMG submission 89955) | Serpentine soil microbial communities from UC McLaughlin Reserve, CA, USA - Plot28 | ecosystem: Environmental > Terrestrial > Soil > Grasslands | place: USA: UC McLaughlin Reserve, Lake County...
GGTGGGCCCCACTTCCAGCGCCCGGCGGCTGCCATACTGTGCCGCCCACGGGGGCGTAGCTCAGTCGGTTAGAGCGCCGGCCTGTCACGCCGGAGGTCGCGGGTTCGAGTCCCGTCGCTCCCGCCTTACGTAGAGCCAAATCGGGGTCTAGGCGTTCGGGTCCAACGCGACTTCAATGCCACTACGTTGGGCGCGTGCGTCGAGCTGAGCGCGGACTGCCTGCTCGTGCGCCAGGTGCCCGTAAGGTGCGGTCAATCATCGATTTCCCGCATGAGCACGAGAACTCGCGTACTGGCGTTCTCCTTGAACCATTCGGCTGACACGCCGGCGCGAGAAATCGCTGAAGCGCTTCTACGTCAGCGACGAGGCGCGTGTCCTCTTGTGGAGCGATCGCTCTTCCCTTGTTCTCCCATTGTCCATAAGCGCCGTACGTACTCCTTGAGCTGACTCAGATCGGTCAGTACTTGCTTATCGGCGTTCGCTAAGAAGTCGGGCTGAATCTCGATCTGTCGTATGCACTGCGCAATGGTGAGCCGGCGTCGCTGAGCGCTTCCATCTGCGTCTTGAACTCCTTGACTTGCTCCGCCGTCAAGGTGCCCGACGGACTCCAAGCCCGCGGCCAGTAGCGCCCTGCGAGCCGCTTTGAGACTGTTGTACGCCGCGATCAAGTGGTGGAGGAGCAAACGGCGGAGCGACTCGCTCTCTTGTCGCCGATTCTCGTGCTTGGTCTGGAGCGCCGTGATGCCAGTGGTTAGAACTGCACCGCCGATGACGACGACGCCGAGTTCGATGCCGGTTTTCCCGATTTCGCCCCAGAAGTCGCTCGGTGCAACAGACATTCACCAGACGGCGCTGAGGGCTCCGGGCGCGCGTGCGGCACAGGCGCTTGCGTAGCCCTTCATGACCGAAGAGAATCGCGTTCGCCCTCGTTCCTCACGTAGTGGAGGCAACCGATGTCGCAGCTCTTCTCGTTCGTGACGGTGCGCAACCCACGGACACCCACCGAGCGTGAGGTCCGGACGGGGTTCCTCCGCTACGAGCGTTCGCTGGGCGCCGCCCTGGTGGAGCGGTTCGCGGAAGCCTGGCGCGGTGGAGCCGGAGCCGAGCGCGTGGCGGAGATCGTCCGTGAGTTTCGCGATACGCCGGAATCGATCGCGAGCGAGGCGGCCTTCGCGGAGCGCTATCGGGCACTCGCGGACTGGGCGACGTGGCTGGCCGACGTCGCGCCGCGCGTGACGGCGAACGAGCTGGAGGCGAGGCAGCGCGAACACGCCCTCGAGGTGGATGCCGAGGCACGGCGCGTGCTGTGGAACAACCTCGTCGCCTTCACCTACGGGGGCGGGCCCTCCGAGGTGCGCGAGCGCATCGTGTGGGCCCTGCGGGCCGTCAACCTGTTCGAGGCCACGGAGGCGGACGACGACGACGACGCGGTCCGGCGCCTCGCCCGTGCGACCGTGCTCGTGCCCGCGGAGAGCCACGGGAGCCTGGTCCAGACGGCGCCCGCCGAGGAGCCGCCGCCCGCGCCGCCCGAGGACGACGAGGCCGTTCGTAAGCTCGAGCGCGTTGACCGGCTCGAACGGTTGCACGACTCGCTGCGGCTGACGCTGGAGCGCTGGCAGGAGCGCGCCAAGAGCGAAGAGCACCCGCCACCCCAGGTCCCGCGCATGCGCAGTGACGGCTGCATGGAGCTCCCCGACGAGCCCCCGTCCTCGACGGCGCCGCGCCTCCCGCGCCTCGAGGAGGACGACCTCGGTGCGCTGCCGGAGGATCAACGCAAGGAGCTCGAGGCGATCGGGCTGGCTCCCGGCGTCCGCCTGGCCCACGCGCTGCAGCGGATCGAGGACGAGGCGCAGCGGGCCGGCGCCGCCGTCTGGCGGCATACGGATCCCACCCACCAGGTGGTCCAGGTCGGCGGCGGGCTGTGGACCCGCCGGCCGGGGCCGCTACCCCCGCGCGAATCGAACCAGCCGCCCGTCGCCACGCGCGGAGAGGAGCACTATTCCTCGTTCTTCGGCACGCACGGCGAGATCACGCACGGTCGGGAGCCCGTGTGCCAGGTCAAGCCGCTGGGGGTCGGTGACTTCCGGCGCGTCGAACAGCGGATCTGCTGTTACGAGCCGGGCGAGGTCGCGCACATCGAGAACGTGCTCATGGGCGAGACCAAGGAGCGCACGACGCGCCGCCTGCTGACCACCGAGGACTTCTTCTCCACCGTGACCGAGGAGGAGAAGAACGAGGAGCGCGACAGCCAGACGGCCGACCGGCTCGAGCTCGAGCGCGAGACGAGCAAGGTGGTCGAGATGGACCTCTCGTTCGAGCTCGGGGTTAACCTGGCGGCGCAGTACGGGCCGGTGAAGATCGTGGCCGATACGAAGTTCGCCACCTCCGTCGCGAGCACCGAGGCGGACCGTCAGGCGTCGCGCTACGCCAAGGAGGTGACGGACCGCGCGCTCGAGCGCATCACGACCAAGGTCCGCGAAGAGCGCTCGACGCGCCGGCGCCAGGAGTACGAGGAGACCAACCTCCACCGGCTGGTGGCCGAGGACGACCACGTCGTCGGCTTGTACCGCTGGGTCGACAAGGTCTACGAGGCGAAGGTCGTCAACTACGGCAAGCGGCTGATGTTCGAGTTCCTCGTGCCGGAGCCGGCGGCGTTCCACCTGCACGCCTCGGTCGAGGCGCCGGCCGAGGGCACGTCCGTGCTCGAGAAGCCGGTCGATCCGCGCTCCCCGGAGGTCCAGCAGAAGTTCCAGCGCCCTCCGCTGACCTCGCACACGGCGGTCACCGAGACCAACTACGGCCTCTGGGCGGCCGCCTACGGCGCTGTCGTCGAGCCGCCGCCGAGCCTGATCGAGACGATCGCGAAGGCGTACCACCGCGAGCAGATGGACCAGACCACCCAGTTCGCAGACTCCAAGAACGACCTCAAGCTCCCGGAGGGCCGCGAGGCGGTCCGGTTCGGCTCCCAGTTTGGGCTGCACAGCGAGGTGCAGAGCGGCGGCGCGAACTGGATCACGATCGTCATCGGCCGCCGCTCCCGGTTCACGACGCAGGGCGGGGCGTTCGCGGACGCCCTCGACGGCGAGGACGACATCGTGCCGGTGGTCCTGATGGGCCGTACGCGCTTCTACGCGATCAGCATCGAGGTCGAGTGCGCCCGCGCCGCCTGGCTGTACGCGCGCTGGCAGCTCAAGACCTTCGACGCGATCCTCCGCGCCTATCAGGACCGGCTGGCGGCGTACGAGACCGCGCTCGCCGCGGCCAAAGGCCAGCTGGGCGTCCAGATCCGCGGTACCAACCCGGCGCGCAACCGCGAGATCGAGCAAGCCGAGCTCGAGAAGGGCTGCCTACGGTTGCTGACCCGCTGCGCGGACCTTCCGTCCGAGGCGATGAAGGACGATCAGGAATGCGGCTATCCCGACTTCGAGTGCTGCGAGGCGATCCGCGACGGCTCGATCGTGCAGTTCTTCGAGCAGCTGTTCGAGTGGCGGCTGATGACCTACGCGTTCTATCCGTACTTCTGGGGCCGCAAGTGCAACTGGGAGAAGATCTACCAGCTCGACGATGCCGATCCGCTGTTCCTGCTCTTCCTGCAGGCGGGGTATGCGCGCGTCATCGTCCCGGTGCGCGAGGGATACGAGCGGGCGGCGCTGCGCTATCTCGCCGACGGCGCGATCTGGGACGGCGGTGAGGCGCCGGGGATCGACGACCCGATGTACGTCGCGATCGAGAACGAGCTCAAGGAGCCCGTGGGCGTGGTCGACCCGGACATCGAGCCCTGGGAGATCCGCGTCCCGACCGAGCTGACGGTGCTCCAGTGCGAGTCCGGCTGCGTCGCGGGCGAAGGGCTGCCCTGCCCCTGCAAGGAAGAGTCCGACGACGAGGACTGACGCGCGCCGATGGGCGACATCGCGTCGCACGGGCGCATCGGGGCCCACGTGGTCGAGCAGCTGCGCAAGGTCGCGTCGACGACCACCATCCCCACCACCGACTACAGCTTCCTGGAGCTGGGGAACTTCATCACCGACGTCGAGCAGTTACGCGACCCGGTCGCGTTCCACAAGGCGCGCGAGCTGGTGCGCGACGAGGCCAAGCGCGCCGCCGGCGTCGGGGGCTTCCTCGTCGAGATCGACCGCTGGGCCAACGAGATGTTCGGCGTCAAGGGCGAGAAGGTCACGGGCCCGCGGCACGGCGCCGTGCCGGAGTTCCTCAGCGAGGTCGCGCGCGCGTTCACGCACCAGGTCTTCGATCCCGACGGCCTGACGGCGCAGATCGCCAAGGCCCCGTTCGCCGGCGCGGCCGCAAGCTTCCTGCCGCTGCACCCGATCGACCCGGCCGAGGTCGATCGCGTCCTCGCCGCCCGCTTCGACCAGTACTGGCCGCACGACCACGTGGACTTCCCGCCGATGCGCAACGGTCCGCGGCACCGGCGCGAACAGCTGTTCAAGCCGCGCTCGAGCGGCCTGATCACGTTCATCGAGGCGTACCTACAGCTGCTGTCGGAGGAGCTCTCGAAGCTCGAGCTCGAGTGGGTCCAGACTCTGCAGACGGCCGTCACCGATCAGAGCCGGCGGGACTTCCTGGTGCGGCTGGGCAATCTGCTGCACGCCGTCGAGGACTTCTTCTTCCATTCCAACGTCGCCGAGGTGCGCCAGTTCCAGCTGCTGCGCCGGCGCTTCAGGGACGCCGACCCGGCGACCCCGGAGGGGCGAGCGGAGCTCTTCGAGCACGGTCTGGAGGGCACGGCGTTCGACCGGACGTCGGTCCGGCTGCGGCGGATCCTGTTTCGCCGGCTGCGCTATCCGGTGTTCGTGTCGGACGGCGCCTCGCCCGACGGCTTCGAGTTGTCGCGCCGGACATCCGAGGACGGAACCGGGCTGCTCTTCACCGGCGGCTTCTACTCGACCGACGTCTACCACACGCTCGGCGGCGCGCTCGAGGCGATCGAGGACCTGACGGGGATCTTCGGCGCTGACGATCCGACGAAGAGCCACCTGGTCCTGGTCCGGCTCACGTTCAACGAGGCCGCCCGGCGTGCTCTGCGCTTCGACCAGAAGGGCGTCGAGGCGGCGCGGGAGGAGCACGCCAAGCAGCTCCTCGCCGACGAGTACCCGAAGGCGATCGCGGCGCTCCGCCAGAAGGGGACGCTCTCCAACCGCGCCGCGGAGCGGATGACCGCCGCGTTCCAGATGGACCGCAGTCAGGAGGAGTTCTCGGCGTTCCTGCCTGGCCCGGGCGGGTTCATGATCAACCTCTTGGTGCAGCTCCAGAACGAGCGCACGGACGCCGACCTGCTGGCCGGCTCACTCGACGGCGACCGCGACTCGATGACCGGCGAGGGCTCGGTCAACGGCGTCTCGGCCGAGAACGTCGGCACGCACACGCTGCTGTCGAAGGACTCGCGCAGCAAGCAGCCGTTCCGAGAGGACGCCGTGGCGCTGGCGAAGCACGCCTCGGCGTCGGTGGCGACCACGCTGATCCGTCGGCTGGAGAGCGGCGCCCCGACCGTGCAGGGCGTCGACTGGGACGCCGTCCTGCGGTTCTTCGTCCGCTTCCCCGAGTTCCCATCCGGGCGCTGGGAGGAGGAGCTCATCTGGAGGCTCCGCGCTGCCGGAGACGACTTCAAGCAGCCCGACGTCGACGACGTCGTCGACCAGCCGAAGTTCCCGCTGCTCGGCCCGCCCGGCCCCGGCGCCGAAAAGCTCGCGCAGCGCCGGGCCGGCACGCTGCGGCTGAAGCTCGAGCAGTACTACCGGTCGTTCGAGTCCGATCCGCCGTGATAGCGCTCCTCACCGCGACGGCCTTCACGGCGAGCGGGCTCGCGCTGGTACTGCACGGGCTCTTTCAGTGGCGGCTCCTCAGCGCGGCGCGGGACGCCGGCGCGCCGGGCGTCGCCCCGCAGGCCGGGCCGGCGCCGACGGTGACCGTCCAGCTGCCGGTCTTCAACGAGCGGTTCGTGGTGGAGCGGCTGCTGGAGCGCACGGCGGCCCTGCGGCATCCGCGCGGGAGCCTCGAGATCCAGGTACTCGACGACTCGACCGATGACACGCCGGCGTTGATCGACGACTGGCTCGCGCGCCGCGCCCCGGCGGACCTGCGGGTCGTGCACATCCGGCGTGCGGACCGGTCGGGATTCAAGGCCGGCGCGCTGGCGGCGGGGCTCCAGGTCACCCGCGGGGAGTTCGTGGCGATCTTCGACGCCGACTTCCTGCCGCCGGCCGATTTTCTGGAGCGCACGCTGCCGCACTTCGCCGACGAGCGGGTCGCGGCCGTCCAGGGCCGCTGGGAGTTCACGAACCGCCGCCGCTCGCTGCTGGCCGACATCGCGGCGATGTTGCTCGACGCCCATTTCCAGGTGGAGCAGCGGGGTCGAGCGGCTCTCGGCGGCTTCGTGAACTTCAACGGCTCGGGCGGCACGTGGCGCGTCGCGGCCATCCGGGAGGCCGGCGGATGGAGCGACGACACGGTCACCGAGGACGTCGACCTCTCCTACCGTGCCCAGCTGCGCGGGTGGCGCGTGGTCTACGACCCGTCGCTCGGCCTGCCCAACGACCTCCCGGAGGAGCTCGGCGCGTTCCGCGCCCAACAGCGCCGCTGGATGAGAGGCGTGACCCAGAACGCCCGCCGCCTCGTGCCGCTGCTGCTGCGGTCGCAGCTCCGCTGGCGCGTCCGCCTGCACGCGGCCGCCCATCTCGCGGAGCCGAGCCTCTACCTGGCGCTGGCCGTGAACGTGGCGCTGGCGATTCCGGTGGCGCTGCTCGCCGCCGTCGGCGCCGTCTCGCCCTGGCTGGCGGCCGATCCCCTTCTCGCCGCCTCGTTCCTGTTGCTGGCCCGGGTGTACTGGTCGGCGCGGGACCCAAGCATGTCGCTGCGGCGGTTCACGGTGACGTACGGCGCGCTCCTGCTGCTCTCGCTCGCCATGTCGTTCGGGAACGCGGCGGCGGTCCTGGCGGGCTACGCCGGGACCCGCGCCTCGTTCGCGCGAACGCCCAAGCGCGGGGGAGCCGACCGCGATGCCTGGCGGGCCTCCGGCTATGCGCTACGACTGGACGCCGTCGTCCTCCTGGAAGGCGCGGCGGTCGTGCTGATCGTCGCGGGCCTGGTCGTGACGGCGGGCACCGGCGGGCTGCCGTGGGCGTGGCCGGCCGTCGCCTTCGCGGTGTCGTCGCTGGCGCTCGCCGCGCTCCTCGGCGGCCGCGCGGCGGTGGAACGCGTGCGCCGCGGCGCGGCTCGCAGGTCCGGGCGCGAGGCCGAGCCGGGCGCCCAGGTCGCGCCGCCGTGAGAGAGGAGATCCGGCAGCTAATCCGCGACGCGCCCGCCATCCACGGGCGCACCACGTACCCCCTGCTGTTCAGGGCGCTCGAGCACATCGCTGCGACGGTCGTGCGCGGCGACCGGACGATCGAGACGGGGGCCGGCTACAGCACGGTCGTGCTCGCGCTGGCGGGCGCCGAGCACACCTGCATTGTGCCCGAGGAATCCGAGGTCGCCGCGATCCGCGCGTACTGCGAGCGGCGCGGCGTGAGCCGCGATCGCGTGACCTTCCACGTCGCGCCCTCCGAGGACATCCTGCCGACGCTCGATCCCGCCCCGCTCGACCTGGCGCTGATCGACGGATCGCACTCGTTCCCCCAGGTCTTCATCGACTGGTTCTACCTGGCCGACGCGCTGCGGGTCGGTGCGACGCTGATCGTCGACGACACGCACCTCTGGACCGCGCGGGTACTGCGCGACTTCCTCGCGGCCGAGCCGAGCTGGCGACTGGACGCGACCTTCGCCGGGCGGACGGCCGTGTTCACGAAGACCGGAGACGTCGATCTCCGCCGGAACTGGAGCAAGCAGTCCTACGTCGCGCGGCGGAGCGCCCTACGGCGCATGATCGCCACCGCCCGAGAGATCGCCTGGATGCTCGGCGATCGGACAGGGCGCTGGATCGTGCGCGACCGGCTGTCGCGATGCCTCCGGCGGCGCAGCGCGCACCTTCACTCTAGCCGGCGTCCTCCCGCGTAGTCCGTGGCGCAGGCGAGGAACGGCGTGCGAGCGAGGCGAAGCCGGGGGGAACTGTGGCGCAGCGACGTCTGACGCCGACGTGATCGTCGTATCGGTCGCTCGCGCAGGGACCGGGTGTCCAGCTCGACCGGATACGGCGGGCCCGCACCGCGGCAGTCAGCCCGGGTGGGGAATCTCACCGGGGCCTATCCTCGGCGCATGCCCGATCTCGTCTGGTCCAGTGACGGCGGTGACCTGCGGCGGGCGCGCGATGGGCCCGCCCCGCGTCCGCGTGGCGGTGGGCCGGTCAAGGTGCGGCGCCAGACCGCCGGCCGGCGCGGCAAGGCGGTCACCACCGTCTCGGGCGTGCCGCTCGACGACGACGGCCTGCGCGAGCTCGCCGGGCGGCTGAAGAAGCGCTGCGGCGTCGGCGGCTCCGCGAAGGATGGTGTGATCGAGCTGCAGGGCGAGCATCGCGACGCGGTCGTCGCGCTCCTGCGCGAAGACGGCTACGCCGTCGTGCTCGCGGGCGGCTGACCGCGTGGCCGGCATCGAGCAGCTGCAGCCGGGGCTCTACCGCTGGACCGCCAGGCACCCGGCATGGCAACCCGGCGCCGACCCCGGCAGCCCGGGCGACTGGGGTCCCGAGGTCGGCTGCGTCGCGTTCGCGATCGACCGCGGCATCGTCGTGGTCGATCCGCAGGTCCCGCCCGACGAGGCGGCGTTCTGGGCGTGGATGGACACGCTCGTCGCGGCCGCTCACGGGCGTGTGTGGGTACTACAGACGATCCGCTGGCACGACCGCAGCCGGGCACGGTTCGTCGAGCGCTACGACGCGAGCTGCCCGCCGATCATGGCCGCCGAGATCGACGGCATGCAGCCGCTGCGGTTCCGCGAGGCCGACGAGACGATGGTGTGGCTCGAGCGACCGCGCGCGCTGATCCCGGGCGACAGGCTGATCGGAGCCGCCGGCGGCGGCGTACGAATGTGCCCGCAGTCCTGGCTCGAATACCTGCCCAACCGCCTGACCCTCGACCGGCTGCGCGACCTGCTGATGCCGCTGCTCGATCTCCCGATCGAGCTGATCCTCGTGTCGCACGGCGAGCCGGTGCTCGCCGACGGCCACGCGCAGCTGCGCGCGGCACTGGCCGCCTGACCGTTTCGCCGCGGGCGTCTGGATGTCGCGCGCGTAGCTCGGAACGACCGCTGCGCTGCGCCGACGGGACGCTGGACGCGGCTGGGCCGTCGACGTCGGCCGACGCGTCGCCGCGCACACGCGGGCGGCGCACGCCGCTCCCGCGTCGTCCCCGCTCAGCGCCGTTTGCCCGGTCGTCGCGAGCAGGTGGACGACGGCCAGCACCGCCTCGAGCCGCGCAGGCGAGTCGGCGGCCTCGGGGGATCACATACGGGATCTGCGCCGCAGCGATCTTCTTCTTGGCCCCGTCACGCGCGCGGCCATCGTCGGCTCGGACACGAGGAACGCGCTGGCGATGTCCGCCGTGCTGACGCCGCACACCAGACCCACCCGCTGCCGTGCTCAGCACGTCTTCGCGGCAGCCGGCACGAGGCGCTCTCGCGGCGGCAGAACGCCGGCGATCGCAGCGAGGCCGCCGGCGAGCAGGAGCACCGCGCCCAGCCCGAGCCGGTCGGCGAGCAGTCCGGCGGCGGGCGGTCCGACGAGCAGTCCGAGGCCGAGCATGAACATGACGGCGGCGAGTCCGGCCGACGGCCGCTCGGCGAAGACCCGTGAGGTCCAGATCGACTGGATGGCGACGATGAGGCTGAAGCTGGCCCCGAACAGGACGCCGGAAAGCGCGGCGACGCCGAGCGCGGCCGGCGCGACCGCGAGCAGCGCCAGTGAGCCGGCCAGAATGGCGGTGAGCGCGCTGAAGGCGCCCCTCGGGCTGAGGTGGCGCAACAGGTCGCCGGCGAGGCTGCCGAGCACGGTCGCCGAGCCCACGAGGACGAGGAACAGGCGGCTGGTGCTGGTGGGGAGAGAGCCCTTCGTCACGAGGTAGTCGACCGCGAACGTCCAGTACACCGAGGAGCCCAGCCCGATCAGCAGCGCCCCGAGCAGCAGGGGGCGAGAGCGTGGGCAGA
>Ga0126307_10004078_pt1 | contig 10089 bp, 8 predicted proteins | sample Plot28_FD_89955 | JGI IMG/M metagenome (GOLD analysis project Ga0126307, IMG submission 89955) | Serpentine soil microbial communities from UC McLaughlin Reserve, CA, USA - Plot28 | ecosystem: Environmental > Terrestrial > Soil > Grasslands | place: USA: UC McLaughlin Reserve, Lake County...
GCAGGCGTCGGCGCAGGCGCTACACGACTGGGCGCAATCGAAGCATGCCTCTATGCACTCGATGAGTGCATCGGCGTCCATGGTTGCGGTGCCTGGATGGGTGTCGAGCATCTCCCTTGCGTGAATCATCAGGGAACCCTTCCTCCTCTAGCTTTCCTTAGTGCCAGTTTAACAAATACTGCCTGCGCCGAAGGCTCCGAATATGATCCCGAAGCGCTCCGCGCTGCCATAGACTTCCGAGGAACCTTGTTTCCGAGATGTTGGGTGGACAGGACGAGTTCAAGGTTACGATCTCCGGAGCGTCACCAAGGTGATGTCGTCCTCCTGCTCCCAGCTATCCCCTGCGAAGGAGCGAAGCTCATCCATCAGGATGTCCACCAGTGAACGTTCCTCTGCGTCGTGCTCCGCGACCAGCCTCCTGAGCCGCGGAAAGCCAAACATCTCACGCTGTGGGTCGTGGGCCTCAACCAAGCCATCGCTATAAAAGAGGATGCTATCGCCGGACTCCAGCACAGCCTGCTTTCCCTCATAACCTGTGCCGATCATGAGCCCAAGCGGCATCCCCCTCGCACTCAGCTCGTCGGCTTGGTCGTTATGGCGCCTGCACGGGAGGTTGTGGCCAGCGTTGGCGTAGATAAAGCGTCCGCTCTTTGGGTCGAGGATGCCATAGAAGCAGGTGACGAACGTGCTCGGGGGTATGTCCGCTGCCAACGCCTCGTTGACCCGCGCCAAAACCTCCCCTGGCGACTCCAAAGATTGAACGACGGCCCGCAGCATGCCGCGGGTCGTTGCCATCACTAAGGCTGCCGGCATGCCATGACCTGTAGCGTCCCCCACTATCAGCCCCAGGCGACCGCCCGAAAGGTCCACGAAGTCATAGAAGTCTCCTCCCACCTCCCTAGCCGGTCCGTAGTAGGTCGCGATCTGCCAGCCGTCTAGCTCGGGCACGCTCTCGGGCAGAAGCTCTTGTTGGATCTGGCGGGCGACTTGCAACTCCTGCTCGATACGCTCTCGCTCCTGGACCTGCGCTGCCCGAAAGCGCCAGGTCAGGTTACGGATGAAGTCCTCGTTGACCGAGGAGTGGTGTGCAATGATGCCCCCAGGTGGCAGGCTGGCGATCCCCTCCAGGTACGCTTCCTCGGTTCTACCGCCTTCGGAGAGCCACCGCTGTTCTTCCTCCGAGCGGCTGATGTCCACGCTGACCCAACCCTCCACACACTTGCCCCTACGATACGGTGGATTGTGATTCCCGTTGTCGTCAGGTGGAGACCGGTGGGAGGGACACCCATCCACTCCCCCAGGTGCGTGCCACTGGCGCTCCAACGGTAGGCTACCCTGTCCCCTCGGCCGAAGATATCGTACATGGTGACCTTCACGTCGGGGAAGGCCTCATGGTACATAGAAACGAACTGCTTTAGGGCGTCGCGCCCCTGCTGTGAGCCGGGAGGGAGAGTGTGCTCTACGTAGTCGGCGGCGATGTACTCGTCTACGGCAGCCAGGTTATCCTTGCCCCACGCTTCCTCGAAGAACCAACGAACTAGAGCTTCGTTTTTCTGTGCTGACACGGTATGTTCTCCATGGTCGTTTCAAACTACGAAAACACCATACTCCCGAAAAGGGGTTTGGCGCATCGCCCAAATGCACTCATTTGAGGGATGCACGAACGAAATGTGAAAGTCTTACTCTTCGCAGAATGGGCAACAGGCGGAGTTTATCTTAAGCTGCCATTACGTAGGGTCTATCGAGCCTAACCTCTACGTCGCTGGCTTGTCGTCTCATCGCACGCAAGTTGCTCCGATGACGCACTATCCATCTCTTGCGGCGAGGTCGGTGATCCCACGCAACACCTCCCCTCGCACCGCGGCCCCTATCCTGCGCTTCGCAAGTTCCGCGTATCCCTCCTCCTTCTCCGCACCGACGAAGAAGCGCCCGAGCTCCTTCGAGGCAACACCCGTCGTCCCTGACCCACAAAACGGGTCGAAGACCAGGTCCCCCTCCCCGGTCGAGGCCAGTATGGCGCGCCGGACGAGGCGCAGGGGCTTCTGGGTGGGATGGTAGCCGTGGAGCTTCTCTTTGCTCGGCACCGAGGAGATCGACCACACGGAGGAGACCTGCAATCCCGGGTGGAAGCAGTTTACGAGGTCGTAGTTGAAGGTGTAGCGCGTCCCCTTGCTCGCCCACAAGAGCGTCTCATGGGCATGGGTGAAGGCGGTGTGAAGGGCGTTAGGGGGCGGATCGGGTTTCGCCCATGTAATCTGGTTTATGAGTTTGAATCTCATCGCCTGCAGGGCGAAACCGAGGCTGAAGATGATGTGATGCGTTCCCGTGACCCAGATCGTCCCTTGCGGTTTGAGGATGCGGAAGGCCTCCTTGAGCCACCTGACGTTGAACCGGTGGTCTTCCGCGAACCCTATCGAGCGAATAGAGTCACTACGCCCTGCTTTGCGCTTCCGGGTGCCTTTGGAGGGTAACAGCGTGAACGAGCTTGAGGTCGTGAGGTAGACGGGAGGCGGCTTCGCTCATACCGCCTTCAAGTGGGCCCACGCTAGTTGGGACAACGGAATTGCCACACCGCGTCCGCCTCGACTCCGACGGCACGACGACGGTGCGTCTCATCGCATAGTCCACGAGGCCCGCGAGAAGGCGAAGGCGGGGGAGCAGCTGCGCAACACGCCGACTCCGCTTGGAGACACTCTACGTCCTCGCCGTCACCACAGGCATGAGACAGGGCGAAATCCTTGGCCTCGGGTGGGAGGACGTGGATCTCGAATTGGGAACTGTGCGCGTGCGGGGGACGCAGACCCTGGCGAGAGGAGGACCGCGTCTCACCGAGCCCAAGACGCGGGCGAGCCGCCGGTCCATGAGGCTCACGGCCTCGGCCGTGGAGGCGTTAGGGCGGCACCGGGAGCGCCAGGAGAAAGAAGCCGCTGCCATAGGACACGGATGGAACGAGAAGGGCCTCGTGTTCCGCACGAGGCGTGGCACACCGATCAGGCGCGACAACCTCCACGCAAAATCGTGGAAGCCGCTCCTCAGGCGAGCCGGACTACCGGACGTGCGCTTCCACGACCTCAGGCACGCCTGCGCCACGCTGCTCCTTACCAAAGGCGTGCACCCGAAGATCGTGTCCGAGATGCTGGGACACTCGTCCATCGCGATAACGCTGGACACTCACTCTCACGTCATACCGGGGCTGGGAGACGTGGCGGCAGAGGCGCTGGAGGACGCGTTAGGCGAGGATCCTGACACTGACGGCGTAGATCGAAGGACACCAAGTGACCGCTGACCGATTACATTACGAGACCCTCAGACCCGAGTGGTGCCCCGTGGTGACGACGCCGCACTTGTTATCGCGGTGTTGCGAAACGTTGGCCGAGGCGTTACTCGGCTGTCGTCATCCTGTTATCCAAAGCTCCTAGAGTACCTATACCGCGTAATAAAGCCTAGATGAATAGGCTACGTTCGGCTTTGCTAACACAGCAACTGACGCAGTATAAGAGAAGGCCCTAAACCTTTCAGGAGGCTCCTTGGACAGTGCGTTGCAGAATTCGAAAGATGAGTGGCGTCGGTTTCTCGGCCAAAGTGCGCCTGGCCGCCGGTTTAGGAACCGCTATCGTCGCCGCCAGCAAGCTGGCCGTGACCGATCCACCCTTGGGAGGACATGCTATGTTGCCTTCGGCATTGCAATAGCAATCGGAAGTCTCGTCCTAGCACCGTTTCCGGGACCCGGTTGGGTAACCTTCTTCGTGGGATTGGGAATGATAGCCGGTGAGGTCTTGCACGTCGCACGCTTCTTAGATCGGGCCGAGGTAAGACTGAGGGGGGCGCTGCGACATGCGAAAAACGTGTGGGATAAGCTGGCTCTTAGGGGAAGGGTGTTGGTCACCCTGATGATCTCCCTAGGCGCGGTAGCGTCGGCTTACGGAGCCTACCACGCACTCCCAATGTTCTTGAGTGCGCTAACAATTCCCTTACCCTAAGGTTGACTGTCGACTAGTTCGCGGACTTGCCTCAGGAAGCTGTCCTCGTAAATCCTTCATCGATCCACGTTCAACCTGATAATCAACCACAAGGTCAAATGGGTTGACGAACCCCCTCAGGCGTTTGTCCTGTAAGAAAGCGGGTTACCGACGGGACTCGAGTCCGCGTCCTTCGGGGCCACAATCCGATGCGACCTGTTACAGTGCGTCCGGTTTTCGGCTTGTTTATCGTGTTTTCGGCGGTTTGGCAGTACACGTGTGTTCGCCGCGTACTAGCCTGTACTAACCCGTTGCAGTACTCTCAGGCTCGTCCGCAATGGACCCTATAAAAATCCCAGAGGCGAACACACTCTCCGGGAGTAGCATCGGAGGCCCGTCCTGCCAGCCGGCGTAGATTGCAACGTTATCTTAGGCTTCACAGCGTCGAGCAGAGCGCGCATGACTGTCTCCGCACCGCTGACCGCCTAATAAAGATGCGGCGGACAGAATAGAGCGCTACCAGGAAAGAACACTTCGCCGCTCTTCTTGCACACATAAATTCATTGCGAATTCATTCTCAACTGCTTCCATGGCGATGCAGTGATGAACACGCGAGGAGTGTCTCGATGGAACGCAAGGTGGATCGGAAACAGCAAACGCCCGGCCAGCGCGCACTTGAGCTCATTAGATTGTTGCTGCCTAACTGGCAGCCGGCAACGCAAGACGTTTTGCGCTGGATCAGGATCGCTATCGCTGTAGGCATCGTAATACTTGGCGTGCTCCTCATCCTGGACGTTATCAGCACCATTTTCGGCATCACACTCTGGAAGTTACTCAGTGTCTTGGCCATCCCCATCACGCTTGGCGCTGTTGTGCCGCTGCTCAGCTGGTTGCAGAGTACACGTGAACGGCAGATCGCCGCGGACACCGAAGAAGCCAGCAGGAAACGCGAGCTAGAGGTCGTGGGTCAGCGTGCGCAGGACGAGGCGTTGCAAGCGTACCTCGATGATATGACCAATCTGATGATCGACTATCACTTGCGCTCGCCGTCACAAGGAGAAGACGTTAAAGACGTACGCGCGGTGGCGCGGGCTCGAACGTTGACAGCCCTACCTAGACTAGACGCCCGTCGCAAAAGGAGTGTATTGCAATTCTTGTATGAGTCCGATCTGGCCACCAAGGACCAGGTGGCTGTTGATCTCAAGGGAGCCGACCTGAGCGGCGCCCACCTGAGTGCGGCCAACCTGAGTGCAGCCGACCTGAGCGGTGTCGATCTCAGGAGCGCTCGCTTGAACGCGGTCGACCTAAGGGAGGCCGACCTAAGCGATGCTGACCTGAGCGATACTGACCTGAGCGCGGCCAACCTCCACGAGGCCGACCTGAGCGGGGCCGACCTCTTGAGGAGCGATCTGAGCGCGGCCGACCTGATCGGGGCCGACCTGAGTGGGGCCGACCTGAGCGGCGCCCACCTGACTGGGGCCAACCTGGACGGGGCCAACCTGAGCGGTGTCGACCTGAGGGGGACCTACCTGAGGGCAGCCCACCTGCGTAAGGTCGACCTTCGGGGCGCCAGACTTGAAGGTGTCCATTTGGAGGGGGCAAACCTTCAAGGAGCCCACTTGGAAGGAGCAAACTTTGCAGAAGCCCACCTAGAAGAAGCCAACCTTGAAGGAGCCCACTTGGAAGGGGCAAACTTTGCAGAAGCCCACCTAGAAGAGGCCAACCTTGAAGGAGCCAACCTTGAAGGAGCCACTATGCCTAACAGGCACAACTACGAAGGGCGGCTTTATGACAGAGAGGGCCACGGCGAAGATGAGAAGAGCAGTGGGCCTTCGCAACGAGTCTGAGCAGGCACGAAAGGAGATTTGTATGCCAGACGAACGGATAGACGTCCCCTACCCCGCCGCGGACGATCTGCACCTGCGGATCGTCTTGGGAGCCTGCAGCTTCGAGGGAAAGCCCGGTGAGGCGCAGAGCTGGGTCGCCGGCACCTGCCACGACCCGACCGACAGGCGGGGTCCTAGGATCCTGACGGAAGGTGGAACCGCCACGATTACCGAGGAGAAGCCCTCCGTCGAGCGTATCCCCGACGTCTTCGGAGGCGTTCCCCTCTACAAAGTAGAGTGCGGAAAGAGGCGGGCCTTCGCCCTCACGATCGAGACCGGTGCAAGCGAGTTCGACTTCGATCTTGGTGACGTGCCCTTGAAGGCCCTGAAGGTCAGGCAAGGGGCGGGGAGGTTCAATCTCAACTTCTCCACACTAAACCCGGAGCCCATGAGTCTGCTGGAGGTCTCGAGCGGAGCGGCAGGCATAGAGCTAAGAAATCTCTCCAACGCGCACTTCTCCCAGATGCGCCTCAGGGGCGGGGCGGCAGGCTGCAGGCTCGACTTCGGCGGGGAGCTCAGACGAGACGCCGAGGTGACGATAGAGGCGGGCTTGTCCGGGGTGGAGATCGCTGTCCCTGGCTCGACAGCGGCGAAGATCGTAGCGGAGACCGCGTTAGGCAGCGTGGACGTGGGCGACGGCTTCACGAAGAGGGAGGGCGCGTTCCTGACGGAAGCCTGCCTGGCCGGGAAGAAGCCGCTCTTGACGATCCGTGCCGGGGTGAGAATGGGGGCTCTTCAGATTAAAGCGACCTGAACGCGACTCGATGGAGGGTTGCTACCCCCTCGGCTCCAATCCGAGCTTCTGTAGATGCCTTCCGAGTCGACGAGCGGCTCCTTACCCACGTCTACTGCGAAGGTTGTGCCTGCCCTTCCGAAAGTCCGCACGAGCTGTTCGACCAATTAGTGTGCGTAACACAGTAAAGGTTGTGGCGTCCCCAGAGCGGTGCTACCGGCGATATGGATTCTGCGATTCCTTATGTCCATAGCGCGAAGTTTGCCCCCAATCGACCTGGGTGTCGAGAGAAAGTGATCCCCGTTTACACTGAGCTGCGTCCGGAAGCGCTCGCGCCTCTCCGAAGCACTGGTTAGTGGGTTCGTGTACTATTGGTGTATTAAGAGAGGGATACCCAGTCCTGCCTCTTAGAGCCTCCGCGGATACGCGGGTAGCATATGTGTCAATGGGCGATGAGGAGCCGATTTAATGGCTCGTAGAACCGACAAATGTCAAAAGTAGCGACCCTATCCGCGCAAGCTCTTAGTCTTTTCAAGTGTTCGGCTTACCCATGCAGAACCTGAGACCCACGGGGCTCGGCACCGACTACCCGACGCCATCCCGAACGCCCCTACATTGGTGTATCCATTGGTGTGCGTCACTCCTCGGCCAGGGTGGCCACGAGTTCGCGGCAGAAGTCGGGGATGTCCGGGACCACGCGGCCCCAGACCAGGTGGGAAGTAGTCGAGAACGGCTGAAATACGTCTCCGAGGGGTCTTCTAGCGTGGGGCACGAATGGGTTCTCTTCGTCAGCTGGTGTGGACGGTGGTGTGCCCCGAGGCCCGCTAGGAAGCTAAGGTGGATCGTAGAACGGTACGGGTTTCGGCCGGCCTAGTCGTGCTTTGTGCCGTCGGGCATGGTGGCACCCTTGAGAGACGCACAGGTAGCTAACTGCTCTTCCGTGACGTTGGCCTTGGTAAGGTCAGCTTTGGTAAGGTCGGCATCGCGTAGATCAGCGTCAGTTAGATCTGCCCCGGCCAAATAGGCATTGTGCAGGCGTGCGCCTTCCAGGATGGCTTCCCTCAAGTTGGTTGCTGTCTGGCTACCATAACGTGATATTCGCCCAATAGGACTGGATGTTGGCTCGCCGGAGCGTAGCTTCTCCTGGCTCAGGTTGTCGATCCGAGCTAGCTTGTGCCAGCTCCACCTTTCAGGGTGCTCCGCATCGTATGGCAGGAAGTTGGCATCCTTCAGATCGGTCCCGCTTAGGTTGGCACGTCTTAGGTTTGCGCCCCTCAGGTCGGCCAGAGCCAAGTCGGAACAGCTCAGGTCGGCACCGTTCAGGTTGGTGGCTCTTAGATCGACGCCCCTCAGATTAGCGTTACGCAAGGTGAGCTCGCGGAAGTTTGCATGATCCAGACCGGCATTCCTGAGTTCAATAATGCTCTTGTGCCCTTTGCTGTTTCTGTTGATTAGCCCCAACTCGTAGATCAGTTTCAAGGGTCGCCTCTTGTGTTCTGCATCCAATGCTAGCAGTATTGCTATCGTTCGCGCTTGGGCCACCTTGCATACGGAGTCTTCGATAGTGAGCTCGTGGTTGTTGCCCAACTTTTGATCGATCATCAGGTTGCTCATCTGATCGAGGTATGCTCGGAGAGCCTCGTCCTGTGCATGCTCGAGCGCGACTGCCTCATCACGCTCCTGTTGCCTTCTAGCGACTATCCAACCGACGAAGCCTATCGCTGTGCTTATTCCCACTAACTGTAGCCAATCCCAAAACTGATGGCCCCTAAATCCTGTATAGGGTGCCAGTATGGTGTAGCCGGCCAGGATTACGATGATTATCGGCACAGCCCACAGAGCCCAAGTGGGAACTATTCTTCTACTTGGTGGCCTGTTCAACATTATGTTCCTCCATACCCTCCGAGCGGAGGTATACTTCTTTCCCTACGGGTGAAATGGGCGGTGCCCCCGGGTACTCTCGTAGTAAGAGAGGGCCCTTGTTCTTACGTAGTCGCTGCCACACGATGCCTATTTAGGCCGACGATGATGAGGACACCCAAGACGATAGCGATCCTAACGGTCCACACGATCTGCGCTGCGGTCAGCCGCCAGGCGAAAACCAACAACCTCACAAGGTAAAGTGCGCGCTCGCGACAAATCTGTCTTTGCTCCAAGTATCGTCCCTCTTTCCGTTGCTCTCATCGCTATGGAAGCAGGCGGCGATGAATTGAGGATGAATCCAGAGGGAATTATCGGAAGAATCGGCTGTGAGATGTTTGTAGTCGAGGGGGAACCGCTACGTGCCCTCGTAGGTCAGCTAACGACTACCAGGCTCCCTGTAGGGCTCTCTAGGCCGCACGGGAGAGGCGCCGGCGGAGCGTGTTGCTCCTACCGCCTTCAGGTGAGTGAAGGCGGTGTGGAGAACGTTCGGGGGCGGGTCCGGTTTGGCCCACGTGATCTGGTTTATGAGCTTGAGTCGCATCGCCTGCAGGGCGAAACCGAAGCTGAAGATAATGTAGTGGGTGCCGGAAACCCAGATCGTCCTTCCTGGTTTGAGGATGCGGCACGCTTCCTTCAGCCACCTGACGTTGAACCGGTGATCCTCCACAAACCCCATCGAGCGAATAGGGTCACTACGCCCTGCTTTGCGCTTCCGGGTGCTAGGAGGAGGGACCGACACGAATGAGCGTGAGGTCGTGGGGTAAATGGGAAGCGCCAGCAGGGCGGATCGCTACCGCCTTCAGGTGGGCCCACGCAAGTTGGGACAACGCCCTACGTGACGTTTCGTGCGGTGCTCGCCGAAGAGCATATGGACTTGGACGTGTCGCTCTAGCCACGCACACTGGTGAATACGGGGCGTGGCGACCATCTCCCACAACGGCGCGTGGTACTCCGCCCGCGCACATGCCTCGGCCTCCTTTCCCTTTCCTCCTCCCGGAAGATCAAGCACGTTCGTGCCGCCCTCGCGGAACATGCCGCACCTCTACGCCGATGGTACACCCCCCTGGTAAAAATCTATCTCTTCCAAAAAGCGACCGCTGCCTTGGGCCACGCACGTCAGCGGCTCCTCAGCGACATGCACCGGCACACCCGTCTCCTCGCGCAGCCTCTCGTCGAGATGCCTGAGCAGGGCCCCGCCACCCGCGAGGATCATCCCCCGGTTCATTATGTCCGAACCTAACTCGGGCGGCGTACCGTTCAAGGTGTCGCGAACCGCCTCTACTATCGCGGCCACGGCAGGGGCGATCGCTTCCCTGATCTCCTCACTGGTTATCACCACGGTCTTGGGCAGCCCCGTGACAAGATCACGGCCCCTTACCTCGGCCGCACCCTCTTCGGGCATGGGAAAAGCGCTCCCAAGTTCTATCTTGAGCTGCTCGGCGGTCTGGGTACCGATGGCGATCTGGTAGCTCTTCTGGATGTGGCTCGCGATCGCCATGTCCATGTCGTTACCTGCCACCCTGACCGAGGTCTTCGTCACGATGCCACCCAAGGAGATCACGGCGACCTCAGTGGTGCCGCCGCCTAC
>Ga0126307_10004079_pt1 | contig 10087 bp, 7 predicted proteins | sample Plot28_FD_89955 | JGI IMG/M metagenome (GOLD analysis project Ga0126307, IMG submission 89955) | Serpentine soil microbial communities from UC McLaughlin Reserve, CA, USA - Plot28 | ecosystem: Environmental > Terrestrial > Soil > Grasslands | place: USA: UC McLaughlin Reserve, Lake County...
CTCCGGCCGCCCGGCTAGGTCGCGAAGCCTCCCTGCAACGAACGCCAGGTCTTGGGCCAGGCCGTCATGAAGGTCCCTCGCGATGCGCTCACGCTCCTCGGCCTGCGCGGCCTCGGCGGCCTGGCGTCTGTAGACGCCGATCTCCGCCAATGCGCCGAAGAGCAGGAAGAGGTACGACCCTGCGCGGAGGAGGTCTCCCACGGAGATCCAGTCGCCGTACAGGGACGGCAGGAAGAAATAGTTCACTCGGGAGAAGGCGGCAAGTGTCGCCGCCGCGGCGATCCAGTGCATCAGCTCGTCCTCGGTGCGAAGCGCCCGCCGAACGAATCCCACGGCGGCCGCGCCGAAGAGGGCACCGGAGAACAGCTCGGAGGCGAGCAGGGCGGGGCTTGCCACGAGACGCATGCCGTGCGCGGTCGACTCGTCGCGAACGCCGATGGGGAGGCTGTCGCCCAGCAGGCCGACCGCCACCCCGAGCACAGCGAGCAATGCGACGACGCCGGCGAGGGTGGTGACCATCGCTCGCTCGGGATCGGCAACGCGTCGCGGGGGGCCGAAGGCGGCGGCTGCCAGGAGGAACGATCCGGTCAACCGACCTCCGGCCGACGCCCAGGTCGAGAACTTGTCGACCGGCGTCCCGAAGAGGCCTGGGACGGTCGAGAAGCACACGTTGGCGAGCAACAAGACGAGGAAGGCGGCGACGAGCAGGAGGTCGCCGAGCTCGCGGCTCTCGCGGAACCGCCCGAGTAGGAGCGATGCCGCGAGCAGGGCGATGACGCTGACCGCCGTGTCGATCGCGACTTGGAGGCCCGCGCTCTCGATCGCCAGCTGGGCGGGGGGCACCAGCGCGGCGAGCGCTGTCAGCGCGGCCGCGACGGCGGCCACGGCCACCATGAGCCTGGGCGTGCGGGGTGCTAGCCGTCGATCGCCCATGGCGCCTACCTGAATCTAATAGCAGAAACGTGAGCTCCGCGCCGCAGCACGCCGCGGAGTCGTACAGCTCGTCGCCGACGGAAAAGCCTATCGGCGGGCTTGGTTGCGCCCTTTAGTCTGCACCGCCTCCGAGATGTGCCGACATCGGCGGCTCATCTCGCCTCCATCGTGCGAGCACCGTAGGCGACGTCCGCGGGGATGTTTCGCCGGGTCAGTGGACCGTGGTGGATGCGGTCGCGGTTGTAGTAGCGGAGGTAGGTCTCGAGCTCTCGCTTGAGGCCCGTGTAGCGCAGGTGCAAGAAACGCGCGAACGCCCGCCGCCAGCAGTCGTCGAGGATCGTCCGGTGGAGCGCCTCCATGTTGCCGTTCGTCTGCGGCCACCCGGCGTTGATGCGGCGTGAGCGACGCCCAGGTGCTTGAGCGCCTAGGTGAAGTCGCGGCTCGGAAACTCGCACGCGCTCTTCGACCATGCGCGGTAGCTGGTTCGGCATCTTGGGGCGCCGGCGCTCGCGCGGGGCGCAGTATCTCGTTGCCGTGGCGCTCGACCGGGGCGCCTCCAGGCGCAATAGGTCGAGCCGTGGATCCCAAAGGTCCGGCAGGCCTCCGACACCGAGGTCCTGCCGGCGAGATCGAAGAGCTGCAGGCGGTAGCCGAATAGCCGGTCATCATTGGTCACGCGGCTCACTTCCTCTCTCCCTCGCTTGGCCGTGAAGGAGGGAGGGTGTGCCGCGCAGTGGACCCCACCCAGCCGGCCGGCTGGGTGGCGTTGGTGCTAAAGGACCTATCGGTTCCCCATGTGTCGGGGAAAACTCGGAGGCAGGGCAGCCTCGCCTGGTGAATGTGTAAGTCCATAGAGGTGCCAGCGCGTCAGCGTCCGTGCCGAGTACCAAGCTCACGCGAAGCGATCGCCCCGGCCTACGCACGCGGAATCGCTCACGGGCTTGTGCTCCATGTGGACGCAGAAAGGGCGCCCTGAGGCGCCCTTTCCGCGGTTGATGCGCTGCTCCTACCGCACCACCAGGTTCCCCCCGTCGAGCAGCTGCTCGAGCGTCGCGGTGCCGCTCCACTTGCTCGAGAACCACGTGCCGCCGCTCTTGTTCCAGACCGTGATCCCGATCTTGTCAGAGCTGCCGGGCTCACCGTAATCGGACATCGTGACCTTGAGCGTCGCGTTTCCGTCCACCGAAACCGGGTTCAGCGGGTTGGTGATGTCCTGGATGCTCGCCTTCCCCTGGAAGGTGGCGGCCTTCGGGGAACTCGTTGTGTTGGTCGACAGGCTCGTCATTGAGTTGCCCTTGATTTGGTAGACCTTGCTGCCGTTGCGGACGATCGTGTTGATATTGCCCTGGAGGTTCGTCTTCGCGTTGTTGTACTTGACGTTGAAGCCGAAGTTGGTCCTCTGACCGGTGGCACCAGCCATCTGGCCGGCCGAGCTCTGGTTGACCAGGAAGCCGCCGCCCGTGATCATGCTGTTGATCGGCTTCGAGACAGTCACGACTGCGTGGTCCGTGGAGGAGTAGCGGTCGTAGCGCGGCCCGGTGACCTTAATGCCGATCGTGAACTGCTTGCTGTCGGCCGTGCCGATGTCGGCGGTCCAGTCGCACGTCGAGGTCCCCGTCTTCGTGTCCGAGGAGCTGACGAGCCCGACAGGGAGGTTCGTGCATCCGGTCGACAGGGCGGCGCCGTTGTCGGCGTTGACGAACGTCACCTTGGCGTTGCGGATATCGCCCTCGTCCGAGTCGTAGGCGGGGTCGCCCGTAACCGCGGTGATGTCCCTGACCGTCGCCGCCAGGCTGACCTTCCCGGTGCTCGAGGTCGCCGACGAGGTCGAGGTGAACAGCGAGCCGGTGTAGTTGGCGCGCGCGTCCTCCTTCGCGACCGTGAACGGCTTGGTGTCCGAGGAGTACCCCAGGTTCGAGTCGCCAGCGTAGCTCGCCTTGACCCCGGGGCTGCCGGCATCCTGATTGATCTTGAGTGTGGTGCTCGCGACGCCGTTGCTATCGGTAGTCGCCTCTGTCTCCTGGGCCTGGCCCGACGGGCTGGTGGGTCCGACGTTGAACTTGACCGTCTTGCCCGCGAGCGGGGCCGTGCCGCGCTTGAGCGTCGCGGTGAGGTCGACCTTGTCGCTGTACTGGGTCGTGCTCGGGGTCGAGAGGGTGAGGTTCGTCGCGATCTTGGTGATCGTGAACGTGCCCTTCTGGCCGGTGGCGAAGGTGTAGTTCTGCGCCTTGAGGCCGCCCTGATCCGCGTCGCGCGGGTCGCAGGTGATGTCGTAGGTGCCGACATCCTCGCCAGACTGACGCGAGCACGAGGCCGTACCGGTGATCCCGGAATTGTCCTTCGTATCCGAGCCCTTGAAGCCGGACAGCGTGTAGGTGAGGGCGGGGTCGTCGTCGCCGTAGGGCTTCGACTTGTTGTCGGCGTCCAGCTTGAGCTCGGCCGGGGTGATGTTGGCGGTGAGCCCGCTGAGCTCGGCGACCGTGTAGTTGCCCTTGTCGGTCCCGTCGCGGTCGATGCCCGTGACGGTCACCGGCTTGTCGTTGCCCACGTTCTTGTTGTCGAAGTGGGCCGAGTAGCCGGAGTGCTTGAGGGTGACGCTGTCGTTCCCGACGACCCCGTCGAGCGAGGCGTTCGAGAAGTCGACCGTCGCGCCGTCGTTGCCGTCGTAGACCTTGTCGTTGGCCTTAGCGCCCTTGACGGTGAGCTGCTTGGCCGTGATGTCGGCCTTCGCCGTGTGCGAGCTGTTGACGGTGTAGTTGCCGGCGTCAGCGCCCTCGAGCGAGAGGCTGCCGACGACGTCCTTGTTGGTGCCGACGTTCTTGGTGTCGAACTTCGGGTCTGTGACCTTCAGCGTGACGTCCTCGGTCCCGATCACGCCCGGCAGCGACTTGCTCGCCACGGTCGCGTCGCGGTTGCCGTCGTAGGGCTTGTTGTCGGCCGTGAAGGAGCCGGTGAGGTTCTTCTTGTTGACCTTGAAGGACCTCGTGACGTCCTGGGCGGCGTCGTAGTTGTCGTTGCCGGCCTGCTTGGCGGTGATCGTGCAGGGGTCGCCTGCGGCCTTGAGATGGACCTTGCCGCTGACGATCGTGCAGACGTCCGTTGTCGAGCTCTCGTAGCTGACGGGGAGGTTCGAGCTCGCCTTCGCTCCGGGGTCGAAGTCGGCGTCGCCGTAGGTCTTGTCGGCCGGCTGGGCGAAGGTGATCGACTGCGACTGCTTGGCCTGGACCGTGAACGCCGGCAGCGTCACCGACAGAGCACGCCCGCCAACGTCTCGCTGCAAGGCGAGCTTCCAAAGGCCCTGGTTCGAGCTCGAGAAGGCGGGGCAGCTGCCGTCGTAGTTGCTCTGGAGGTTCCAATGCGTCCCGGTCCCGGCGGACGGCGCGTACTGAAGCCAGTTCGGGCTTGCCTCGGGGAGGAGGCCCGAGGCCGAGCTCTCGGGACGGTCCTGACCGTCGGTGTTGGCGCAGGCGGTGGCCCCGTCCGGGCGCAGCCAGCTGACGCTCCAGTCCGTCCCGTTGATCGGCATGCCCTCGACCTTGGTGAAGGCTGTGTCGCCCGACTTGAAGGTGCTCTTCTCCTGCGTCAGGCCGGAGGTCGCGTAAGTCTTGAGCTTGGCGACGTAGAAGGGCTCGTTGTCGACCGAGATCTCCGTGGAGCCGCCGGTGGCGGTCCCGTTGGTGTCCCCTTCGCAGCGCGACTTCGCAGTGCTATCAGCGGTCGTCTCAGAGGTCGAGGCGGCGCTGTACTGCTTGAGGCGGAAGGTGTAGCTCGTCGTCGAGACGGGATCGTCGCTCGCGAACGTGTGGGTCGTCGCCGCCCCGACAAAGACCTGGCTCGTCCCGTAGGGAATCTCGGTGCAGACCGCGTTGTTGCGCTTCGTGCCGCTCGAGTCGAGGATGAAGTGCTTCCAGTAGCGCTTCGTGTAGTTGGCGTTCGCCCCTGAGCTTCCCGTCGGCGTGGTGGAGGGGTCGACCATCGCGTTCGAGGTGAGCTCGTCGCCCGCGGTGAAGATCTCGCCCTGGTCCCCGCCGTTCTTGTAGAGCTCCGACACGGAGGCCGCGTCGTCGAACTGGGTGCTCGCGAGGAGCGCGTCGCCCTCCCCGAGGACCTGGACCTCGTAGGTGCCGGTGATGTCGTTGAGCTGGTAGTCGTAGGCGAAGTTGCCCTGGGCGTCGGTCTTGACCGTGTCGCTACCGGGCATGTTGGTTCCGTCGCCGGCGACGACCGTCCCGTCCGCTCGCGTGACCTTGACGGTCACCTCGCAGTTCGGTCCGTAGCCCGTTCCCTTGATGTCGACGGTGGCGAAGGTGGGATAACGGTCCTGGCCGGTCGCGACCGTCTCGGCGCCCGTCTGCGCGCAGCGGGGCGAGGGCGCGGTGGCCAGCGTGTCGAGGGTGGTCTCAGCGTGCGCGGCGGGGGCGATAACCGCCATCGCCAGGACGACGACGAGGCCGAGGATGACTCGAGGCGCACGCCCCCCTTGGCACAGGAAAAGGGCGACCGCACCGGCATTCCCGGTGTGTCGGCCGGCCTTCCGTGACGTGCGAGCTGCGCTCATTTCCGTGATCCTCTGCATTCGGGGGCCGGGGCGTTAGCCTCCGGCTTGGCCATGCGACGATCATGGAGACCGGGAAGAGCTCCACCCATGGGCAGGATGGCCACATTCCGTTCAACCAATGAACGGAGGTGGAGCGCGATACGAGGCGGCGATCGGGCCTTCTCGCTCGCCGCCTTCACCTGCGCGGTCCTCGCCGCGCTCCCTTTGGTATTGGCTGTCCTCTGACGGCGGTGCGTCGCTTCGCGGAGGACGAGAATTCACCTGATGGGACGGTGACGCGCCACCATAGGCGGATGACTCGTCGCGTTCGGCACCGACCTCTGAATGTCAGGTTCCAGGTCCTGGCGCCGACCGTATGTGTGAAGGGCAAGCCGGAGGAGAGGTCGAGCCAGTGTCCGAACACTTGAGCAAGTCAGAGGAGGTCAGGTCGGTGGAGTGGCGACCGACGCTTCGCATCTCCTACAACCTGCGGTGACACGGCGTGCGCGCGCTCGACCTTCGAGCCCTCAGGGACGACCGGAATGATTCCCGAGAGCCGCCCCCTGAGCGCGTCAATGACGGCCGGCCCGTTGGCCGACTTCTCGATCAGGATGGAGTGTCCCGAACGCTCGGGAAACCGCTCATTGAGCTCGCGTGTGAAGTCTCTCTCTGATAGCCGCGATGGTCTCCGTGAAGCTGAGGCGGGCCCGGCGTTGGGCGATGAGGTAGCGGGAGGATCCAATCTTCCCCAGGCCTGTCCCACCACATAGTCCGACGTCGTCCTGTCGCTGAACGCGAGGTCTCAGCTCTGAACGATGGTCTCGAAGCCGGAGAGCGAAGCCTCGGGGTCGTAGTAGTTCACCAGCTGCGCTCGAAGACGCCTCCGGTGGCCGGCGCCGGTGATTGTTGGAGCTGGGCCGCGGCGGCGTAGGCCCCGAGGCTGCGCTTCAGCTCGTCTACATAGGTGCGCTCGAAACGCTCACGCCACAGGAGCTCGCCGGGCTCGGTGCGCGGTCACCCGGCCACAGGAAGGGATCGCTCGGCTCGTATTCGGCCTGCAGGCGCAAGTCCTCCCAGCCCCCCTCCTCCCGTAGGCGACCGAAGAGGTCGTCCTCGTGGACCCGGTGGCCGACGATCACGAAGCTGCCCGCCGCGGGGTCGTTGAGGCGCGTGCTCATCGTCCCTGAGAACCAGTCGATGGTGGCCTCACGGGCGGCGTCCGAGGAGGCCTCCTCGGTCTTGTGCGGGTCGTCGATGACGACGAAGTCGCCGCCCTCGCCGGTGGCAAAGCCGCCGGGGGGAGGTGGCGATCCGGTAGCCCGTGCGCTCGTTCTCGAAGCGGGCCTTCTCGTTCTGATCGCCGGTCAACGAGAAGACACGACCCCACCGCTCGCGATACCACGGCGACTCGAGCACCCGCCGGGTCTTGAGGCTGTCCCGGATCGCGAGCGGCTGGGCGTAGGAGGCATGGAGGAAGCGTCGCTCGGGCGCGCTCGTCCACACCCAGGCGAGGAACATGACCGAGACGAGGATCGACTTCATGTGCCGGGGCGGCGAGCGAGTCAGGACGATCCCTCGCCGGGCGAGCGCGAGCCACTCCTCGCTCGCCTCGGCGAGCGTCGTGCGGCTCGGCGCCCGAGCCTTCCCCGCGCGGACGGCGACCTGGGTCTCCTGGCGCCAGGCGCGGGCCTCCGAGAGGGAGGGAAACGTCCTGCGGATCGTCCGTTCCTCGCGCGTGGAGTAGGCCTGCGCCTGATACCCGGGGCGACAGGAGCACGGCCCGCCGTCGGCCGACCCGCAGAAGCGCCGATGGCGGACGACGATGCCCTCGGGCTTCGGGCGGGTTCTCGAGCCGGATGCCATGGGCGACACATGTACCTCGTGGGCCGCGTCGGAGCGAGTACGGGTCGCTGTCGCGGGCGCGCGCCCTAGCCCCGCGGGCAAAGCTCCGGCCCGAAAACCTATGCTCGTCCTCGGGTGCTGCGGCTCGTCACGATCCCGATCAGCCACTACTGCGAGAAGGCCCGGTGGGCGCTCGAACGCGCGGGACTCGCCTACCGCGAGGAGCCTCACGTCCAGGGCCTCCACCGGCTCGCGGCGCGGCTCGCAGGCGGTGGACGCACGGTTCCGGTCCTCGTCACGCCGGCGGGCGCCTTGGGAGAATCGGAGGAGATCCTGGCCTGGGTCGACGAGCGCACGCCTCCCGAGCAGCGCCTCTTTCCCGCTGATCCGCACGAGCGCCGCGCGGTTGAGCGGGTCTGCGGCGCCTCGATGAGGTGCTCGGGCCGCGCGGCAGGCGCTTGATGTACACCCACATGCTCGCGCAGCGTGACCTCATGTTGCGCTTCAACAATCAGGGCGTGCCGGCGTGGGAGGATCGAATGATGCGCCTGGGATGGCCGCTCGCCGTGCGTTATGCGCAGCGCGAGCTCGGGATTCGGGAAGGCGTGGAGATCGAGGACGAGGCTTCCGTCTTCAGGGAACTCGACTTCGTGGCAGGACTACTCGACGGCGGCAAGCACCTGTGCGGATACCGCTTCAGCGCCGCCGACCTGACCTTCGCGGCTCTGTCGGCCTCGGTCCTAGTACCGCCGGTATACGGCGTCTCGCTTCCCCAGCCCGATGCGCTACCGCCCCGGACGGCAGAGCTCGTCGAGCGCGTCCGCCACCATCCCGCTGGACGCTACGCGCTCGCGATGTTCGCGGAGCACCGCCGCGAGGCGGTTACCTGAGCCCTGCATCCCTCGGGCTCAGCGGTCACTAGCCCGTTAATTCGTTGGCATTCCGCCCTCTAGCCGCTGCTTGAGGTGCTCGAGGGCCTTGGCGTTGCCCCGGCGCATTCCGAGCGAGATGATCGGAGGGGTGCAGACCGGGGTCGAGGCGCTTCAGCTCGGCTTCGGCCTGTTCCTGCCCGAGAAGCGTAGGCTGGCGCAGCGTCGGAGGCTTTTTGGCCTAAGGGCGGTGCTGCGCCTCGAGCACTCGGTCGGCGGCTCGCTCGGTCATGCGACCTCGCTTCGCGGACGCGCGCGACGCCGGGTCGGTCCGCCCGGCGTCCGTCATTTGAGGAAACGATGTCGGCTACGTCGAAGTGCAGCGCGTCAGCGAGGAGCCGTAGCGTCCCGCGCCGTGGACGGATGCCTTCAACCTCAATCGCGTAGATCGTCCGCGGCTTAGCCCGGTTCCCAGTCGCGTTGACAGCCCCTGGTGACAGTCGCCGCTACCGGCGCCTAAGCAACGCGCCCGTGTTCCTCTTGGTCGGCGAGACTTTCGGGCCGGTACCTGTAGAGCGCATCGCGCACCGACTCGTCGCTCTCTAGACCTGAGCCGAGAGCTCCCCCGATGGTGGCGAGCGACGCCGTGACCCACGCGAGGATCGCGTAGTCCCCGAAGCAGACTGGGTGTCCGAGCGTCTCCTGTAGGTAGCTGTCGTCGATGACGAGTAGGGCCGAAACCACCACAAGGACGAACAGAGCGAGGTAGAAGCACGTCAGGCCGATAAGCAGCGTGATGGCGGTGACCGCATTCGCCACCTTGACGCGCCCGGGGTCGGCTCCCTCTGAAACGCGCTCCCAGAGGCCATGAGCTGCTACGAGCCAGATAGCGAGTGCAGCGACCGCCGCCACTCCCAACCCGAGCAAGCGCGCCCAGCCCATGCGGTCGCCAAGCTGCCAGATGGTGTTGGTAACCAGCGAGAAGGCGGCAGTCGCTAAGGCGGCGGCGAGAGCTGTCGATAAGTCCGTGACGAGCCACCACGGGCGGTTGTCGCGGACCATGCGTAGGACGGTGCGGGCGCGACCCTTCTCATCGGCCTGAGAGGCCACCGGGGAATCTCTACACCACCTCATCCCGGCGTAGGACAAGAAAAAAACGCTCGAGTGAAGGGCTTTCTCTGAGTGGGGGGTACTGGGTTCGAACCAGTGACCTCCTGCTTGTAAGGCAGGCGCGGTCTACTGCCATTTCTGCCGTTTGTCCCCGGAACCGCCTCAGAACGGTCGCTGGGGCCTTTGGGCGGCACATGCTGCTGCGTTTTGCTGCCGTTTGTCGCTTCCACACTGCTTCCACCGCGACATTCTGCGCTCCTTCAAACTCGCCATAGGGGGGTACGGTTTCGAACGCTCAACCCGCCCACGGGCGACGGCCAGGGTCCGTTCACGGGCATAGCCTCCACGAGCTTATGTCTCGCCTCGCCTCTTCGAACCTCCGTTTCCGATGAGCGCGGACGCCGGCCCGGCGGCCGGAAGTGGTGACCCGCCGTCCGAGAGGGCGGCACCGCCGTCGAGCCCCGACCGTGCGAGCGCCCAAGGCACCAAAGGGACGGCCGCGGCGCTGACATTGGGTGCGCTTGGCGTCGTCTTCGGCGACATCGGAACCTCGCCCCTATACGCGCTTCACGCCGTGTTCGGCGCGGGTGTTGCTCCCGACGAGGCGAGCGTCTACGGCGTCATCTCGCTCGTCTTCTCGGCGATCACGCTGATCGTCTCGGTCAAGTGCGTGACCTTCATCATGCGGGCCGACAACGACGGCGAGGGCGGGATCATGGCGCTGATCTCGCTCGTTCAGTCCGCGGCGCTCGAGCGGAGGTTTGCCAAGTGGGCACTGGTCGCACTCGGCATCTTC
>Ga0126307_10004080_pt1 | contig 10083 bp, 4 predicted proteins | sample Plot28_FD_89955 | JGI IMG/M metagenome (GOLD analysis project Ga0126307, IMG submission 89955) | Serpentine soil microbial communities from UC McLaughlin Reserve, CA, USA - Plot28 | ecosystem: Environmental > Terrestrial > Soil > Grasslands | place: USA: UC McLaughlin Reserve, Lake County...
CAAGGGCGTCCCCCAGGCGCAGCACGCCCATGGCTTGTTGCCGTCAGGCTATCAAATCCTGTCGGATTATTTTCCCGGGCTCATGGACGAGCTGGTCGACCATGGAGCGATCCGCGGCGATCTCACGGGAGATTTCCTCTGGTACCAATACGGCGGCTGGAAGCTGCGCGCGGACAGCGGGCTCGAAGCCATCGTCGTCAGCCGGCCGTTCCTCGAACGCAAGGTCCGCGATCGCGTGCTCGCCCTCCCCAACGTGACATTGCTGCAAGGCCACATGGGGGAAAACCCGGTCTTCGATTCGCGAACGCAGCGCGTGACAGGGCTCTCGGTGAAGGAGCTGTCGACGGGAATGACCAACACCCTCGGGGCAGATCTTGTCGTCGACGCGCTCGGTCGCGGCTCGCCCTCGCCGAAGTGGCTCGCCTCGTGGGGCTACGGCCAGGTGACGGAAACCAATGTTCCCATCGAGGTGGGCTACGCCACCGGTGTCTTCGAGCGACGCGCCGGCGACCTCTATGACTCGATCGGCGCCGTCATTGCCGGCACGGCGCCACAGTCGACCCGTTTCGCCGCGATCCTCGGCGCCGAAGGCAACCGATGGATCGTCACGCTCGCTGGATGCCTGCGCGACTATCCGCCCACCGACTTCAGCGGCTGGAAGGCGTTCGCCGCAAGCCTGCCGACGTCCGACGCGCTCGATCTGGTCAAGGGCCGCGAGCCGATCGGGCCGATCGCGAGCTATCGATTCCCGGCAAACCGACGCTGCCACTACGAAAAGCTCGCAAACTTCCCGGGCGGCTATCTCGTCATCGGCGACGCCCTCTGCAGCTTCAACCCGCTCTACGGGCAGGGCATGTCCGTGGCGCTTTCGGAAGCGCACGCCCTCGATCGCTGCCTCGCCGCCGGCGATGGCGATCTGGCCAGGCGGTTCTTCCGCGAGGCCGCGCGGATCGTCGAGAGCCCGCGGGCGATCGCAACCGGCGAGGACTACCGCTACCCGCAGGTCGAAGGCCGCCGGCCGCCAGGATTCGGCATCCTGAGCCGCTACATGGCGCGAGCGCACCGCGTGGCAACCCGGGATCCCGTGGTGCTGAAGCGTTTCTTCCGGGTCGCGAGCCTGCTGGCGCCGCCGCCGGCCATGATGGCGCCCGCGATCGCATGGCGTGTCTTGCTGGGGGGCGGCGATGCGCGCGAGACGAGCCCGGCGCGCAAGGTCTACGTGTGACGGCGCGGCGCTAGCCGAACGCCTCTTCCCAGGTCCCGCGCGTCGACGCTTTGGAGTACTCCGTCGCGCGGTTCTCGAAGAAGTTGGTGTGCTCGATGGCGTTCAGCATCTGGTCCATCCACGGCAGCGGGTTCTTGGCATCGCTGCGGTAGATCGGCTGCAGGCTGAGCTGGGTCAGGCGGCGGTCGGCGATGTAGCGGATGTAGCGCTTCACGTCGACGGCGGTCATGCCCTCGATGCCGCCCATCTCGAAGGCGAGATCGATGAAGGCGTCCTCGTGGTCGACGATGGTCGAGCAGGCGACGTAGATCTCGCGCTGCAGCTCCTCGGTCCAGATCTCCTGGTTCTCGTGCACGAAGGCGCGGAACAGCTTTATGATCGAGTTGCAGTGCAACGTCTCGTCGCGCACCGACCACGACACGATCTGGCCCATGCCCTTCATCTTGTTGAAGCGCGGGAAGTTCATCAGCATGGCGAACGAGGCGAAGAGCTGCAGGCCCTCGGTGAAGGCGCCGAACACCGCCAGCGTCTTGGCGATCGCGGGCTTCGACTCGACGTTGAATTCCTGCATGTAATCGTACTTGTCCTTCATCTCCTTGACGTGGAGGAAGGCCGAGTATTCGGTCTCGGGCATGCCGATCGTGTCTAAGAGATGACTGTAGGCGGCGACATGGATCGTCTCGGTCGACGAGAAGGCGGCCAGCATCATCTGCACTTCCGTGGGTTTGAAGACCCGCGAGTAGTGCCGCATGTAGCAGTTGTTAACCTCGACGTCGGCCTGGGTGAAGAAGCGGAAGATCTGCGTCAGCAGGTGGCGCTCGCTGTCGGTGAGCTTGTTGCGCCAGTCCTTGACGTCGTCGGCCAGCGGCACTTCCTCGGGCAGCCAGTGGATGCGCTGCTGCATCAGCCAGGCATCGTAGGCCCAGGGATAGTGGAACGGCTTGTAGATCGGCTTGGCGTCGAGCAGCGACATGAGAAACCTGCGATCAAATATGAATTGAGCGAAAGAAACCCCGTCGCGCCGCAGTGTGGACCCGCGGCGCGTCGAGGACGGCTGCGGCTACTGACAGCTAAGACACTCTTCGTAGTCGGTCGATTGTTGCGGTGCCGCCGGCGGGACCAGCGGCACCGGTGAGGGGACGTCGACTCTGGGGGCTGAAAGGGCTTGGTCGCCGAGCGGCGCGGCCGTGAGCGCCTCGCCTGCCACGTTCTCGGCGCGCTGTATGCTGAGCGAGCGGCAGTAGTAGAGGCTCTTCACGCCGCGCTTCCAGGCCATCATGTGGATCTGGTGCAGGTCGCGCTTGTGGACGTCGGCCGGCAGGAAGATGTTCAGCGACTGGCTCTGGCAGATGAAGGGCGCGCGGTCGGCTGCGTGCTCGACCAGCCAGCGCTGGTCGATCTCGAACGCCGTCTTGAACACCGCCTTCTCATGGTCGTCGAGGCAGTCGAGATGCTGCACCGAGCCCTGGCTGAAGGTGATCGAGGTCCAGGTGTCCTCGTCGTTCTTGCCCTTCTGCTCGAGCATCTTCTCGAGGTACGGGTTGCGCACCACGAACGATCCCGACAGGGTCTTGTGGTTGTAGACGTTGGCCGCCGACGGCTCGATGCCGGGCGAGGCGCCGCCGCAGATGATCGAGATCGAGGCGGTGGGCGCGATGGCGAGCTTGTTGGAGAAGCGCTCCTCGAAGCCGAAGTCGGCGGCATCCGGGCAGGCGCCACGTTCCTTGGCCAGCGACTTGGAGGCCTCGTCGCACTGGCCGCGGATGTGCTTGAACATCTTCTTGTTCCACACCTTGGCCATCACCGATTCGAGCGGGATGTTGTTGGCCTGCAGGAAGGAGTGGAAGCCCATGACACCCAGGCCGACCGAGCGCTCGCGCATGGCGGCGTAGGTGGCGCGGGCGAAGTCGGAGCCGGCGTTGTCGATGAAGCCCTGCAGGACGTTGTCGAGGAAGCGCATCACGTCCTCGATGAAGGTCGGATGCTCGTGCCACTCGAGGTAGGTCTCGAGATTGAGCGACGACAGACAGCACACGGCGGTGCGCTGCTTGCCGTGATGGTCGATGCCGGTCGGCAGCGTGATCTCGCTGCAAAGGTTGGAGGTCTTGACCTCGAGGCCGGCGAGCTTGTGATGCTCGGGGCGGGCCTTGTTCACGTGATCGACGAACACCAGGTAGGGCTCGCCGGTCTCGATGCGCGCCGTCAGGATGCGGATCCAAAGATGCCGCGCCGAGACCTTGCGCTGCACGGCGCCGTCCTTGGGGCTGACCAGCGCCCATTCCTCGTCGGCCTCGACGGCGCGCATGAAGGCGTCGGAAATCAGCAGCCCATGGTGCAGGTTGAGCGCCTTGCGGTTGGGATCGCCGCCGGTCGGCCGGCGAATCTCGATGAACTCCTCGATCTCGGGATGGTTGACCGGCAGGTAGACCGCCGCCGAGCCGCGGCGCAGCGAGCCCTGGCTGATCGCAAGCGTGAGCGAGTCCATGACGCGGATGAAGGGCACGACCCCCGAGGTCTTGCCGTTCATGCCGACCTTCTCGCCGATCGACCGGAGATTGCCCCAGTACGAGCCGATGCCGCCGCCCCGCGCGGCGAGCCAGACGTTCTCGTTCCACAGGCCGACGATGCCTTCGAGCGAATCGTTGGCCTCGTTCAGGAAGCAGGAGATCGGCAGGCCGCGCTTGGTGCCACCGTTGCTCAGCACCGGCGTCGCCGGCATGAACCACAGATTGCTGATGTAGTCGTACAGCCGCTGGGCATGGCCATCGTCGTCGGCATAGGCCGAGGCGACGCGGGCGAACATTTCCTGATAGCTCTCATTGGGCAACAGGTAACGGTCGGAGAGGGTGGCTTTGCCGAAGACGGTGAGCCGGGCGTCCCGGGAGGGATCAGTAACAACCCGCGCACCACTACGAACTTGAACGACATCAAACACTTGCGGCCCCCATTTTTGCTTTTGTCCACAGCTGTGGATGGAACAGACTGTGGAAGACACCTAGATGTTGGGAGGGCTTTTGGGTGAGCCCCTATGGCTTGATGATACGCCCCCCAAAAGCCGTGTCATCGCCAAATTTTTACCCCGGTTGTGAATCTGAAGAATGGACACTTAAAACATTGAAATATCGACAAAAAATGTCCTTCCGGATTGTGTGATTTTGTCCGTCGTCGAACCTTCGCAGTTGCAGCAAAGAAAGAGAACAAAACGCGCTTTCCCGCGGATTCCTAGGGCCCGGAACAGAAACCGCAGCGAATCGGCTATCCTGCGTCGAGACACCCCCCGAAACACAATATGTGGTGGGCACTTTCGGCCACGCCGTTCTCCGTCGTCAGATTGTCATGGTCGGACGTAACATCTCCCCGACACCAACGCCGACCGGGAGGGCGCTCCAATGGCTACCGTATTGGCCCCGCGTGTTTACGGGCTCGATGCCATCTGCGCCGCGGCGCTGGCGATCGGTGGCGAGGAGGCCGCCCATTTTGCCCGCCGCCTGTATGCCCGGGTCGCCGACAAGGATCTGGCCGGCGCATCGGCTGACCAACGGGCGGGCGCCGCGGTCGCCCTGCTCGCCTTCGCCCGCCGGCGCCTGCCGGGCGTGGCCAAGGTGCGGGTGTCCAACACCGGGCCCGATCATGGCTTCGAGAGCCGCCACACCATCGTGCAGATCGTCAACGACGACATGCCGTTCCTGGTCGATTCGATCGCCAACGAGTGCAATCGCCGCGAGATCAACGTCCATCTGCTGGCCCATCCGGTGCTGGCGGTTCGGCGCGACCTCGACGGCGACCTTTTAGGCTTCGCCAGCGAAGCCGGCGAGCGCGCCAAGTCCGAATCGATGATGCACGTCGAGATCGACCGCCAAGCCGATCCGGCCCTGCTCGACGAGCTTGCCGCCGCGCTCACCCGCGTGCTGGCCGAGGTGCGGCTGGCCGTCGAGGACTGGCGGGCGATGCGCCGCGCCTGCCTCGACGCCATCGCCGATCTCGCCGCCAGCCGCTCGCCCAGCCTCGCCGAGTACGACGATTTCCTGCGCTGGCTGGAAGCCGACCACTTCACCTTCCTCGGCCATCGCCGCTATCGCTACGTCGAGGACGCGAGCCAGGCCGGCGGCCTGCGCTACGAGATCGTCGCGGGCTCGCCGCTCGGCATCCTGCGTCGCGACGAGGTGCGGCTGTTCGAGGCCGGCCTCGGCGGGGGCGAGGCGATGTCGCGCTTCGCCCGCGGGCCGGGCAACATCCTGATCGTCAAGACCGACCGCCCCGCGCTGGTCCATCGCACCGGGCCGATGGACTGCGTGATCGTCAAGACCTATGACGCCGACGGCCGCGTCACCGGCGAGCGCCGCCTGGTCGGCCTGTTCACCTCGGCGGCCTATCACGCCACGGTGCGCGACGTGCCGCTGCTGCGCGGCCGCGTCGACAGCATCCTGCGACGCTCCGGCCTCGACGTGCACAGCCACGACGGCAAGGCACTGCTTGCCATCCTGGAAGCCTATCCGCGCGACGAGCTGTTCCAGATCGACGAGGACACGCTCTACGACCATGCGCTGGGCATCCTGCAATTGCAGGAACGGCGCCGCGTGGCGCTGTTCTCCCGCCGAGACGCCGTCGGCCGCTTTGCCACCGGCCTGGCGTTCGCGCCGCGCGAGCGCTTCGATGCCGCGCTGAGCGACCATTTTGCCGCCATCCTCGAACGGTCTTGGCAGGGCAAGGTCCAGTCGGTCGACGTCTCGGTCAGCAGCGATTCGGCGCTGGCCCAGGTGCTCTACACGCTGAAGCTCGAGTCCAACGACACGCCCACGCCCGATCTCGCCGAGCTCGAGCGGGCGCTCGCCGAAGCCGCGACCTCGTGGAGCGACCGCTTCCGCGCCGCCCTGCAGGAGACGATGGGCGAGCCCGAGGGCCGCGCCGCCGCCCGCCGCTGGCGCGACTGGTTCCCCGTCGTCTATCGCGACAGTTTCGATGCCAACCAGGCCGTGGCCGACCTCGACCTGGTGCAGGCCGCCCTGGCCGGCCGGCCCTTCGGCGTGCGGCTCGACCGCGCGCCCGATCTGCCGATGCACCGCTTCACGCTGCGACTGTTCCATCCCAAGGCGCCACTCGCGCTGTCCGACATCCTGCCGCTGGCGGAAAACCTCGGGCTGCGCGTGCTGAGCGAGGCGCCGTTCCTGCTCAAGGCGGGCGACGAGGCGGTGGCGCTGCAGGTGCTGAGCGTGGAGACCGCCGACAAGTCGCCGGTCGACCTCGCCCAAGCGGGCCCGCGCTTCGCCGAGGCGCTGGACAAGGTATGGGCGCGCGCGCTGGAAAGCGACGGGCTCAATCGGCTGGTGCTGGGCGCCGGGCTGGCCTGGCGCGAGGTCGCGATCCTGCGCACCTACGCCAAGTATCTGCGGCAGGCCGGCATCGCCTTCAGCCAGGACTACATGGAGCGCGTGCTGTCGTCCTATCCGGCGATCGCGCGATTGGTGATCGATCTCTTCCTGGCGCGCTTCGATCCGGCGCTGGGCGAGGCAGCGGCCGATGCCCGCAAGCAGAAGCTCGAGCCGCTGGAAGCCGAGATCACCGGCGCGCTGGAAGCCGTGGCGACCCTCGACGAGGACCGCATCCTTCGGCGCTTTCTCAACGCCGTGCGTTGCAGCCTACGGACCAATTACTGGCAAACCGGCCCGGACCAAGCGCCGAAGGACTGGATCTCCATCAAGATCGACAGCCGCGCCATCGACGAGCTGCCGGCGCCCAGGCCCCTGGTCGAGATCTTCGTCTACAGCCCGCGCATGGAGGGCATCCATCTGCGCGGCGGCCGGGTGGCGCGCGGCGGCATCCGCTGGTCCGACCGGCGCGAGGATTTCCGCACCGAGATCCTGGGGCTGATGAAGACCCAGATGGTGAAGAACGCCGTCATCGTGCCGGTGGGATCCAAGGGCGGCTTCTACGTCAAGCGGCCACCGGTGGGCGGCACGCGCGAGCAGGTCCAGGCCGAGGGCATCGCCTGCTACCAGACGCTGATCCGCGGCCTTCTGGACATCACCGACAACTATGCCGGCGGCGGCATCGAGCCGCCGGCCGACGTGGTGCGCCACGATCCGGACGATCCCTATCTCGTGGTCGCGGCCGACAAGGGCACGGCGACCTTCTCCGACATCGCCAATGCGCTGGCCCAGGAATACGGCTTCTGGCTCGACGACGCCTTCGCCTCGGGCGGTTCGGCGGGCTACGACCACAAGAAGATGGGCATCACCGCCCGCGGCGCCTGGGAATCGGTGAAGCGCCACTTCCGCGAGCTCGGCCAGGACATCCAGACCACGCCGTTCACCGTCACCGGCGTCGGCGACATGTCGGGAGACGTGTTCGGCAACGGCATGCTGCTGTCCAAGCACATCAAGCTGGTCGCGGCTTTCGACCACCGCCACATCTTCATCGATCCCGCGCCCAATCCGGCGACGAGCTGGGACGAGCGCAAGCGGCTGTTCGACCTGCCGCGCTCGTCGTGGATGGACTACGACAGGTCGCTCTTGTCGGCGGGCGGCGGCATCTACGACCGCGCCGCCAAGTCGATCGCGCTGTCGGCCGAGGCGCGCGCGGTGCTGGGCATCGAAGCGCCGACCATGACACCGATCGACCTGATGCGGGCGATCCTCGCCGCGCCCGTCGACCTGCTTTATTTCGGCGGCATCGGCACCTACGTGAAGGCCTCGAGCGAAAGCCATGCCGACGCCGGTGATCGCGCCAGCGATGCGCTGCGCATCAATGGCGACCAAGTGCGGGCGCGCGTGGTCGGCGAGGGCGCCAATCTCGGTTTCACCCAGCGCGGCCGCGTCGAGGCGGCGCTGGCTGGCCGCAAGATCAACACCGACGCGCTCGACAACTCGGCCGGCGTCGACACCTCCGACCACGAGGTCAACATCAAGATCGTCACCGGCGAAGCGATCACCCGCAGCACGCTCAAGCGCGAGGACCGCAACGCCTTGCTGTTCTCCATGACCGACGAGGTGGCGGGCCTGGTGCTGCGCCACAACTACCAGCAGAGCCAGGCGATCAGCGTCGCCGCGGAGCAGGCGGGCGAGGAGCATGACCGGCTGGAACGCTTCATGCGCGCGCTGGAGCGCAGCGGCCGGCTCGATCGCGCCGTCGAGTTCCTGCCCGATTCGCCCACCATGCGCACGCGCGGCCAGAACCGGCAGTACCTGACCCGGCCCGAGCTGTGCACGCTTTTGTCCTACGCCAAGATCGATCTCAACGACGAGATCCTTCACTCCGACCTGCCCGACGACCCGCTGCTCGAAGGCGAGCTCTTGCGCTACTTCCCGGCAGCGCTCAGCGAGAAGCATGAGCCGTCGATCCGTGCCCATCGCCTGCGCCGCGAGATCACGGCACTCCAGGTCGTGAACTCCCTGGTCAACCGCTGCGGGCCGACCTTCGTGCGCAACATGTCAGGCCGCACCGGCGCGCCGGCGGCGGCCATCGCCCGCGCCTTCGCCGTCGTGCGCGACGCCTGGAAGCTGCGCGACCTGTGGGGCGACATCGAATCCCTCGATCCTGCGCTCAAGGCCGAGGCGCAGATCCGCATGCTGGTGGCCTCGCAGCGCTTCCTCACGCGCACCGTGCAGTGGGCCCTGCGCCGCTTGCCGCAGCCGATCGACGCCATGGCCGCGACCGAGCAGCTTGCCGCCGCGGTGGCAGCGCTGGGCGACCTGCCGGCGGAGCTGATCGGCGAGGCCGAGAGTGCCGCCCTTGCCGAGCGCGCGGCTGCCTTCGAGGCCATGGGCGCACCGACGGGCGTGGCGCGCCGCGCCGCGGCGCTCGAAACCCTGGCAGCGGCGGGCGATCTCATGCTGGCGGCACGCGCCAACGGGGTGAGCATCGAGGCGGCGGCCCGGCTCTATTTCCAGCTGGGAGAGCGGCTCTCACTGGCCCGACTGGCGATTGCCGCGCAGAAACTGCCGCGCGAGGGCCAGTGGCCGGCGCAGGCGGCGCTGGCGGTGCAGGACGAGCTGGTAACCCTGCACGCCGATCTGCTGGCGTCGACGCTGAGCGCGGCGGGCCCGCAGGCCGCCGGCGATTCCCATGCGGCGATCGCGCGCTGGAGCGAGCCGCGCAAGCTGGCACTCGACCGCGTCGACCGGCTGCTGAAGGAGGATCTGGCGGCAGCCGGCATGCTCGACCTCGCCATGCTCTCGGTCGCCACGGCCGAGCTTCGCACACTGGTGTGAGGAGGTGTTGTCATCCCGAGCGCAGCGAGGGACCTTTGGCGATCCCGACCAAAGGTCCCTCGCTGCGCTCGGGATGACAACAGGCCAAGTGGAGACGCCATGACCCAAATGTCCGACACCTATTCCGTGAAAAAAAGCGACGCCGAGTGGAAGAAGGAGCTCGACCCGCTGCAGCATCACGTGCTGCGCGACCACGGCACCGAGCGGCCCTTCACCAGCCCGCTCAACAACGAAAAGCGTGCCGGCATCTTCCGCTGCGCCGGCTGCGGCGAGCCCTTGTTCGATTCGGGCACCAAGTACGAAAGCGGATCGGGCTGGCCGTCTTTCTGGGCGCCGATGCCCGACGCGGTCGGCACCTCAACCGACAGCAGCCATTTCATGACCCGCACCGAGGTCCATTGCGCCAAGTGCGGTGGCCACCTCGGCCACGTCTTCCCCGATGGGCCCAAGCCCACCGGCCAGCGCTATTGCATGAACGGCGCGGCGCTGAAGTTCGACGAGAAGAAGTAGGAGATCAGAGCGACGGCAAAGCGCAGAGGTCCTGCACGAGTTGCTGCAGGTTGGCGCCGATGGCGCGCTGGTCGGCGATGCGCAGTCGATTGCCGTTGTCGATCGCATCGTCCAGCGTGGCCGTGCCCAGGCCCTGCAACA
>Ga0126307_10004081_pt1 | contig 10082 bp, 7 predicted proteins | sample Plot28_FD_89955 | JGI IMG/M metagenome (GOLD analysis project Ga0126307, IMG submission 89955) | Serpentine soil microbial communities from UC McLaughlin Reserve, CA, USA - Plot28 | ecosystem: Environmental > Terrestrial > Soil > Grasslands | place: USA: UC McLaughlin Reserve, Lake County...
GCTGTATGCGGCGCAGCTGCTCCGTAACGGAGCGGAAGTGGCGTGGCTCCGTCGTCCTGATCCAGTCATCGTTGCTGCACTCGAGCCGGGCCCAGAAGTCGGCGAAACGGGAAGCCATCGTGTCGACCCACTCCTGTGGCTGCACTCCTGCTTTCCCAGCCGCCTGGAGCACAGATTGGCTGTGCTCGTCCATGCCCATAAGGAAGTGGACCTGATCTCCTCGCAGGCGGCGATAACGCGCGATGCAGTCCGCGCCCACTTTTTCCAAAGCGTGCCCGAGGTGAGGGTCACCATTTGAATAGTCGATGGCCGTGGTCAGGTAGAACTTGGGCACTCGCACACGCTCCCGGTGTGTAAAGCCGTGGTCTTTCTAGTGGACTCCGAAGATTAACTCACCATCCGGCCCGGACCTATGTGTGATAGGTCACCGCACACGCGCCTAAAACCCGGTTACTTGCCGTCTTCCACTTGGCCAATAAGCGAGGTACCTATGGCAGTTTTCGGCAAGCTTTTCGGCAACGATGACGACAAGGACAAGAAAGCCGACTTCTCTGACGTCCGAAGCGGAAGCTCCTCTACGGCCGCCCCAGCACAGAATCGGACCTATACCGTTGTCGCGGGCGACAGTCTCTCGAAGATCGCCAAGCGCGAGTATGGCGACGCATCCAAATGGCCCCGCATTTTTGAGGCGAATCGCGACAAGATTCAGAATCCCGATCTGATCCATCCAGGACAGGTCCTTAGCCTTCCCCCTGCCTAGAGGCGGCCATCATGTTGCGGTATGATCTGACTAGGATTGCGCGAGCCGGTCTCCTTGCAGGTGTGCTTGCACTACCAGCCTGCGGCAAGAAGGACAGCGCCAATACAGCAGAGACGGGGAGTGCGGCCACGAGCACCAACGCCGTCCGCGTTACGGCCGTGAATGTTGGCCGTGGGCTTGGTGCCGACAAGCGACTCTCCGATCAGACGCAGCAGTTCCGTCCCACGGACGTCATCTACGCCGTAGTGGAAACCCAGGGCTCAGGTCAGAACGCCGATCTTCAGGCGCGCTGGACTTATGAAGATGGTCAGCTTGTGGATGAGGCCAGCAGGAGCATCAGCGCCAACGGGAACGATGTAACGGAATTCCATATCTCCAAACCGAGTGGGTGGCCAAAGGGAAAGTACAAAGTGGAAGTTCTCTTGAACGGCAGCTCAGCTGGGTCGAAGGACTTCACAGTCAAATAGTATCACGCCGACAATCCTGGCGATCGGAGTAAGGCATAACAGAAACGGGGAGCCATTCGGCTCCCCGTTTGTGTTTCGTAACATGGCGCGATCGCAGGAGGATCCAGTACTTCAGGCGCCCGAGTCGGACACATCGGGGCGTCCGCGATGTGAACGAGACCGCCGGCGAGGTGCTGAAGGTTCGGTGGATACGACCGTCTCCCTGGTGCGCGTCTCCGAGGGGGGGAAAACGTCCCCCACCTGTTCTACTTCCTCGCGAAGCTGTAGGAGTGGAATGATGCGAGAGCCGTGCTCGTCGTGTTTGAGGAAGACCCGTTCCCGGAAGATGTCGACTGCGATTACCTTCTCCGTGCCAAGGACAGTCCGCAACGTCTTCCCCTCTTTCGGAAACCGCTTGCGCGCGGTCACGTAGAAGTCGTGCTCGTACTTCAGACAACAGAGGAGGCGACCGCAGCCGCCTGAGATCTGCGACGGGTTCAACGACAGATGCTGATCCTTCGCCAGCCCGAGATTTACCGGTGATAGCTCCTTCAGCCACGTAGAACAGCAGTACTCCCGCCCGCAGCGACCTACGCCCGATAACCTGGCTGCTTCGTCCCGTACGCCAATCTGCCTGAGCTCGATCCGGGTACGAAACAGAGAGGCGAGATCCCGGACGAGGGCACGAAAATCGACGCGTTTGTCTGCGGTGAAGTAGATGGTGAGCTTGTTGCGATCCCACTGCCATTCGGTATCGCTCACCTTCATGATCAAATCGTGCGCGCGTACTCTGAGGATGACCTTTTGGCGCACATCCTCTTCGGATCCCCGGATCTGCTGGTGAATCTTCAGGTCCTCGGGGGTGGCGCGGCGGATCACGGGTTTGGGTGGAGTTTTCTCTTCGGTCGCTTCACCGACCGCGCAACCCGAGCAGCTGCTGCCGCACTTCTTGTCTGCGCTTTCACCAACCGCGGTCACGCGCCCAAAGTCGCGTCCACGCTCGACCTCGACTATTACCGCCTCGTTCAACCGAATCGGGTCGCTGTCGTCTGGCCAAACGAAATAGGATTTGCGGGTTCCTTTGAAACGAACTTCTACAGTCTGCGGCATCATGCCTCGGTGAATGCGCCCATGGCGGCATACTTGTCGGCCCGGCGCCGGATGAGTTTATCGGGCTTGATCTTGCGCAGCTCGGTAATGTGACGAATTAGAGCCTCGCGCAGAGCCTCTCCTGCCGAGTCGGGATCGACGTGCGCACCACCGACCGGTTCCTTGACGATCTCATCGATCAGCTTCAGGCGCAGCAGGTCCTCCGCCGTGATCTTGAGCGCTTCCGCCGCGCGCTCCCGCTGGCTGGAGTCCTTCCAAAGAATCGCGGCACATCCTTCAGGGGAAATGACGGAGTAGACGGAGTTTTCCAGCATCAGGACACGGTCAGCCACGCCCAACGCCAATGCGCCGCCCGATCCACCTTCTCCAATGACAACTGCAACGCTGGCCGTCGGAAGCGCGGACATTTCCATGATGTTCCGGGCGAGTGCCTCCGATTGACCCCGCTCTTCGGCGCCGAGTCCGGGATAGGCTCCGGGAGTGTCGATGAGCGTTATGACTGGAGCGTTGAACTTGGCGGCCAGCTTCATCAAGCGCAGCGCCTTCCGATAGCCCTCCGGGTGCGGCATTCCGAAGTTGCGTTTCAGATTGTCCTTTGTATCGCGACCCTTCTGGTGACCGATGACCATCACCGACACCCCGGCCAGGCGGGCCCAGCCGCCGACGACGGCGGGGTCGTCCATGTACAAGCGATCGCCGTGCAGCTCGATGAAGTCGGTAAAAATGGTGCTCAGATAATCAAGTGTGTACGGTCGCCGTGGATGGCGCGCCACCATGACGCGTTGCAACGGTGTCAGATTCCGGTAGATATCAGCGCGAAGCGATTCCAGCTTGTTCTGCAGACCCTCCAGCTCACCGTCGATGTCGATCTGCCGCTCGCTCCCGATTCGCTTCAAGTCATCGATCTGCCGCTCCAACTCCAGCAGCGGCTTTTCGAACTCAAGAGTATAGGCGGAGGCCATCGGTCAGCCCGCCTTCACGTAATGAACCGACTCGGTACCCAGCAGGTCGCGCAGCGCTCGAACGAGGTCGTCTTCCGCGGCAACCCTCACGCGACGAGAGCGAAGCCGTATCGCCTCGCCGTTCCCGTCGGTCCAGTCGATATAGATCGGCGTCGGGCCTGGGTGTGCGGAACACAAGGCAGCCGCGGCTTGAAGTGCGGATGGCTCGGGTGCGGACGGAGAACGCCAGCGAAGACTCAGAGCCAGAGCGCCCGACCTCTTGAGCTCGCTCAGCTCTCTCGCGACCTCCACAATGAAGGGGGCCTGATCCTCACCCCGATCGCGATCGCTGTAGCCGCCGGTCAAAAGCAGCGCCGAGTCCGGTAGAATCGTCTGGTTGAGCTTGGCCCAGGCGTCAGGAAAGACGATCGCTTCAGCGGTACCATGAAAGTCCTCGAGTACGAGGCGGGCGTACTCCTTGCCGGTTTTCTTGGAGATCTGCCGTTTGACGCCCGTCACCACCGCTGCCACGCTCACCTGGTGCTCACCCCACTCGCCCAGGGTCGCCGTTGTCCTGGTCCCGAAGAGCTCTACTTCCTGGCGATAGCGCTCCAGTGGATGGCCCGATATGAAGAAGCCGAGAACCTCTTTCTCTTTCGCGAGCCGTTCTGCTTCGCTCCACGCGGGAATCTCGGGGAGCGAGGGGACAGCCGGAAGGTCGCGAGGTCCCGAGCCGTTCACATTCTCGTCGTTGCCGCCTTTGGCGACTTCTCCAAACAGCGATCCCTGTCCCGCCTCACGCTCTTGATGAAGCAGCTGTGCCTCTGCCAGAGCTGCCTCGAGTGCCTCTATGAGCTGCTTGCGGTGGCCGCCGAGGGAATCGCAGGCGCCAGCCGCCACGAGGGACTCCAGTACCCGCTTGTTGCAGAGGCGAAGATCGATTCGTTCCACCAGCTCGGCGAGTGTCGTGTACGGTGCCTGCTCCCGTCCCGCGATGATCGACTCGATTGCACCCTCGCCCACGTTCCGGACGGCACCGAGCCCAAAACGAATTCTCCGCTCACCGACTACCGTAAACTTGAACCCCGATTCGTTGACATCGGGAGGCAGGATCTCGAGTCCGAGCTCGCGTGCCTCGTTGATGTACTGCACCACTTTGTCGGTGTTGCCGATTTCCGAGGAGAGCAGCGCTGCCATGAACTCAGCCGGGTAATGCGCCTTGAGCCACGCTGTGCGATATGAGAGTACCGAGTACGCCACTGAGTGGGACTTGTTGAAGCCATAGCGGCCGAAGGTCACGATCTGCCGGCCGAGCTCCTCCACCATCGGCCGCGGGTGACCCTGGGCCACTGCGCGCTCGACGAACTTTGCGACCTCCTGATTCGCCAGCTCCTGATCCTTCTTGCCTACAGCCTTTCGGAGCACGTCGGCCTCGGCGAGGCTGAAGCCGGCGAGAACGTTGGCGATGCGCATCACCTGTTCCTGATACGTAATCACCCCATACGTCGGCTCGAGCACCTCCTGCAACGCCGGGTGCGGGTACGTCACTTTCTCGAGGCCCAGCTTCCGCTTGATGAACACAGTGTGCATGCCGGCGTCGAGGGGTCCCGGCCGCAGGAGAGCGTTCGACGCCACTAGATCGTCAAAACGATCGCACCTCATGGCTCGCAACGTGTCGGTGGCGAGCGGCGACTCGAACTGGAAGACTCCTGCCGTGCGGCCATGGCGGAGCATTTCGTAGACCAGCGGGTCGTCGAAAGTCAACGTATCCATCTCAGGCCGGGTACCGTGCCGATCCGCAATCATATTGACCGCGTCGTGGATCACTGTGAGAGTCTTCAGTCCGAGCAAGTCCATCTTCAGCATGCCGACTTTTTCCAGCGCCCCCATTTCATACTGGGTTATGATGGACTCACCTTCCGCGGCGCCGGCGCCTTTGGTAGGGGCGGTGCACACGGGGACGTACTCGGACAGCGGACCGGGCGCGATGACCACTCCGGCGGCGTGAACCGACATGTGACGGGAAATGCCCTCAATGCGGGAGCTCAGCTTGATCAGCCGCTGATACGAGGGATTGTCCCGCACTAGATCCCGCAGCTCGTCCACCTTTGTGGCGGCCTCGCGAATCGGCAGGTTATACGCCGGCCCGGATGGAATCAGCTTAGTGATCCGATCGGCCTCGCCAGGGGGAATTCTGAGCACCCGGGCAACGTCCTTCACTGCCGCGCGCGCCTTCATGGTCCCGAAGGTGACGATCTGTCCGACGCTCGCTCGCCCATACCGTCCGCGCACATACTCGATAACCTCGCCCCGGCGCTCGAAACAGAAGTCGACGTCGATGTCGGGCATCGACACGCGTTCCGGATTCAGGAAGCGCTCGAACAGCAGATCGAACTTGAGAGGGCAGACGTCAGTGATCCCCAGCGCGTAGGCGACAATCGATCCTGCTGCAGAGCCGCGGCCGGGTCCGACGGGAATGCCACGTTCACGTGCGGCGGCAATGAAGTCCTGGACAATCAGGAAGTACCCGGCGTAGCCAGCCTTGTTGATGACGCCGAGCTCGTAACCCAGTCTGTGCTGCACTTCAGGTGGCAAGGGGGCGCCGTATCGCCGTATCGCTCCATCGTTCGCCAAGTGGTTGAGCAGCGCCTCATCGGTCTGGTACTTTGCGGGTAGCGGGAACTCGGGAAGGAAATACCGCTTCTCGAAGTCGAACTCGCAGAGCTCGGCCACCCTGCTGGTGTTGGCCAGTGTGTCGAGATGGTCCGGGAACAAGGTCTGCATCTCTGCTTCAGACTTGACGTAGGACTCCTGGCCGGTAAAGCGAAAACGCTTGGGGTCGTCCAGATCGCTGCCGGTGCCAATGGCCAGCAGGACATCGTGGGCCTCCGCGTCTTCGCGTCTGAGATAGTGCGCATCGTTTGTGGCGACAACAGGAAGCCCAAGCTCCTGACCCAGGCGCAGCATGCCTTCGGTCACCACTCGTTCTTCACCGATTCCGTGCTGCTGAATTTCGAGCCAGAACCCGTCGGTTCCGAATGTCCTGCTGAACCATTCGGCGCTCTTGCGAGCCTCGTCGTATTTTCCTTGGCGCAGGTGCAGTGCGACTTCACCCGACAAACACGCGGCGAGGCAGACGATGCCCTCCGAGTGTGCTGCGAGAACTTCCTTATCGATTCTTGGACGTCGATAGAATCCCTCGGTAAAGCCTATTGAAGTGAGCCGAATGAGATTGCGGTACCCAGCCCGATTACGGGCGAGCAGCACCAGGTGACTGTAAGGAGCGGGGGCGCCCTGTGGTTTCTCGCGGGCTGTGCGGGGACCAAATGAGAGGTATGCCTCGAAGCCCAGGATGGGTCTGATCTTCTGCTTCTTGGCCTCCTCGTAGAACTCCCAGGCCGCGTGCATGTTGCCGTGATCGGTAACGGCGAGGCTATCCATTCCGAGCTTCTTGACGTGTGCAACAAGCTCGGGGATTTGGTTGGCCCCGTCGAGCAACGAGTATTCGCTGTGGGTATGGAGATGAACGAATGACATGTATTTCCTGGGCTATTGGCTCTCTTCACTACGCGCTGGTCGGTGCGACGCAGCCGATAGTGCCGGCCCATGGCCTCTTAACGTGCTCTTGACTCCAGTTCGCGCCAAACGGTATCCAGCGGGACACCTCGAGCGTGGAGGAGCACGAGTAAATGATAGAGGAGATCGGCCGCCTCGGACGCGAGACGTGTGTCATCCTCCGAATTTGCCGCAACCACAACCTCAACAGCTTCCTCACCGACCTTCTGTGATACTTTCCCGACTCCCGCCGCGAGCAGTTGAGCCGTGTACGAGTTCTGGGGCTTTGCGACTGCGCGCGAACCGATGGTTGCGGCGAGCCGCGTCAGCACATGCGAACCCGGGTCATCACCTTCAGTAATATCACCGGTTTCCAGAAGCGTGCGGCTGAAACATGTCCGGCTTCCCGTGTGGCAGGCAGGGCCAGACTGTTCGACCCGATACAGCACGGTGTCACCGTCGCAATCCAACCGGACGTCGACGACCTTCTGCGCGTGCCCCGACGTTTCACCCTTCTGCCAGAGAACGCCGCGGGATCTGCTGAAGTAATGAGCCCAACCAGTGGCGAGGGTACGCTCGAGAGCGTCCTGGTCGGCGTACGCGAGCATCAGGACATCGCCGGAGCGACTCTCCTGGGCCACGACCGGTACCAGTCCGTCAGCACCGAACCTGACCGCGGACAGCCGTATGTTCTCGGACACGGAGAGAGAAGCTATCGGCAGGCTGTGCGATTGTCAAAAACCGTTGCCGCGCCTTATCTTGCTGAGTCTCCGCGGGCCTTCAAGTGCTGGTTTTCCCATCAATCTGCCTAACTCGGAGTGCTCCCCACGTGCTAGGTGTGCGTTTCCTTCTGACAGCTGGTTTCGGCGGCTGTGTGCTAATGGCTTGTGGCAGCGGCACCGGTCCGGGCGAGCCCCCGGTGCTCACCTGCAGTGACGCGAGTCTCCAGACGTTGGCCGTAGGTGAATTCAGGATCGTTGATCCCGGCCAGACCGGAGCCTGCGTTCGCCTTCCTCCCGCAGGATCGAGCGGAGCCGAGCACCTGTATGTGGGACTCGCCACGGCGGGGCACGAGAGCGGGAAGGGCATCTCCGCACCATTCACAATTACGGCGACACCGCCGATACTGGCGACACGGCGCTCGGCCAGGATGGGTCTGCGGGCCAGATCAGCGCCGCCTGGCATCGCAGGGGCGTTCCATGGGCGGCTTCGGGCCTACGAGCAGACTCTGGCGGGGAGTCCCGACCTGGCGCTACGTGTGCCCTCCAAACCAGCAGCGAGTGTACCTCTCGGCACCACGCGGACGTTCGAAGTGCTGGCAAGCCCCACCAGAGTGGACACCTTCGTGCAGGTAGCGGCAACAGCCGTGTTCGCTGGAGTCCACGTGACCATCTTCCTTGATGACGACGTCCCGGCGGGTGGCTACAGCCAGTCGGACATCGATAATGTGGGCAACCTCTTCGACGACCATCTCTACGGCATCGACACCTTGGCATTCGGTGGTGAGTCGGACATCGACAACAACAGCCAGGTGCTGGTCCTGCTAAGCGATGAGGTCAACAAACTCGGAGATTGCACCGGCAGCGCTTCGCAGGCCATTGCTGGTTTCTTTTTCGCAGGTGATCTGCGTACCACGTTTGCCCACTCGAACAAGGGCGAGGTGTTCTACGGCTGGGTTCCAGGATCATGCGGCATTTCCTTGTCGCGAGCGACGACCTTCCTTCCCGAAGTGTTCGTGCACGAGTTCCAGCACATGATCAGCTTTCATCAGCACGTCATGGTGGCTGGCGGGACCGCCGAGGACACCTGGCTCAATGAGGGTCTCTCCACCTATGCCGAGGAGCTCGCCGCCCGTTCCGTCCCCGCCGATCGTTGCGTTGCCAATGACTGTATCGGCCAATTCGCGTCCTCTAACCTTGGCAACGCAGCGGGGTATTTGAGCGATCCTTCGTCCTACTATCTCGTTGTTCCCGGCGACTCAGTGCTCTCACTTCCGGAGTATGGCGCCACCTGGCTCTTTACCCGGTGGCTGGTCGACCACTTTGCCGCAGAGCAGCCACTGGGCGCAGATTTCACGCGTCGTCTACTTCAGACGACCAACGTCGGTTCTGCCAACGTCGAAGAAGCCACCGGTGAGTCGTTCGCGAATTTGGTAGGCCAATGGCAGCTGGCCAACTTCCTGGATGATTTGCCGGGTGCAGTCCCAACGAGTGACCGCCTGAATTACAGCAGCTGGGATTTTCGCGCTGCCTTCGGTTCACCATATCCATTGCAACCCGATACCACCATCGACGGACGAGACCTTTCTGACGCGTCCTACAGTCATTCCGGGTCACTCCTAGCGGGATCAGGACTCCATGTGCTGATAGGGCAGTCAGCCGGCGCGGGCGCCGTGGACTTTCAGCTCATCGACCCCAGTGGCACTGACCTGCCCTCTGCTGAGGCAGAGCCACGCATAGCCCTGTTCCGGATTCGGTGAAGCGGATGGTCTTCTTTGCGTTAGTGGCTGCACTGTTCGCCGGCTACGGGACCGCGTATCTGGCCAGCGAGGAGGTTCGGTATCTGACGCGCGCAGGTTTCGAGGAGACTCGTATCCTTCAATCACGTCAGCCGATTGCGCGGCTGGTGCGGGACAGCTCGACCAGCCCGGCTTTACGACAGACGCTCCATCTCGTCGTGCAGACTCGGGATTACGCAGCGCGGCTGGGATTCAAGGCAAAAGAGACGTACACGACCTACTCCGACGTGGGCAGGGACACGCTGCTGCTCGTCCTCCAGGCTGCGCCTAAAGACTGCATCTGCCCGTATACCTGGAAGTACCCTATCGTTGGTCGAATTCCTTATAAGGGGTTCTTCGATGCACGAGCAGCGCGCCGAGAAGCCGATCGCTTCAGAGCTCGAGGTTATGATGTGTATCTCAGGCCTTCGGGTGCGTTTTCAACGTTGGGCTGGTTCGAAGATCCTCTGCTTTCCACCGCCATCACCGGGGATTCGGTGGATCTTGCTGCGACGGTGTTTCACGAGATCGCGCACAATACGCTTTACGTGAAAAGTGCGACCCCGTTCAACGAGAGCTTTGCGCAACTCGTGGGTTACCGCTCCGCGGAAGCGTTCTTTCGGGAGCGCGGCGACACCGCCAATGCATCGCACGCCGCGAATCGGTGGCATGATGAGATCCTCCTCGGTGAGTATTACTCAGCGCTCGTGCGAAGATTGGATTCCGTATATAGCCAGAAACCTGATTCGGCTGCCCTCGAGGCTGGGCGCCGA
>Ga0126307_10004082_pt1 | contig 10077 bp, 12 predicted proteins | sample Plot28_FD_89955 | JGI IMG/M metagenome (GOLD analysis project Ga0126307, IMG submission 89955) | Serpentine soil microbial communities from UC McLaughlin Reserve, CA, USA - Plot28 | ecosystem: Environmental > Terrestrial > Soil > Grasslands | place: USA: UC McLaughlin Reserve, Lake County...
CGGGCCGCGCGAGAAGTGGATCGCCGAGGGCCGGCCGACGAGCACCGACGTGCCGGGCTATCCGCCCGCCGCGTTCCGCGCCCGCCATGGCGACGACACGATCCGCGCGAAGCGCCACGAGGTGCTGGCGGCGCTGGACAACGGCACGCAGCTCGTCGATGTCCGCTCACCGGCGGAGTACTCGGGCGAGGTGATCGCGATGGCCGGCTACGAGCAGGAGGGCGCCCAGCGGGCGGGCCACATCCCGGGCGCCGCCTCCGTGCCGTGGGCCCAGGCGGTCCGCGAGGACGGCACCTTCAAGCCGGCCGACGAGCTCCGCGAGCTGTACAGCTCCAAGGGCGTGGTCGACGGCAACTCGATCATCGCCTACTGCCGAATCGGCGAGCGCTCGGCGCACACGTGGTTCGTGCTGCACGAGCTTCTGGGCGAGGGCGACGTCAAGAACTACGACGGCTCCTGGACCGAGTGGGGCAACATGGTCGCCGTGCCGATCGAGAAGGACGTCTAAGGCCTCTGGAGGAGCGGCGCGAGCCGCTCGAGCAGCTCCTGCACGATTCGCGCGGTGGCCCCCCAGACGAGGTGGCCGTCGACGGTGTAGGTGGGCGTCTTGATCGGCACGCCCTTGCGGACCAGCCGCTGCATCTCGTGGCCGCGGACGAGGTCGGCCAGGCTGAACTCGAGCACCTTCTCGACCTCGGTGGCCTGCGGGCGCCAGCTCTGCCCCGGCTCGATCAGGCCCACGAACGGGAAGATCCGGTAACCGGTCACGAAGGTGCCGACGGGCGGGAGGGCGCCCACCAGCTCGACTCCCGCGGGATCGAGCCCGATCTCTTCCTGGGCCTCGCGCAGAGCGGTCGAGCGCAGGTCCTCGTCGGGGTGGTCCTGACGGCCGCCGGGGAACGAGATCTCGCCGGCGTGGCGGCGGAGATCGCCGCGCCGCTCGGTGAAGACCGCGGTGAGCGGCTCGCGGTAGAGCGGCACGAGGACGGCCGCGTCCTTCGTGCCGGGCGCGTCCATCTCGGCGGCCGCTTCGGGGGTGAGGAGGTACTCTCGCACCCCCCTATTATCGGAGGGCCGTGCCGGAGGCCCTCGTCATCGTCGACTTCCAGAACGACTTCACCCCGGGCGGCGCGCTGGCCGTGCGCGAGGGCGACCGCATCGCCGACCGGGTGAACGAGCTCGCGGCCGATCCCCGCTTCGACCTTGTCGTCGCCACGCGCGACTGGCACCCGGCGGACCACGGCTCGTTCGCCGAGCGAGGCGGCCCGTGGCCGGTTCACTGCGTGCAGGGAAGCGAGGGCGCCGAGCTCCATCCGTCGCTCGAGCGCGAGCGCGTGGACGTCGTGATCGACAAGGGCACCGACCCGGACACCGAGGGCTACTCCGGCTTCGAGGGCACGGCGCTCGGCGAGCTGCTCCGCGAGCGCAGGATCGACCGCGTGACGGTCGTGGGCCTCGCCACCGACTACTGCGTGAAGAACACGGCGCTCGACGCGCTGCGCCAGGGACTCGAGGTGACCGTCGACAGCGAGGGCGTCCGCGGCGTGGACGTGGCCGAGGGCGACTCGGAGCGGGCGCTCGACGAGCTTCGCACGGCGGGCGCGACGGTCGCCTGACCGAGCGCGTCTTCGAGTCGATGGGAGCGCAGGCCCGGCGCCTGATCAGACGAGCTCGACGCTCTCCTCGAACATGACCTCGCCCTCGAGCACGCGGTGCACCGGGCACTTGGCGCCGATCTGCATCAGGCGCTCGCGCTGCTCGTCGGGGAGCTCCTTCGGGAAGTCCACGACCATCCGGAACCGAGTCGGCGAGCCGCGCTGGGCCGGCTCGTAGTCCACGTGGACCGCCACGTCGCCGATGTCCCAGCTCTTCCGCTGCGCGTACATCTCCATCGTGATCGCCGTGCAGCTGGCCAGGCTGGCCGCGAGCAGCTCCTGCGGGCTGGGTCCGGAGTCCTCGCCTCCCTGGTCCGTCGGCTCGTCGGCCGTGACCGTGTGGTCGCGGATCTCGACGGAGTTGCTGAGCTTGCCGGCGTCGCGTCGTGCGGTTGCTCTCATCCTCTCCCCTCGAAGAGCTCAGGGTCCGGCTCGTCCGCGAAGCGCGCCATCGCGTACACCGCATCCGAGAGCCGGTTCAGGTACGTCAGGACGATGTCGTCGGCGAGGTCGCCGTCGTTCTTCAGCTCGGCCACGCGGCGCTCGGCCCGGCGGACTGCCGCGCGCGCCACGTCGAGCCGCGCCGACAGCTCGGTTCCGCCGGGGATCACGAACTTGGGCGGGAGCTCGACACGCGCCATGTATCGGTCGATGTCCGACTCGAGCCGCTCGACCATGTCCGGCGTGACCTTGGAGACCCCGGGCTCGAGCCGCCCGGCGGCCTCCGGGGCGGTGGCGAGCTCGGCGCCGGCGACGAACAGCTCGTTCTGGAGGCGCAGGATGTCCGCGTAGAGCTCGCCGCCGCGGTCGGCTGCGGCGCGCGCCAGGCCGAGCGCCGACGCGGCCTCGTCCACCGAGCCATACGCCTCCGGGCGGCCCGCGAACTTCGGCACGCGGCCGCCGTACCAGAGGCCCGTGGTCCCGTCGTCGCCCTTGCGCGTATAGATCTTCACGTCAGCGGATTGAACACGAGGCCGGTGGGGACCTTCGGGTAGAAGTAGGTCGACTTGGGCGGCATGGACTCGCCTGTGGCCGCCACCTCGCGCACCTGCTCCACGGGCGTGGCACGCATGAAGAAGCCGGCGTCGGCGCTGCCCGACTCGACCCGCTCGATCGCGTCGGTGAGGTCCTTCGAGTAGTCGAGCCCGCGGAGGTGCGAGATGTCGTCCTCGCTCATCCCGAGCGCGCCGCGCAGGAAGAGCGCCTCGACCACGGCGGTGTCGAGGCGGCGGTAGGGCTCCGGCATGCCCGCGAGCGCCTCGTCGGCGATGCGCTGGTCCTTCAGCGTCATGCGGTAGGGCTGCTTGAAGTGGGCGTCCATGTAGCCGAACGCCATGGCCGTGCCGTTCGCCGCCGGCTCCAGCTCGCGCTTGTCGTCCAGGGGCTCGATCTCGAAATCCCGCCTGGCGGCGTCGCGGATCGCGATCTGCTTCTCGCTGTCCTCTCTCAGCCCGGTCAGGAGGCGGTGGGTGGGGAAGACGAGAAGGCCGGGGTCCTCGAGCGCCACCAGCAGCATCAGCACGTAGCGGTGGTCGCCCTCGCCGCCGACCTCGTCGGCGTACGCACGTGCGGTCTCGTAGCGGTGGTGCCCGTCGGCGATGAGGAGCTCGACGTCCGCGAGGGCGCCCTGAAGGGCGGCGACGAGGTCCGGGTCGGCCACGCGCCAGAGGACGTTCCGCGTGCCCTCGTGGTCGGTCACGTCGGCGAACGGCTCCTCGCTCGTGGCCCTGTCGAGGGCCTCCCTGGCCACGCCGCCCGCGTCGGGGAAGAGGCTGAAGATGGGGGAGAGGTTGGCGCGCGTGGCGCGCGTGAGCCTGAGGCGGTCCTCCCTGGGGCCGGGATGGGTCCGCTCGTGCGGCCGGATGCGGCCGGCGCCGTAGTCCTCCACGCGCACGCGCGCGAAGAAGCCGGTCCGGGTTCGCGAGCTGCCGTCCGGGGCCGTGTAGTCCTGGCGAAGCACCCACATGGCCGGCTCGTCCTCCCGGACGAGAACTCCGTTCTCGCGCCACTGCTCGAGCGTCCGCGCCGCTCCCTCGTAGCTCTCGGGAAGGTCGAGCTCGACGACGTTGTACGGGCTCTGCGCCGCCAGCCCGGCCCGCATGTGATCGTCGATCACGTCATACGGCGGAGCGATGAGATCCCCGAGCGGCCCGGCGACCGCCGGGTCATAGCGAAGTGTCGTGAGCGGCTGGACGTCGGCCATCGACCGGCGCCACCCTAGCGGGCTTGCATCGGGTCGGGCAGGCGGTCATAGTCGGTCTGTCCCGACGAGAGGAAGTGGTAATGGCCACCACTGAGACAACCCCGGCAGCGACGTCCAAGGGCTACCAGCTCGAGGGCACGCTGCTCGAGGTCTGCAGCTGCGACACGCTGTGCCCGTGCTGGATCGGAGAGGACCCGGACAACGGCACATGCCAGACGGTGATCGCCTACAACATCGACCGGGGGACGATCCGCGGGGTCGATGTGAGCGGACTGACGCTCGTCGCCGTCGCGCACGTCCCCGGGAACATCCTCGAGGGCAACTGGCGCGAGAAGGTCTTCGTCGACGATCGTGCGTCGGACCAGCAGATGGACGCGATGGTCGACTGCTTCAGCGGGAAGCTGGGCGGTCCGCTCGCCGACCTGGCCCAGCTCGTCGGCGAGGTCGTCGGCGTTGAGCGGGCGCCGATCTCGCACACGATCTCGGACGGTGCGGGCACGCTTACGGTCGGCGACAAGGTCGACTGCGCCATGGAGCCGTATCGCGGGCCGGACGGCAGCGTGACGACGCTCAACAACTCGGTCTTCTCGACGGTGCCGGGCTCGCCGGCGTATGTCGCGAAGGCGACTCACGAGCGGGTCGACGTTCCCGAGATCGGCCAGTGGGAACTGGAGGGGAAGAACGCCATCCAGTCCGACTGGAAGATCGACTACAGAGGCGAGTGACGAGCCTTCCCCGGCCGGTTCTGGTCGGGATAGGGGCCGCCTGGGCCGCCGCCATCGGCGCCCAGCTCGCCGGCGTCGCCGCGCTCGCGCACCACGACTCGCTGCTTACGGGCAACGGGCCGCCGTTCGTGGTGGCGGTGCTCGTTGCGGTGGTCGCATGGCAGGTGATGATCGCGGCGATGATGCTGCCGTCGAGCCTTCCGCTGGTGCGGCTGTACTCGCGAGCGTCTGCGCGCGCGCCGCGACGCGGGCGCTCGATGGCGGCGTTCATCGGGGGCTACGCGGTGGTCTGGAGCGCGTTCGGGCTGGCCGCGTTCGGCGCCGATGCCGGCCTCCACGCTGCCGTGAGCGCCAGCCCGTGGCTCGACCAGCACGACTGGTGGATAGGCGGCTCGGTGCTCGCGCTCGCGGGGGCGTTCCAGTTCAGCTCGTTGAAGGACGCCTGCCTCGACAAGTGCCGGCACCCGGCCCAGTTCATGATGCGCTACTACGAGCGCGGCCCCGCCGGCGGCCTCCGCCTTGGTGCCCGCCACGGGCTCTTCTGCGTCGGCTGCTGCTGGGCCCTGATGCTCGTCATGTTCGCGGCCGGCGTGGCGAGCCTCGTCTGGATGGCGCTCCTGACCGCGGTGATGGTCCACGAGAAGACCCGGCCGATGGGAGCGAAGGCCGTCCCGGTAACCGGCATCGCCCTGCTGGGCGCGGCCTCCGTGGTCCTCGCGTACTCGGCGTACGCGAGCAGCGCCGCCTGAAGTCGCCGTAGACTTCGGCCCGACGGGGTGTGGCGCAACCTGGTAGCGCGCGGCCTTTGGGTGGCCGAGGTTTCCGGTTCAAATCCGGGCACCCCGATGGACATGGCGGCTGAAACCGCACACGAAGCACCGTCCTCCGGCAGGATCAAGCCGATTCTGCTCGCGGCCGCCATGGCGTTCCTTGCGCTGAACGTGTGGACGGGGAGCCCGCTGCTGGCGGTCTGGCTCGGCTCGAAGGTGCAGGGGGAGGAGAGCCAGCCGCACATGGCGGCGTATGCCGTCGTGATTCTCTCGCTGATCGCGTTCAGCTGGGGGCTCTACCAGCTGCTCAAGCGCGTCATGAGCGCGTACCAGGATGCGACCGGCACCACGCCGACGGTGCGGAGCCACGCGCCGTGGCTTCGCAGCATGCGCGGCGAGCGGCCCGACTATCCCGGCAACACGGCTCGCATATCGGGCGCCGAGAGGGTCGTCGTGGTCACGGTGCTCGTGGCCGCCGCGGCGTTCGAGATCTGGTTCTTCTTCTTCAGCGGCTCCTCCATCGGGGGCGGGGGAGGCCGCTGAGCTCGTCAGGCGCCGCTCACGCGCCTACGCTTCCAGGAGCACAAGCCCCGGTAGCTCAGCTGGATAGAGCGGCGGCCTTCTAAGCCGCGGGTCGCAGGTTCGAGTCCTGCCCGGGGCGCCTAGTCATAGAGCGGGATGAGGCGCGCGCGCCGGAACGGCGCCTGGCCCGATCCTGGCCTAAACGCCTTCGGGCTGGTCCGCGTAGTCATCCCAGCCCAGGTGTTCGCGGAGAAGTTCGCCGAACCTAGTCGATCGCGTAGTGGCGCATCCCCGGATTCTCCGAGAGCATCGCGCGTTCCATCCAGTCCGCCCACCGGGGCGGCGGCCTCAGCGGCAGGCATGCGCGCTCGCGCCATGATGCGTTCAACACGTCGTCGGGCAGCGCGTCGAGCATCGGCTCTAGGCGTACCCGCGGGCGCGGAGCTGCCGGACGTTCGTCGCGCGGGTCGGCTTCGTTCTCCTGTGACATCGCCGCCCAGTGTCCCGCGCTGAGACTGTCGGATGTCCGCCACCGATCTGGCGGTCTGCCCTCCTTATACGGCTTCTCGCGGTGCGTCAGCCTGACGCCATGCATCCGAATCGCATCACCCGACACCTCAGCTACGCAAACGTGATGGCAACGCTCGGCGTGTTCATCGCGCTCGGCGGTGCGTCCTACGCAGCGGTCGCTTTGCCCGCCAACAGCGTCGGGACGAAACAGCTGAAAAAGAGCGCGGTCGCCGGATCGAAGATCAAGCGGAACGCGGTCAGCTCGGCCAAGGTCCAGGACGGTTCGCTGCAGCGGGGCGACTTCGCGAGCGGCACGCTCCTCCAGGGTCCCCAGGGGCCGCAGGGTCCCCAGGGGCCGCAGGGGCCGCAGGGTGATCCCGGCCAGAACGGCGCGCCCGGCCAGAAGGGCGCGCCCGGCACGGCGCGTGCCTTCGCCTTCGTCGATCCGTTTTCCTGCGGCGGCGCGGTGGGACCGTGCAGCGTCAGCAAGGCGAAGAACGTCCTTGGCGCGCGGCGCGTAGCGGCCGGCGACTACTGCATCCAGGTCGCAGCTGGAATTGATCCGGCCACAAGCGGCGCTGCGGCCGGCGCCGAGGTCTTCCGCACCAATAGCCCCGAGGGGAACGGCTTCGCCCAGTCCAGCTCGTCTTCGGGTGACCCCTTTGGCAACTGCCTGACCTCCGAGTTCGAGGTCGTGACCTATCGCCTGCCGACCAGCGCACCGGTCGCTGCCTTCACCACGAACAACGTTGGGTTCTGGCTGCTCGTCCCCTGAGCCAGGCGGGGCGGCGTCGAGTGCCCCACAAGTGTCCGCGGCTTGACGACCTCGGGGTGGAGCCTCGGGGTGGAGGACGCCTCCGGCTCATCACCGTGAGCTCCGGATTCGCGAGCTACTGGATAGTCGCGTCGTCGGGATGCCGCGTGGAGCGGGGCCCGGCTGTCAACCGGGCTCGGCGGGTTCGACGCCCGTCATCTCCACTCTGCGCTACGCGGTGTTCTTGCGGCACGGTCGATGGGACCGGGAATGCGCAAACGATCCGGCGCGATCTACCGCGTCAAGGCGGTCGGCTAGCCACTCGTTTCTCTGGGCGCCGCCGCCAGAACGGCGGCGGGGCCTGTAGTGTCGCCTGGTGACTCGCGCCGCCGCTCTCCTCCTCGCCCTGCTCGCATTGCCGTCCGCGGCGGTGGCGCAGGAGCCGCCGCCCTGCCCGCCTGACAAGACGATGGACGCCAGACTCACGGTCGAGCCCACGTTGGTTGCGACCCACGAGGTGGATCTGACCGCGGACGTAGCCGATCGGGTCTCTCCGGTTTCGAACTCGCCCGACCGGGTCCTCATCACGCCTCAGGCGGGCGTCCCCGTGATCGGCAGAGCTACGGGCTCGACGATCTCGATCGTCGCGCCGACGACGCCGACCCTCACGGTCACGGTCTCGTGGCGGCAGACCATCGACCCCGGGAACCTGGGCGAGGACACCAAGTGCTCCGCGAGCCGTGAGATCAGCCTCCCCGTGCTCGCCGCGAACTCGGCCCGGGGAGTCCCGCAGCCGGTCCCGGGCGCACCGCGGATCAGCGAGTTCGTCACGTTCGCGGTCGCCCCGGCGAACACGCGGCCGGACCTCTCGCCGCTCGAGGTCACGATCCGGAGCACCGGCAACGTCCGCTTTCCGAAGGCGCGCGAGCGGCTCCGCAGGTGGGTCGTCCCCATGCGGACCAGCGAACAGCTCAAGTACAAGGGGGCGCTCCCCAACCTCGCCTACGCCACGTTCGCGCAGAAGTGCCGCTACTGGTGGCTCGTCTGCGGGCCGGTGAACAGCCAGGTGGCCTCGCTGGGCAGCAACGCCAGGGGTAACCCAGATCTCGACGGGAGCAACGCGATTCTGCGGACGCTGGCCTACAGCCAGCCGTCGCGGTGGGCGGCGCGCCAGGGGATCGTCGTGGATGCGTTCCCGGGCGCCGGACGGAACCGGCCCTTCGGCTTCGACGTTCAGGTGAGGCAGGGCGGGCGCTTGCTCGCTCGCGTCCGAAGGGCCGGCCGTTGCGTCGACACGCCGCTCAACGGCGGCATAGTCCACCGCTGCAAGATCGCGCGCGCCAGCACGCTGCTGCGCTGAGCCAGCCGGATCGCGGGTAGGAAGAGGTCATGCGCGCCATGACCGTCGTCCCCGGCAAGCCGGACAGCGCCGAGCTCACCGACCTCCCCGAGCCCGAGCCGAAGGACGGTGAGCTGCTCGTCGAGCCGCTCTACCTCGGCGTCTGCGGCACGGACCGGGAGATCCTGGACGGCGCCCACGGCGAGCCGCCGCCCGGGCACGAGCGCCTGGTACTCGGGCACGAGCTGCTGGCGCGGGTGAGGGACAGCGGCCAGCTCGTGGCGGGCATCGTCCGCCGCCCGGACCCGGTGCCGTGCGCGTGCTGCGCGCAGGGCGAGTGGGACATGTGCCGCAACGGGCAGTACACCGAGCGCGGCATCAAGGCGCTCGACGGCTACGGCGCCGAGCTCGTGACGATCGAGGAGGAGTTCGCGATCCCGGTGCCCGACGAGCTCGGGACGCTCGGGGTGCTCACCGAGCCGGCGAGCATCCTGGCGAAGGCCTGGGAGCAGGTCGAGCGGATCGGCACGCGCGCCTGCTCCTCCCACGAACGCGTGCTCGTGACCGGCGCCGGCCCGATCGGCCTCCTGGCCGCGCTCATGGCCGTCCAGCGCGGACTCGACACGCACGTGCTCGACCGGGCGGAGGAGGGCGTCAAGCCGGAGGCGGTGCACGCGCTGGGCGCGCGCTACCACACCGGCGACATCGCGGACGTCTCGAAGGAGTGCGAGCCGGACGTGGTGATCGAGTGCACAGGGGTTGCGGAGCTGGTGGCCGGCGCGATGCGCCACACGGCGCCCGGGGCGATCGTGTGCCTCACGGGCGTGGCCGCGTCGCGCAACCTGAGCGTCGACGTGGGCGCGCTCAACAACGAGCTCGTGCTCGAGAACGACGTGGTGTTCGGCTCGGTCAACGCGAACCGGCGCCACTTCGAGCAGGCCGTCGAGTCGCTCCGCAGCGCCGACCAGGACTGGCTCCGCCGGCTCGTGACGCGGACCGTGCCGCTCGACAGCTGGCAGGACGCGCTCGAGAAGGGCGACGACGACATCAAGGTCGTGGTCGAGTTCCCCAAGCGCTAGCGGCCGCGTCCCGCTACCCTCGTGCCCCATGCCGACCTCCCTCGTGACAGGCGGCGCCGGGTTCCTCGGCTCCCATCTATGCGACTACCTCCTGTCGCGCGGCCAGCGCGTGATCTGCGTCGACAACCTCGAGACGGGCTCGCTCGAGAACATCAGGCACCTGAAGAACGGTGCCGACTTCCGCTTCGAGATGCTGGACATCACCAACCATTTCGAGGTGGCCGAGCCGGTGGACTTCGTCTACCACATGGCCTCCCCGGCGTCGCCGATCGACTACGCGCGCCTGCCGCTGCACACGCTGAAGGTCGGCGCGTATGGCACGCACAACGCGCTCGGCCTCGCGAAGAAGCACCGCGCCCGCTTCCTGCTCGCCTCCACGTCCGAGGTGTACGGCGACCCGCTCGTCCACCCGCAGCCCGAGACCTACTGGGGCAACGTGAACCCGATCGGCCCGCGCGGTGTCTACGACGCGGCGAAGCGCTACGCGGAGGCGCTCACGATGGCGTCTCACCGCCAGCAG